>Ga0209401_1000184_pt1 | contig 42816 bp, 38 predicted proteins | sample M_140807_MF_Meta_FD_187318 | JGI IMG/M metagenome (GOLD analysis project Ga0209401, IMG submission 187318) | Freshwater microbial communities from Lake Montjoie, Canada to study carbon cycling - M_140807_MF_MetaG (SPAdes) (version 2) | ecosystem: Environmental > Aquatic > Freshwater > Lake... | reverse complement strand
TCAAGGACCTCTGGATCGGCACCTTCCACGCCCTGTTCGCCCGGCTGCTGCGCTTCGACATCGACAAGTTCAGCGATCCCGAGGGCCTCAGCTGGACCCGCCAGTTCTCGATCTACGACGAGAACGATGCTCAGAGCCTGGTGAAGGAGATCGTGACCCAGGAGCTGCAGCTTGATCCCAAGCGCTTCGAACCCAAGAAGGTGCGCTGGGCGATCAGCACCGCCAAGAACCAGGGCCTGCTGCCCGATCAGCTCGAGCAGAAGGCCGAGGGGATGCGCGACCGCAAGGTGGCCGAGGCTTACCGCCTCTACCGCCGCGCCCTGGCCGCCAACAACGCCCTCGACTTCGACGACCTGCTGCTGCTGCCGGTGCAGCTGCTCCAGCAGAACGAGCAGATCCGCTCCTATTGGCACCGCCGCTTCCGCCACGTGCTGGTGGACGAATACCAGGACACCAACCGCACCCAGTACGACCTGATCAAGCTGCTGGTGACCGATGGCCGCGACCCGGAAACGTACAACGAATGGGAGGGCCGCTCGGTGTTCGTGGTGGGCGATGCCGACCAGAGCATCTACAGCTTCCGCGCCGCCGATTTCACGATCCTGATGGGCTTCCAGGCCGATTTCGGCGATGGAGCCCCCGACGACGCCACCGCCACGATGGTGAAGCTGGAGGACAACTACCGTTCCACCGCCACGATCCTCGAGGCCGCCAACGCCCTGATCGCCCACAACAGCGAGCGGATCGACAAGGTGCTGCGGCCCACCCGCGGCGAGGGGGAACCGATCAGCCTCACCCGCTGCGACGACGAGATCGCCGAGGCCGAGGCGGTGGTGCACCGCATGCGGATGCTGGAGGCCGCCCACCCGGAGCTGGGCTGGGGTTCGATGGCGGTGCTCTATCGCACCAACGCCCAGAGCCGGGCGATGGAGGAATCGCTGGTGCGCTGGGGCATTCCCTACCTGGTGGTGGGCGGCCTGCGTTTCTACGACCGGCGTGAGATCAAGGATGTGCTCGCCTACCTGCGACTGCTGGTGAACCCGGCCGACACCGTGAGCCTGCTGCGGGTTCTGAATGTGCCCAAGCGCGGCATCGGCAAGACCACCGTGGAGCGGCTCACCGATGCGGCCAACCAGCTGGGGGTGCCCCTCTGGGAGGTGGTGAGCGATGCCGAAGCGGTGCGCTCCCTGGGGGGACGCTCAGCCAAGGGGCTGCTGCAGTTCTGCGAGTTGATCCAGGATCTGCAGCGCCGCAGCCAAGAGGCGCCCCCCTCCGAGCTGGTGCAGCGGGTGATGGAGCAGAGCGGCTACGTGGCCGAGCTGCTGCATGAGGCCAGCGATGAGGCCGAGGAGCGGCGCCGCAACCTTCAGGAATTGGTGAACGCCGCCCTGCAGTATCAGGAGGAAAACGAGGAGGGCGATCTCGAGGGCTTCCTCTCCGGCGCCGCCCTGGCCAGCGACGCCGACAGCAAGGACACCGCCGCGGACCGGGTGACCCTGATGACGCTTCACGCCAGCAAGGGCCTGGAGTTTCCCGTGGTGTTCCTGGTGGGGCTGGAGCAGGGGCTGTTCCCCAGCTACCGCTCCCTCGATGATCCGGCCGCCCTGGAGGAGGAGCGGCGCCTCTGCTATGTGGGCATCACCCGCGCCAAGGAGCGGCTGTTCCTTTCCCATGCCAGCGAGCGGCGGCTGTGGGGCGGCATGCGGGAGCCGGCGGTGCCCTCGGTGTTCCTCTCCGAGCTGCCCGAAGCCCTGCTCCAGGGCGACATTCCCCGCAGCGGCGGGGCGGCGATCCGGCGCGAGCAGCGGCTCGATCGCCTCACCCGCGTCGACCGGGAGGAGAGCCGCCGGGTGGCCGGTGGCGGTGAGGCCGGGGCCCCCACCAATGCGGTGCGGCGCCGCAGTGGGGTCAGCCGCAACTGGGCCGTGGGCGATCGGCTGCTGCACAGCAGCTTCGGCGAAGGCACCGTCACCCACCTGTTCGGCAGCGGCGAGAAGATCTCGATCGCCGTGAAGTTCGAGGGGATGGGGCCGAAGATCCTTGATCCGCGGCTGGCGCCGATCCAGCCGCTCTGAAGCAGGGCGCCCGCGGCTCCGGCCAGAAGAGCGCTCCTTAGAAGATGGAGTAGATGAACGGCGCCACCACCGAGCCTTGGGTGAGCACCAGCAGGGCCCCCATCAGCACGAGCGTGACGATCAGCGGCGCTAGCCAGAACTTCTTGCGGACCTTCAGGAAGTCCCAGATGTCCTTGGTGAGATCGATCAGGGCTTCCATTGCTGCAGGCTGCTGGGGGCAGGGGTGAAGAGGGGAGGGGTGCTGGAGAGCTTCAGCGGCGACGGGTCTCAGAAGATCCGCCGGAGGTTCACTGCGGGGTTGGGGCGCACCTCGCGGTAGCTCACGGCCGCACTGTCGCGGCGTCGCCGCAGCGGATCATGGCCCAGGGTCCTGATCAGCAGTGCGATCGGTTGAAGCACCAGCAGGTAGACCGCCCCCAGGATCAGGTGGCTGTTGATCCAGCCGAGGCCGTGGCCCAGGGCCATCCAGCCCCGGTAGGGCATGGCCAGGCCGCGGGGCCAGGCGAAGCCCAGGCCCAGGGCCGGCAGGCCGATCCAGAGAGTCCATTCCCGGAAGGGGTGGCCGTGCAGGGCCGGCAGCAGCCAGCCCAGCAGCACCGGAAACACGATGCCGATCAGCAGGCCGAACTCCCGCAGCTGGCGAAGGCTGGGGGTTTGGGAAGTGCTGCTGGCCATGGCAAGGAGGGGTGGTGGTGGCGAGGGGGTGGGGTGAGCAGTGCGATCCCTTGGTTGACCTGGCGCTCTAGGGGATGGCGCTCAAGGCGCCCGGGGCGGTTAAGCGGGCCCGGGGCGGTCAGTCGAGTTCGAATTCGTCCTTCCAGGTCTCATCCTGGTTGCGTTGGGGCTGTTCTTCCTTGAGCAGCAGCTGATTCTCCAGCACCAGCACATCCATCTCGGTGCGCATGAAGCAGCGGTAGGCGTCTTCCGGGGTGCAGACGATCGGCTCGCCGCGCACGTTGAAGGAGGTGTTCACCAGGGTGGGGCAACCGGTGCGGCGCTGGAAGGCCCGGATCAGGTTGTAGTAGCGGGGGTTGGTGCGGGGGCCCACGGTCTGCACCCGGGCGGAATAATCCACATGGGTGATCGCCGGCAGCGAGGAGCGGCTCAGCTTGAGCTTCTCGATGCCAAACAAGTGCTCCGCCTCAGGCCCCATCGGTGTGCAGAGCTTCTGCTTCACCGGCGCCACCAGCAGCATGTAGGGGCTGCTGGATGCCAGCTCAAACTGATTGGCCACCTCCTCCTCCAGCACCGAGGGGGCGAAGGGGCGGAAACTCTCGCGGTACTTGATCTTCAGGTTCATCACGCTCTGCATCTGGCGGTTGCGCGGATCGCCGAGGATCGAGCGGCCCCCCAGGGCGCGGGGGCCGAACTCCATGGCGCCGTTGAACCAGCCGATCACCTTGCCTGCATCAAGCAAGGCGGCCAGCTGCTCAAACAGAGGGCCATCCTCCAGGGTGTGGAAGGGGGCCTCCACGCTGCGCAGGTAGGCCTGCACCGCCTCATTGGAGAAGCGGGGGCCCAGGTAGGTGCCCCGCATGGCGTCGTCGGAGTGGGGGATGCGTGGGCCTTGGAAGTGTTGGTGCCAGGCCACCAGGGCGGCGCCCAGGGCCGAGCCGGCATCGCCGGCGGCGGGCTGGATCCAGATCCGCTCAAAGATCCCTTCCCGCAGAAGTTTGCCATTGGCCACGCAGTTGAGGGCCACCCCGCCGGAGAGGCAGAGGTTGGTGGCGCCGGTGTCCTGGCGCAGGCTGCGGGCCAGCTTGAGCACGATCTCTTCGGTGACCTCCTGGATCGAGGCGGCCAGATCCATGTGGAATTGGCTCAGCTCCGTTTCGCCCTGGCGCGGCGGTCTGCCAAAGAGCTGATGGAATTTGCGGCCGGTCATCCGGAAGCCGCGGTGGAACTTGAAGTAGCTCAGATCCAGCCGAAAGGTGCCATCGGGCTTGATGTCGACCAGGTGCTGGCGGATGATTTCGGCATAGATGGGTTTGCCGTAGGGCGCGAGCCCCATCAGCTTGTATTCGCCGGAATTGACCTTGAAGCCGCAGTAATAGGTGAAGGCCGAATAGAGAAGCCCAAGCGAATGGGGGAAGCTGATCTCCCACAGTGGTGTGAGCGTGTTGCCTTTCCCCAGCCAGGCGGAGGTGGTGGCCCATTCCCCGACCCCATCCATGCAGAGCACGGCAGCAGTTTCAAACGGACTCGGGTAGAAGGCGGCGCCGGCGTGGGAGAGGTGGTGTTCGGAAAAGAGCAGCTCCGGCAGGCTGCCGCGGTCGGGCTCCGGGCTACCTTGCGCCGTCGCCATCGCGGCGGCGAGCTTCTGGAGTTGCTTGCGGATCTCGGTCTTGAGGAAGAGCTTTTCCTTCAGCCACACCTGCATGGCGGCCACGAAGGAACGCCCCCCCCGGGGCGCGGCACCCAGATAGGTTTCCAGCAGCCTTTCGAAGGTGAGTAGGGGCTTTTCGTAGTAAATAATCGCATTGAGATCCTGGAGACACAGGTGTTGGCTCTCCAGGCAGAAGCGCACGGCATTGGAGGGGAAGCTGGCGTCGTGTTTTTTGCGGGTGAAGCGCTCCTCTTGGGCGGCAGCAAGCACGGATTCTCCCTCGATCAGGGCGGCGGCGCTGTCGTGGTAGTAGGCCGAGATGCCAAGGATTTTCATCGGGTGTTCGTCATTGCGTCCGTGGGTTGAGCGGGAGGGGGTTGGTGGGTGGCACGGACAAGTCTGCCCCTTTCAATTCCCGAGTCGCCGCCAGAGCCGGTAGGTCGGGTTGGGATCGCCCAGGGGCAGGGCTCGTCCCGTGGCATCGAGGTTGCGCCAGACCCGGAAGCCCATGGCCTGGAGCAAATCGGAGGGGATGGCGTTGACGCCGGTTTGGGAGACATGGTTAACCCCATCCTTGTCGTAGACGTTGATTTCCCCGTAGGGGGTGAAATAGGGAGCGATGGCCTGCTCCTGGATCACCAGATCTGGTTGCGGATGGATCGCCTCAATTCGGCCGCGCATCCGAGCTGCGGGCAAGCGTCGCAGGTCGGCGTTCACCTTGTTGAAGCCAGGATCCCGACGCGTGTAGATCCGCATCGGATCGATCGGGCTCACCTGATTCGGATAGCCCTCCAGCGCGGTGGCGATCAGTTCGTCCGCCAGGACAACGGGCCTGCTGCGTCCATCGCCAGCCTCCCTGCCAGCCTCCCTGATGGATGGCAGCAGCGCCCGGCTGAGGCGTTGCAAGTCGACCCGGGGAGATGGCCCCTGCAGCAGATGGCGGGATTTGCTCCAGAAGCGCTGGGGGTAGGTGCGCGAGCCACTGGCAATGGGGATGAGCACCAAGCTGAACAGCAAGCCGAGCCCCATCCGTCCTGCCAGGGTCTTGATTCGGGCCGCTCTTGACCGGTTGGGTGCAACACCGTGGCTCCGCAGCAGGGAGTCGATCAGCAGGGGTAGGGGGGAGAAGAGAATGACCCCCCACATCAATCGGTAGTTGGAGTTGATCTCATAGGGAAGGTTGATGAACAGGTGGCTGAAGGGCGGCACCAGGAAAGCCATCAGCACCGCCAGGCCGTAGAGGCTTGAGACCTCCCGGTAAACCACGGCGGTTGGGAGCTGGCCATTGGCCCTGGTTTCCGGCGGGGCCTGGGGCAGGATCAGGGCCCCCAAACTCGCCAGCACTGCGGCCACCGCCACCAACTCGGGCCTGGATCCAGGAGAACGGGGCAGATAGGAGGATGGCAGGTTGGCTTCAGCGATCCCCAGCCCCTGCAGGAACGACCACCGCACGATCGGACGCGCTTCCTTCAAGACTGGCCAACCGGTTTTGAACCCGAGCACCAGCACCAGCAGCGCCAGGCTGCCCAGCAACAGCAACACGGCCGTTCGGCGTGGAAGGAGCCTTGGCGAAGTGGCGGCTGTTAGGGATCGCAGCGCCAGCAGCATCATCAAGGGCAGGAGTAGCACCAGGGTGGTGAGGGCGAAGGCGCCGTGGAGCTTGAGCTCCAGATAGAGGAAGGGCACCATGCCGAGCAGCAGGGCCGCCGCCTGGAGGGTGGGTTTCATCCTCTGGCCCACAAGCCACACCACCAACAGCGCCGATTCCACGAACACGGCCGCCGCCAGGATCGAGCCCTGGAGAGCATTGTTCACCAGAAAAGCGATCGACTGGTTGCCCAGCCCGAACACCATCAGCACCCAGCTCAAAGCCGCGGCTGAGGGGCCCACCCTGGACGATCGCAGCAGCCGGAACGCGGTGAGGCCCAGCACCGCGATCTCCAGCGCGATGGTGGTGCGTTGGGGGAGACCCGAGAGAAGGGCGTTGGTGTCCATGGGGCTGACCTCCAGCAGCGTGGTCCAGAGGGTGCAGGCCCGCCAGTAGGTGACCATCCGCCAGGTGTCGTTCAGGCAGCTCGCCGGGGGATGGCCGGCCTGGGTGAGTCGCTGAAAGGTGTTGAGGTAGTCGACCGTGTCGCCTGGATATTCATAGGGATTGGGGCGCAGGGCGAAGAGCAGGGCGGCGCCGAGGCTGAGGGCCAGGGCCGTGATCACGAACCCCACGCCGCCCCTGGTGTCGATGCCGGCGGCATTGCGACTGGCCCCGATCCCCTCCAGGGTCCGGATGGTCCAGAGCGGCGCCAGCAAGGCCCAGCCCAGCAGGAGGGTGATGGCGGTTGCGGCGCTCAGCAGGAGGGGGCCCCGAACTTGCGGCGGCATTGGCAGGCTCGCCACCAGCAGCAACGGCAGCAGCAGCCCGGTGCCCACGGCCTGGGTCAGGGCCCCACCCCTGGGTCTGAGCAGGGCCAGCCCGTTGAGCAGCACCAGGGCGATCAGAACAACAGGCAGAACAGGCAAACCGGGCATCAGACCAGGTCGTGGAGCAGTTGGGTGAGCTGGCTGCCAGTCTCCGTCCAGCTGAAGCGGGCGGCCCGGCGGGGGCCCTCCACAGCGGCATGGCGCGCCACCGCAGGCTCCCGCAGGCAGCTTCCGATGGCGTCGGCGATGGCTGCCGGTTGGCGTGGATCGACCAGCAACGCCGCATTCCCCACCACCTCCGGCAGGGCTCCCGCCCTGGCGGCAACCACAGGGGCACCGCAGGCCATGGCTTCAAGGGCAGGCAGTCCGAAGCCTTCCCACAGGCTGGGGATCACCAGCACGCCGCAACGGTTGAGCAGGAGCAGGCGCTCTTGGTCGCTCACCCAGGGGGTCCACCGGCAACGCTGGTCGATGCCGAGGTCGTGGGCCAGGGCCTGCAGGCGTGGGGTGAGGCGAGCATCGTGGGGGCCCACCAGGTGCAGGGTTGCCTCTGGATCCCTCACCAGGGCAAAGGCCTGGAGCATGCGCGCGAGGTTTTTGTGGGGGTCGTGGCGGCTCAGCACCAGCACCTCAGCCCCCCGTTCGAGTCCGAGGGGCCGGAGCTGACGGGGATCGAAGCCGAGGCGGATCGTGATCAGGCGGCGGAGCGGCACGCCAAGCCGGCCATGAACCTCTTGCGCGGTGGCTTCGGAGTTGCAGAGCACCCTGGTGGCCCGATGCAACACCAGGGGCACATAAGCCAGGTGATAGGCCAGCAGGGGGGAGGGTTGGGGAAAGCGCAGCGGCAGCAGGTCGTGGGCCAGCACCACCGACCGCACGCCTCGCAGCAGCGGGGCTTCCGGCAGCGGCGAAACCAGCAGGGGAGCTCCCTGGGCCTTCAGCAGGGTTGGCAGCTGGTTTTGGGTCCAGAGCAGACGGCGCAGGTGCCCCTTGCGGCCATGGGCTGGGGAGAGGTTGGCGGGAATCGGGATGCTGTGGGGCCTGAGCCTTGGGGCGTCCTCGCCCTCCCCGGCAGGATCGGCGGTCGGCTCCAGCAGGGGCACCAAGGCGGGGTCGAGAGCCGCCACCAGGTCTCGGGCCACCACCCCGATGCCCGTGGGCTTTGGGCCGAGGTAGCTGCCATTGAAGAGGGCGAGGGGGCGAGGGCTGTGCTGCGGGGGGCTGGTCATCGGAGCGGCTGGCGCAGGGCCCGAAGCCATCCTCGCAACACAGCCATGCTCTGGTGGGGCTTGAGCGGCAATCGCGCCAGGGCCGTGGCCAGCAGCCGCAGGCCCCTGAGGGTCCTCACCCAGCCTGGGGTGTGCCGTTGCAGGAAGCGCCAATAGCTGAGGGTGTTGAGCTCCACTCTCCGGCTGCGGTTGCCGCCGCTGCCACTGCCCCGTTGATGGGCGATGGCCACGGCCGAGGTCCAGAGGCAGGTGGCATGGCCAGCGCCGAGGCGTAGGCAGAGGTCCATGTCTTCGTAATAGAGCGGCAGGCCCGGATCGAACCGGGCCGGGGGATGGTGGGCAGTTGGCCGCAGGGCGAGGCTGCAGCCGCTCAGCCAGTCGAGCGACACGGGTGTGGATCGGGCTGCTCCCAGGTGGGTGGGCTCGATTCGCCGGCGCCGGAAGGCCAGGCCTGGCGTGATCCACCCCCCGCTGGGTTCGAGCTCTCCCTCCGGGCTCCAGACCGCGGTGCCCACCAGGCCACGATCGGGGAGATTGGCCAGCAGGCGACTAAAGCGTTCGATCAGATCGGGTTCCGGCAGGCTGGCATCGGGGTTCAGCAGCCAGACCCACCCTGTCCAGCCCTGGCGTTCCAGGAGGTCCAGGGCGCGGTTGCAGCCCTCCCCGAAGCCCGCCCCTTCCTCTCCGCTCACGATCCGTAGGGGCAATCGATCGGATTCCGGTGCGGTCAGGGATCCTTGGCGGCGCAGCGGTGCGGAGAGTGGCGCGTGATCAACCACCAACCACTGGATGGGGGGCTGGGTTTGCCGGATCAGGTCGGCTGCGAGCCCCTCCAGCGGTGCCTGGCTGTGGTAGGCCACCGTCACGATGACCAGGGCTTGGGTGCGGACGTCGGCTGGGGCGGTCAGACTGAGCTGGTTCGGCTTGGAGTCCAGTCTGGGGTCTGCCGTTGATCGTCCAGCCATTCCTGGGATGGATCTACCCGGTGTGCCGCCACAGCTGTTTGCGCTGCTGGTCGCCAGTGCGGGGCGAAGCCGCATTGCCCTGGTTGGAGGGGCCGTGAGGGATCTGCTGCTTCATCGGGTTCATCACGATCCCTGGCGTGGCCTTCCTGATCTGGATCTGGTGGTGGAGGGCGACGGAACGGCAGAACCGGCGGCCCCGCAGTTGGCGCGGCGGCTGGCGAATCGTCTGCCCAGCCCTGTGCGGTCGTGGAAGGAGCACGGGGCCTATGGCACCGTTGAGATGGTTCTGCACCTTCCCTGGAGCCCCCAGGGCGAACCACCCTCACCATCGGGCCCGCTGGCCCCCGCTGGCCTTCTCCCCCCGCCTGGCGATGGCGCCTCTGGTGCGGATGGGGCTGGCGGGACGATCCTGCTGGATGTGGCCACCGCTCGGCGCGAGAGCTACCCGGTGGCCGGAGAAAATCCGCTGGTGTGTTTCGGCCGGTTGGAGCACGATCTGGCCCGTCGTGACTTCAGCATCAATGCCATGGCCCTGCTGCTGGAGGGGCCTGCCCTGCTCGATCCCCATGGCGGTCAACGGGATCTGGCCGAGCGCAAGCTGCGTCTGCTGCATGCCGCCAGCGTTCGTGATGATCCAACCCGTCTGCTGCGGGCGGCCCGCTATGCGGCCAGACTCGGATTCAGTCTTGCCTTGGAAAGCCAGGAGCAGGCCCGCCAGACCCTGGCGGACTGGCCCTGGGCTTGGCGTCCCGGTGATCCGCCGGGGGAAGCTCCTCCCGCTCTGGGCACCCGGCTGCGGATGGAGTTGCAGCTGTTGCTGGAACGGGAGCCATGGCCCCAGGCCTTGGCGGCCCTGCAGCAGTGGCACGGCCTGCTGCTGCTCGATCCGGCCCTCCAAGCCGACCAAACCTGGCGGCGGCGCCTGCGTTGGGCCGACCGCCTCGGTGTGCCGCTGATCGTGGCCCTGGCGGCGGGTGCCGGTGATCCCCTCGCCCTGGCGGAACGGCTCCAGCTTCCCCAGAGACAGCATCACCTGCTGGCGGCCTTCCTGGACCTGCGCCAGCGGTTGCGCCGGGAGGGCCCCAAGGCCGCACGCTCCCCAACGCATTGGACTGCCCTGTTGGAAAGCCCAGCCACTCCACCCCTGGCCGTGGCGCTGGCCCTGGCGGCAGGAGAGGGTCCACGGCGGCCCCTGGTGCGCTGGTGGTTCCGTTGGCGCCATCTTGGCTCGCCTGTCCGTGCAACGGAGCTGATCCGTCAGGGTGTGGCCCCCGGCCCAGCGTTGGGGAAGCGATTGCGGAATCTGCGGGACGCCCGACTGCAGCAGGAACGCTGTTGAAGCCGGCTGAGCTGCAACGATCTGCCCCACCATTCCCTTACCATCACGCGGTTTGTGCTCATCGGCCGCCATGGACAGTCTCACCGTTCTGAAATTCAGCTCGGAAGACTGCGGCACCTGCCATCGGATGAGCAACTACGACGCCAAGGTGGCGGAGGAGCTGGGACTGGAATTCGTGAGCGTGTTGCTGCAGGACACCAACACCTACCGTCGCTATCGCAAGGTGCTGTTGGCTCAGTACCCCAACAAGGAAGGAATGGGCTGGCCCACTTATCTGGTGGTGAGCGATCCCGAGGCCGACTTCGTGATCCACGGCGAAGTGAAGGGGGGCATGCCGAAGGGAGATTTCCGCGAGCGGATCCGCGCCACCCTCCCTCAGGTGTGAATCTCTGGGTAGAGGGGTTTCAAGCCTCGGGGCGGAAGCCCTCGGGATGGCTGCTCTGCCAGGCCCATCCATCGCGACACATGGCCTCAAGATCCCTGCGGGTGCGCCATCCAAGCCTGCTCTCCGCTTCGGATGGATCCGCCACCGAGCAGGCTGCATCCCCGGCACGGCGGGTCACCACGTCATAGGGAACCCTCCGGCCACTGGCCGCCTCGAAGGCCCGCACCACCTCCAGCACCGAGTGGCCGATGCCGCTGCCGAGGTTGAGGGTCAGCAGTTGGGGTTTTTCGTTCCACAGCACCTTCAGGGCGGCCAGGTGACCTTCCGCCAGGTCCATCACGTGGATGTAGTCCCGGATCCCGGTGCCATCCGCCGTCGGCCAGTCGTCTCCGTAGATCTGCAAACGGGGGATTCGGCCCACCGCCACCTGGCTCACGTAGGGGAAGAGGTTGTCGGGGGGACCGAGGGGATTTTCACCGATCTGGCCGCTGGGATGGGCACCCACCGGATTGAAGTAGCGCAGCCGGGCGATGTGCCAGTGGGTGCCGCTCGTTGCCAGGTCGGCCAGCATCCGCTCGACCGCGGCTTTGGTGTGGCCATAGGGATTGATGGGCAACACCGGCGCCGTTTCCTGGATCGGAATTCTTTCCGGAAAGCCGTAGACGGTGGCGCTGCTGCTGAAAACCAGTGTGTGGCAGCCGTTGCGGGCCATGGCTGCCAGCAGCTGGGTGCTGCCGCCCACATTCACATCCCAGTAGAGAAGCGGTTGATGAACCGACTGGGCCACAGCCTTGAGGCCCGCGAAATGGATCACAGCATCACAGCGGCCGGCCATCGCCGCGAAGGCTCGGTCCAGGCTCGACTGCTGACGTAGATCGCCTTCGATCACGGTGAGGCGTTCCGACGCATCCCCGCCAGCCAGCTCCAGCACCCGCCGCAGGCTGGCGGGGGTACTGGTGGCGAAGCTGTCCAGCACCACCAATCGATGTCCGGCCTGCAGGAGCACCAAGCACGTGTGACTGCCGATGAAGCCTGCGCCGCCTGTAATCAGAACCTCGGCCATGGGGCGAAGTTAGGTCAGGACAGACCTCCTGCCAGGGGATGCGGTGCCGCATGGAGCCATGGCTGTTGCGCGGCGATCAGCCGGGGCTCAGCTGTTGCGGCACAGCCCCTTGCCCCCGGGCGACAAGGCGCAAGGTTTTGATCAGGATCAAAAAATCCAGCATCAGATTGGCGTTGCGCAGGTAGTAGAGGTCGTAGCTGAGTTTCATGCGGCTGTCCTCGATGCTGGCGCCGTAGGGGTAGCAAACCTGGGCCCAGCCGCTCAGCCCTGGCCGGACCCAGTGCCGGACGCGGTAGTGGGGGATCCTCTCCTCCAGGTCAAGTTCCAGCTCCGGCCGCTCTGGTCGGGGCCCGATCAGGCTCATGTCGCCGCTGAGCACGCTCACCAGTTGGGGGAGTTCATCGATCCGGAGCCTGCGCAGCCAGTTGCCCACGGTGGTGATTCGGGCATCGTTGCGACTGGCCCAGCGGGCACCGCTGCTTTCGGCGTTCTGGCGCATGCTGCGGAGTTTCCAGATCAGGATCCTTTCCCCATAGAGGCCTGTGCGCTGCTGCCCGTAGAAAATCGGCCCGCCATCCTCCAAGCGGATCAGGGCAGCAGCGGTCAGCAAGAGGGGCGCCGTGAGGAGCAGCAACCCAGAAGCCACCACCAGGTCACCCAGACGTTTAAGCCTCCAGCCCCAGCGGCCGGGCTGCAATTCGAACCCCTCGGCCTGCACCAGCCAGCGGCTGGAGAAGAGTTCCGGTGGCACCCTCTGCAGATGCTGTTCCGCCCAGACCACCAGGCTGCAGATGCTGCTGCCGCTTCCCCTGCGGGCCAGCAGATCCTGGAGCAAGCCATCATCAAGTTGGGCGCTTTCACTGACAGCGATGGCATCGATGCTGCCCACCTCGGGAAGGTTAAGGGCGCCAAGATCTCTGCCATCACAGAACAGGAGTTGATCGGTGTGGCTTTCGTTGCCCAGCTCCCCGCGCAGGATGGCCAGCTCTTCTCCATCCCCCACCAGCAGCCAGCGCCGACCCCCTCTCCGCCAATTCGTGATCCAGATTTGGCCCAGGGCCGAGCCGGCGAAAACCGTGCTCAGCAGCGGTAGCAGAAAGCTTCGGAAGGTGCGGGGATCGTCCACCTTCAGCCCCCAGCTCAGCACCACCACCACACAGGTCAAAACAAAAAGCGGCACGATGGCCGTTGTGATGAGCCGCTTGCGCTGGGAGTCCTGCTGACCATCTTCCGGGCTGGAGTATCGCCCCAGCAGGTAGGAGCTGCCCACCCAAAGCAGGATCAGGATGGCTACCGATGGTGTGATCCAGACCCAATCATGGAAACGCCGCCAGAAGAATAGGTTGTAAAAAATGATCAGCAGGCCTGTGTCGGCCAGGGCCAAGGCCAGCAACATCCACCGCTGTTTCAGCCAGGGTGTGCGCCACCACATTGCGTGCTTCTTCCAACCATCTGCGACTCTATGGTCGTTGCTCGCCTTTCTCTTCCCGTGACTTTGGGTCGTGGCTCCGGGGGCCTGAGGGGCCCCCTTGCCTATGCCTTGGCCGATGCCTTGCTGCTCGGTGTGAGTTGGGGGGCGGTGTACAGCTGGCGTTTTGGTCTGTTGCCAGCAGCCAGTCGCGGGCCGATCGCTCTGGTATTGGCCTGGCTATGGGTTCACTACCTGTTGGGCACCTACACCGCCCTGGCGAGGCGTCAGCTCACGGCCGGCAGGCAACTGCGCAACTGCCTGACGGCCGCGGTCCTCGTTTTCAGCCTGGCCGCGGCGGTCACCATGCTGCGGGGAGAGCTTCTGCAATCGACCATGAGTCGAAGCTTCCTGGTTCCCGTGCTGGCTCTCGGTTTTCTCACCAACCAGCTCCTGAGGCTCAGCCAGCTCACCGCCCATCTCTGGCAGCCCCAGGAGCAATGGTTGCTGATTGCTTCCCCCACGGAACGGGCCGCCCTGACCCGGGCCATCGAGTTCGGGGGCTGCGCCATTCCCTGTGGCATCGAATGGCGTTCCTCCGCGAGGATGCCGCCGTTGCCCCTCCCCCTGGCCGATCTCCTGCAGCTCGACGGCGTTGCCATCGGCTCTGAACTGGATCCTGCCCGCCATGACCGCCAGGTGATGCTGGACTGGCAGCAGGCTGGGGTGAGGCTACTTTCGATTCGAGGATGGTCGGAGCACTTCCTGCGGCGTCTCCCGCCGGAGTTGGTGCCCGACAGCTGGTCGGAGCGTGTGGAGGTGTTCAGCCATGCCCGTGCCGGTCCCACCTCCCGCCTGAAGCGGCTGGGGGATCTGCTGCTCAGCGGCATGATGGGCCTGGTGTTGTACCCCCTGCTCGCTGGGGCCGCCCTGCTGGGTTCAGGCCCAATCCTGCATCGGGATCTTTGCAGCGGCAGGAACGGCCAGCCTTTCCTCCGCCTGCGCCTCGCCGCGGCCGGCCCCTTGAGTGCCCTGCCCCAATGGCGCAATGTCTGGCGGGGCGAGATGAGCCTGGTCGGACCCCGCCCCCTCAGCCTTGAGGTGATGGCTGAGCTGGAGAAACGTTTCCCCGGAGCTGAGCTGCGCCAGTGGATGCGCCCCGGCATGACGGGCTGGGGGCGCATTGCTGGTCCGCCCCCGGAGGAATCCGATGCGATCGCCTGGGAGCTGGGTCGTGATCTTTACTACCTCCGCAACCATTCCTTGTTGCTCGATCTGCAACTCCTCCTCACCTCATTGCTGCGCTTGTTCGGCCGCTTGCTGGTTGGACCACCGGCTCGCCGCCGCGATGAGCTCCGCTCGGTGGGCCCCTTCTCAGATCCCCTGCCCTGATGGCTCGACCCCGTCTGCTCTTGCCCCTGCTCGCCAGTGCCATGGGCCTCGGTTTCGCCCTGCTGGTGGCGGAGCTCGGTCTGCGGCTCATGGGCGTGGCGTATCCGGCCTTCTATCGGGTGGACGCCGCCCGGGGCTACGGCCTACGGCCCGGAGCCCAGGGTTGGTGGACCCGGGAGGGGCGCGGTTGGGTGCGCATCAACCAGGCGGGATTTCGCCATGCCGAATTGGCGCCAGGGCCTGCTGCGCCAGGAACCCTGCGGATTGCGGTGTTGGGGGATTCCTTCACCGAGGCCCTCCAGGTGGACGAAGCGGCCACCTGGAAGCAGCAACTGCAGAATCGCTTGCAGGCTTCGGCCGGCTGTCGGGTTCGCCAGGGCTTGGGCGGGGCGGTGGAAGTGCTCAATTTCGGCGTCGGCGGCTATGGCACCGGCCAGGAGCTGCTCACCTGGCGCTATCTGGCCCGCTCCTACCGACCCCAGCTGGTGGTGTTGGCCCTCTATCCCGGCAACGATTTCACCGATAACAGCCCCGATCCCCAACCCGATCGACCGGTGTTTCGGCTGGGGGCTGATGGGCGCCTGGATCAGGATGATGCGTTCCAGCGGAGTGCGGCCTACCGGTGGCGCACGTCCCTGCCGGGTCAGTGGCTGGATGCCCTCATGAACCACAGCCGGGTGCTTCAACTGGCGAATGAGTCAAAGAATCGTGTTGCCGCCCTGCGGCGGCTGCGGTCGACCGCCGGCGCTGGCCCTGCTTCCGCTTCTCCCATTCCCGTCACGAGGCCGGCTTCCGAATCGGCCTGGTCCGTCACCGCCGCCCTGCTCACGGCCCTGGATCAGGAGGTTCGCGCCGACGGGGCCCGCTTGCTCGTGGTGAGTGTCAGCAGCCCAGATCAGGTTTGGCCGAAGCGAGAGGAGCGGCCGGCCGATCCCTTCGCCCAGGAACGCCGCCTGGGTGGACTGTTGCAAGCCCGCTCGATCCCCTATCTGCCCCTGGGACCCAAGCTCCAGCTCGAGGCTGATCGGCGGGGTCTGCTATTGCATGGCTTTGCTGGCCAGGAGCCCGGCCAGGGTCACTGGAATCGCGAGGGTCACCGACTGGCAGCCGCTGCCATGGCCGACTGGCTCTGCCGGCCATGAGTTCCAGCGCTGCTGGAGGGGCTGCTGTGGCGGAGCGGAGCGGGGCCGGCGGGCGGCCGCGGCCTCGGCGTCTTGCTGTGCTGATCACCCATCCGATTCAGTATTTCAAACCGGTGTTTCAGGCCCTGGCGCAGGGGGAGGCGGTGGAACTGCTGGTGGTTTTCGGCTGTGACCATGGCCTTCGCACCAGCCTGGATCCGGATTTCGGAGTGCCCTTCGCCTGGGACAGTTCGCCGGCGGAAGGCTTCCCCCATGGGGTGATCGCCAGCGTTCCCCTGGCGGCCCTCTCCGACTGGCGCCAGGCCTTCCCGCTGGCCCGCCGGGCCGTGGCGCGGATCGGGGCCTTCCGGCCCGATGCGGTGCTGGTGTTCGCCTACACGCCGGCATTCATCACGATCGCCACCCTGTTGTTGCGGCTGCGGGGCCACCGCTTGCTGTTGCGGGCCGATGGCACCGATCGGGCCTTTGCGCGATCGCCGCTCAAGTCGCTGCTGAAGGATGTTGGCCTCCGGTGTTGGTACGGGATGTTCCAGCATGTTTTCCCCATCGGTTCCGATTCCGATGACCACTTCCACCGCCTGGGGGTGCCGCCCACCCGGCGGACGGCGGTGCCCTATGCCGTGGATGTCGATTATTTCGCCACCCAGGTGGCGCACTGGCGGCCACGCCGCCCAGCCCTGCGGCGGGCCCTTGATCTGCCGCAGGAGGGGTTGGTGCTGCTCTGGTGCGGCAAGATCACGGCCGTGAAGAACCCGGCCCTGCTTGTGGCTGGTCTGGAACGGTTGGCGGCGGCCGAGCGCTCCGGCCTCTGGCTGGTTGTGGTGGGGGATGGGCTGTTGCGTCAGGAGTTGGAGCGGCAGGCCCAACGGCTGCTGCCGGGGCGTTGTCGCTTCGTTGGTTTCCGCAACCAGTCGGAACTGGGCAGCTTCTACGCCCTGGCCGATGGGTTGGTGTTCCCTTCGCGGCAGGGTGAAACCTGGGGTCTGGTGATCAACGAAGCCCTGCAGTTCGGCCTGCCGGTGCTCGTGAGCGACCATGCAGGCTGCGCCAGGGATTTGGTGGCCCCGCCGGCGCGGGTGCCGCCGGGTTCGGCCGTGTTTGCCAGCGACAATCCCGATGCGTTGGCCTCGGCCCTGCGGGTTTGGCTGGCCGTTCCGCGGCCTTTGCCGCCGCTGCAAGGTTTATGGGCTGGTTCAGCATCCCCAGCGGACCTTGCCGCCACGCCATCCCCAGCAGGGAAGCCCTTGCCCCATCCGGGCGATCTGGCAGGGGCGGTGCTGCAACAGGTGCGCCGCCTCGGCAGCCGTTGATCAGCCGGCCAGCCATTCCGCCAGCACAACCCAACGCCAGAAAGGCCCCCATCGGCCCGTGGAGCGGAGCATCAGCCAGCTGCCCCAAACCGCTTGGGGGGGCACCGCTAGCCCCTGGGCCCCCAGCCGGCTGGCAAGCAAGCGGGCAATGCGGCGGGGAGCAAAGCGGGGTTGGTGGAGCAGCCAGGAGGCCAGGGCGAGATTGAAGCCGCGCTTGGGGGCGGCCAGCACGGCGGCTGGCAGGAGGGGACGGGCCAAGCGGCGCAACAGGGTTTTGGGCCCCTCCGCGTTGTGCCATGCCTGGGGGATCGCCAGGGCCGCGGCGGCCAGATCGGGATCGAGAAAAGGCACTCTTAGTTCCAGGCCGTGGTGCATGGTCACCGCATCGCCATCGCGGAGGAGCGTGTCGCGCAGGTAGCCCCGCAGTTCGAGCTCGCTGGCCTGGCGCAGGTTGAGCGGGGGGTGCAGTCCCGGGTTCCTTGCCTGGCGAAGCGCCTGGCGCTGACCACGGGCCAAGCCGCTGCCATGGATCTGACGCACCCGTAGGAGCTTGCTCGGACCCCGGGCCAGGGCAGCCGGGGCCATATGGCCGTAGCCCCCAAATAGTTCATCGGCGCCGAGGCCGGAGAAGGCCACCCGCATGGCGTTGTTGGCGGCGGCCCGGGCGACCAGGAAGCTGTTGAAGCCATCGATGCTGGGCTGGTCGATGGCCGTGAGGAAAGCATCCAAGCTTGTGTCGAGGCTTTGCCTGCTGATCCGCAGGGTCTGGTGGTCTAAGCCGAGGTGCAAGGCCGTGGCCGCTGCCAGCTCGCTCTCATCCACGGCCCCAGGCAGATCGCTGAATCCAACGGAAACGCTGCGGATCATGCCGCCGTGCTGTTCCCGCAGCAGCGCCGCCAGCAGTCCGGAATCCAAGCCGCCGCTGAGAAACAACCCCACCGGCCGATCTCCGATCACCTGGCGGCTCACGGCTTGGCGCAGCAGGCCTGCGATCTGGCGGGTTCCTTCCTCGAGATCCCGGGGAGCGGGGCCAGGCCGGGCTGGGGGCAAGGGATCGGCAAAGGCCTCCAGCTTCCAGGTTTGGCCTCGTTGCCACTGGCCCCAGTGGCCGGCCGGAAACACCTCCACCCCCGCCAGCAGCGTGCGGGGGGCCGCCACAGAGCCCCACAGGCCATAACTGGCCAAGGCCTCCCCATCCAGCCGCTGCCGATTGGCAAGCCCCGCCGCCTCAAAGGCGCTCAGCTCGGAGCCGAAGGCGCAGCCATCACTCCAGCGCTGCCACAGCAGGGGCTTCACCCCGAAACCATCGCGGGCCAGGGTGAGCCGTTGGGCTTCCACCTCCCAGCAGGCCACCGCGAAGATGCCGTTCAGCCGTCCCCAGAGGGCCTGCCCCCAGCGGCGGAACCCCTCCAAGAGCACTTCGGTGTCGCTGCGGGAGCGGAATTCCGTGCCGAGCTGCTCCAGTTCCTCGCGCAGCTCCTGCTGGTTGTAGATCTCGCCGTTGAACACCAGGGCAACGCTGCCGTCGGCGCTGAGCATCGGCTGGTGCCCAAGGGGGGAAAGATCCTGGATGGCCAGGCGGGTGTGCAGGAGTAGGGCCGGGCCATGGCTCCAGCGCCCCTGGTCATCGGGGCCGCGACCCCGTAGGGCTTCCAGCACCGCAGCTTCCGACCAGGCTTTGCCTCCTACCTGACCAAACAGTCCGCACATTTCAAGCTTCTCCGGCGGGGCCACCGTTGATCGCCGCCGAGAGGGAACGATCGAAGCAAGCGGCACTGAATTGCTCCATCGCTCGTTGCCGGGCCCGCTGGCCTGCGAGGTCCAGGCGGGTCGGCTCCCTCTCCAGTTGCAGCAGCAGGGCCGCCAGCTCGGTGGGTTCTGGATCGATCAACCAGCCGGTTTGGCCATCAAGGATCAGATCGCTCTGCCCCCCGAGGCGGCTGGCGATAGCGGCCCGGCCCGCCTGAGCCGCCTCAAGATAGACAATGCCGAAACCTTCTCCTTGGGCTTCACCCGCTTCATCGAAGCCATAGCCGCTTGGCATCAGCAGCACACTGCAGTGGCGCAATTCCCTTTCCAGAGCAGCATCCGGCAGGGCACCCAGGAATTCCACCCATGGCTCCAGGCCGAGTTCCCGGGTGCGGGCCTCCAGCGCGGCCCGGTCGTTGCCCTCCCCCACCACCCGCCAGCTCAGCTGATCGGAGAGTTGGTTCCGCGCTTGCAGCCAGGCGAGGGCGCTGAGCACCAGCCGATGACCCTTGTAGCGTTCGCCTGTGGCCATCCGGGCCACGGTCAGCAGCCGCAGCCCCTCGGGCATGGGTTCCGGGGCCTGGCGGGCTTCCACGAGGTCGGCCATGGGATGCACCACCTCGATCGGCGGCCAGGGGCCCGCCCGCTCCAGCACCCGGTCGCGGGTGAAACGGCTGCTGGCGATCAGCCGCCGGCAGGCTTGAAGATCGGCCTCCACCAACGGCAGCGCCTTGCCCCACACTTCAATGCCATGAAGCCAGCAGAGACGCTGGCGGCCCTGGGGAGCGCCCGGACCCCACCGCTCCAGCCATCCCAGCCAGCCCAGGGGCTGAAGCAGCAGAGCGTGCATGCTCAACACGGTGTCGGCCTGGGGCAGCCAGAGGATCAGCTCGAGCAGGAAGCGAGCTCGACCCAGCATGCGGCCCAGGGGCCCAGGCCCCAGGCGCCGCGGTGTGAGCAGACGCACCGCCCGACCCTGACGCTGCAGGCTCGCTTGCACCTGCAGGGTGAGGCGTTCAATCCCCCCGCGCCGCCGCACGTCGAAGCTGAGCACAAGGATCATCGGGCTGGGGGGCCAGCGCTGGCCGCGGCCGCGCAGAGGACGGACTCGTAGCTGTTGAGAGAACGCTCCAATCCGAATTGGCGCTGATAAAGATTGGCGGCTCTGAGGCCCATGCCAAGCACCTCTTCCGGGTTCTGGCTGAGCTGGAGCAGCTTGTCGGCCAGTTCGGTGGCTTCGCCCGGCTCCACCACGATGCCGCAGCCCTCCTTCATGACCAGCTGGGCAAGGTCGCAGCTCCGGCGGGCGATCAGCACCAGCCCCCGGCCACTGGCAAGGATTCCGTAGAATTTGCTCGGAGCCACCGTGTCTTCGGCGCCGGGAATCAGCCCGATCGCCGCCAGGTCGCAGGCCCCCAGACTTTCCCGCAGCCGCTCACGGGGTTGATAGGGCAGCCGCAGAACGCCCGGCAGCGCGAACACATCGACCCAGGCCTCAATCTGGCGTTGCTTGGCTCCGCCCCCGATGAAGACGAATTGCACGGGTTCGCCCTGGAGCAGCCGAGCCGCCTCCAGCAAGGTCAGCAGGTCATGCAGGCGCCCGAAGTTGCCCGAATACTGAAGCGTGAATGTATCGGCGAAGCCGTGGTCGTGGGCAAAGCGATTGGCCTGCCGCGGTGTTGCATCTGCGGATTCCACGGCCCAGTTGTGAATCACGGCCAAGGGCAGCCCATGGCCGAACTCGCGGCGGAGGCGCTGGTCCATGGCCTGGCTCAGCACCACGGTGCAGGCGCTGGATACGCACACCTGTTGCATCAGGCTCTGCCAGAGCAGGGTCAGGGGTCCGGCGCCGGGAAGCACACCGCTGAGCACGGCCGATCGGGGGAAGAGGTCCTGGAAGAGAAAGACGTAGGGCAGTCCGCGCAATCGCCGCAGCAAGGGTCCGAGCAGACCGATGAAGGGGGGATTCGAAACGATCAGCACCACATCACCGCGCCGACCATGACGGAGGCACCACAGCGAGGTGCCCACAAGGAAGCGCAGACCCCGCAAGGCCTTCCCCACCACGCTGACGCCGGCTGCGGGGCCCATCGGTCCGCCCAGTCGCTTCACCGGAAAGGGCAGTGGCTTCCCCTCCGTGGCTGTGAGCACCGTCACCGCCCAGCCCCTCTGGTTGAGGCCATGGGCCAGATCACTCATCAGCTGGGCGGTGGCGGCGGTGCTGGGGTCGAAGTGTTCGCTGATCAGCAGCAGACGCGTGGGCAGGGTCACAGGGGTAGCCCCCGGGCCAGTCGTTTGCGTTCGATCACCTTCACCACGGTGATCAGGTCGTAGCCCGCCATCAGCAGGCTGAACAGCAGACCCTGCCAGCCCTCCAGAAAGCCCCCCTGCAGCAGGTATTTCTGGCCGAACCGGAGCAGGGGACGCAGCGGCCACAGCTGGGCGGCTAACCGGCGCAACCCCAGCCAGCGGCGGGTGCCGAGGGCACCGTCCCCGGCGCCATCCAGGTAGGCCACGATCCGTTCGGCCTCCCAATCGGCATAGCGTCGGTGGCGCTCCAGCCAGTCGTCGATGCCCTTGCTGAAGGCGTAGTGCTCGTAGGGCTCGGCGATGCGAGCCACCCGGCGGCCGGCGGGAAAGCTTTCCCATACCCCCCCCTCGAAATCCATCCGGCCCCGCCGCACCAGCCTTGGGTGCCAATTGGGGTAGCCCTGGGTTCGCCGCAGCCAGCGCCCCAGGAACCAGTAACGGGGTGTCAGTTCGAATCCGTCAGGACTTGGCTGGTCCGTGGCCTCGGCGGCTGCGGCCCGCTGCAGGGCCCGCTGGATCGCCAGCGCACAGGCGGGGCCCACCGCCTCATCGGCATCCAGGAACAGCACCCAATCGCTCAGCAGCCCAGCCTGGTGCAGGGCCCAGTTGCGCTGCTCGGTGATCAGAAAGCGGCCCGGTTGGCGGTGCTCCAGCACCTGGAATCCATGGCGGCAAGCAACCTCCCGGCTGCCATCGACACTGCCGGAATCGACCACCAGGCCTTCGTCACACCAGGCCAGCGACTGAAGACAGCGGGGCAGATTGGGGGCCTCGTTGAGGCACAGCACAACGGCGGCAAGGCTGGGAGGATCGGGTTCCAGGGTCGGGGTCGGAGGCGTTCAGGGGCGGCCGTGCCGCTGGCCATGAGTCTGCAGGATCCGCCAATAGATCTCCACGGCCGTTGCCGCCACCTCGCTCTGGTCGTAACGACGCGCTGCCCATGCGGCGGCCCCGGGTTCGGCCCGTCGGGGTTGGCGCAGCCATTGCTCCAACCAGGCGCTCCAGCGTTCGCTCCGACGCGGCAGCACGGTGCCGAAGCCCGCTTCGGCCAGATCGGCGGCCAGGCCGGTGCGGTCGCTGATCAGCACGGCTGTTCCACAGGCCAGTGCCTCCACCACCACATTGCCGAAGTTTTCATGACGGCTGGGCAGCAGCAAGAGATCGGCGGCGTTGTACACCCCCGCCAAGTCCTCGGCCGGGACGGTGTCGATCCAGTGCAGCCGATCGCCCAGGCCGGCCCGCCCGAAGTGGGCCCGCAGGCGGGCGCCGCTGCCGTCGTCATCCCCTCCCACCAGCAGCAGGGTCCAGGGCCGGTTGGCGAGGGGCGCCATCGCGGCGGGCAGCAGGTCGAGGCCCTTCTTGTGGTGTTGACGGCCGCAGACCAGCAGCAGGGGTGTGGTGGCGTCGAGGCCCCGTTGCGCCCGCCAGCGCAGTCCCAGCGCTGGATCGGGCCGCAGGGTCTGTAGGTCGAGGGGATTGGGCAACAGAAAGCGTGGTGCACGCAGGTGCAGGCCAGCCAGCTCCTGTTCTTCCTGCCGCGTCGTCACATGCAGCCCGGCCGCCCGTTGCAGCAGGGGGCGTTCCTGCCAGAGAAACCAGGGTAGTTTTTTCCACCAGCCTTGCCGAAGGGAATAGGGGCCGAGGGCTCCCCGCAGGCTGGCGAGCACCGGGATGCCGCGGGCCAGGGCTGCCCGTTGCACCGCAATGCCCAAGGGTTGCCAGATGGCGCTGATGTGCAGGAGATCAACCCCCTCCAGGGCTGCCGGTAACGCCGCCAGTAACGCTCTGGAGTGGATGGGGCCGTTGGGGCGATCCACCGGGTAGTAGGTCACCTCCACACCATGGCGCAGCAGGGGCCGGCCGAGTTGCTCCGGCGGCAGCTGGGGCAGGCCGGCGTTGGTGGTGAGCACCCGGGTGTCGATCCCTTGCCGCACCAACCCTTCGGCCAGGCGACTCACGCTCAGCACCGGGCCGCCGTACTGCCAGGCGGGGGCATAGACCGGCATCATCTGCAGCACCCGCATCCGCTAGCTCCCGGCCTCCGGCGCTTGTTCTCCCACCAGATCCGAGCATTCGGGGAGCATCAGGACAGGAAGCGACTTCCCGGTCACGGCTCAGAGCTCACGGGTGTGATTCCTCCAAAAGGATCGTGGAAGTTCGATCATCCCTCGCATCCGCCAGGCTTCCGCGCTGAGCATCCCCGCCATGGCTACCAGCACCAGGGTTTCGCTGACAGCGCTGCCTGCACCCCGCAACCAGCACACGGGAATCAGGGCCAGGGTGAGTAGCAGCTGGCGATCAAGGGCGGACCGTTCCAGCAGATGGCCTCGGGCTGCCAAGTAGTAGATCAGCAATGGGATGAGGGCATAAAGAAGCTTGGCCACCAGAAACCCCTCCACCCCGAGGCGCGGGATCAGGATCCAACCGGCCAGCGCGGCCATGATCACCGCGCCGTTCTGGGCAGCGAAGTAGAGGCGTGTGCGCCGCGAAGCCAGCAGGGGCTGATGCAGCACCTGGCTGATCGATTCCGCTACCGCCGCCAGCACCAGGACACGGGTGGCCTGCAGGGACGGCAAAAAGGCTTGCCCGAAGACCAGGGGCACGATCCACCGATCCAGCAGCCCATAGGCCACCAGGCAGGCCAGGCCGCTCCACCAGATAGCCCGCAGCGATCGCTCGCTGTCCCTTTGGCGCTGAGCGAGGTCGTCACCTTGGCGCAGTCGCACAAACAGCACGGGCATCAGCGCTCCGGGCAGCAGGGTGAACAGCTGAACCACGATCTGACCCACCCGGAGATAGCCCACGTCGGCCACCCCACCGTTGTGGGCCAGGGATCCGAGCAGGGGCAGGAAGACCAACGAGGCCAATACGTTCGTGAGATACATCGGAGCCCCCGCGCGCATCAATCGCGCCGCGATGCGCGGATCGAACCCCCAGCCCCCCGGCAAGGGCAGGAGGCGTCGCGCCCCCATCAAGAGCCAGCCCATCTGCAGGGTGTTGATCAGGCCGTAGCCCACCAGGGCGCCGGCCAGTCCTGCGACCAGGGCCCCAAGCCAGGCGGCCATCATCTTCAGCGGGGCGAACAAGCCCTGGCGCAGCGCCAAGGCGGCCGTGTTGCCTTTGACCAGCAACAAATCCCAGTGCAGGGTGCCCAGGGCCTCCCCCACGGCGATGGTGAGCAGGGCTCCCACCAACCACCCCCGTTCGAGGGGCAGCTGGCGGGGTAGCAATCCCTGGCCGGGCATCACCCACAGCCAGAGCACCAAGGCTGCCGCCACGGTCACGGTCTGCACCACCCGCAGGGCGCTGTGGGCGATGGTGGCTTGGCGCTCGGGTGACAGATCCGTGCCGCGGTCGGTGAGGGCGCAGGTGATGCCGAAATCCACCCCGCCCCGCACGGTCATCTCCACCGTCTGGGTGGCGCTGAGGATCAGGTTGAGAATGCCCAGGTTGGCCGGACCAAGGTTGCGGCTCAGCAACAGGTTGAAGACGAAGCTGAGCCCTCGACCGAACAGCGATCCGCCCAGCAGGTGAAAGAAACCGGTACGCAGGGAGGAGTGCCCCACGTCAGGAGTCGGGCTGGACGACAACGCTGGTGTGGGCAGCCTGCGAAGGCGGTGGCAGGAGCCGATACAGCCGCTCGACCAGCCAGCTAAGCGCTAGCAGAACCAGCAGATACTTGGGGAAATCCCATAACCAGTTCCAAACCGTTTCAGAGACGGAGCGAAGGGGCACACCGTTAAAGAACGTGGCGGGATAGATCGCGATCAAAAAGCGGTAGAAGCCATGGGAGAGGCTGGCAACCTGATACCAGATTCTGCTCAGCAGCGCATAGAACAGACCAAAAATGATTGAGCCCGCGATCACGCCTGGCCAGCGGAAGCGCCGGTAAAGATCGCCGCCAAAGCTCACATTGGGAAACCAGATATGGATGCCGCCGACGGTGCCCATCTCTGGGGTTCCCATGATCTCCTTGGCGATCAGGTGGCCGTCGTTGATCTCAGGGCGTTGGGGGTACAGGTGCTTGGGAATCCAGAGAAACAGCAGGCCATGAAGACCTCTCCAACCCGCCGCTGCTTGCAGCGATCCGGGTGGTTGGAAGAGATAAGGATCACTCGAAGGGAACAAATCACGGCCGATCAGGGCGAGATTGTCGTGGTTGGGATGGGCTTCGGCTGCTGCCCTGGCGATCACGCCGGCCCGTTGATCCAAGTGCTGAATGCGGCTGTTCTGGAATGCGGTTGTCTGGCGCAACGTGGCCATCAGGGGGATGAAGACCAGCGCCACGATCAGCACCCCGACCGCGAGCCAGCGCAGCAGGCTGGCCCGGATGTCGGTCATCCACAGGCCGGCGATCAGAAGCACCAGCGGTGCCAGCAGCAGGCCCCGGCCGCCGGTGAGGGCCCCCAGGCCAAGGGAGGCGGTCGCCAGGGCCAGCAGCACCGGCGTGAGCCAGCGCAGCCGCGATGGCGAACCGTTGGGTTCGGGTTGCAGGGCGATCTGAACCGTGATCGGCACCAGAAGGAAGAAGAGATCCTTGAGCCGAATGAAGGGAACGAAGGCGGTGTCGGCCCGCCAGAGCCGGGTCACCCAATAGACATAGTTGCCGCCGCTGCGATCGAGGGTGCCGCTGATCACCCCCACCAGCACATAGCCCAGGCTGAACAATCCCAGCAGCAGGGTGAGCATGGCAAGCCTGCGGCGCACGCTGGCAGCGAGGGGCCCGGGTCGCAACCTGCGGAGCAGCGGGCGATTGAGCAGGGCGGCCAGCACGATTCCGGTGGAAACCAGGGCCCAGAGGGCCTGGCTGGGTTCAAGGGCCCGCGACCACGGGGCAACGTCTGGCTGCAGATCGGGGCCGGCCAGGGCCAGCAGGGCCGCGCCCAGCCCCCAGCGCATGACCCCAACCAGGGTGAGCACAGTGACCGGCGGAAAGGGCAGCCGATCCAGCCAGGGCCGCTCCAGCCAGAGGGCCACCGCCAGCAGCACCACCGACCAGCAGCAGAGGGCCGCAGCCAGCCAACGGCCGCTCAGGATCGCCAGCACCAGCCAGCACGGCACCGCCACCAGCAGGGCAAGGGCGGGGGCATCCACCAGCCTGACGAAGGGTCCCAGAAGCTTGGCAAGCCGATCCTTGTCGGAGAGAGGGGGCCCTTCGCAGGTCATGGACTTGGCGAGTTGGTGAGGTGCTGGGGGCCGGATCCGCCTCCCCTGCGGTGGCGCCGCCAGCGCTCCGGCAGCCAGACCAATAAAGCGATGCAAGTATGCAGGAGTCCCGCTCCCTGCTGGATTGGAGCCAGGCCAGCAAGGAGGCGATCGGGCTTGCCCTGCCTGACCTGTTTGAGCAGGTTCCACAGTTGAAATTGCATCAGGTGGGCGGCCCAGCGGTCACGCTGGGGTTCCTGGCGCAGCAGGGCATGGCGGCGCAGTTGGCCAACCACCGCCGCGATCTCCGGCAGCTCGTGGCCGCTGAGCCGGTTGGCGTTGGAGAGCTGGTTGTCGTGGGTTCTCACCGCCGCGATCGGTCGGCGGTTGAGCAGCAGGGGTCCCTGCTCCGCCGCCCGGATCAACCACTCCCAGTCGGCAGCATGGCGCCAATGATCATGGAAGCGACCGGCGCGTCGCCACAGGTCCCGGCGGAAGGCCATGCCGGTGAGGTTGCCGTTGAGACTGCCCAGTTCGAGCAGCGCCGGCACGAACCGATCCGGTGGGATCAGAGCGGTTTCGCGGCTGAGGCGATCGTGGTGGTCGGCACTATCCGGTGGCCGAAGCGCACCATCGGCTCCGATGGAGGTGAAGGTGGAGAGGATCAGTTCCGCCGCAGGCCAGGTGTGGCGCAGCTCCGCCAGGGTTGCCAAGGCGTCGCGAGCGAGGCGGTCGTCGCTGCACAGCAGCACCATCCAGTCCGCCGTGCTGTTCTCGATGGCATCGTTGAGATTGGCAAAGAGCCCGAGGTTGGCGCTGCGTCGCAGCAGGCTGATCGAATGGCTTGGGCTGTGGCGGGCGATCCAGCCATCGAGCCACTGGCGCGTGGGAGCGTCGGACCCATCGTCGGCGATGAGCAGCGTCCAGTTGGGTTCGCTCTGGTTCAGGACGCTGGTCAGGGCTTCCTCCAGCAGCAAAGACCTGCCATACACAGGCACCAGGATGACGATGGGTCTTGGCTCGCTCATGCCGGTCCGGGCCTTTGGGCGTCTGCCAGGAGCTTGCGGTAGTGGTCGATCGCCCGCTGGCCATAGGCCGACCAGCTCAGGGAGCTTCCCGCCAGGGCCAGGGCTGCCTGGCGCTTGGTTTCCCAGAGGCCAGGCTCCATGGCAAGGCGTCTGAGGCAATGGGCGATGGCCTGCGGGGCGTGGATGGGCACCATCCAGCCGGCTGGAAACTCGAGAATGCCGTTCCCGTCGTCCATTCCGATCGCTCCACCGAGGCGGAGCAGATCTTCGCCCCCGGTGTTGGGGGTGCAGATCAGCGCCAGGCCGCTGGCCAGGGCCTGGATCTGCACGTAAGCCATGCCCTCCTCAATCGAGGCCATCACGAAACAGTGGGCCTGGCCGTAGTGCTGAACCAGTTCCGCTTGGGGGCGGTGGCCAAGGCGTTGCACCGTGCTGGGCTGCTGATCCAGCAACTTCGCCAGCTCGGGTGTTTCTCCCCCCAGCAAGGTCAGCCGGGCATCGGCAAGGTCTGCGGCGGCAAAACCGGCCAGCAGATCGGCCATGCCCTTGCGCACCGAAAGCGTGCCCGCGTAGATCACCTGCAGACCGTTCAGCGGCGGCGGAGCGGGCGCACGTTCGGAGGGCTTGAAGTTGCTCAGGTCAACGCCGAAGGCATTGCGAAAGAGCTTGCTCGGCGGAAAGCCACGGTCCAGAAAACTGCGCTCCACAAACAGGCTCGGCACCGCCACGGCCGTGGTGAGGCCATATTCCCGCAGCTCCATCGCCTCGATGCGGGGATGGGTTTCGCTCCAGGTGAGTCCGAATCGGCGGTGTTCCTCCCGCAGCAGCCTGCTTTGCTCAAGGATGTGGGAGGAGGAACGCTCCAGCACGGTGGGGATCTTGCGAGCCGCAGCCCAGTTCAGCGATGGTTCACTCCACTGCGACCAACCGTGGATCAGCTGGCTGCCCTGCAGATGCTTGGCGGCCCGGGTGGCGAACCAACGATGGACCCACCACTGGCAGCGCATCATCAGGCTTTCGCCGCCGAAGCGGTAGATCGCTTTCACCACCGCGAAGGTGAAGGGCAGGCTCACCACCCGCTCGGGCGGGATTCCCCAGCGGCGCACAAACCAGCGGGGGTAGTTGGTGATCAAGCGGTGCAGGTGGCCGTGCTGGTGGAGTTCGCGGGCTAGGTCGAAGGCATGCCAACGGCCCCCCACCACCAGCGTGATCCTCATGGGCGTTTCTTGGGTCATGGCCTGCCCCTGGTTGGTGTCCTGGCGTCGCAGTCGGGGGCCGAGGCCCGCTCCCACTCCAGAATCGCTCGCAGCCGTGCCCCGTAGGTGTGCTCGGGCCGCCGCAGGGCAGCAGCACCCAGCTGGCGCAGTTGGGCTTGCAGGCTGGGATCGGCCAGGATCGTCAGGGCATGCTCTCGCAACTGGGCGGGGGTGTTGAAGAAGCCCACGTCGGGGTAGTCCGGCAGGAGGGCTCGGTGTTCTTCACTGTCTTTGTAGAGGCCGCAACCGCCGATCGCCCCGATTTCGTAGGAACGATCCGTGGAGAGGTCGCCATTGGCTTGGCGTAGCAGCCCCAGCACCAACTTGGCGTTATGAATGGCGCGCGGGTAGGCCTCGCCGGTCACGGCCCCATGCTGTTCCCAGCCGGGGCTTCTCAGACCTTTCCAGCTGTTGCCGTAGATCCGCCGCCGTAATCCCGGCAGATCGGCGAGGGCCGCAAGCCAGGGGAGTCGTTCCGGTGCGCCGGTGCCCACGAAGGCCACATCCACGGCGTAGCGCTCTGCATCGTCTGGATCGGCTGCTGGAGGGGCGTGCAGGGAGGGGTCGTAGGCAAAGGACAGCCAGCTGGTGCTGGGGGCGCCGGCCGCCTCCAGCCTTCGGCGCAGGGCCTGTTTGGTGCTGAAGATGTGGTCGTAGTGGGGCAGGTTGGCCAGGAAGCTGCGGCGCCGGTGGATCGGGTTCCAGGGGTCGTCGGTGAGGTAGTTCACGATCCGCCCGCCCTGGCGGTGGACCGCCTCAAAGACGGAAGGGGCCAACGGCAGGATGCCGGTGACGAGAACGAGGCGGGGCTGAAGGGCTTCAATCCTCGTGAGCAGATGGCGCTGGAAGCCCCACCATTCCCAGCTGCGGCGGTCAGCCAGGCGATAGAAGATTTTGCCCCGCAGGCGGGCCATGCTCGGGGAGAAGCTGGGAACGGCGGAGGTATAGGCGACAGCCAGTTCCCGGTTGGTCAAGCCAGCGGCGGCGGCACCGGCCAGGAATTTGCTGCCCAAGGCCTCCGGAGTGGTGGTGTCGGCCAGCAGCAGCAGGCGCGTGCCCATCGGTTCGCCGCTCACCACGGTTGGATGGCTTCTGTGGGATCGGCATTGTGACTTGCGGTGGCCAGCGCCCAACCCCCATCGGGCTTGTCGATGCCGGGGGTTGGGCGGATCTGTGGGGTTGCGGCCGGCATGGAGGTCATCGCTCAGGCGTCATTTTGATTTCCTGATCGCGGGGTAGCCTCGGCTGATCTCCGTTGCCACCGATGGCCATCCCTGAGATCCGCTCCATCTGCTGCATCGGAGCCGGTTATGTGGGCGGCCCGACCATGGCGGTGATTGCCGATCACTGCCCCCAGATTCAGGTCACGGTGGTGGATCTCAATGCCGAGCGGATCGCCGCCTGGAACGACGCCGACCTCTCCAGGCTGCCGGTGTACGAGCCGGGCCTGGACGCGGTGGTGGGCCGGGCCCGGGGCCGCAACCTCCACTTCACCACCGAGGTGGACGCCGCCATCGCCACCGCTGACATGGTGTTCCTCTCGGTGAACACCCCCACCAAGACCCGCGGTGTGGGTGCTGGCCAGGCCAGCGACCTTCGCTGGATCGAAGCCTCGGCCCGCCAGGTGGCAGCGGCCTCCCAGGGCCACACGATCGTGGTGGAGAAGAGCACCCTGCCGGTGCGCACGGCCGAAGCCGTGAAGGCGATCCTCGGCGGTGCCCAGGGCAGCGGCGGCGGCAAGACCTTCTCGGTGCTCTCCAACCCCGAATTCCTGGCCGAAGGCACGGCGATCGGCGATCTGGAGGATCCGGATCGGGTGTTGATCGGCGGCGAGGACCCGGCTGCCATCGATGCCCTGGCCAGCGTTTATGGCCACTGGGTGCCCCAGGAGCGGATCCTGCGCACCAACCTCTGGAGCAGCGAGCTCTCCAAGCTCACCGCCAACGCCTTCCTGGCCCAGCGGATCTCCTCAATCAACAGCATTGCGGCCCTGTGTGAAGCCACCGGCGCCGATGTGCGCGAAGTGGGTCGGGCGATCGGCACCGACAGCCGCATCGGGCCGAAGTTCCTGCAGGCCGGGCCGGGTTTTGGGGGCAGTTGCTTCCAGAAGGACATCCTCAACCTGGTGTATCTCTGCCGCCATTACGGCCTCGAGGAGGTGGCCTCCTATTGGGAGAGCGTGGTGGGGCTCAACACCTGGCAGCAGCAGCGCATTGCCCGGCTGGTGGTGAACAGCCTGTTTGGCACCGTGAGCGGCAAGCGCCTGGCGGTGTTGGGCTTCGCCTTCAAGGCCGACACCAACGACACCCGCGAGGCGCCGGCGATCCGCATCTGCCGCGATCTGATCGAGGAGGGAGCCCAGCTGGCGATCATGGACCCGAAGGTGGATTCCGCCCAGATCGCCCGCGATCTGGAGCGCTCGCCGGTGGGGGCCGATGTCGCTCCCGGATCCCGGCCGATCGGCGCCGATGGCAGCTGGCTGGCGGCGGGCACACCGCTTGAGGCGGCCCGCGGCGCCGATGCGGTGCTGATCCTCACCGAATGGCGTGACTACCGCCAGCTCGACTGGGCCTCCATCGCCGCTGTGATGCGCCGGCCGGCTTGGCTGTTCGATGCCCGGGCCGTGACTGATGCGGCGGCTGCCCGGGCCGCTGGGCTTAATGTTTGGACTGTGGGGGAAGGCTGAGATGGCACGCCGCAACTTGATCACAGGCGGAGCCGGTTTCCTCGGTTCCCATCTGGTGGACCGGCTCATGAACGCCGGTGAGGAGGTGATTTGCCTCGACAATTACTACACCGGCCGCAAGGACAACATTCGCCACTGGCTCGGCCATCCCGATTTCGAGCTGATTCGCCACGATGTGACCGATCCGATCCGCCTTGAGGTGGACCGCATCTGGCACTTGGCCTGCCCCGCTTCACCGGTGCACTACCAGTTCAACCCGATCAAGACGGCCAAGACCAGCTTCCTAGGCACCTACAACATGCTGGGCCTGGCTCGGCGGGTGGGGGCTCGGTTGCTGCTGGCCAGCACCAGTGAGGTTTACGGCGATCCGGAGGTGCATCCTCAGCCCGAGAGCTACCGGGGTTGTGTGAACACGATCGGCATCCGCTCCTGCTACGACGAGGGCAAGCGCATCGCCGAAACCCTCTGTTTCGACTACAAGCGCATGCACGGCACCGAGATCCGGGTGATGCGCATCTTCAATACCTACGGGCCGCGCATGCTGCCTGACGACGGCCGGGTGGTGAGCAATTTCATCGTGCAGGCCCTCAAGGGAGAGCCCCTCACCCTTTATGGCGATGGCAGCCAGACCCGCTCCTTCTGCTACGCGGATGATTTGATCGAGGGCATGATCCGGCTGATGAACGGTGACCACACCGGCCCGATTAACATCGGCAATCCGGGCGAATTCACCATCCGCCAGCTGGCCGAACTGGTGCGCGATCGCATCAACCCCTCCCTGGAACTGGTGACCCGGCCCTTGCCTCAGGATGATCCGCTGCAGCGCCAGCCCGTGATCGACCTGGCCCGCGAAGAGCTGGGCTGGGAGCCGAAGGTGAGCCTGGAGCAGGGTCTTGAGCCCACGATCGCCTATTTCCGCGAGCGGCTGGCCCTGGCTTGATGGCCTGCGCTTCCTCACCGTGTACGGCCCCTGGGGCCGCCCGGACAAGGCGCCGATGCTCTTTGCCCGGGCGATCCTGGCGGGCGAGCCGATCAAGGTGTTCAACCAGGGCCAGATGCAGCGCGCTTTCACCGACATCGACGGCGACATAGCCGAAGGGGTGATCCGCTGTCCACAGGGCACACTGGGGGGTCGTTGCGCCCTACGCCTTGGAATCGCTGCAGAGCCTGCGCGGCATGGTGGATCTCCTGCCGGAACGCATCCCCCTCTGGCAGCGGATCGAGGCCAAGGCCCGCGAGCATTTCCGCCGCGCCGCCATCGGCGAGATCCGCACGCCCCTGCTGGAGGTCACCGAACTGTTCGCCCGCGGCATCGGCGAGGCCACCGATGTGGTGGGCAAGGAGATGTACACCTTTCTCGACCGTGGCGATCGCAGCTGCACCCTGCGCCCGGAGGGCACAGCTTCGGTGGTGCGAGCGGCGATCCAGCATGGTCTGCTGGCCCAGGGGCCGCAGCGCCTCTGGTATAGCGGGCCGATGTTCCGCTACGAGCGGCCCCAGGCCGGCCGCCAGCGCCAGTTCCACCAGATCGGCGTGGAACTTCTCGGGGTTGCCGATGCCGGCAGTGATGCCGAGGCGATCGCCATCGCCTGGGACCTGTTGGCCGATCTCGGCGTGGGCGGCTTGGAGCTGGAGATCAACTCCCTCGGCACCCAGGATGACCGGTCCCGCTACCGCGCAGAGCTGGTGGTTTGGCTGGAGGCCCACCACGACCAGCTCGATCCCGATTCCCAGCAGCGCATCAGCACCAACCCGCTGCGGGTGCTCGATTCCAAGAACCCTGCCACCCAGGCCCTGCTGGCTGGCGCCCCCACCCTGGCCGCTGCCCTGACGGGCGAGAGCCACGAGCGTTTCGCCCGGGTGCGGCAGGCCCTGGAGGCCCTGGCCATCCCGTTTGTGCTCAATCCCCGCCTGGTGCGCGGCCTCGATTACTACGGCCACACCGCCTTCGAGATCACCAGCAACCAGCTCGGCGCCCAGGCCACGGTCTGCGGCGGCGGCCGCTACGACGGCCTGGTGGCCCAGCTCGGCGGCCCGGCCACCCCGGCGGTGGGCTGGGCGCTCGGGATGGAGCGGCTGGTGCTTTTGCTCAGCCAGGCGACGGCCGGTGCGTCTGCCGCCGGGGCCCCCGATCTCTATGTGATCAGTCGGGGCGAGCTCGCCGAGGCCCAGGCTTTGGTGCTCACCCGCCTGGTCCGCCAGGCCGGCCTGGCGGCGGAGCGGGATGCCAGCGGCTCGGCCTTCGGCAAGCAGTTCAAGCGGGCCGATCGCAGCGGCGCCCCCTGGGCGGCCGTGATCGGCGATAGCGAGGCCGCCGATGGGATGGCGCTGCTGAAGGATCTGCGGGGGGAGACGCCGGAGCGGCGGATTCCCCCGCAGCAGCTTGTGGCCGAATTGCTTGGGGTGGCAGGGGGCCGGAGCCGTGGAACTTGAGCGTTCTCCCTCTCAGAGGCCACTGGGTGCCATGCCGCCCGCCATGGCTGTGCGTAGGGCCAGGAGCTGCTCCAGCAGAGGTTCAAGCCGGTGCAACGGCACCATGTTGGGCCCATCGCTGAGGGCGTTATCCGGATCTGGATGGACCTCCATGAACAGCCCGTCAACCCCGACGGCCACGGCGGCCCGGGCCAGGGGTGCCACGAATTCGCGCTGCCCTCCGGTGCTCGTGCCCTTCCCCCCCGGCTGCTGCACGGAGTGGGTGGCATCGAAGATCACCGGACAGCCCAGGTCCCGCATCTGGGGCAGGCTTCGATAATCCACCACCAGCGTGTTGTAACCGAAGCAGCTGCCGCGCTCCGTGAGCCAGAGGTTCTCCACCTCGGCCTGGCGGAGTTTGTTCACCACCTGGGCCATGTCCCAGGGAGCCAGGAACTGGCCCTTCTTGACGTTGATCGTTTTGTCGGTACCACGCACAGCCGCAGCGGCGGCCATCAACAGGTCGGTCTGGCGGCAGAGGAAGGCGGGGATCTGCAGCACGTCCACCACCTCCGCCACTCGGGCGGCCTGATGGCTCTCGTGGATGTCGGTGAGCACCGGCAGCCCGAGCCGCTCCTTCACCTCCGCCAGCACCGCCAAGCCGCCTGCAACACCGGGGCCGCGGAACGATTCGCCAGAGCTGCGGTTGGCCTTATCGAAGCTGGCCTTGAAGATGTAGCGGATGCCCAGGCGGTCCGTGATGGCCTTCACTCGCTCGGCGATCTCCAGGGCGAGGCTGGAGCTCTCGATCACGCAGGGGCCTGCGATCAGGGTGAAGGTCATGGGCAAGGGCGCTCCGGCCGGGTCTGCAGGCCCGGATCAGGCGGAACCCACACCCACATAGGCGCCGTAGAAGAAGAGCCCCACCACGAAGATCACGGCCATACCACCGGCGGTAGCCACGAGCCAGAGGGGAAGCACGCCTTCGGTCCAGCGGCTTTTCCAGGCCACGGCCGGGCGGCCGTCGGGCAGGCGATCCGGGATCCGGCCGTCGGGAAGGGAGGATTTCTTGCCGCTCATCTGGGAACCTCGTGGTCAGGGAGAAAGGCTGAGATCCTTAGCTGGATCTCTTGGTGTATTCAACTGAACCCGCAAAGGGTTCAGTTGAAGAAGTAGCTGGTAAACAAGATGCCGGTCACGAAGATCAGCAGCAGACCCAGGTAGAGGCTCGTGCGGTTGAGCTCGACCGGCAGGGTGTTGGGGTTTTTGTTGCGTTGCAGGCCCATGGGATCAGCGGCGAACGAACTGCATGGCACCCAGCGCACCCAGGAAAAAGACCGTGGGGATGCCGAGGGCGTGAACCGTGAGCCAGCGCACCGTGAAGATCGGGTAGTTGCGCGGTGTGGTGGGGGCGGAGGTTTGGGTCATGGCTTATTTCAGGCGCTGGTCAAGCTGGGTTTTGCCTTCATAGCGCTGGCTCACCACCGGAGCCTTGCTCTCCTGGACTTGGAAATAAGCGTCAGGCCGGGGCGTACCGAAGGCGTCGTACGCCAGGCCCGTGGACACGAACAGGAAGCCGGCCAAAAAGATGGCGGGCAGGGTGACCGCGTGGATCACCCAGTAGCGGATGCTCGTGATGATTTCAAAGAACGGGCGTTCACCCGTTGAGCCGGCAGCCATGGCAACAAGCACTCAGCGAATTGATCCTAAAGGTCGCCCTGCTGGCCCTGCGGCCTGCCGTGCGGGTTGGTTACAGAGGGATGCAGTTGGGCCGGCTCTCGCTTGGGCCTCAGCCCACCCAGCGCAGCAGGGATCCTCGCTCGCCCAACGCGAAGCCCTTGCCATCGGGGGTGAAAGTGATGCTGCTGAAGTTGGTGGGCTGCTGCTTGCCCACCGGATCCTGCTGCCAGCTCTTGCCCCCGTCCTGGCTCACCAGAAGGGTGCCGTTTCCGCCGCCCGTCCAGATGGCGCCGCGGGGATCCCAGGCCAGGTCGAGGTAGCCGAAACCGTTGGTGATCGGAATCACGGGCTTGCTCCAGGCTTCGGCATCGTCCGGATCGGCGTTGAAGCGCAGCTGGGCCCCGCGGGCCACCATCCAGAGTCCACCCTCGGGCTGGAACCCCATCGACTGCAGCCGCTGGCTACTCACCCGCTGGTGCAGCTGCCAGGTGGGTTGGCCCGGATCCCAGGTGGAATAGAAGTTGCCCAGGCCGCTCACGCTCACGTACCGACCATCGCTGGAGCGGCGCAGGTCGCGCACGGCGCCGGCCGCGTCGCTCACCAGGGCCTGCCAGCTGCTGCCGGAATCAGCGGTGCGGTACACCGCCCCCACATTGGTGGCCAGTTCGGCCTGCTTGGGTCCGAGGGCCGTCACCAGATAGGGCTCTCCGGGCAGCTTGGTGTCGAGGAACAGGCGGGTCCAGCTCTGACCCCGGTCGGTGCTGTGGAGCAGCAGGCCCGGCTGACCCACGATCCAGCCCTCATCGCCCTGGAAGTCGATGCTGATCAGGCGGAAGTTCTCTTCCGGCGGCAGATCGAGGGCCCGCTCCTGCCAGCTGGCGCCGCCGTCTTCGGTTTCGAGGATGAGGCGGTTGCTGCCCACCAGGAAGCCGTGCTTGGCATCGCTGAAAGCCAGATCCAGGGGAGTGGAGCGGGTGGCCAGGGGCACGGCCTGCCAGGGGCTGGTGGCGGCCAGGGGGACACCGGTGGTCACACAGCCGGAGAGGCCCAGGCCCAGGCAAACCAAAAGAATCAGGCTCAGCAGGGGCTGCAGCAGGCGCCGCAGGGGCTGGAGGGGGGCCGGCTCCGGCTGGCTGAGGGTCGGGCGCATCACGGGTTCAGGGGAAGAAGAACGACTGCAAGGGGGAGGGGCCGCCGCGGGCCCGGCTGGCCGCAGGGGGCGGCCGCTCAGCGCAGCGAGTAGAGGGAAAGGAAGAAGGCAATCGCCAGGGCGAAGCCGCCGAAGATCAGCACATTCTTCTGGCCGGGGGTGAGGCGATTCACCCCGAGGCCGAAGTTGAGGTTCTCCTCGAAGCCGCTCGGCTTGTTGCGCGGGCCGATGTCCTTGAAGGCCCCCACCCGGCTGCGGCAGACCGGGCAGCGGAAGCTGGCCGGATCCAGCGCCACAAAGGGCGTGCCAGCCCCGATCCCCAGTTTGCGCACCCCCTCCTCGGGGTCGTAGACGAAGCCGCAGCTGCGGCACTCGAAGCGATGGGTGTCGGGATCGCTTTCGGGGGCTTCAGCGGCGGCTTCGGCCCCGGTCGTGGATTCGTCGGCCAGCGAGGCTCCGGCTTCCATGGCGACCGCTGGATCCCCAGCCGCGCCGTCAGCGAGGCTTTCCAGGGGCAGCTCTGATCCCCGTTCAGCTTCCAAGGGTGAAGAACTCGCCTTGGCCGACCCCTCGGAATCGACGGGGCTCTCCGATGGGGTATCGCTGCTCATCCCGTTGCCCCAAGAAGAAAGCAGACTCTAAACAGAGCCAAGGCAGATTCTTTCGAGCTTTCCCAGCCCGCAGCTTCGGCGGCCCGCAGATCCCCCGGCTTGCCGCCTCCCCGTTCCGGTTGGGCCACACGCACACCCCGCCCCAGCGCGACCAACCCGGGGCTGCTCCCGGCAATGCGGCGGGAATCGCCGGTAAACCGTCAACCACCGGCCGCAGATGCCAGACTGACTTCCACGCTCGGTTCCCCACGATGTTCGTGCTTCCCGGCTACGACGCCTTCCTGGGCTTCCTGCTGATCTCAGCGGCGGTGCCGGTGCTGGCGCTGGTCTCCAACAAGCTGCTGTCCCCGAACAGCCGCAAGGGCGAACGGGAGCTCACCTATGAATCCGGGATGGAGCCGATCGGTGGTGCCTGGATTCAGTTCAATATCCGCTACTACATGTTTGCGCTGGTCTTCGTGATCTTTGACGTGGAGACCGTGTTCCTCTATCCCTGGGCCGTGGCCTTCCACCGCCTCGGCTTATTGGCCTTCATCGAGGCCCTGATCTTCATCGCCATCCTGGTGTTGGCCCTTGCCTACGCCTGGCGCAAGGGCGCCCTCGAGTGGAACTGACCCGCCCCGAGCCATGACCCTCACTCCCTCCTCCAACATCGCCCCCACCCCGGGCATGGCCGAAAGCCTTTCGGTGGCTGGCCTGCGCGATCTTCGGGCCGCCAGCTGCGCCCCGGTGGGTTCGCCCACAATCACCTCGGATCTCTCCGAGAACGTGATCCTCACCAGCCTCGACGACCTGCACAACTGGGCCCGCCTCAGCAGTCTCTGGCCGCTGCTCTACGGAACGGCCTGCTGCTTCATCGAGTTTGCGGCCCTGATCGGCTCCCGCTTCGATTTCGACCGCTTCGGTCTGGTTCCCCGCTCCAGTCCCCGCCAGGCGGACCTGCTGATCGTGGCCGGCACGGTGACCATGAAAATGGGCCCGGCTTTGGTGCGGCTCTACGAGCAGATGCCAGAGCCCAAGTATGTGATCGCCATGGGCGCCTGCACGATCACCGGCGGCATGTTTTCGGCCGATTCCACCACCGCCGTGCGGGGGGTGGACAAGCTGATCCCGGTTGATCTCTATCTCCCGGGCTGCCCGCCCCGTCCCGAGGCGATCTTCGATGCGGTGATCAAGCTGCGCAAGAAGGTGGGCAACGAGGCCCTAGCCGAGCGCGGCAAGCGGCTGCCCACCCACCGCTACACCACGATTCCCCACCAGCTCAAGGCGGTTGCTCCGATCGTGGACGGCCGCTACCTGCGGGCCGAAACCCAGCAGGCGGCCCTGGCTGCGGCTGCGGGCCTGCCTCTTGCCGCTCCAACCGAGAAGGAAAGGCTGAAGACAACAGCCGACTCCACCGCCCCCAACACTCCCTGAAGCCATGCCTGAAGAAGCCGCTTCCATCACCCCCACCGCTCCGGCGCCGGGCCCGGTGAGCACTTGGCTGAGCCAGCAGGGCTTCGATCATGCGGTGCTGCCTGCCGATCATCTGGGTGTGGAGGTTCTCGGCATTGAGCCGGCGTTCCTGCCGCTGATCGCCACGGCCCTGAAGGCCAGCGGTTTTGATTACCTCCAATGCCAGGGCGGCTATGACGAAGGCCCGGGGGGCCGCCTAGTGAGCTTCTACCACCTGATCAAGCTGGCCAGCCTGGCCGATCGCATCGCCCCCGCCAGCGCCAGGGCCGGCACCAACCAACCAATCCCGACCGATCTGCGGCCTGAGGAGGTGCGCCTCAAGGTGTTCCTGGCCCGCGATGGTGCCCTCTCCATCCCCAGCCTTTATGGCCTGTTCCGCGGCGCCGACTGGCAGGAGCGCGAAACCTTCGACATGTTTGGCATCAATTACGAAGGTCACCCCCACCCCAAGCGCCTGCTGATGCCGGAGGACTGGAAGGGCTGGCCGCTGCGCAAGGATTATGTGCAGCCTGATTTTTATGAGATGCAGGATGCTTATTGAGGCAATTCGGACTCGGTGATTACACGTAGATTGTCAGCCAATAGTGATTGGATTTTATGCTTTGCGGACAGTTTGATTTGCTTTGCTTTGCATGGCCTGTTGTGACCAAAGGGCGGCATAGCGGCCATCGAGACTGATCAGTTCGGAATGGGTGCCCTTTTCCACAATTTCCCCGTTTGCGAGCACGCAGATCAAATCTGCATTCACAATCGTGCTCAATCGGTGGGCGATCACCAAAACGGTGTGCTTGCGCTCAAAGCGATCAATGGCCTGTTGAACCAGCCGCTCACTTTCGCTGTCGAGGGCGCTGGTGGCTTCATCAAGGATCAGCAGTTCGGGATCGCGCAAGATGGCACGGGCTAGGGATAGCCTTTGGCGTTGGCCGCCACTGAGGCGGTAGCCGCGTTCACCCACAAGGGTCTCGAATCCAGCGGGAAGCTCCCGAATGAAACGAGCCGCCTGGGCCTGCTCAGCGACTTTTTCGATGTCCTGGCGATTGATGCCCGGGGTGCCGAAGGCGATGTTCTCGGCGATGGTGGCGTTGAACAAGAAGGTGTCTTGGCTCACCACGCCGAGTCGTTGTTGCCAGCTCACTAGGTCAAAAGTGGCCAGATTGGTGCCATCAACAAGAATTTCCCCTTCGGTGGGTTCGTAGAGACCAGCCAACAGATCGGCTATGGAGCTTTTGCCGGCACCGCTGCTACCGACCAGGGCTATCGTCTGCCCCTTGGGAAGGATGAGGTTGATATTCGTGAGGGCTGGCTCAAGTTCTGGCGAATAACGCAGGGAAACGTTCCTCAGCTTGATGTCCCGTCCAATGGCCACGAAGGACTTACCGCCGCGGCGACGGAATTGTTTGTCGCTGTCATTGAGAAAGCTGTTGAGAAGATCTAAATTGGCTGAGTTGTTCTTCAACTGCACGAGTGTCTGGCTGAGATTGCCGAAGGTTCCGTTGAGGCGCTGAAGGGCTACCACAAAGGTCACGAGGCTCGGCAGAACACCGGAGTTTCGTTCACCGAAGAACACCACGCTCAGGGCTGCAATCACGGCAATCATCAAGATCGGTAAGATTACAATGATCGGCGCATTCACCGCATTGAGTCTGGACTGAGCCCGGCTGTTGATCTCCACAGTTCGTGTCTGATTGGCCACCCCCTGATCGGCAACATCCAGCTGCCCACTGGTGTGGAGAAGCCTCAGACCCTGGATGTTCTCGGTCATGCGGCTGGATAGTTCCTGGCTGAGCTTGGTGGATTCCACCGCCCTAGCCCTGATCCTTGGGAGCAGCTGCTGTTGCACCAGCGCTAGTGCGCCCCCCATGCCGATGGCGGCCACCAGCAACCACGGGGAAAGGTTGATCAACACCACCAGATAGGTGATGAGCATCAGCAGGTTCAACACCAGGCTGCTGACAATGTTGATCTCTCCGATCACCGTTGCCGGCCCGGAACCATTGATGTACTGAAGATCGCCCACTCGGTAGCGGCTGGCACAGGGGAAGCTGAATCCCAGCACCTGGGAATGGAGCATCGAGGTGAGGCGGGTTGATGTGCGGTTTGCGTAATAGCCCACGGCCACAGATCCCACATACAGCGCCAGGCCCTGACCCACTTTCAGGAGAACCGCCAGCCCCAGCAGGATCACAAACAAGTGGTTGCGCGGCAGGCTGTTCAGCAGATCCGCCAGCTGGGGAGCTGAGCCCAGCACTGGTTTGCTCAACCAGTTGATGCTGGTGCCCTGAGGCTTCGAGAGCAGATCCACGGCCAGAAACATCACGCCGAGGGTTGCTCCCTCAGCCGCTGCCTGCACAAGGTTGCAGAGCATGTTCAGGCTGATCAGTCGCCATTCCTTCCTTGCCGTGAGGCGGATCAGCCGGGATGCCGGCCTCTGATCGCGGAGCGGCTCAAGGCCCTTGCGGAGGATGCTGCGCAGCAGACGGAGAGGGTGAGCCAAGCGTGCCGGTTACGGTTGAACAACCCTTAAGATCATACAATAGATAATCAAAAATGATCCTCGTTTGGGAGAATTATGGTTGAACTCTGGAGTCAAGCTTGGTTGCGTCTTCTTGTTATGAGTCTTGCGTAGTGTTGGTTTTGCAGCCATCAGCATTCGGCTGAATGCGATCGGCAGGGCAACGATTTCATCACGGCTCACCCCTCTCTACGGTGCTTCCGATAAAACCGCATCACCGCCAGCGCCACGCTGCGGGAGTCGTGCCGAAGAGTAGCGCTGGGGCGGGCGCCCTGGAGGGGGGCCAGCATCACCTCATAGCCCTGGCTGCGCAGGGCGCGGCTGTCGCAGGTCACCGGTTCGGCGCCGCGCAGGCGGTAGTTGTGCACCAGGGCGGTGTCCGCCAACTGTTCCTGGGCCAGCACGCAATCAAACAGCCGCTGCTCCACCCCCAGGGTGGCCAGCTGGGCCTCGATCGCCCGTAGGTGGCCACCCACATCGAGGCCATCGGTTTCGCCGGGCTGGGTCATCAGATTGCAGATGTAGAGCCTGGGGGCCCGGCTGCGGCTGATGGCGCTCACCAGCTCTGGCACCAGCAGATTGGGCAGTAGCGAGGTGTAGAGGCTGCCTGGGCCCAGCACAATCAGGTCGGCGTTGGCGATGGCCTCCAAGGCGCTCGGTAGGGCGGGGGGCCGCTCCGGGGTGCAGCCCAGGCGCACGATTGGGCTGGTGGCCCTGCCGATCGTTGATTCCCCTTCGATCCGTTCGCCGTTCTCCAGTTCGGCCCAGAGGCGCACATCCGCATTGGTGGCTGGCACCACCTGTCCCTGAACCGCCAGCACCCGACTGCTGGCGGTGATCGCCGTTTCCAGGTTGCCGGTGATGGCGGTGAGAGCCGTGAGGAAGAGGTTGCCGAAGCTGTGGCCCTCCAGGCCGCTGCCGGTTTTGAAACGGTATTGAAACAGCCGTGTCAGCAGCGGTTCCTCGCGGGAGAGGGCCGCCAGGCAGTTGCGGATGTCGCCGGGGGGCTGCACGCCGAACTCACGCCGGAGCACGCCGCTGCTGCCGCCGTCATCGGCCACGGTCACGACGGCGGTGATATTGCCGCTAAAGCGCTTCAGGCCGCTCAGCAGCGTGGCCAGCCCGGTGCCCCCGCCGATCGCCACAATGTTGGGCCCTCGGTTGAGCCGGCGCTGGGCCAGCAGGGCATCCACCAGCACGGTGTCCTTCTCGGGGGCTAGGGCCTGTTGAATCGTGCCGAAGCTGCGGCTCTGGCCCAGCCACACCAAGCCGCCGCCGATCACCAGCACCAGCGGTCCGGTGATGCCGCGCGGCATCACTTGGGTGACGCGAGCCAGCAGCCACTTGATCGATTCCAGCGTCCAGTAGATCGGCTGGAGATCCGCCCATACCGCCGCCCCCAGCAGCGCTATCAGCAGACCGATGCCGGAGGTGAGCATCCAGCGTTTCACCACCAGCCCCGGCTGCAGCCAGCGCACGGCCCGCCGGGAACGGGTCACCAGATCCTGCTGGCGCATTTCACCTCGGCCGAGCCAACCCGGCCGGCCGGTCCGGCGGGGGTCCTGGGGAGGGGTGCCTCGGCGGGGCAAGGAGTTGGCGCCGGGGCGCCGCGGTGTTGGTGCAACTCTACGAATGAATACCAGGGGATGAAACGGGCAGGATGGGGGTTGCCCTTGAAGTGCTGCTTCGGCCGTGGACGCTGCTCCCCCTCCTCCGCACTCCGGGGACGACGCCACGGCGCCAGCGAACAAGAGGGCGGCGCACATGACG
>Ga0209401_1000181_pt1 | contig 43897 bp, 42 predicted proteins | sample M_140807_MF_Meta_FD_187318 | JGI IMG/M metagenome (GOLD analysis project Ga0209401, IMG submission 187318) | Freshwater microbial communities from Lake Montjoie, Canada to study carbon cycling - M_140807_MF_MetaG (SPAdes) (version 2) | ecosystem: Environmental > Aquatic > Freshwater > Lake... | reverse complement strand
AAGCTGATTGGGGCGCTCCTCCTGCTCTGCGGGTTCTTGGCGAGCGTGGAGGCGACGAGCGAGGTGCGCCTCCCGCTCCTTGGTCGGCCGGTGAGAGCGCTGCTCAGGTGGGTTCGCCGCGAGGGGTGACTGGTATCCTGAGCACCAGCACCGCACGGAGGCCCCTATGAAGATCCGCACCGCAGTTCTCCCCGTTGCCGGATGGGGCACCCGCTTCCTTCCTGCGACGAAGGCTGTCCCGAAGGAGCTGCTGCCGATCGTTGATCGCCCCGCCATTCAGTACGCCATTGAAGAGGCGGTTGCCTCTGGGATTGAGCGGGTCATCCTCGTCACCAGCGAACACAAGCGCGCGATCGAGGATCACTTCGACATTTCGGCCGACCTGGAGGCGATCCTTGAGCAGCGCGGCGACATCGAGCATTTACGTGCCGTGCGAGCGGTTGCCGACATGGTGCACCTTGTGACGATTCGTCAGAAAGAGCAGCTCGGACTCGGCCACGCTGTGCTCATGGCACGAGACGCCGTTGGTCATGAGCCATTTGCCGTGATGCTCCCCGACGACCTCATCTTCGGTACGACGCCGGCGCTCGCCGAACTTATGGCGGCGTATGTCGCCACACAAGCATCGGTGCTCGGCGTGATGCGCGTTGCGCCATCAGAGACGCATCGCTACGGCATCGTTGATCCCGACACCACGCTGCCAACGAGCGACCAGGGTCGAACGATTCCGCTGCGCGGCGTTGTCGAGAAGCCCGACGCAGCACATGCGCCGTCGGACCTCGCCGTTGTTGGGCGCTACATCCTTGGCCCGAAGATCTTTGAGCGCCTTGAGCAGACGCCACACGGCCTAAACGGTGAGATCCAACTAACCGACGCCATTCACACCCTGGCACAGGAGCAGCCCGTCGTCGCGCGCCACTTCTCTGGAACGCGCTACGACGTTGGCTCACCAGAGGGTTGGCTGCGCGCAAACCTTCATGTCGCGCTCGATCACCCGGTCTATGGGCCAATCGTGCGTGGTGCAATCACCGCTGAGAACGAGCGCCTGACGTGACGCCTTCGGATCGTGACGAGCGAACGCTGAAGCCTGGCGACATCGTTGCCGGCCGATATCGGCTGCAGGAGCTGATTGGCGAAGGGGCGGCGGCGCTCGTCTTCCGCGCAACCGATGAGGCGCTCGGCCGCGACGTGGCCGTCAAGGTGCTCCGCACACCGCTCGCAACATCTGCTGCAGCTGCTGACCGCTTCCGTGCCGAGGGTCGCGCCGCCGCCATCGTCGCGCATCCAAACGTTGCCGCTGTGTTTGATGTTGCACCAGAAGGTGAATCACCAGCGATTATCATGGAATTTGTTGACGGTGAGGACCTCGCCTCGATGTTGCGCCGCGTTGGACCACTTGTGCCACGCCGCGCTGCGGCAGTTGCTGCGCAAGTTGCTCGTGGGCTCGCCGCAGCACATGTGCGCGGCATCATTCATCGCGACGTTTCGTCGCGCAACATTCTGATCAACCGAGAAGGTCGCGCACAGATCGCCGACTTTGGCATCGCGCAGGCAATGCATGAGGTCGACGGGAGTGAGGCTGCGGCACGCAGCGGCCAGCGCCCAGAGGGTTCGGTTGGATACCTTGCGCCAGAGGTGTTGGCTGGGAGTCCGCAATCTGCAGCGTCAGACCTCTTCGGTCTCGGCGTGGTGCTGTTTGAACTACTCACGGGACATCGTCCGTTTGATCGCCTGAGCGGTGCAGAGCTGAAGGAGCGCCGCAGCCAGGCGCCCGCCCCATCGCCACGCGAGCTGCGACCCGACATCTCCCCAGAGCTAGACCTGATCACGATGCGACTACTGGCACCGAAGCCGAACGAACGATATGTGAATGCAACTGCTGCCGCAGATGCGCTTGAGACCTACGTGGTGCAGGCGAATCGCACCGCCGTCCCATCTCGCGCGGTTGGGCCAGCCGCCGGCGCACCGCGTGCGCTTGCGGGAACACGCGTTGCTCGAGTTGCAGCCGAGGCCGGGCCAGGTGAGCCAGAGATGCTTCGAGACCCGAACGACGTCGGCGGCGATGAGCCCCCTGATACCGACGACACGATGTCGATGCGCACCATGCTCCTGGCGATCGGTGGGGTCGCCCTCACGGCGCTGCTTCTTGTGGGCGGTGTGATCTTGGCGCTTCGCCTCTTTACCGCAGGGACGGGCCCAGATAACAACGTAAAGGTGCCAAGCCTCACCACGCTGACGCTGGCTGAGGCGATCCCTATTGCTGAGGGCCTTGGCCTACGCGTACAGGTGGTTGAGCGGGTGAGCTCGTCTGACCAGCCGGTCGACACGATCTTGTCGCAGTCGCCTGGGAGCGAGACGCTGGTGCCACTCAACACCGTCATCGAGGTTCGCGTTGTGGCCGGGAGCGGGTTCGTGGTGGTCCCTGATATTCGCGGTCTGAGTGAGGCGGATGGGATCGCTGCGCTGGCGACGGCAAAGCTTGTGCGCGGCGCGACCTTCTCTGAATACTCAGACACCGTTCCTGCTGGTGAGCTGATCCAACAGAACCCACGCCCTGGCGTGCAGGTTGCGAGCGGTACGGCGATTGATCTTGTGGTCTCGCTGGGGCCCGAGCCTTCGCCGAGCCCGTCACCAAGTGCAAGCGGTGCGGACTTGCCGCAGGTGCCAGATCTTCGCTGTTCGACCATTGCAGATGCGACAGCGCTCCTGTCGGTACTCGGCCTCTCGCTAGACGCGCCATCAGCGCTACTGGATCCAACGGATCGCATTGACAGCTTCTCGCCGTTTGCGGGAGTGTCCGTCGAACTTGGGAGCGAGATTACGATCGTGTCGAGTGTGCCGGCTGGGACGTCGCTCGCCGGCTGTTCCCCGTAGCGGACTAGGCCTCTAGCCCCTCCCAGAGTCCGCCACTCGCCCAGCTAAGCCGTGGGCGTTCAGGGAGCGTTCCATCCACACCGCGCTCGAGCTGCGCCGCAGCCTGCAGTGGCACTGGCGCCGTCCAGCACTCTTTCACGTCACTCTCGGCGACGAGGCGACGCTTCTTATCAATGCCGCAATACGAGACCTTGCCAATGACGGAACGCCGCATGTGTCGACAGCTTCCACATGAGGCGGTTGGCGTCTTACACACCCAGCACTGGCCAGACTCCTCTTGAATCGCGTTGCACGTTGGGCAACGCCACGTGAGGGCTGGGGCAGCACTCACGGCTTCACAAGGTAAACACGGAAACTCTGCGTGCCAGAGATCGGATCGCCGACGCTAAGCTCATAGGTCACGGTGACGAGGCCACGCCCCTCAGTGTTGAAGTTGTTTGGGAAGTTGTAGTCCCATGCGGCTCGGCCACTGACGTCAGAGGTGACGCATACCGGTTCGCTTGGTGTTGCACCATCGGCCGTGACGTACATACACACCCGCACGTTTGCAGCGGGTGCACCTGTTGAGTCGGTTGCCGTTGCGGTGACGCGGAATGCGATCGGCTTCTTGCTCAGGATGATTGTTCCTGGGTTCAGGATGATCGAGATTCGACCAACGGATGCACTGGTAGAGATCTCAACGCTCTTTGATGTTTGGTTTCCAGCGCCATCTGTCGCCGTGATTGTCAACACATTCGTGCCATCGCGAAGCGTGATGCCAATCGAGAACGCACCCTTGGTTGTGGATCGCCCGCTCTCAATTGTCCCCGTCGTCTCGTTGCGCACCTGAATGTCAATATCTTTATCAGTCTTCCCTGTCACAGTGACGGAGTCGCCGTTCATGATCTCGCCTGGAGTTGGTGCTGAAATTGTGAGCGCTGGCGCGGTTGTATCGCGCACGACCGTGATTGGGGCAGAGCGCGTTCCTTCAGTGCCGTTCACCACAACGACCGCTTCGATTACGTTGCTACCAGCTGAGAGGGGAACCTTAGCGACGTCAAAGCCTGCGGTCTTCGGCATGGTGATCTCGGCACCGGTGATGACCGAGCCATCTTCACGCGTGATGATGATGCGAATGATTGCGTCACTCTTCTCGAGAAGATCCTGCGGCAGGGTGCCACTAACGGTAATTGTTGCCGCGGCGGTGATCGGCTCACTCGGCTCGCTAAGGGTTGGCCGCCCCGGCTCAACTGAAGCGGGCGGCGGCGTAGGTGAGCCGCTGTCTGCAATAGAGGTGATGAAGGGGAGCGCAATCGCCGCGAGCCCGATCGCGCCAGCAATAACGAAGAGCGTGACGAACGTGGAGAGGGCGGTGGCGATGGTTCCGCCAACACCGCGCGATGCGGACTTGGATCGCTGTGATGCGGAGTCAACCTGATAGGGGGGCGTGTACCCCTCGGATCGGCCGGGGAGGCCGCGCCGCGGTGGCTTCGAACTCGATCGACGGAAGAGTCCCATAGGGCGATTCTCGCACGCTGCGCGTTGAGACCGCTACGCTCCAACGATGCCCGATCAACCGAGTGACCCGCAGCTGATCCTCGAGATGCGCGATCGCGTCGCGCGCGCTCGCGCTGAGGTGGTTCTTGCCGTTGGTGAAGGGCGCGGCCCCGATGCATGGCGAGCCGCATTGGTGGCGCTGGAGTCCCGCGGGCGCTTCGGCATTCGTATGGGGCTGGGTCGCTCGAACGCCCTCCTTCGTGCGCTCGGCTCACCTGAGACGGGGGTTCGGGGTGCGCTCGTCGCCGGAACGAACGGGAAGGGGAGCGTTGTGGCTCTCGTTTCAGCAGCGCTCCGTGCGGCGGGGATTCGCCACGCCACCACCCCGAAGCCACACCTAGTCAGCTACCGCGAGCGGGTGCAGATCGACGGTCAGCCGCTCGCCCCACTCCCGTTCGCCCAGGCGGTGGCGCGCGCCCTTGATGCCGCCGACCAGATTGAGGAGCGCGTCGGCCCAGCGACGGAGTTTGAGATCCTCGTCGGCGCCATCTTCGAAGCACTTCGCCAGGAGGAGATCACCACGGCGATCGTTGAGGTTGGCCTTGGCGGGCGGCTAGATGCGACGCATGCGTGGGATGGCGGCGTTGCCGTGGTGACCAATGTTGGCTTAGATCATCAGCAGTACCTAGGCGACACGATTGAGGCGATTGCCAAAGAGAAGGCGGCGATCATCGTACGCGGAGACCGTGCCGTGATCGGCGCGAGCGAACGGGGCGGTGCACTTGATGTGATTCGCCATCGCGCCCAACGCGTTGGTGCACCCTTCACGATCGCGCGAGCTGGCGCCACTCGTTCACTCGGTCGCGACGGCATCGAGGTGGAACTCGAAGGTCGCGGCGCGGTGCGCGTCGGCCTGCTCGGTCGACATCAGGGAGCGAACGCTGCGGTTGCAGCTGCGACACTTGACGCACTCCGCGATGCTGGCATCGCCTCGGTGAGCGACGAAGAGTTGCGCGCCGGATTCGCGGCGGCGCGTTGGCCAGGTCGCATGGAGTTGATCCCGAGCGTACTCGGTGGTGGCGACGAACGTGATCTACTTCTTGACGGTGCACATAACGAAGATGGTGCCGCCGCGTTGGCAGCCTCACTCGCCGACCTCACGCCACACCTACACAGCGCAACCGGTGCACGAAACACGCCACTGGTGTTGATTCTTGCCGTCATGGCCGACAAGTCGGTCGCAGAGCTGAGCGCCGCCCTCGCCACTTCACCAGCGCTGCGCGCCGCGCAGGTGATCTGTACGACCGTTGGCGATGTGCGCTCCCTCGCACCAGAGGACCTTGCTGTAAAGGTGCGCGCCGCCAGACTTGGTTCTCAGGTGCAGGTTGCTGCAAACCCGAACGCGGCGCTTCTTGCAGCGGCAGAGCACCACGGGCCAATCATTGCGGCAGGATCGCTCTACCTCGTTGGTGCGATTCGTGGCGAACTGATGCGCCGCGGTGTGCTCCCAGATGACGGGAGTCGTGATGACGTGGCAGGATCTGCCACATGAGTGAGAGCCCAATGAGCCGCGAAGCGATCAGCCACTCGTACGCGCCAATCCCGGCGACGACGATCGGCCCCCTCCGCGTTGTGTGGGGGAGCCGCACCTACATCATGGCGGTGGCGAACCTTACCCCTGACAGCTTCTCGGGCGATGGCCTCATGGCGCCGAGTGACACCACAGAAGATCTACTCGATCGCGTGGAGATGCTCGCGCGCAACGCCGTGCGCGACGGGGCTGATCTGCTTGACCTTGGCGCCGAGTCAACTCGACCAGGGCACACAGAGATCTCAGCGGCGGACGAGATCGCCCGGCTGATCCCCGCTATTGAGCGTCTTCGGCGCGTGCTCCCAACCCTGGCGCTTAGCGCCGACACCCAGAAGGTCGAAGTTGCCGCCGCTGCCCTCGACGCAGGGGCGCACATGCTGAACGACATCTGGGGAACCCGTGCAGGCGATGCAATGCTGCAACTCGCCGCTGAGCGTGGTGTGCCGATCGTCGTCATGCATAACCGTAAAGAGGTGGCCACTGGCGAGGAGGCCGCCAACTTCACCGAGGAGTTCATGGACGAGATGGTGGCAGTCGCAGCGCGCGGTCGCGCTCTCGGTATTCCGCCGGAGCGGCTGATCCTCGACCCTGGATTCGGCTTCGGGAAGGGCCCCGCCCAGAACCTCGTCACCCTGCGCCTCCTCGGCGCCCTGCGTGATTTGGGCCACCCCGTGCTCCTTGGCACGAGCCGCAAGTCCACGCTGGGGCGCGTCATTGACGGAGCTCCAGCTGACCGCCTTGCGGCCACGGTGGCCACGAGCGCGCTCGGGGCCCTTGCTGGGGTCGATGTCGTGCGCGTGCATGACGTGCAAGAGAACCGCGACGCGGTGCGCGTCATCGATGCTGCCCTTCGCGCGACGGGTGATCAACCTGATGACGCCATCGGCCTAAACCCGAACCGTGCCGATCGCCCTCCACGCCCGAGCCAGCGTGACCGCATCACCGTACGTAACGTGCGCTTTGACGCGGCACATGGTGTCTACCCAGAGGAGCAGCAGAAGCCGCAGCCATTCTTCGTTGACGTTGAAGTCGACGCTGACCTCGCCCCGGCTGGTCGTGGCGATGCCCTCGCCGCATCTGTTGACTACAGCGAACTCGTGCGCGTTGCTGTTGAGCGCGTCGGAGCGGGGGGCCACGCCGATCTCATTGAGGCCCTTGCGGAGCGCATCGCCGACGCCGCAATGGAGGTCATTGCAACGAGTGGAGCGACGGTGCACGAGGTGCGGGTGCGCGTGCGCAAGCCAGAGGCTGCTGTTGCGGCGCCGATTGATTGGGCTGGTGTTGAGGTCGTGCGCACGCCGTAAGGCGAGCAACGCGGCAACCTACTCGGTTGGGCGGATTCCCAACTCCACCGTGATCGTGATCGATGAGCCGTCGCGAAGCACCGTCAGCGTAATTGTTGCGCCGGGCGAGTGCTGCACCAACAGATCCTGCAGCGGGTGTGCCTCATCGATTGGCGTCTCGTTGACAGCGGTGATGATGTCGCCACTCTTCAGCCCCGCCGCCTCAGCTGGGCTACCAGCAATAATCGGCGAAGTTGTTCCGTCGGCAATGATCCACGCACCGGCGCTGACCGGCAGGTTGTTCTCTTTTGCAGTGCGCAGATCAAGTGCCGTGTACCGCACGCCGATCCACGGTCGTGACAGCGGGATACCTGCGAGGGCCTGCTCAAGAATTGGCCGAGCGATATCAATCGGAATTGCAAACCCAATGCCGGCGCCCTCGGTAGAGATGGCGGTGTTAATGCCGATCACTGCACCGCTTGAGTCAACGAGCGCGCCGCCAGAATTACCAGGGTTGATAGCGGCGTCGGTTTGAATGAGTCCGTTGATGGATCCGCTCTCCGTGGTGATGTCCCGGCCGAGTGCCGAGACAATGCCAGCGGTGACTGAGTTGGTATACACGCCGAGCGGTGAGCCGATCGCGATCGCGGTCTGGCCAACCTTGATGCCGCCAGAGCGCCCGAGGGTTGCCGTTGGCAAGCCAGCAGCGTCAATCTTTACAACCGCAAGATCGGTAAGGGTGTCAATGCCGTAAACCGTGCCGACAAAGTCTCGGCCATCTTTCAGGTGTACAACGATGGAAGTTTCATCAGCGACAACGTGCTTATTTGTCACGATCCACCCATCAGCTGAGTAGATCACTCCAGAGCCAATGCCATCACCATCAGGCGTCGTGACTTCGAGGGTGACGATGGCGGGCGAGACGCGCTCTGCAACAGCAACAATCGCCGACTGCTCGGAGACGAGCGTTTGCCGAATCTGCGTCGTGATGTCGCCACCAGAGAGTCCATCAAGGAGGAGAATTGTCGCTGCAGCACCGCCACCGGCGCCAAAGAGGAGCGAGAGGGCAAGCATGCCGGCGATTGCGCCACGGCTGAGAGACCCGGTTCCAGCACGCAGTGAATTACGAGCCGCTTGTAGTGGACCACTCTCTCGCGTGATCCACGCCGCTGGTCCGGTGGTTCGTTCTGGCTCGAAGCGAAGTGGCGAGCGCCGCTTCACTGGGGTCTTCGTCACCCTCTTTGGGGCGGCGGGGGTGCGCTTCGCTTTCTCAACCACGTTGCGTCTCCTTTGGATCTTCGGCGCTCTCAGGTGCCACGCTCAATGAGGCGGGCGTCTCACTCACCGTAGAGGATGGGGGATCGGCACGTAGAACACTGCGAAGGCGGAGTGAAGTTTTCGCAACCTCACCGAGGAGGGCTGCGGCACGCCGACCGAAGCTCACCAGGGTGGCTGGACCTGTCTGGGTCGGGGCAGCCTCAGGGATCTCGTCACCCACCGCCTCGGGGTCGGCGGGGAAGGTGAGGGCGAAGCTCGTCCCCTCGCCCGGGAGACTTTCAACCACGATCCGACCCGCATGCATATCCACGATCGACTTCACGATCGCCAGGCCGAGGCCAGAGCCGGTGGCTCGGGCCGCTCGGTTTGCTGCCGCCAAACCCTCGGTACCGCGGTAGAAGCGATCAAAGATGCGGGGCAGTTCGTCCGAAGAGATGCCGACCCCCGTATCGCGGACGGTCACTGTCGCGGCTCCAGTTGAGAGGAGTTGCACCGAGACAAGGACGCTGCCACCCCGTGCGGTGAACTTGAGCGCGTTGGCGACAAGGTTGGCCACAGCCTGCCCAACGAGCGCAGCGTCATGGCGAACCAGCACTTTACGTGTCGGCATGCGCTCATCTACTGCGACACCGGCACGGCGTGCGCCTGCCGCCGCCTGCTCAACAGCCAACTGCACACTGGCACGCATGTCAGCAACAACAAACACTGGTCGCGCGATCCCCGCATCAAATCGCGAAAGCTCAAGAATGTTTGACGTCAGCGAGTCCATCCGCTCGAGCTGCCGACCAGCTTCAATGAAGAGCTTCTTTCGCGTCGCCTCATCGGTCCCAGGATCTTGCAGCAAGTCAACGAACGCGCGCAGCGCAGCGAGCGGCGTGCGGAGCTCGTGCGAAACATCGGCAAGATGCTCCTGCCCACGATCTCGCTCGCGACGGAGCGCCTGCATTGAACCCTGAAGGCGGTCGGCCATGAGATTGAACTGATCAAGCAGCGCCACCATCTCGTCGTTTGCGGCCACCTCAATCCCTGTTGGCACACGCGCAGAGAGATCACCGTCGCTAATTGCTGTCGCCGTTTCTGAGAGGAGCTGTACCGGCTTCGCAAATCTTGCTGCAGCGATTGTTGAGACGATGATGCTGACGATCATTGCGAGAATCCCAACAAAGGTGATTGTGCCAGTGACCCCCGCTAGGCGCGATGCGCGCGTTGTCAGTGGCGAGATCAGCGTGACCTCAATGCTGATAGACGAAGGTGCGCCGCCAATGATGACGACATTCGGCTCCAACAGAATGGAGTCACGCGCCTCCCCGGGTTCGAGCACCGCCCCGTCGGAGCTAATCAGAAACTCGGATTCAGCCGCAGGAGAGAAGAACTCTTTATCTGGATTCCATGTGCCAAATCGAACGCGGACATCTGCACGAGCGATGTCGAGCGCGAGCTGCTGCAACTCTGGATCCTGCAACAAGAATCGCTCACGCACCTCCGCGTTGAGCTCGCCGTTGCTATCAAGAATGTCCTTGGTTCCTGCGACGCTTTGCGCAAGGCTGCGAACGGCGCTCGACACGGCGGCTGTTCGAGCCGTCTGCGCCGCACGCTCCTGCGTTTCAAACTCTTGCGAAACGCGATCAACAACAAGGTAGCCAGAGAGCGCGAGAGAGATCGCCACAATGCCAATGAAGGCGATAGTGAGACGAGCGCGCAGCCCTCGGGGTGGTACGCCGTACAGGGAGTCGGTAAGCGGGCTCAGGCGCCGCTCCGTTCACCACGATCACTGCGGTCAGAGAAGCTGTACCCCACACCACGAACGGTCAACACGAAGCGTGGCTTGTTTGGATCTGGCTCAACCTTGTCGCGCAAGTGGCTGACATGCACATTGATCGTCTTCTCGTCACCCGCAATCGCTGCGTCGTAATCGCGCACACGTTCAAGAAGGTCGCGACGGCCAAAGACGCGCCCCGGCTTCTCAGCAAGGATGCGCAAGATCTCGAACTCGGTTGGGGTGAGGGTGATGCGCGCACCGCCGCGGGTGACCTTGCGGCGCTCCAGGTCAATCACGAGATCTTCAGCCCGAATAACACGCCCGCCCATCGCATCGGCGAGGTCGCCATAGGCGCGGCGCAGATGCGACTTCACCCGAGTGAGGAGTTCGCGGACTCGGAAGGGCTTCGTCATGTAGTCGTCGGCGCCAAGCTCGAGGCCGAGGATCGTGTCGACCTCCTCATCGCGGGCGGTGAGGATGATGACGGGGGCCTTGGAGCCGCCAGCACGCAGGCGGCGGAGGAGTTCGAAGCCGTCGATCCCAGGGAGGCGTACGTCGAGGATCAGGAGGTCGGGGGCCTGCTTCATGCCGATCTCGAGGCCCTTGTCGCCGGTCGCAGCCATGAGCGGCAGGTACCCCTCGCCCTTCAGCGCCACCTCAAGGGCGAGCGCGACGGCTGGATCGTCTTCAACAACAAGGATCGTGGCTGCCATGCTCCGATGCTACACCCCTGACGGGGCTATCCTTCGCCTCGTATGAGCACGCCAAGCGCCCCCCAGGTGATGAACGGCCATCTAACGCCCGCTGCCACCCTCGCGGTGAAGGAGCGCGGCAAGGCCCTGCTCAGCCGACCCACCCTGAATAAGGACACCGCCTTTAGTCGTGAGGAGCGCCGCCTCCTCGGCCTCGACGGGCTCCTCCCTGCGTCAATCCTGACCCTCGAGGAGCAGGTCGCCGTCGAGCTGGTCAAGATTCGGCGGAAGCAGGACCCACTCGAGCGCTACATCGGTCTTGCCGCACTGCAAGATCGCAACGAGACCCTCTTCTATCGCCTCCTTGTTGAGAACGTTGAAGAGTTCCTGCCGATCGTCTACACGCCAACCGTCGGCGAGGCGTGCAAACGCTGGAGCCAGATCTGGCGCCGCGCACGTGGCGCGTGGATCACCCCCGAGGACGCGTCGCGAATTCCTGAGCTGTTGCGCAACGCATCTGGTGGTGCCGAGATTCGTTTGATCGTTGTCACCGATAACGAGCGCATTCTCGGACTCGGCGATCTCGGTGTTGGCGGCATGGGCATTCCCATCGGCAAGCTCTCGCTCTACACCGCCGCAGCAGGCATTCAACCATCGTGGGCACTCCCAGTCTCGCTCGATGTTGGCACCGACAACAGCGAACTGATCGCTGATCCAAATTACCTCGGTCGACGAACGCCACGACTGCGCGGCGCCGAGTACGACGCATTCGTTGAGAGCTTTGTGCATGGAGTTCAGGCGGCGTTCCCTGGCTGTGTCATTCAGTGGGAAGACTTCAAGCAGCAGAATGCGATCCGCATTCTTGAGCGCTACCGCAACGCAGTCCCTTCCTTCAACGACGACATTCAAGGAACGGGCGCCGTTGCACTTGCCGGCATCATCGCTGCGATCGCTGCGGGTGGCGGATCGGGTACGGGCAAGATTGAAAATCAACGAATCCTCTTCTACGGCGCTGGTGCGGCAACGCTCGGTATTGCGCGACTCTTGCGCTTCACGCTGGCTGCTGCCGGCCTGCAGGGTGTCGCACTCGATACCGCGATCATCGCCCTCGACTCAAAGGGCGTCGTGCACGAAGGGCCCGCTGAGCTAGGTGACGGCAAGAACGAGCTCGCACTTTCAACCGCCGCCGTTTCAGCTCTCGGCATCGCTGACCTGCTAGGCGCCGATCTTGCTGATGTGATTACACAGGTAAAGCCAACGATCTTGATCGGCACGAGCGGCCAAGCAGGCGCATTCACTGAGCCTGCGATTCGCGCGATGGCGGCGTCCGCAGCCGCACCACTGATCTGGCCGCTTTCCAACCCAACCTCATGCGCTGAGGCAACACCGAGCGACATCTTCGGCTGGAGCGACGGTCGCGCCGTTGTTGCAACAGGCTCACCATTCGATCCTGTGATGGTTGGTAGCACATTACAAACGATTAGTCAGGCGAACAATGTCTACATCTTCCCGGGCGTTGGACTCGCGGCGATTGCTGGGCGACTCAAATCGATCCCAGATGAAGCCTTCGCTGTTGCGGCGAAGAGACTCGCCGCGCTGACGGCGGAGAGTGCCCCTGCAGGCGGCGCGCTCTATCCACCACTTGCTGATCTCCGCTCCATTAGTCGCGCCATCGCCATTGCGGTGATTGAGGCGGGCGCAGCGGCGGGCTGGGCCTCGGCGGCCGACGGGGCGCGTGCCGCTGACCTTGTTGACGGGGCGATGTGGAGCCCGAACTACCGCACCTACGTTCCCGCCTAAACTACCGAAGAGCGAAAGGAGGAGTCATGCGAATCGGCGTCTTGCGCGAAACAGCCTCAGGCGAGCGACGCGTTGCCCTCGTACCCGATGCCGTTACCAAGCTGGTGGCGGCAGGCCACCAGATCGTTGTGCAGCGAGGCGCCGGCGAGGCCGCTGGCTTCCTTGACGCCGCCTACGAGAAGGCGGGAGCCACGCTCGCCGCTGACGCCGCCGCCCTCTGTGGCGGTAACCCCGAGATCATCGTGAAGGTGCGCAAGCCGAGCAGCGCCGAGGCGGCACTCCTTCCGAAGGGCTCCACCCTCGTCGCCCTCTTGACCCCTGGCTCCAACGACGACCTTCTGCCAGCGCTTAAGGAGCGCGGCCTCACCGCCCTTGCACTCGAGCTGGTGCCGCGCATCAGCCGCGCGCAGTCGATGGACGTGCTCTCCTCACAGAGCGGCGTCGCTGGCTATAAAGCGGTGCTGGTTGGCGCGAGCGCACTCGACAAGTTCCTGCCGATGTTGACCACGGCGGCGGGGAGCATCGCCCCAGCGAAGGCCTTTGTGCTTGGCGCCGGTGTCGCCGGCCTCCAGGCCATTGCCACCGCGCGCCGCCTCGGCGCGGTGGTGAGCGCCTTCGACGTTCGATCAGCCGCCGGTGAGCAGGTGCGCTCGCTCGGCGCACAGTTCGTCGAGCCTGCAGCGAAGGCTGAGGGGACGGGCGGCTACGCCCGCGCACAGACCGAGGACGAGGCGGCCCAGAACGCCGCGATCATCGCCGACCACATCAAGAGCCAAGACCTGGTGCTGACGACGGCACTGATCCCTGGGCGCAAGGCGCCAGTTCTTGTGACTGATGCGATGCTTGCCAGCATGCGACCAGGATCTGTTGTGCTCGACCTCGCCGCCGAATCGGGCGGCAACGTTGAGGGTTCCGTTCCGGGCGAAACAGTGGTGCGCCACGGCGTACAACTGATTGGCGTCGCCAACATTGCCGCGTCGGTTCCACTCCACGCCAGCCAAATGTTCTCTACTAATGTGCGCACCCTCTTGACACACCTGAGTGGCGAGAACGGCGCGCTGAATGTGAACGCCGCCGACGAGATCACCGGGCCAATGCTCGTGGTGCATAACGGCGCTGTGCCGGTGAAGGCATCATGACCGCGCTGTTGACCGCACTTGGTGCCGCCGCCGCCATTATCGCGGCGACGTCCGGAGGAACCCCGACCGCAGCAGCAGCGTCAACGACGCTGATTGATGCGCAGATCGTGGAGGTCTACGTCTTCCTACTCGCCGCGTTCACCGGCTTCCAGATCATCACCAAGGTGCCGCCGCTCCTGCATACGCCGCTCATGGCGGCCACGAATGCGATCTCGGCGATCAGCCTCGTTGCCAGCATCGTGATCGCCGGCGCTGAGCGACCGCTCTACATCAACATCATGGGCATGGTTGCGGTGGCCGCTGCAACGATCAACGTGGTTGGCGGATTCGTCATCACCGATCGCATGCTGAAGATGTTCAAGAAGACGGAAGCGCCAAAGTGATCGACCAGCAGATTGGCGCCCTCTTCGTACAGATCGCCTACATCGGCGCCTCAGCGGCGTTCATCCTCGGCCTCCGCGGCCTGACGAAGCCTGACACCGCGCGCCGCGGTATGCAGCTCGCAGCGTTCGGCATGTTGCTCGCGATCATCGGCACCCTGTTGAACCACGAGATCGTGAGCTACGAGTTCATCATCATCGGCCTCGTTGTTGGTAGCGCCATCGGCCTGCCGATGGGTCTCCTGGTACCGATGACCGCCATGCCGCAGCGCATCGCCATCAGCCACATGTTCGGCGCCCTCGCGGTGACGCTCGTCGGCATCGCCGAGTTCTTGCATAGCCGAGAGTACGCAGGCGGCCCTGGCGTGATCAAAATGACCGCGATCGGCTTCGAGACGCTCTTCGGCGCCCTCACCATCACGGGCTCCTTCATGGCGTTCGGCAAGCTACAGGGCTTCATCCCCGGTCGGCCGATCACCTTCCCTGGACAGAAGCTGATCAACGCCGCTGTCTTCTTCGGCGCGGTCGGGCTGTATATCGCACTCGTGGCCACACAGTCGGGTGGATCTGGCGGCGACTCTGGCCTCATCATGTTTGCCGTCATGACGGTGCTCGCCCTCGTCATCGGCGTCACCCTCGTGCTGCCAATCGGCGGCGCCGATATGCCCGTTGTTGTTTCGCTCCTGAACTCGTATGCGGGCCTTGCGGCGAGCGCCACCGGTTTCGCCATCGGCAACAACATCTTGATCGTGGCGGGCGCCCTTGACGGCGCCAGCGGGTTCATCCTCTCGATCCTCATGTCGAAGGCAATGAATCGCTCATTCGCGAACGTACTCTTTGGCGCATTTGGCGGCGAGAAGACAGCCGTTGCAGCAAAGAGCGCCGAAGGCCTTACGACGCGAAGCGTCACGCCAGAAGATGCGGCAATGCGTATCGGCTACGCGCGTAACGTCATCATCGTTCCTGGTTACGGCATGGCGGTGGCGCAGGCCCAGCACGCCGTCCGCGAGCTTGCCGAGTTGATTGAGAAGCGTGGTGGTCGTGTGCGCTTCGCCATCCATCCAGTCGCTGGGCGCATGCCTGGCCACATGAACGTGCTCCTCGCCGAGGCGAATGTGCCGTATGACCACCTGTTTGACCTTGAAGAGATCAACGAGGAGTTCCATACCTGCGACGTTGCTCTAGTGCTGGGCGCAAACGACGTGACGAACCCTGCCGCGAAGAGCGATCCAGGCTCGCCGATCTACGGCATGCCGATCCTCAACGTGCAGGATGCCGAGCAGGTCATTGTGGTGAAGCGCGGCATGGCGACCGGCTTCGCGGGCATTGAGAACGAGCTCTTCTACCTTGACAAGACCTCGATGCTCTTCGGCGACGCCAAGAGCGTCCTCTCTCAGGTCGTCACCGAAGTGAAGGGGCTCTAGGCAGAGATGGAGCTCAATCCGCTCGCACGAGCGGTCAGCACGGTCGCCCTGGCGGCAACCGCCTTCTTCACGCTGGCAGCCTTCATGACGCTCCCAGCCGACGCCGTCTTGGCGATCCACTGGAACATCGACGGCGTCGCTGACGGCTTCGCCGGCCGCGAGGCGCTCCTGATCATTCCAGTAACCACAGCACTCACCGGCGGGCTGCTCTGGCTCGCCGTCCGATATGACCCGAAGCGCGCCAACATCGCGCGCAGCGCTGACGCGATCGGGCTTGTGGTTATTGCCCTCTCACTACTGGTTGCCGTTACACAATCAGCGATCATCAACTCAGGGTATGGCGAGGCCGCTCGACTTGACCACGCGGTGCCTGTCGTCGCCGGCGCCCTCTTTGCCATCCTGGGCTACGCCATGCCAAACATTCGCCAGAACTACACCATCGGCGTACGTCTTCCTTGGACAATTGAGAGCGAAGCAGCCTGGGATGCATCACATCGATTTATCGGCGGCATCTGGATTCTTGTCGGGGTCGCCACGGCGCTCCTCGGCTACCTCGGCCTTAGTGCAGCGGCAATCCTCACGCTGCTCGTTGGCTTGACGCTCAGCGTGGTCGGCACCGTCTTCGTTGCCTATCGCGTTTGGAGTCGTGAACCGAGGTCGCCGCGCACGAAACGCCGCCGGTGATCACGGTCGATATCCCATCACCCGCGTCGCTTGAGGCAGCCTCCGCTGCCTTCACCTTTGCTCTCGCCGGCATCGGCCTACTGATCGTTGGCAGCGCAGTTGCTGCCGCGACCTGGGCGCGATCACTGAACGGCTGGGCGCTTGGCGGCGTCTCGTTCGTGTTGAGCCAGGCCGCACAGGTCGTGGCCCTCTTCCTCTTCGGTCCGCTCATTGCTGCGTTCACCAGCGCGCCACTACAAGAGGCGAGCCGCGCGATCATTCTCTCTACCGCTGCGCGAGGAGTGCGCGACACGAAGCCGAGCACCGCCTTCGGATTCGGACACGGTGCCATTGACCTGCTGACAAGCTCACTGATCCCCACGCTCTCTGCGGTCATCATTCTTGGCGGCGTGAGAGACGGAAGCATCTTCGTTGGGCTGGACGCCGAAGTGACGGAGAAGGTGAATGCAGTCGCGGTTTTCCTCACCAGCCAGACACTGTTCTCTGCGGCGCTGCTGGTGGTACAGGGGGCACTGATGCTTGGGCTCCATGCGCTCCTTACGGCGATTGTGCTTCGCGTTGTGGTTCGTGGCGGAGGTGCGCGCACAATCGGCCGCGGGCTACTTCTGCCGATTGCCGCTCATACGCCCGTCGCTGTGGTGCGCACCCTCTTCCCAATGGCAACGATGCCGGTGCTACTCGGCGCACTACTCGTTGCGATCCTCGTCTACCGACGAGGGCAGGGGCCTATGGCGGAGTCACCGGCGTCTCAGTAGGAGATTCGGTCGGAGCATCGGTTGGTGGGATCGATGGTGAATCGCTCGGCACCTCACTCGCCGGCGGGGTCGGGCTCGGCAACACGTAGCCCTCTGGCGGCGTGAGCGAATCGCATGCAGGGCCGATCACACGATCTCCGCCGTTCTGACGGTTCCACAAGAAGATGCGTGGGACTTGCGCGCTGCAGACGATCTCGTAGGCGAGATCCTTACCAACGTAGCGCCAGTGCCACGCCTCTGCGCCGTAGCAACTCAGCGCGATGTTCGCTGAGCCCGCCGGATACGAACGAACGAATCCGAATTTGTATGCGTTTGATGCAAGCCAGAGTGCCGTTGGTGATGTAGGAAATTTCGGGCTGCTCCATGCAACACCAGTCAGGCTCCCAAGATCAACCGTGGTGCCGAGCTGATGCTCTGAGTGCCCAGGAACAGCACTGTACTTGCGCGCCTGCTGCAACCCAGACTTAGCCACCCACTTTGCAAATAGTTGAACCTGCACCGCATACGAGCGATACGCAGAGAGAATTTTCAGCGAGATCCTGCTCAGCTTTGCCTCAGCAAACATTGCACTGAGCGCATCGGCCGCCTCACGCTTGAGCAGGTATCCGCCTTTGCGGTTTATTACCCCGAGCCAAGTGACTGCCACAAGGCTAGTTGGCTTGTAGCTCGACGAGATGCGGTACATGGGGTCTAGGACGGCAGTGGCCCACTGGCTTGTGCGCCAGCTCTTTGTGGTGACCGCTCCTTGAATGCCGATCGACGTGCGCGTGATGATGATCTTGCGCGTGTTGATCTCGGAGCAGGCGGTGATTGGCGGCACCTCAACCGTTTGTGGGGCAACGCCCGCCGCCACGACTCCGCCCCCTGGAAGGGCGGCTCCAAGGGCCGAAGCTCCAAGGATCAGCGCGAGAAGGGGCAGGGCGCGCATCAGGGGCCGGGGGTGGTGAGCACGGTTCATGGGGATAGTTTGGCTTATTCCCATCTTCAACAAAGAGAGCGCTAATGCTCGAGGCGCACCACGAGGAAGAACGAGGCAATTGACCTCGGGAAATCGGAAGGACCCTGTATGGGACGAACGGTAAAGCTCGCTCCGGGATGGAAGTAGACCGCAGTCAGGTCAGTTCTCATCGTTAGGTAATGAACGCACCAAGAGTTCGCAAGACGCCGCCGCTGGTCCTCCTACCAGCGGCGTTTGTGCGCACATGGGAAGGGTCTTGGAGTTAGCGCTTCCCCTTTGCAGAAGCGGCGGGCCGCAGGAGTGAAAGCACGACGGAACCACCGAGAATAAGCACAACAACCCCCAGGCTCACGGCTGGATCAATGTGAACATCAACCTCAGGAATGATGGCATGAACGACCGGCACCGCCATCTTTGCGCCAATGAAGATCAGCACGATGGCAAGCCCAGAAGAAAGGTAGTGAAATCGATCCTTGGCATCGGCGAGCAGGAAATAGAGCGAGCGCAATCCAAGAATGGCAAATGCATTTGAGGTGAAGACCACAAATGGATCCTTCGTAATGCCGAAGATTGCGGGAATTGAGTCGACGGCGAAGATCAGGTCAATGATACCGATGACAACGATTGCCAAGAAGAGCGGAGTCCACATCAGCTTACTGCCATGGCGAACCCTAAATTGGTCCGAATCAAAATCGGTGCTGACATGCACGAAGCGACGGGCAAAGCGAATCGCCCCAGGCTCACTGTCACCCATCGCATGTCCGCCGCTGCGGAGCATCTGGATTCCGGTGAAGAGAAGGAAGACCCCGAATCCGTAGAGCACCACCTCAAAGCGCTCAACAAGCGCGGAGCCGACGAGGATCATGCCGAAGCGCATTACGAGCGACATGATGATGCCGAAGATGAGCGCCTTTTGCTGGAGTCGTTTTGGAGTCTTGAGGGCTGCAAAGATCATCGTGAAGACGAACACATTGTCGATAGAGAGGGAGTACTCAATCAGGTAGCCAGTGAAGAACTCGGTGGCCGTTTGGGCACCCTTGTTAAAGAACACGATGCCGCCAAAGACGATCGCTGAGGCCACCCAGATGGCGGTGAAGGTCAGCGCCTCTTTTGGGGGAACGACGTGCGAACCCTTGCGGCGCAGCCAGAAGAGATCAATGAAGAGGGCGAATCCGACGAAGGCAACGAAGCCGGTCAGGAGAATCGGATCCAAGGTTCCTCCATCGCTTTGTGAGGCATGCGCCTCAGTGAGGTAATGGTAGCGGAGGGGGTTAGCGAGACCGCGTCCGATTAGGCTCGGGTGAGACCGCCGTTGGCAGTGTCGAGCGTGTATGAGCGTGCGCAGGAGCTGCAGCTGAGCGTGGTCCCTTCGTTGGGTAGGCGGCTGCCGCAGTCGCACACCCAGCCGATCCGCTTGGCTGGACTGCCCACCACGAGGGCTCGCGGGGGAACGTTGCGCGAGGCAACGCCACCCGCACCAACCATGCAGTACTCACCTAGGGTGATCCCGGCCACGATCACGGCGCCAGCGCCAATCGAGGCGCCATCACCCACGCGGATCGGGCTCACCACCCAGTCGCTGGCTGCCGCGAGGCCGCCGTCAGGCGTTTGGGCGCGCGGGAAGCGGTCGTTGGTGAGGATCGCATTGGGGCCAATGAAGACGCCGTTGCCGGCGGTGACCCCGTGATAGACGAGGGCGAGGTTCTGCACCTTGCAGCGATCACCAAGCATCACATCGGCGTCAATGAACGCGCCGCGACCAATGATGCAGTCGGCGCCGATCTTCGCGCCGCGTCGCACCACTGCGCCGCCCCAGACCTTGCTGCGCGCGCCAATCGTGACACCCTCTTCAACGATTGCCGTCGGGTCAATGAACGCCGTTGGATCAATCATTGTGCGGCAACTCCGTTTGGCCGGCCGAAGCCGATGCGCTTGGCGCCCGCTGGCAGCGTTGCGCCAGCGCAGGCGTTGCGACCATCGATGAGCACCTTGAGTCCTGGGAAGAGCGTGGCAAAGTCCATCGTGCGATAGGCGGCGTCGGCGGTCGCGACCACCACGGCGCTGACCTGTGCATTGGCGGTGCCGTCCCACGGCGTCATCTTTAGTGCCGCAACATCGTCACTAGAAAGGAGTGGGTCGGCACCAAGAACGGTTGCGCCGCGTGCTCGCAGTGCGTCGGCAACGAGTGGCCCACGCGCATGTGCAAGTTCTCGCACACCTTCGCGGTAGGTGAGTCCGAGCACCGCAACCGTCGCCCCCTTCAGCGAACCGAGCTGCTTCTCAACGGCGTCAACGGCGCGCTCCACCTGTCCATCGTTCACCGCTCGTGCGGTCTTGATCAACTCAAGATCGCCGTCGGTCGAGAGAATCATGCGCGGATAGACTGGGATGCAGTGCCCACCAACACCGATGCCAGGCTCATGAATGTGCGAGTACGGCTGTGAGTTTGCGGCGCGGATCACTTCGGAGAGATCAATGCCGTGTCGATCGGCGACGCGAGCGAACTCGTTGGCGAGGGCGATGTTCACGTCGCGATAGGTTGTCTCGGCGAGCTTCGCCATCTCGGCTGCCTCGAGCGTCTGCATCTGTGCAATCGGCGCGTCGAGCACACTTTCGTAGAAGGCGGTCGCACGAGCCAGGCTTGGTGCGTCGGTGCCGCCAACGAGCTTTGGATACGCGGCGAGGTTGCGGAACGTTTGGCCGGTGAGCACGCGCTCGGGCGAAAAGCAGCCGAACACCTTTGCGCCACTCTCTTTCGCGACCTTTGCGACGAGTTCGCGCGTGGTGCCGATCGGCACCGTTGTTTCGAGAATCACGAGCAGGTCGTCGTGCGCTCCTGCGATCAGTGTTTCGGTTGCGCCAACGAGCGCCTTGTCGGCGATGCTCCCATCGTCGCGCACCAGAACTGGTACGACGACGAGTGCAACGTCGGCATCGCGCACGGCGGCAGGGCCGTCGATGGTGGCGCGCAGTCGGCCAGAGCCAACGTGCTCGGCGAGGAGTTCAGGAAGGTTCGGCTCGCCGCCCCACGGCGCAACGCCTGAGTTAATGGTGTCGACCAGGGCCTGATTGATATCAACGGCGTGCACACGCCAACCGTGGGAGGCGAACTGCAAGGCGAGTGGCAGGCCGATCTTGCCGGAGCCGATCACGGCGATGGTGCCGACGGTGCCAGGCGCGCCGACCCACGGCTTCGCGGTGACGGGGGTGCCGTGGGTGCAGGGATGCGGCTCAGCGGTAAAGGAGCCACCGAGCATGGACGTTGCTCGACCGAGTGGATCTGTGGTGCGTGCGCTCATCAACCCTCCTTGCTCCCTTGGAGGGGATGCTACACCGCGGCGATCGCCTCAAGCTTCGGCCGCACAGGTATGCCGCCACCCCGCGCCGATTCGAGAACGGCGTCGGCGAGGATCACGGCGCGCGCGCCGTCGTGGATGCTGACGGCAGGCTTTGCCTCACCACGTGCGGCGGCAAGGAAGGAGCTCAACTCAAGGGCGAGCGGCTCCTGTCGCGCAGCGGGGAGGTCGGCGGTGCGACCCGGCTGCACCGGGGCGAACCCATCGAGCATTGCGCTTGAGTTTGGGTCGGCACTGGTAAAGGAGAGGGTGCGCTGCAGCAGGCTCACGTCATAGGCACCCGCACTTGTGGTGACTAGCAGTTGTCGACGCTTTGCTGGCGCAAGCCAGGAGGCGCGAATGCGCGCTACTGCACCACCAGGGAAGGTGAAGAGCGCCTCAGCAAAATCCTCACGCCCCTCAATCAGTCGCGAGCCGGCAACGGCGGTGACCGAGAGTGGCGAGCTGCCGGCAATGGCGCAGGCGAGATCAATGTCGTGGACCATCAGGTCGCGCACCACGCCAACGTCGCTGATGCGCTCGGGGAGAGGGCTCTCGCGCATCGCCTCGATGGCGTACAGCGCCTCGCCAACGCTTCCGCTCATCTGTTCAAAGAGGCGGGTGACGGCGGGATTGAAGCGCTCCACATGGCCGACCTGCACGATCGCGCCTGCGGCGGTGGCGCGTGCGACAAGATCGAGCGCCTCGACCGAATCGGCGGCGAGCGGCTTCTCGACCAGGATCGGAATCTTGCGCTCAATGGCGCGAATCACGAGCGCGGCGTGGAAGCGCGTTGGCGCAGCAATGATCGCCGCTTCAAGGCCCGGGTGGTTCAACAGCTCTGCAGCGTCGGCATACGCGGTGGCAGATGGCGCAACAGCGAGTGCAGCGTCGCGCGCTACATCAACGGGATCGCTAATTGCCACGATCTCGGCGTCGGGGAGTGTGGCCAACACGCGCAGATGGTTGCGCCCCATGACGCCGAGGCCGATCAGGCCTACCTTCATGCGGGCCATGCGCTCCCGCCGTGGCGCTCCACGGCGCGTCGGAGTGAGGCGGCGACCTCCTCTTGTTCTGCTGCGGTGATCGCAGCGAACATCGGTAGTGAGAGGCAACCCTTTGCGAGCGCATCAGTGACAGGAAGCACAACGTCGAGGCCACGCTCCTTAATGTATGGCTGCTGGCTCACTGGAATTGGGTAGTAGACGCCGGTGCCGATCCCATCGTTGGCAAGATCTTTCACAATCTCGTCGCGCGCCGGACCAACGTGCACCGTGTACTGGTGATAGACATGCAAGTTTCCCGGTGGTGTTCCCTGCCGAACGATCGGAGCACCGGCAAGGAGTGCGTCGTAGCGCGCCGCAGTGGTGACGCGCGCCGCGGTGAACTGATCCAGCTTGCCGAGCTGCACGATGCCGATTGCGGCGGCGATGTCGGTCATGCGGTAGTTGGTGCCGAGCATCTCGTGCAGGTAGCGCACCTTCATCCCCTGGCTGCGGAAGGTGCGGAGCCACTCGTTCAGCGTGTCGTCGTTCGTGGTGATCATGCCTCCCTCACCACTGGTGATGTTCTTGGTGGCGTAGAGTGAGAAGGCACCAACACCGAAGGAGCCGGCCTGCTTGCCGTTCTGTGTCGCACCGACCGCCTGGCAGGCGTCTTCAATCATCGCGAGGTTGTGCTTGGCGGCGAGTACGCCGAGGGCGTCCATGTCGGCGATGAGGCCGAAGAGGTGCACGGGCATGAGCGCCTTCGTCCTTGGCGTAATGGCTGCGGCGGCTGCCGCTGGATCCATCAACCAGGTGACAGGATCGATGTCAACAAATCGCGGCGTGGCACCGGCGCGCAAGATTGATGCCGCAGTGGCACTAAAGGTGTGGCCAACCGTGATGATTTCGTCGCCAGGTTTAATGCCGAGCCCCTGAATGATCGCCTCTTCGGCGAGGGTGCCGTTCGCCGTGGCGATCGCGTGCTTCACGCCAACCAGCTCGGCGAAGCGGCGCTCGAACTCGGCAACGCGCGGACCCTGCGCGAGGGCGCCCGACATGATCGCTTCAGCGGCGGCGTCGGCCTCCTCGCGACCGACGGCGGGTCGGGTAATTGGAATGCGAATTGGCGGTGTACTCATGATGGGGAGCGTATCAGCGTGCGAAGCGACGCGCGATCAGGGCGGCTCGGATCGCCTCAGCGGCGCCCCCTGCGGGCAGGGGTCGGGATGCTCGCGCGGCGACCGCCGCAGCACCCGTTGCCGCCCCAACCGTTGCAAGGGCGGCGGCAACGCGACCCGCATCAACGCCAGCGAGGAGCGACGGCCCCGCCGGATGCAGGAGCTCTGGCCACTCCGTGGTGTCGCGCAGGATCAGCGTTGGGGTGTTGAGCCAAACCGCCTCGCGCTGCAGTCCGCCAGAGTCGGTGAGCACCGCTGCCGCATGTGCAGTAAGGGCAAGCGAGTCGAGGTAGCCGACAGGCGGCACCAGTTCCACGCCATCGGGAACCTCAATACCGTGCGCTGTGATCGCGGCACTGGTTGCAGGGTGCGCCGCAAAGAGTATCGGCACGCCGAGATTCTCTGCGGAAACTCGCAGCGCATCGAGCGCAGCGCGCAACCGTGTCGCCTCGCGCACATCAGCGCGGTGCAGGGTGGCGTACGCGAATCCACCAGAGATTAATGGTCGACCGATATGCAGCGCGGCAGCATCAAGGGCAGCAGTGCCGCGCGCTGTTGGCGCGAGCCGCGCCACGAGGTCGGCCATCAGGTCGCCGACGACCACGTTCCCCTCCGTGAGCCCCTCCACGCGCAACGCCTGCACCGCTCCATCGCTCGTGCAAAGTCGCAGCGATGCGATCTTGTCGACCGCAATGCGGTTGCGCTCTTCGGGCATCAACGCATCGCCAGAGCGAACCCCTGCCTCGATGTGCACGATTGGAATCCCGCGGGCGTGCGCAGCAAGCGCACCTGCGAGTGTGGAGTCGGTATCACCAAAAACGAGCACGACATCAGGGTTTATCTGCACCAGTGCCGCATCTAGTGCACGCACCATTGCATCGAGTCGCGCGGCGTCGCGGAGATCTCCCGTCCCAGGTAGGAGGAGGTCCGGGGGCGTCATTCCAAGGTCGCGGTAGATCTGGCCCGCAAGCAGCTCGTCGTGGTGTTGGGCGGTATCAACAACATACGGCTCGATGGGCGCTGTGAGGTGCGGGCGAAGGGCGGCAAGCTTTATCAGTTGCGGGCGCGTTCCGACGATCGTCGCGATGCGCATAGCCCCTCCTCACCCTTGGCGACCGTGCGTGCTGCGATAGACTCGCCGCATGCCGAACCCCGCTCCGCACACCGTACCAAAGGGTGCCCCCCAGCCGAAGCGGCAGGTGGCGATGTTCGTGGCCAACAACATGGTGAGCGACCGCCGTGTGATCCGCGAGGCGGCAACGGTGGCCGCGGCTGGGTTCGCCGTCACGGTGCACGCGATCGCACAGCGACGTGAGGCACTCCCACTACGAGAGGAGCACCCAGACGGATTCACCATTCTTCGTCATCGGCTCCTCCTGATTCCACCAGTACTACCAATCCGCCCACGACTTCTCGCCCTGCTTCTGCATCCGTTCTGGTGCGCGCTTGCCATCGCCGTCGCTGTTGCGCGCAAGGTTCGACTACCACTCGCTGGCGCTGCACTTCTGGCCATCCGCTGGACCTCATGGGCAACGCTTGCGGCACGCGCGGCGAACTCCGCGCAGATCCTGCACACCCATGACCTCTCTGGCGCACTGCCCGCCCTCGCCACCCTCCGCACCAACACCACCGCCACGCTGCTCTATGACAGTCACGAAGTCTTCCTTGAGAGCGGACGATGGGCGAAAAGCCCTGCGTTCATTCGCCGTGCCCTTGCCACACGATTCGAGCAGCCGGCGCTCCGCCGCGCCGCCGCGCTGATCGCGGTGAACCCCCAGGTCATCGAGGAGCTTGCCAAGCGCTACGAGATTCCACAACGCCAGGTCGTGACGTACAACTGCCCGCCAGCGTGGAACCCAGAGCCACGCGGCACAGAGCTGCGCGCTGCCATTGGTGTCGATGCCGCGGCGCAGGTCGTGCTCTATCACGGTGGATTCTCGGCACACCGTGGGCTTGAAGAGCTGCTCGAAGCGAAGCGAGACCCGCGCCTTGCCAACGCACATTTGGTGTTCCTTGGATACGGACCGCTTGAGGCCACCCTGCGCGCGGCTGCCGCTGATCCCGCGTATGGCGGACGCGTTCATGTGCTGAAGGCGGTCGCGCCAGAGGTACTCGATCGTTGGGTCTCGGGTGCCGATGTCGGCATGTGCACCGTGCTGCCCAGCACGTTGAATCATCGAATCTCTACACCGAACAAGCTCTTTGAATCAATCGGTGCTGGTGTGCCTGTAATCGGTAGTAACTTCGCCACGATGCGCGACATTCTGCTCGGAGACCCCGACGCTCCCCTCGGCGCTGTCTGCGATCCGACGAACGCACACGACGTCGCAACCGCCATTCACTCAATCCTCAGCATGAGCCCAAGCGATCGCGCCGCTCTGCGCGCCCGCTGCATTCGCGCAGCCGCTGCGCGCTGGAATTGGGAGGCGCAGGCTACCCGTCTCACCGAGCTCTACAGATCGCTGCCATCTGCATGAGCCGCTCGCCGCGTCGACTCGTAATCGGCATGCTCAATACCGCTGGACAGGCGCGTGAGTGGGCGAACGCCGTGCGACACAACACACCAGCAACAGCCGAGTCATGGGGAATCAAGCGGCCCGACGAGGCTGCCATCTCGTTTGCGGCGGACCGCACCTACACACTCGTGAACGGTGCGGCCGATCAAGCCTGGAAAGATCTATTGCAAGCCCCCACGAAACCAACGCATCTCATCATCGAAAGCGGCAAGCCGATTGTCATCAGGGGCACGTTCCGGCGCATGCTCTTCCAGGCACTCACGGCGCGCCGCCACGGTATTCGCCCAGCACTACTCTTTCATGGCAGCGACATTCGTGTGCCGAGAATGCACGCCGCCAGGCACACTGACTCACCGTTCCATGAGAGCCTCGATGGCTTGACCGCGAAGCTCGAAACGCAAACGCAAACGATGCGCCGCTGGTTGCGTGTGTGGCCGTTCCCGATTTTCATCTCAACCGTCGACCTGAAGCGCTTCGTGCCGCGTGGACGATGGCTCCCCGTTGTTCCAGATGCATCCTGGTTCGCGTCGATGTCCGAAATCTCCACGGATCGACCACGTCCACACGTGTTGCATCTGCCATCCCGACGCGCACTCTTCCAAAGTGACCAGGTGGATCAGATCTGTCAGGCGCTGCACGATGAGGGCGTCATTGAGTACCGCAGCATCACGGGAGTCACTCCGTTGGAGGTGCGCGCACATGTGGAATGGTCAGACATCGTGATCGACAAGATTGGCATCGGAGGTACGGGCGTCATGGGTGCCGAGGTGATGGCCTCTGGGCGACTCCTCATTGGTGACATCGATCAGATCGTCCGCGACGAGCTCGACGAGATACCGCTGGTTCAGAGCTCCATCGCCACCCTCGATTCAGTGATTCGCGCGCTCGTTGCCGATCGAACAACGTGGGCCGCACGCGCCGCCGCAGGCCAAGCGTTTGCTCGGAAGTATCACGATGGGCGCTACTCAGCGGCAGTACTGGCGAAGTGGATGGGGGTTCCGGTCAACCAGCCGTAGCGGCTGGAGCCGATGGTGAGGATTGAACTCACGACCTGCTGTTTACGAAACAGCTGCTCTACCACTGAGCTACATCGGCGCCGGAGGGGGATTGTAGCGGAGCGGCATGCCCCCCGCGAGGCCTAGGCGGCTGAGGGTGGGGCGACGACTGGGTAGGTGTCGAGGTCCCAAAGCGCTGCCAGTGGAAGTTCGCGAACCGTTTGTTCCGCAGACGCGATGTCGCTCGCAATGACCTCAATGAACACCTTGCGCCTCGGCGGAGGTGCGATGTGGATGGCGCCAATACGGCCAGCCGCTTGGAGTGCGCTCGCTGCGGCTTGCTCCGCGGGGACAAGCGCTCGAATCGCTTCTTCGGAGGTGTCGGGCTTAAAACTACAAACGACGATAAATGTCGACACGGGAACTCCTAACGGGTGATGGGCGTCCATCTGGGCCCTCGGCGGAACCCTATCATCCATTCAAACTGCGGAAGTGCATCTGAACTGCATTAGCGCAGGCGGAAGACTGTGGTGGAGCGAGCCATATCTGTGAGACTCGTTACGGAGTGATTTGAAGGCTCCGCTTAACGCCGTCTAAGACCTGCTGGATCACTGCACCCCGCTGATTTACTGGAACTCCTGCCATCGGTGCGGTGATCAAGTTGGATACGCCGTGGACGGCGCACCACGCCACCATTTCGGCGCCCGGGCGACGCGATGGCGGCATAGCACCGCTACGGACCAGATCATCGAGCGCTTCTGTGAGTACCTCCCATGCCGATGGGCTGTCAGGCCGTGGCGGCTCGCAGATTTCATATGCCGCCGCATAGAGGAGCGGTTCGTTGAGGGCAAACTCCACGTAGGCGAGGCCGATCTGGCGGAAGCGCTCCGCGGCCCCTCGCTTGCTCAGCGTGCGCGGTCGAGGAAGAGAGATTGCGCGTGCAAGCTGCTCCCGCGCGGCCTGAGAGATCGCCGCGCGTAGGTGCCCTTTATCGGTGAAGTGCCGATAGATGGCCGCCGGCGTAACCCCCACGCTCCCAGCAAGCTCTCAACCACTGATCGCGCTGAGGCCGCGCTGTCGCACGCGGCGTAGCCCGGCCTCGACCACTGCATTCGCCAAGTCTCCGTGGTGATAGGTCGTGACCGCCACTCTTAACCTCCCTTGATACGGGCCTCGGTTTGACACCCGTGCAATGTAATCACTATATACATCATAGTCTAAAAACAGGTAGCTGAGGTGAGCCCGATGGACACGAATCGTCGAACAATTCTCGCTGCTCTCCTCGGCGCAGCCACCGTAGTGTTTTCGGCGTGCGGAAGCGCATCATCCAGTTCTGAAGGAAGCCAAACCGTCGACATTACGAATGCGATCTTGACCAACATGAGCGGCGACTGTGCCGACTACTCCGCGACCTACCAGGCACGTGTGAACGACGTGCAACTTGAAACGCCGTTCCTTGCGGAAGTCCAAGTCTCCAATGATGAAGACTTCTGCAAAATGACCTCAAATGACATTCCCAACTACGACTTCAATGACGGCACCGGTCACTTTGCAGAACCAGTAGCGGAGCAGCGTCTTTCACTCACGATTCCACGTAATCCGACAAAGGCCACAGCGACAACCCCACTCACTCTAATGATGTACAACGCAATACTTCTAAATGGTGTCGTGCTAGATCAGCTCTCAAATGGCTGCTACAAACCGACCGACGGTCACGCAGATAAGAACGGCAATATCAGCAATGGATGCGGCCCGTCCGTGGAGTGGCGCTTGAACCCGCTCGGCACAGTTCGCTTTGGCACCGATTCACACAATGGGCACACACAACCTGGCGGGTTTTACCACTACCACGGCAACCCCCTAGCGCTATTCGACCCAGCCGAAACAGCACAAGGCTCACCAGTTATTGGTTTTGCTGCCGATGGCTTTCCTATCTATGGGCCGCATTACATTGACCCAGCGTCGGGCCTGATGATGGAGGCAACTTCGGGGTACACCTTGAAAGCGGGCAATCGGCCCGCCCAAAGCAGTACCAGCCCAGGTGGCGTATACGACGGAACCTACATTGAAGATTACGAATTCACCGGTGCGGGCACCTTAGATGCGTGCAACGGTATGACCGTTCATGGCCAATACGGTTACTACGTCACCGACTCATTCCCGTACGTAATGGGGTGCTTCTCAGGCACGCCACACGCGAGCTTCCGCAAGTAAACGTATCGAACGTGCGCCGTCGCTGACGGGGCATGAAAATGTTAGTGAGAGGAGCTCCAAGATGAATCGATCAGTAGGCCGAATCGCGGTAGTTGCGGCAATCCTGTTAGTCGCTGGCTTCACGGCGAGCCAAACGTTCCTTGCTGGGAGCAGCACTCCACAGCCTCTCGGGGCTCAAGGCCTAGTGGCAAGTAACTTCAAAGACGGCGCCCTGTCGCAGCCGATCGCCGAAGAGGCGTGCACCCTCACCGATGGCACGGAAACAACCTGCTATCGGGTGATCGTGACGGGAACACCGGTCGACACCGTGGTCGGACCTTTCTGCCCCGAGACCACCAGCACATCGTCAGCTGACGCTGGGATCTGGCTTGACGGCAGCAATATTTACGACGCCGATGGTCAGTTCATTCTTGACCTCAGCACCATCTATGGCGATGCACAGTGGCGTCTCTATGACGAGTCGGGGAAGGTCAACGTGACCGATAGCAAAGAGTCGTTCCAGGGAGCGGCTCGGCCCGATGTGCTTGACGCGTACAAGTACCATTGCGTTGAAGGTCGCTTCGAGTGGACAAATTCCGGCGCGGCGGTGCCCATCTCGATTCTGGTACCAGTGACCCCAGTGAAGGCATCGTCGCCGGTTAGCACGCAGGGTGCCGATCTCGGCGTCACGATCAACGGCCTCGTGATCGCCCCTTCAGCACCAGTGCAGGCAATCTTGAAGGCGTACACGATTGCGGCCTTTGATGATTGCGGTGGACACTTCAATCCGATTGAGGGGTATCACCTGCATGCATTTACCGATTGCAAGGGGAGCGCGTATGACGCGTCCGTTGATGATCCAAACGCTGAGACGCGTCTGATTGGGTATGCGCTGGATGGCGTGGCGGTCTTTGCGCCGCTTGCTCACGACACCACGATTCAACTTGATGAGTGCAATGGCCGCACTACCGAGAAGGACGGCTATCACTACTACGCGCAGTCGCCGGAGCTCAATCAGGTGGTGAAGTGCTACATGGGCCTCCTCGCCGTTGACACGACGAGCCAGCAGCAGGGGCCCCCAGGTGGTGGCCCTGGCCCAGGTCAGGGGCCGCCGGGTTTCCTCATTGCGGCCGCGATTGGTGCGGTCTCCGTCCTAGTAATTGCAGGAATCGGCGGTGTGCTATTTATTCGACGAAGGAGGGCTCATCGTGGCTAAACATCTACCAGTTCGGACCATGGCCGACGTCAAGGAGCCGCTCGTGCTCTTCCTGATCGGCATGCGCATCAACACCTTCTGGCGTGTGTGGGAGTGGCTCCCATCGTTCTTGGCGATGGGGCCAATGATCGTTGAGCTCTACAAGAACCCCGAGCTCGGCTTCTTGAGCGCCCGCACCGAAATGGCTGGCCGAACGATCACGGTGATCCAGTACTGGAAGTCGTTCGAAGCGCTCGAGGCGTACGCCGCGAACAGCGAGCGCAAGCACCGACCGGCGTGGACCGCCTTCTATAAACGTGCAACCAGCGGCACCGGCGCCGTGGGTATCTATCACGAGACCTATGTGATTCGCCCAGGCGAGGTGGAATCGTTCTACGCCGATATGCCAGCAAACTTCGGTCTTGGCGGTGCCGTAGGCAGCGTTCCTGTTGGCCCACGCACCGAGTCGGCCAGAGAGCGCAAGGGGTAGAGCGACCACTCCCTCTAGGTGTTGTATTCCTACAACACCCGTGCTATTGTACTAATACAACAGCCCGCCGGGCTGGTTAGTAAAGGAGAGCATCATGCTTGAGCAGTGGGTCCCATTCGCCACGGTCACGTTTATTGTGCTGTTGAGCTTCATCACCAATGTGGCGTTTGGATCACGAGTCGCCGATTGGACAAACAGCGCGCCGATCGAGGTCAACACCCCCTGGAAGCGGCCACGCATCCTTGCTGGAAAGAGCCTTGTAGCGCTCTGGTTCGCCACCGCGCTCTTGTACATCGCGACGCTGCCAGGGGCAATCGTCGTGGACGGGGCCGTGCTTCAGATTTCGTCGCTCCCGGCACTCCTCCTTTTGGCCGTGCTGACGGCTGCGGTGATCACGTACAAGCGATCACTTGCGCAACAGCCAGACATCCAGCTTGATGAGCGCGAGCGTGGTATTCGCGACACCCTCTATCTGACCTCCTACCGAATCGCGGTCAGCATCCTTGCTGGAATCTTCCTTGCAGGGTTCATGGCGAAGTTCATCGCCGAACTCGAAGTCAACCTTGATCAGATCCCAACCGATACCGCCCTTGGAATTGCGGTAACGGCTGCCATGTTCCTCTGGGTGCTACCGAGCCTGGTCCACGCATGGACTGATCCAATTCCAGATGAGGTGAGTGAAGAGACGCGCGATGCCTGGAAAACGGCAAAGCGAGAGATCAAGAGGGAGATCGCCGAAATTCGTAAGGATCTGCCTAAGAGCGAGAAGGCCGCACTGGCCGAGCTGCGCAAGGCAGATCGCAAGCTAGGCCGAACCCGCACCAAAAAGAAGACGGGGAAGCGCTCATGACCGGCAGAAAGTCAAGTGAGGATGCGCCGATCCCCAACCGCATCGCCGAACTGCGCGAGAAGGCCAAGTTGAGCCGAGTGGAGCTCGCAGAGCGCGTTGGGGTCAACTCGCAAACGATTGGCTATCTGGAGCGCGGCGAGTACAACCCGTCGCTTGCCCTGGCCTTCCGATTCTCTGAGCTCTTCGGACTACCAGTCGAGAAGATCTTTGTGCGCAAGGAGAAGCGACGAGGAGGCTCAGCGATCAAGCGCTGAACTGCACCTCGGCGGTCGTCACAACCTTCGCCGTTCGGCCAGGCGCCGACTGAAAGCCCCAGTACATATTCGTGTGCTTGATGATCACGTCGGGAGGCGGCGCGCCCCACTCGGTCATATCTTCGGTGGTGTGGGCGTCGCTGACTAGCGTCACGTCGTAGCCTCGGGTGAAGGCGCCATGAATCGTTGAGCGAATACAGGCGTCGGTCTGTGCGCCAACCACCACGAGGTGGCCGACCTTTGCGGCAGCAAGCACCTGTTCGAGGTCCGTCGCCTCAAAAGAATCGCCGTAGAGCTTGTGCACGAGCGGCTCGCTCTCTAGGCGCACGAGCTCAGGAACGTACTGCCAGGCGTCGCTGCCAATGGGCATCTGCTCTTCGGAGTGCGCCACCCAAATCACCGGCGTGCCGGAGGCGCGGGCGGCGGTGAGGAGCGTTTGAATGTTGGTGATGACCGCCTCACGCTGATACGCAGCGCCAACGACGCCGACTTGCACGTCGATGATCAGGAGCGCTGTTGCAGTTCGGTTGTGGATGGTTGACATGGGGCCTAAAAGGTGTCGTTATACGTCCAGACGTCGAGCGCATCGAGGTCGAGCGTGGTGTTGCCGTTCGCGGCAAGCGCGCCAGCGATCTGAGCCCGATGCTCGGTGGCGTGGTGCACGGCCTGGTTGACGAGCACCCAGCGGGGTACGGAGATCTCTTCGCCGCCGTACGAGATCCAGGTGATGATCTCGTCGCCGGAGAGCTGCGCACCTGCAAGGAGTTTGGCATCGGCAACCTTGACGGCGGCCGCGAGTGCTGCGAGATCGGCGACAGTGGCGGGGAGCTCGCGCTTCTCGGCGCGCGGCTCGCCATGGAGTCGCTGCGCGTAGTTCTCGGCGGCGGTCACCAGGTGATGGGTAATCGCGCCAACGCTCCATTCGGAGCCAGGCGAGGTGAAGGCGAGCGCTTCAACAGGGAGTGCTGCAAGCACTGTGAACATCTGGGTGTTCGCCCAGGCCATGTGCTCCAGGGTGCGGTTCAGGGTGGTGTTTGCCATGGCGGGAGGATAGCCGAGCGCGATCGGGTTGGGCTAGCGAGCGAGTGTTCGCCGCAGGGCGAGAACGACGGCAGAGAGGGCAACTGCGGCGAGCGACGCGATCAAGACACCGACCTTCGCAGCGCCGAGTGACTCTTCGTTGGTAAAGGCCAGCTCGCTGATGAGGAGTGAGACGGTGAAGCCGATGCCGCCGAGTGCCCCAACAAGGGCAATGTCGATCCAGCGCATGCCCGCCGAAAGCTTCGCCCCCAGCGCGGTCGCGAGCCGGGCGGCGAGGAGGATGCCGATTGGCTTACCCACAACGAGACCAACGAGTACCCCCAACAGAATTGGCGAACCGGTCACCGCCCCGAGATCGATGGAGCGAAGGTCAACCGCAGCGGCAAAGAGGGCGAAAAGTGGCACGGCGATCGCCGCACTGATCGGATGGAAGCGTTCCGTTGCGCGGTCGACAGGCGCATCTTGCTCGCCAGGATCTCTCTTGACGCGCATCAGCAAGCCGAGGGCAACGCCCGCGATCGTTGGATGAACGCCAGCGCTGTGCACGGCATACCAGGTGCCGAGCGCAAGGGGCACGTAGATGAGTGGAGAGGCGATGCGTCGCTGCTGCGCGATCGCAAAGAGTGCCAACAGCACCGCTGCAACGGCGAGCCACTCGACGTGCAGGCTCGCGGAGTAGAAGAGTGCGATCACAAGGATGGCGCCAAGATCGTCGACCACCGCCAGCGTCAGCAAGAAGGTGCGAACCCCAGTGGGGAGTACGCGGCCGAGCACCGCCAGCACCGCAAGGGCGAAGGCGATATCGGTTGCCATCGGAATACCCCAGCCGTTCAGCGCATCACCAGCACCGCCTTGATTGATTGCGACATACAGGAGCGCCGGAACGATCATCCCGCCGAGTGCTGCGGCAACCGGCAGGGCCGCCTGGCGCGGCTTCGAGAGTGTGCCCACCACCAGTTCGTGTTTGAGCTCGCAGCCAATAACGAAGAAGAAGATGGCGAGCAGTCCATCGGCGGTCCACTCCTGCACGGTGAGGTTCAGGTGGAGCGCGTCACTGCCGATTTGGGTCGACGCAACCGTGCGCAGCACCTCTGAGAGGGGGCTATTGGCCAGGAGGATGCCGATGAGGGCGGCAGCAATTAGCAGCGCGCCGCCTACGGTTTCGCTGCGAAGGAAGAGCTGCATGCGCTCTCGGGTGTTCATGCGTGCATCGTATCGCCTGTGGGGGGGGTTGGCGGAACTCGGCCCTATTCATTAAAGTCCCTTACATGCTGGCGCAGTGGGACTGGACGGGAATCATCGGGGGGCTGATTGGCTTCCTTGTCGTGCTGTTTGTGCAGCAGTCGCAGCGCATCTATCGATCCCGCGGAACGACGGTGAGCACCATCGCGTTTGCCGCCCTCGTCGCCTACATCTGGGCGCCGTTTGGATTCCCCAACTCTGATTGGTCACGTGCGCCGCTCGGCAGTGATGTGATTCGCCTGATTCCATTTGCGGACTTTGACCCCGCCCTTCTACAGACACGGTGGCTGCTGGTGCAGCTGGGCATGGGCGCGTCAACGTTCTTGCTCGCAACCCTTGCGCTCTATGGAGATGCCCGACGCGCAGCCTTCGCCGTCATCGGCATCATGGCGGTGGGCATTGAGATCAGCCAGGGGTTCTCCAATTACCTCTCCAGCCCCGTGCCGCCCTATCGAATCGACGTGCACGACATCATGGCGCGAGCGGCCGGGGCACTGGCTATCTATTTCGTACTGAAGGTCGCTGCCGCGATCTGGCGTGTTCGGGTCAACCCGGCCCTTCGCAAGGGCAGCCTCTTTGGCTTCATTGATGGGGTCATGCGCCGCATTTAGCGGTTGCGAGACGTTGCAGTAACGACCTCCGAGCGTAGGCGATACGATACCCACATGAGTGCAGCTGATCTTATTGCCCAAGCCGCTGGCGAGCCGAGCATCTGTCGATGCCCGTCGCTCTCCTTCGGGCCGTCCTGCGCGCGCTGAGGCGATCGCAACCAGGGACCAAACGGCAGAGGGGGCGGCGGATGTAATCCACCACCCACCACATAGCCGGAGGTACCTGACATGACCGTTCAGAACCCAGAGATCTTTTCTGATAACGCCATCACGATTGGCGGCACGCCACTCGTACGCCTGAACCGAGTCACCGACGGCGCCGCCGCGACGGTGCTCGCCAAGATTGAGGGGCGCAACCCTGCCTATTCCGTGAAGTGCCGACTCGGCACCGCCATGGTGCTCGACGCCGAGAAGCGCGGCGTGTTGAAGCCAGGCGTGGAGATCGTTGAGCCAACGAGTGGCAACACCGGCATCGCGTTGGCGATGGTCGGCGCAGCGCGCGGCTACAAGGTGACCCTCACCATGCCCGACACCGTGAGCATTGAGCGACGCAAGCTGATCGTTGCCTACGGCGCAACGCTCATCCTTACGGAAGGCGCGAAGGGCATGCCAGGCGCGATCGCGAAGGCGGAAGAGATTGCCGCATCGGATCCTGCGCGCTACGTGCTGCTGCAGCAGTTCAAGAACCCAGCCGGCCCAGCGATTCATGAGTCGACCACTGGTCCAGAGATCTGGGCAGACACCAATGGAAACGTTGACATCTTCGTTGCGGGGAGTGGCACCGGCGGCACCATCACCGGCGTCGCTCGCTACTTGAAGAAGGGTCGCGGCAAGGCGGTGCACATCGTTGCCGTTGAGCCTGCCACCAGCCCAGTGATTGCGCAGCGCATGGCGGGCCAGCCAAATCAGCCAGCACCACACAAGATTCAAGGGATCGGGCCTGGCTTCGTGCCAGACATTCTCGACATCTCGCTCATTGACCAGGTTGAGTCGGTGACGAACGAAGAGGCGATCGCCATGGCGCGTCGCATCGCTCGTGAAGAGGGGATCCTCGTTGGCATCTCGTGCGGTGCTGCGGCACACGTTGCGCTGAAGTTGGCGCATCTGCCAGAGAACGCCGGGAAGACGATCGTGGTCGTACTGCCAGATTCGGGCGAGCGCTACCTGAGCACCGCGCTCTACGAGGGGCTCTTCGATACGAACGGCATCACTCTGTGAGTTTTGACGCAACCGAGCTAAGTCGCGCGCTGACCGCCGCCGACGCTGCCCTCGCGGGTGGTGCGGTGGCGGCAGGCGACCGCCCAACGCGCGGTGAGATCACCCGCGTGCTGTCCGAGCTTCGTGCGGCGCTCTTTCCGCGAGAGCTCGGCGTTGCCGCAGATGGTGAGGCGGCGGTAGCCGCACACCTTGCGGCGGCGCTCGCCGGGCTGCGCGAGCAGATCCGACGCTGCACCGTGCTGTTTGCCGCCGAGCGACCAGGTGAAGGACTCGCTCCAGATCAGATCGACCGCGTGACGAGTGCGTTCGCTGCCGAACTCCCCGCTATTCGTACGCTGATTGAGGGGGATATCGCCGCGGCCTTTGCGGGAGACCCAGCGGCTCGCAGCCGTTCCGAGATCCTGCATGGCTACCCTGGCGTACGCGCGATGATCGATCACCGCATGGCGCACCTTCTCTATACGTTGCAGGTGCCACTGCTGCCGCGCATCGCTTCGGAGGCGGCGCACTCGGCGACAGGGATCGACATTCACCCTGGCGCAACGATTGGCGAGCGCTTCTTTATTGACCACGGCACCGGCGTGGTGATTGGCGAGACGGCAATCATCGGCAACGGCGTGCGCCTCTACCAAGGCGTGACACTTGGCTCCAAGAGCTTTCCGAAGGGTGAAGACGGCAACCTGGTGAAGGGGCAGCCGCGCCATCCGATCATTGAAGACGACGTGGTGATCTACTCGGGAGCGACTGTCTTGGGTCGCATCACGGTTGGACGCGGCTCAACGATCGGCGGCAACGTATGGCTGACCAAGAGTGTTCCTGCGGGGAGCCAACTGTCGCAGGCGCGCGTGCGCACCGACGAGGTTGCAGCCGACGGTTCGGGGATCTAGCCCTCGGCGGGATAGAATCCCGCCATGCCCACCAGTCTTCTATTGATGAACGCACTCGCCCGCGTCGTCGTGCCCGCATGAGCGGCGGCATGGGACCCGGGCGCGGCGGCCACATGTTCGGTGGCGACGCGAGCGGCAGCGACTCACTCTTGCGCGTGATTGGCGAAACCGTCGCAGCCCCCTAGGGGTATCCTCCCCCCATGCAACCACTGCGCATTGAGAGCCTCTCCAATCCGGTCGTGAAGGGGCTGCGCGCTCTGCGCACACCGAAGGGCCGCGACGAGCAGCGCCTCTTCCTAGCCGAAGGCGAGCGCACGATTGCCACCGCCACCGCCGCAGGCTGGATCCCCGAGATGCTGTTGACCGCGGGACCACTGCGCGCCCCGATTGACGGCGGAGCGAGCCACGCGCGCGAATCGTTCTCGGTGACGACCGAGGTGCTGGCAAAGATCACAGGGCGAGACAACCCGCAAGAGCAGCTCGCCGTCTATGCCGACCCTGCGCCAGAGGCTCAATCGGTGTCCACCATTGATCCGAGCAGCGCAGCACGTTGGCTGATGCTCGAGGCACCGCGCGACCCGGGCAATCTCGGGAGCGCCATTCGCAGCGCCGATGCCTGTGCCGCTGGCGGCGTGATTCTTGTGGGGAACACCTGCGACCCGTACTCCATCGAAACGGTGCGCGCCACGATGGGCTCCATCTTTACCGTGCCGATCTATCGCGCGAAAGACGAAGAGGCGGTCGCGCTGCTCAAGCGCTGGCCAGGGAGCACCGTCGCCACAGCACTCGACGGAGCATCCGATTACAGCGAGCTCACCTACACAGCGCCAACCGCGATCGTCATCGGCACCGAGGCGGATGGACTGAGCGCCAATCTACGCGGCGCCTGTGCCAGTGCGGCGCTAATTCCGATGCTTGGCACCGCTGAGAGCCTCAACCTTGCAGTGGCATCTGCGATCATGCTCTACGCGGCAGAGCGAGCGCAGCGCTAGCGCGGTAGCAGCTTCGCGATCTCTACTCCGAGTTGAGCGGCGAGGCTTCGCGAGAACGTCTCCGTCATGTGATCTTCATCGCGATAGATCAGCACGCTCTCGCTAATTGGTGAGCAGGGCCATGCACCACAAATCTCGCTCGTCAGATCAATAAGCGTTGCTCCTGAAACTTTGACCGCTACACGCTCTGCGATGCCAATCTCACGGTTGTCTGCCGCATCTTGCGTGAAGAGGCAGGCGCGAATATCGCTCGGGTGCTTTGAGAGACAGGCGGGTACATCGCGACCAGGGTCTGGCGTATCAACGAGGATCGCCGTTGCTCCTGGGATACGGGCGACCATCTCGCCGAGCGCCGCTCCAGCCAACGCTGACGTGATGTTTTCTTCAATTGGGCGGAAGGTGCGGCGATTCACAATGATGGTGAGCGCCGGCTTGATTTCATTAAGGCGTGCCACCGTCGCCTCGTTGAACGCGGTGCACTCACGATACTCACGCTTTAGCGCCAAGTTGCGCTGCACAAGGGTGGTGAACGAGCACGACACCTTCACAAACGTGAGCAGACGCCAGCCGCGCTCTAGCGCGACCGCTTCGATGGCGGGGAACCAGTGCGAGGCGTGCGAGTCACCAACAAGGGCGATCGTGATCGCCGATCCCTTGACGCCGTATTCGCAGTCAGGCGGCGTTGTGACGCGTTCAAATGCAAGGCAGCCGTCGGCGCGCAGCCGCTCTTCGTCATCGCGCGCCGACGCCAGTGTCGGGGTGAGATCTGCTGGTAGCGCGATCGGCCCGTCGCTAGCCACCGGTGAGCCCGAGGGACTCGGTGTTGGCTGAACGGCAACGGCCGACGAGGGGAGCGCACCGGCGAGGCCCTGTGTGAAGAGGGCCACGGTGAGAATCCCCGCAACGCCAATACGAATGGCGCTCCATGAGGTGGCGCGACGTGAGCGATCTCCGTAGCGGAAGGGCTGCTCAACAAAGCGCCAGCTCAGCCGCGAGACGCCGATTGCCACAGCGACGGAGGCCACGATCTCAACGCCAGTGAGGGCGCGCTCGAGGAACATGATGGGGAGCACAAGGAGCGGCCAGTGCCAGAGATAGAGCGAGTAGCTGATCTTGCCGAGGAAGCGGAGCGGCGCGGCGGCGAGGAGGCGTGCCGGTCCGCTCGGCGCAGCACCGCCGTAGAGCAGCGCGACGGCGCCTGCGGTGGGGAGGAGGGCGGCGAGCCCTGGATACGGCATCTCAGCGGTGAGTGCCACCCCCGCAACGGCGACCGCGGCAAGGCCAGCCCACGCGAGGGCACCCGCACGGCGCGAGGTGCCCATCACGCCGATGAGAGCGAGTAGGCCACCGACCCCAAGCTGCCAGACACGCGTCGGCAGCAGGTAGAAGGCGCGCGCAGGGGAGGCGTCGGTGAGCCACATGCTGAGCGCAAAGGAGGCGACGACGCCAATGAGGAGCGCCGCGATCAGGCGCCGCGACTCGCCACCGCGCCACGTGAGCAGCACGATGAGCGCTGGCCAGACGAGGTAGAACTGCTCCTCAACGCTCAGTGACCAGAAGTGCAAGAAGGGCGACGGACTCGAGGTTGCAGCGAAGTAGTCCACCGAACCGATGAAGCGCATGTTGGCGATGGAGAGCGCCGAAGCTGCGCCATCTGCCGCCAACTCACTGCGATCAAGCGGCGCAGCAATCAGGAGCCCAACGAGTAAGATGAGTGCCACGGCGACTAAAGCCGCTGGGAGGAGTCGACGGATTCTCCACGCGTAGAACCTGGTGATGTTCAGTCCGCCTGGCTGCTGCGATTCACGCCAGAGTTTGCCGGTGATCAAGAAGCCGCTGATGACAAAGAAAACGTCAACACCCACGAATCCACCCGGCGTCCATGGGAGACCCGCGTGAAACAGAAGTACGAGAAGGATGGCGATGCCTCGTAGCCCCTCAATGTCGGGGCGGAACTCTACGGTGTTCTTCGGAGCCTGCATCAGGCTATTCGCAGATCTGCGGCTTTGCAGCTGGCACGGGTCGCGTCGAGGTTGTCGTATCGATGTATTTCCCAATGACGACCATCTTTGGTCCATCACTGCGATCTGTTTCAGAAGTTTGCAAGATCACCCGACCGTCCGGCACATCAGCGATGTCGGCCCAGCTTGAGATGTGCTGTCGCACTTCGGTCACGCGGTAGCGAACGCGCATCAGTTGCTGACTAGTACCTTTTGGCAGCAAATCTACCTCAATGATTTGGCCGATCATCTGCTTTGGCGTCTTATCGAGAAGGCCACCGAACTCCCAGTAGCGACCATGCGCATAGATAAAGAGGATGCCCGTCTTACCGTCGGCCTTCCCCTTATTCGGCATCCACTCGGCGACGCGGCACCAGGGGTATCGAGGCGAGCCATCGCCCTCAAGTGGTGGACGAACGACTGGAAGGTTGATCCAGACGCCGCTCACCAAGACGCGCACAGGGTCGCCGGCGACCGATGGTACGAGCAGGCTTGGATCAACTGGCGGGAGAGGTGGTGGCGTCGTGCGCGATCGCTCTGGAGGGTCGGACGGGTCAGCTTCTGGAGTGGGGGAGCTGCTTGGGCCGGTTGACGGCTCCTCAGTGACGACCACAACCCCATCTGGGGCCCAGGGTCCGATCTGCTGATCGATCCCCCAGGTGACGAGGGCGCCCGCAGCGAGGATGAACGAGGTAGCAAGCAGGATCGTTGAGCCGATATGCCGAAACGGCATGCGCCCACGCGGAGTGCGGGACTTGGGCTTGCTTGGCGGCAACATAGAGAGAGTGTAGATGAGAAGCCAACACGCCCCTGGCCTATCCGCTGGACTAAGATCAAGTGATGAACCTGCCTAATCCTCTCCGCAGCGATGAGTGGCCACAGTCGATTCGCCTGATTGCGTGGGCGACACTCGCAAGCCTCGCCCTCGTCGCCATCATGGCGGGGCTTGGTGTCGTTACCACCTTCATCTCAGCTCAGGGTCCACTCCTCTACGCACTCGCCGGCGGGTGGCTGCTGGCGGCGCTGGCCGATGCGCCAATCGATCGGCTTGTAGCGCGCGGCTGGACACGCACGCGTGCAGCGCTGCTTGTGTGGGTTGCGGGTGCGGTTCCGGTCATCGTCATCGCCATTGAACTCGCGATTGCCTTCGCACAATCACTGGGCGGCATCATCGCCGGACCAGAGCCAACGCCGGTAGAGGTCGGCGCGATGGTTGAGCGACTGAGCGCCCTCCTCGCCTCCGTGGGGCTCAATGTCGACCTCGTACCGCTGGCAACCACGGTCATCCTCGCCATCCGCGATGTGGCGGCGTCGGTGCAGTCAAACATTGCGGCGATCGCGGCGGGTGCCATTGGTGCACTTGGACCACTCATCTTGGCGATCGGTATCGGCATCATTCTCTCGGCAAACCCTGCTCATCTCGACTCGGTTGATGAGCTTGCAACACGCGGGCGAGTACGGAGCGCGCAGCGATCACGAAAGATTCTTGAAGAGATCATTGCGCGGTTCATCGGGCGACATGTCGCACTCGGGTTTGTCTACGGTGTGGTCGTCTATGTTGGCGCCACGATTGCTGGAGCGGATGGGCTCCTCGCCGCGGTGCTCGGCGGCATCGTAATGGCGATCCCATCAATTGGCCAGGGTGCTGCGGTGCTGCCACCACTCGCGCTCTCGATTCTTGCCGCTGGCCCCTACGTGCTGCCTGGTTCCGTGGTGATCATTGTGGGCTGGCTCCTCTGTGCCACACAGCTCGCGCCACGCCTGATGAACGGTGTGCTGCGCCTCTCAGGAACCACCGTCTTCGTTGCCGGCAGCATCGGTGGGCTTGTGGGCGGCGTCCTTGGCGCGATCTTTGCCCTGCCAGTGGTTGCCGCCGTTGCCGCAATTCGTCGGGAGGAGTCCCCAGCCGCGGTCAAAACGGTGAAGCGAGCCGCAAAGAGCAAGCGCCGCTAATCCTCTAGCGATGCCAAATACACGAACCAGATCTCGCATTGGTCCAGCTTGGCGTGGGCCGTTTCGCCATCGCAACTACCGCCTCTTCTGGTTCGGGCAACTCGTCTCGCTGGCCGGCACCTGGATGCAGTCCATTGCGCAGGCCTGGTACATCACCGAGCTCACCAACGAACCGGCATGGCTCGGCATCGTTGCCGCCGCACAGTTCACCCCCGTGATGATCCTCGGCCTCTTCGGCGGTGTGCTCGCCGACGCGCTCCCCAAGCACCGTGCGCTCATGGGAACCCAGATCAGCCTCATGGTCCTCGCCATGCTGCAGGCAGCACTGGTCGCTACTGGGCTGATGACGCTGCCACTTCTCATCCTTATGGCCGTGCTCCTCGGCGTTGTCAATGCCATCGACATGCCTGTTCGGCAATCGTTCTTTAGTGAGATGGTCCCCGAAGATGAGGTTGGTCGTGCCGTTGCGATGAATTCGGCGATGTTCAATGGCGCGCGCGTCATTGGCCCAGCGATCGGCGGCGTGCTGATCGGTGTGATCGGCGTTGCTGGCTGCTTCGCGGTGAACGGCGCAAGTTTCCTCGCAGTGCTGCTGGCCCTCCTCTTTATGCGCGCCGAAGAGCTGCGCCCCGCACCGCGCACCCCTCGTCCGCGAACTGTTGCCGACGTGCTGATCAGCCTCGCAGAAGGGGTGCGATTTGTGGCACGCACGCCGCTGATCGCCCTCTGTGTGTTTGTCATCGGCGTGATCTCTGGTGTGGCGATGAACTTCAACGTCATTGTTCCAATCCTCGCGCGCAGCGTGTTGGAGATCGGTGCGCCGGGCCTCGGCTTGCTCATGGCCGCGATCGGCTTCGGTTCGTTGAGCGGGGCGCTCGCGGTCGCCATGCTGCGTCGGCCGCGCACAATCGTCGTCATTGGCGGCGCCGCAGCACTCGGAGCACTCTCCATCGTGGCTGGCGTTGTGAGCGGGAGCGGAGCCCCGTGGGCCGCTGTCATCACTGGCATCGCACTCTTTGGCGCTGGCTTCGGCGCGATTGCCATGGCCGCCACTGCGAACGCTTCGATTCAAACCTCTACGCCACCAGCACTACGCGGCCGGGTGATGAGCGTCTACACCACGGTCTTTGCTGGCTCAACGCCGATCGGCGGACTCGGCACAGGCGCGGTGGTGTCGCTCATTGGAGCACCTGGCGCGCTGATCGTCGCGGGAGGCCTGGCACTCATCGCCACGGCGTACGCAGCGGCGCGGTGGCGGACGATCCTCTAGCTAGGGGAGGCGCACCCGGCGCCAGGAACTCTCGTTCCCAGCCGCATCAATCAGGCGCACTTCGACGGTGACACCACGCATCAGCAAGACCACCTTCCCACTCGTGGTTTTCATGAACGGGCCAATCTCAATCTCGTCACCAGCGGCGAACCTGAGTGGCTTCTCATATCCGACCCGCACTTCAATGGCAACGGCTCCGCTCCCCGTATCGCTCCCAGCAATCGTCAGCAGATATGGGGGCGGGTTGCCGCGCGATGCTCGCCCCTCTCGCACGCGCACACTACTGATTCGTGGATCGGTGCGATCTCGCCCAGCGGCAACCGCGAACGGCGTTCGCTCAGAGCCACCAACAAAGCGCATCCATACCGTTGCACTCGAAGTGCCTAGCTGCGGAAGTCGCGACCAGCTACGCACTTCGCGGATGGTGTAGGTGCGTGCGTTGCGGAAGGTTTGTCGATCTGCAACCTCAATCGCACGCGTACCCGGTGGCGCATAGTCCTGCAGGATCTGCAGCGCGAGATCGGGATCAAACGGCGTGCTGGCGGTAGCGGCGGCGAGAAGGTCGCCGAGCGTGAGGGTTGGTGGAGTTGGCGTGGAC
>Ga0209401_1000180_pt1 | contig 43976 bp, 37 predicted proteins | sample M_140807_MF_Meta_FD_187318 | JGI IMG/M metagenome (GOLD analysis project Ga0209401, IMG submission 187318) | Freshwater microbial communities from Lake Montjoie, Canada to study carbon cycling - M_140807_MF_MetaG (SPAdes) (version 2) | ecosystem: Environmental > Aquatic > Freshwater > Lake... | reverse complement strand
CCTGTTACGATTTGACGGTTTCGAGCCCAGAGCAGCTGGGGTTCGGGCCCTGCTGCCCCATGTGGATCGTTTCCTGCCGGTGCACAATTTGGCCAGTCTGGCGGATTTGGGACGGGCGCTTCGAGCTCCGGCGTTGCGGCCATCTCACTATGAAAGGAAACGAGGGTGATGGACAGTCTCGATCTGCAAGTACTCGCGCAAGCGCGCGATTGGCTCAATGAGGGGCACTCGGTTTGGTTGGTGACCGTGATCGAGACCTGGGGCTCAGCCCCCCGCCCACCCGGCGCGCTACTGGCGCTGCGCAACGACGGGTTCGTCGTCGGTTCGGTCAGCGGCGGTTGTGTTGAAGACGACTTGATCGAGCGGGTCCGGTTGGGTGAGCGGGTCGATCGCCCGTCCCTGGTGAACTATGGCGTGACCAAAGAAGAGGCCGCGCGATTTGGCTTGCCGTGCGGTGGCAATTTACGGCTCGTGCAGGAACCTTTGCGGGCCAGTGGCTGGATTGATGAAGTATTGGCACGCACCGAACGACATGAACTCGTCGCCCGTCGCCTGGTCCTCGAGACCGGCGATGTCACGATTGAGTCGGCCCGTCGCGATGATGCGTTCACGTTTGATGGCCTAACCATGCGCGCCTTGTTTGGGCCGCGTTGGCGTCTGCTGATGATTGGGGCGGGGCAGCTTTCACGAGCCGTCGCACCGATTGCGATGGCGCTCGATTTTGATGTGATCTGTTGCGACCCTCGCGAGGAGTACCACATGACCTGGGACGTGCCCGGTACGACCTTCAGCAACGCGATGCCAGATGATCTGGCTGTCGAACTTGTATTAGACCCCCATTGCGCCGTGATCGCGCTGACCCATGATCCGAAGCTTGACGATCTGACTTTGATGGAAGCACTCAAGTCGCCCGCGTTTTACATCGGCGCTCTGGGCTCCCGGGGTAATACTCAAAAACGTAAAGAGCGTCTAAAAGAGTTCGACTTGACCGAGGAGCAGATCGATCGGCTGCATGGCCCGATCGGTCTGGATCTTGGAAGTAAAACGCCGGCGGAAATCGCGGTTTCGATCGTGGCTGAAATCATTGCGGTTCGTAACGGCGTTGCATTGGTCCAGAAAAAAACCGGCTCTTCGGTCCCGGCTGTCGCAAACTAGCGCGATGCGGTTCAAACGTTCTGTAGTGGTGGGTTAGAGCATGGTTTTGGTTATGGGCGCAGGGGCTGTGGGCTGCTTTTTGGGCGGCCTCCTGCAAGCCTCTGGTCAGTCGGTCGTGTTCGTCGGACGTTCCAGGGTACTTGAGCCGTTGGCGACCCACGGCCTGACCTTGACGGATCTGGATGGCCGCCAGAACACCATCGCCGCAGATGATTTGCGGCTCTTCTCAGACCTACCGTCAGAGCCACCCGTGGTGACCTTGCTCTGTGTGAAGGCCGGTGCGACCCTTGCCGCGGCTCAGTTGCTCGAGTCCTCGCTACCCGCCGGCAGCGTGGTGGTCTCGATGCAAAACGGCGTCGGCCAGGCCGCATTGGCCCAGAGCGCCGCCCCGTCCTTGTGTTTTCTGGATGGAATGGTTTCGTTCAATATCGCCAACCTGGGCGATGGCCGTTATCACCGCGGGACCGCCGGATTTTTGGCAGCTACTGACCATCCGGTTCTACGGCCAGTTGCCGAAGCATTTAAGTTACAGCAACTTAAGCTGCGGTTAGTGGCCGACATGCGCCCGATTCAGTGGGGCAAGTTGCTACTCAATCTGAATAACCCAGTGAATGCCTTGTCGGGAATGCCGCTGCGCGAAGAACTGATGCAAGCGGGCTATCGACGTTGTCTGGCCGCACTTCAGGAAGAAGCGCTAAACGTGTTGCGCGCTGCGGCGATCGAACCCGCGCAACTGACTGCCGTAACTCCCCAGAAATTCTTGCGGGTGCTGCGCTTGCCGACTTTTTTGTTTCGACTGGTCGCGAGGAAAGCGCTCAAGATCGACGCCAAAGCGCGCTCCAGCATGGCCGATGATCTCAGCGCTGGGCGCCTGACCGAAATCGCGTGGCTCTGTGGTCAGGTCCAGCGCCTCGCGCAATCCGTTGGATTGCAAGCGCCCCTCAATGCGCGGATGCAGGCCCTTGTGGAGGCCTGGCCGCAACGTGGGGCGCCTTATTCACCCAGCCAGCTGACTCAAGCGTTGGGGATCTAAGTCCCCAAAACTTAGAACGATGCGGTCGCGCTCACGGTGATCCGACGCCCGATCACGTCGTAGACACCCGGGAACGTATTACCGAAGTTCGAGGCCGTTGGCCCAATGCCAGTTCCAATAATCGGTGGGCGCTTGTCAAACGCGTTGTTGATCGTCATGGAGAGCTTCAGGTTCTTCATGGCCTGCCAGGCACCGTTCAAGTCGACGTAGTTGACCGACTTGATGGTGGAGTATTCTGGGAGGTAGGTGGTCCCACCGGGCTGCTCCGAGGTGCTTCCAATGTAGCGCCAGTTGTAGCCCAGCATGTAGTTGCCAACGGTCCACATCGTGCGTTGAGTAAACCGGTTCTTGGCATATGGCGTACCAACGTCGGTTCCGTAATAGCCTGCCTGTTCCAGCACGGGTACGTTTGGAAGCGTTTTGACGTCGGCCTTCTGCAGATGACTGAGTTGCAGGCCAATGTCAACGCGGCCCAACTGCGGTGCGCCAAACTGCTTCATCATCAGTCGGTAGGAAACGCCGACGTCGATGCCGTTGTAGTCATAGACGCCGAGGTTCGAAGACTGGGTAACGACCCCTTTGCTGCCGCTTCCGTTCAGGCTACCGCTGATGAGGTCGCGCTGGATCGACTGACAGAAGACGTTATTGCCGAAGCCCGGGTTTTGCAACGGGTCATAACAACCCGACAACACCTGCCCAGTGGTTGGCGACGAAACGGCGCCATCAATCTTGATCTTCCAGTAGTCGACCGTCAGCGAGAGATTGTCGACGAAGTTCGGCTCCCAAACAAAACCAATTGTCGTGGTGTGGGCTTTCTCGGGTCCGAGGTTCGGGTTGCCGCCCGCGGTATTGTTGATCTGGTTGGACGAGGGCGCCGCAACCGCTCCAATCTGACCAACTGGCACGCCAGTCGATTGGCACAGGCTCGTCAGGGTGCCCGCTTTACCTGCATCAGCAGCCGAAATCTTGTTGCCCTGGCACGGGTCGACCGCCAGTGAGGACAGACCCGTAGTCACCGGTGCGTAGAGCTCGTTCACGTTCGGAGCGCGAATCGCCAGCTGCTGTTCGCCACGGAAACGGAATCCCTTGATTGGGGCCCAATCCATACCGCCTTTCCAGCTGCCGTAATTCTGCTTGGTCCCGGCTGAGGTTGAGAACTCTGTGCTGCGATAGCCACCACCAAGATTGAGCGCCTGGACCATGGGCCGGTTCGAGACCAGCGGCATATTGGCTTCCATGTAGGTTTCGCTGAATTTCAGCTCGCCACTGCGGTCTGGCGTCGGCGATCCACTGCCCAGCAATTCACCCTGGGTCTGGATCACAGAATCCGATTTGTTGCCGCCAAAGACCTTGCGGTTTTCATATCCAATCGCGAGACCGAGGGGATTTTTTGCGAAGGGGCTCTTGACCACGCTCACATCGCCGCTTGCCGAGCCGGCCATGATGGTTTGCTGTACGTTCGTGGTAGCGAAAGTTGGGATACTGAGATAATTCAGCATGGCCGGCGTGATTGAACCCGCCGCGCCAAAGAGGTTGACCGGAACGCAGCCGCCCGTGGTGACCGTGCAGTTGGTCGTGCTGGTCGCACGCACGGCCTGCTGCAGCTTGGTGAATGAGAACCCATTGCCAGTCGTTGCAATTTGCTCCGAACGGCCATACTGGTAATAGGTGTCGTAGTTCCAGTTGCTCAGGAATGGGACCTCGCCGCGCAGACCGGTGGTGTATTGCATGGTCGTGTTGTCGTAGCTATAGATCCGTGGACCTGCTTCGACGAAGCGACGTGAGATCGTGGGTTTGAATTCGGTCGCGTTGCCCACGACGCAATTCGCCGCTGAGATACCGTATGCAGAACACAATTGCTGGCGAATCGGATCCGTGATGAACGGATTGCCGATCGGGATGCTCAGACCGACACCAAAGGTGCCCGAGGGCGCCAGGTTCAGGGTGACGTTGCTGCGCGTTGAGAACACCTCTGCATAGGCTTCAGCATAATCATTGATCGTAAAACGACCCAGCGCGGTGACCTGACGGCGATCCAGAGGGGTTTCAAAGTAGTTTGGCGGATTGGTGTTGTAGCCATCCGGTGGTCCTGACGTGACCGCACTACGGAAAAGGCCAGTGGTTCCATCAATCACGCGCGAGCCGTTGATCGGAGCTGGCATTCCGCCCCAGATCGCTGGGACCGAGGTACCCGAAAACCCCCCGGGCAGTCCGGTCGTGGAACTGAGTGCGGTGCTGGCATAGCTGCGGTCCGCGAGCCGAATCGGATCGGTCCGGGTGGTACCAATGCTCAGAGCGACGTTGCCACGACCTTCCGCCAGATTGGCGCCCATGGTGATGTCATTTTTGTAGCGTTTGGCATCGCCCGCGCCTGATGCGCTGTAGAGCGAGGTCGCTTCGATGCCGGTGAAGTTACGTTTCGTGATGAAGTTCACGACGCCAGCGACAGCGTCGGCCCCGTATACGGCGGAGGCGCCTCCCGTCACGACATCCACCCGCTCCAGCAGCGAGATCGGCACGTTGTTGGTGTCAACGACGCCACCCAGCGTTGCCGGCACAAAGCGCTTGCTGTTGAACAGCACCAGGGTGCGGTTGCTGCCCATACCACGCAGGTCGATCGATGCAGTGCCATTGGATCCGTTGTTCATGGCCGGACCGATGGCTGGGTAGGACGAGGGCAGACCGCGGATGAGTTCTTCAACGGCAACCGGCTGTGTAATGTCGATATCAGCCTTGGTGACGACACTCACCGGACTGCTCGCTTCGTTGACGATTGCTTTTAGCCTCGAACCCGTAATTTCGACCCGATCCAGGGATTCTTTATTCGCATCCTGAGCGACGGCAGGCATTGCGCTTAGCGTACCGGTTGCCACCATGACGGCAACGGCCAGAGGGTTGAGTTTGAACATGTTGCAATCCAAAAGGGGGGTCTTGGGAACTGCCACACGTGGTCGTCGAGCCGACCAACGGTTGGTGCGCTTACATTATTTTACAAACCGAAATATTTTTGCAATGATTTTCTGGGTCTCAATGTGGGAATTTTTTGACGCGCCTGGTGGCACTATTTGATCAGCCTATTCGGGCCCCCAAGTTCGGGGTCTCAGCGCACGATTTTTTGTTTCGAAGGTGATATGGCGACACAACGTAACCCATTGCTCGAACCCTGGGATACGCCGTTTGAGCTCCCGCCATTTCGGGATATTCAGTCTCTGCACTTTGGTGGTGCGTTTGAACAGGCGCTCGCCGAGCACAGCGCGGAAATTGAGGCCATTGCAAACAGTCACGAGCTGCCTGATTTTAAAAATACGCTGATCGCGCTCGAGTCGGCTGGGCAACTACTGGACCGAACCTCTTCGCTATTTTCAAATCTGGTTTCCTCGCATTCTTCTTCCGATCTTCGGGCGATTCAACGCGAACTGGCTCCCCGCCTCGCCGCGCATCACGCTGCAATTTTTCTCAACGAAAAGCTGTATCGGCGCATCGCTGCAGTGGCAGATTCAGCCGAGGCCCAGCAACTTGATCCGGAAAGCCAGCGCTTGATTGAGCGCTACCGTCTCGATTTCGTTCGGGCCGGGGCGCAATTACCGGCGGAGGCTAGAGTGCAATTCGCCGCCAACGCCCAGCGGCTTGCGGTGTGTTTTACCCAGTTCTCGCAAAACCTCCTTGCCGACGAAGCGGGTTTCAGCATGGTGTTGCGCAGTCCCGAAGAACTGGCGGGGTTACCGGCATTTGTCCTGGAGGCCGCCAAAGCGGCGGCGCGCGAGCGCGGTATTGCGGACAGCGATGCTCACGTGATCACCTTATCGCGATCCTCGCTGACCCCATTCATGACCTTTTCTGAGCGGCGTGATTTGCGCGAGACCCTTTGGCGCGCGTGGTGCAGCCGCGGCGAACAGGAGGGTGCGCAGGACAATCGTCCGATCATCCGCGAAATCCTCGCACTGCGACTCGATCAGGCACGCCTGCTCGGATACGCCACTTTTGGCGAGTTCGCGTTGGCCGATACGATGGCTGGCCGCCCAGAGGCGGTTCGTGATTTGCTGATGCGCGCTTGGCAACCGGCCCGTCTTCGCGCCATTGAAGAGCGCAACGACCTCGCCGCCCTCGCCGCTCAGCACACAGGCCTCCCGCATGCGCCAGAAGATATCCAGGCTTGGGACTGGCATTACTGGACGGAGAAGGTTCGACAGGCAAAATTCAATCTCAACGAGACTGAAATCAAACCCTACCTGCAACTGGATCGTTTGATTCAGGCATTGTTTGAAGTGGCTAATCGCTTGTTTGGCCTGAAATTTCAGTCACGCCCTGATCTACAGGGATATCACCCGAGTGTCAGCTGTTGGGAAGTCACCGACGCAGGCGATGCCCATGTGGGTTTATTCTTAAGTGACAATTTCGCCCGCAGCACGAAGCGCTCGGGCGCATGGATGAGCACCTTTCGCGACCAATCGAACCTGCAGCAAGTGGTCAGACCGATTGTCGTTAACAACAATAATTTTGCGCAGGCGCCAGCCGGAAAACCGACGCTGCTAAGCCTCGATGACGCCCGGACGCTCTTCCATGAATTTGGACATGGATTACATGGTTTGTTGTCGCAATGCCGCTTCCCTAGACTTTCGGGAACCAGCGTACTGCGCGATTTTGTTGAATTTCCGTCGCAGATCCTGGAGAACTGGCTTTTGCAGCCGGAAATTCTGAAGGTTTACGCAACCCATTGCGAAACTGGCGAGGCGATGCCGGATGCATTAATCGAGCAGATTTTGAAGGCTCAGACTTTCAATCAGGGATTCGCGACGGTCGAGTATCTGGCCTCGGCCTTGGTCGATCTGGACCTGCACGCGCATGCCGCGCCCGATTCACTTGACCTGCTCGAATTTGAGCAGCAAACGCTCAGCGCGCTGCAGATGCCCGGTGGTATCGGAATGCGCCATCGTCTGCCGCACTTTTCGCATTTATTCTCATCAAACGGCTATGCGTCCGCTTACTACGTGTACCTCTGGGCCGAGGTGCTGGAGGCCGATGGATTTGATGCCTTTACCGAAACGGGCGATGTTTTCGATCCGGCGCTGGGTCAGTCCCTGCGGAAAAACATCTTTTCGGCGGGTAACCGCCAGGACCCGATGCAGGCTTACATCGCGTTCCGTGGGCGGCCCCCCGCGGTCGATCCAATGCTTCGAAAGCGGGGGTTGTTGTAATGGGTTCTAGGCGACGCTCCCCTTAACTTCCCTGCACCGCCCGCGTTGAGGCCTGCGCCGCGTACTTACCCAACTCAAGCTTGGCGAGCGCTGCGCGGTGCACTTCGTCCGGACCATCGGCGAAGCGCAGAGTGCGGGCGCCGGCCCACATTCCGGCCAATGGGAAGTCGTCACTCACGCCGCCGCCGCCATGCGCCTGAATGGCCTGGTCGATGATGTCGCAGGCGACATTGGGTGCGACGACTTTGATCATGGCGATTTCAGCTTGGGCGGATTTGTTGCCAGCCTTGTCCATGATGTAAGCGGCTTTCATCGTCAGCAGGCGGGCCATTTCGATCCGGCAACGGGCATCGGCGATGCGCTCGTGCCAGACGCTCTGGGTTGATACCGGCTTACCAAAAGCGACCCGGCTCATGAGGCGCTTGCACATCAGCTCGAGCGCGCGTTCAGCCAGTCCAAGAAGGCGCATGCAATGGTGGATGCGGCCTGGTCCGAGGCGGCCCTGGGCAATTTCAAATCCACGCCCTTCGCCAAGCAGAATGTTGGACGCGGGCACGCGCGCATGGTCGAAGACCACTTCGCAGTGCCCGTGTGGCGCATCGTCGTAGCCGTAAACGCTCAGTGGGCGAAGAATCTTCACGCCTTCGGTGTCGACCGGGACCAGAATCATCGACTGCTGTGCATGTCGACTCGGGTTGTTGGGGTCGCTCTTACCCATGACGATCATGATTTTGCAGCGCGGGTCACCCGCACCGCTGATCCACCACTTGCGTCCGGTGATGACGTACTCGTCGCCATCGCGCTCGATTCGGGTTTCGATGTTGGTGGCATCGCTCGAGGCGACTGCAGGTTCAGTCATCGCAAACGCCGAGCGGATCTCACCCGCGAGCAGGGGCTTGAGCCAGCGGTCGCGGTGCTCGGGCGCGGCATACCGGCGCAGTGTTTCCATGTTGCCGGTATCGGGTGCGCTGCAATTGAAGATCTCGGGCGCCCAAGGGATCTGACCCATGATTTCGGCCAAGGGTGCGTATTCGACGTTGGTCAACCCAGCGCCATGTTCGGCGGAGAATTGCGCGTGAAACTCAGAATGAGCGCCGCCGGCCTGGCCACCAGAGGGGTCGGTTGCGGGCAACCAAAGATTCCACAACCCGGCTGCGCGCGCCTTGGGCTTGAGCTCTTCGATGACCGGCAGTGGCGACCAACGCTTACCGCGTGTGGTCTGCTCGGCCAGTTCTTCCTCGAAGCGATGCTCCGCCGGGAAAACATGGGTTTGCATGAAGGCGCGTACGCGCTCCTGAAGTTCGAGGGCGCGAGGGGTATGTGCAAAGTCCATTGGGTTTCAGTCTCTGGTTTGATTGTTGAGTTTAAATATTAAGTCTTGAATGATTTCAGGATGAACGTGCAGTTTGCCAACCGAGTTCGGCAAGCGGTCTCGCACGCTTACCCGATTGAATCGCCTCTGCGCTTGACGCGGTACCGTCGACTGCGCGTTTCATGATGCCTTGCAGAATGCCTGCCAGCCGGAAGAGGTTGAACGCCAGGTAAAAGCGCCAGGCTTGCGGTGCGATCGGGTTACGGCCAGTACGTTGAAGGTAACGGTCCAGGTAGGCCTGCGCTGTTGGGATTCCGAGCGCTGGTAGATCGAGACCTGACATACCCCGGAACACGTTCGGCTCGAGGTGCCAGACCATGACGTTGTACGAAAAGTCGGCCAGCGGGTGGCCTAGCGTGGAGAGTTCCCAGTCGAGCACTGCCAGCACCCGCGGTTCATCCTTGGCGAAGATCATGTTGTCGAGGCGGAAATCACCGTGGACGATCGAGGTCTCGTCACCCGCCGGGATGTGGGCGGGCAACCACTCGATCAAGGCCTCCATGGCATCAATTTTTTCGGTCTCGCTGGCCCGATACTGTTTGGTCCAGCGCGCGATCTGGCGTTCAAAATAATTGCCCGGGCGGCCAAAATCACCCAACCCGATGGCGGTGTAATCCACCTGGTGGAGCGCTGCGATGACTCGATTCATGTCATCAAAAATGGCCGATCGTTCGGTGGTGGAGAACCCTGGTAGGCTAGGGTCCCAGAGGACGCGGCCATCGACATGTTCCATCCAGTAGAACGATCTACCAATTACGGATTCGTCTTCGCACAGGGCTACCATCTTCGCAACCGGAACGTCCGTATTGGCGAGGCCTTGCTGGACCCGGAATTCACGCTCGATGGCATGCGCAGAGGGTAGTAGTTTGGCGGCCGGACCGGGTTTGGTGCGCATGACCCAGCGCTTGGGTTGGCCCGCGCCGGCGCCAAAGCCCCGCGCGGTGACCATATAGGTCGGGTTGGATTGTCCGCCTTTGAATTGCGTGACTTCGAGACCGTGTTGGGCCTCGGGAACATTTGCTCGGGCCCAGGCCTCGAGCGATTCGATCTCAAACCGATGACTATCGGCCATCGGCTTCGTGCCGACAAAGGCGTTGGCTGCGGCGGTCTTGCGCCACGTCAGATACTGCATCAGCAGGTTTTCCATCGTCGAATGACGAAGGTTGGGCTGCAACAGATCGACTGCCGAAAGGTTTACATGACGGATGATCCAGTCGCGTTCTGTCTCGCCCACGTCGAGTGCATTAATACACGCGGGTGCCTGTGAGAGACCGCCCATGAGCGTTCGGCTACCGGTCAACGCATACGACAACACCACCCGATTGACGCCACCGTGCAAGACCAGCAAGACGGTGCGCCAGGTCGGATCAGCGCGCAAACGAACGATCGCGGGATGGACCCGATCCATCAACTCGCCAATCGATTCACCGCCCAGGAATCGGGCCTCTTCATCGACCGTCCCCTCGAACGCGCCCAAGAACGATTGACGCAAGTCCTGGTCGGCGATCGAACTGAGATGACCGCCACGAATTTCTTCGAGTTCGGGCCACGCTTCGACTAACACTTCTGGGTGGTCGGCGGCGGCAAGAACGCGCGTGGCGGTTTCGACCGTCCGGTTCAGGCCGCTCGTGATTACCCGATCGAAGCGGACGGATTCCGCGCCAAACAATCGACCAGCTGCGTCTGCTTGTTCACGCCCTTCTGCGTCGAGCGCGATCGTGATCGGGTCGAAGGGTGAACCATCGGGTGCAAAGTAGGTCACGCTGCCGTGGCGCATCAGGTAAATACGGCGGCGCTCGGGCGGGGTGAAGTGGAACATTTCAGGAGGCGGGTGGTGATCTGCGAGGTTCGGTGGCGGATAGGACGGGCTCGTCGTCGGAGCCAACCCCCGCCATTCTAGGATAAGGATGTTGTGGTCCGATCTCGTTCCCGATCTTGGAGAAGTCGCCACTGAACTTTACCCGTCCCTGATTTGGGCAGGCTCGCCATGAACTCGACCTGGCGCGGCACTTTGTAGGCGGCCATGTGGGCGCGCGCCCACTCGATGATCGCTGATTCATCCACGGTATTCACAAAAGCCGGGCGCAAGACCACCACCGCTTTGACAGTCTCGCCGCGAACAGGATCGGGTGCTGCAATGATGCAGGCCTCGTGAATTGCCGGGTGGGCATAGAGGAGCGACTCGACCTCAGCAGGCCAGACTTTGAAGCCCGATGCATTGATCATGCGTTTAAGCCGATCGACCATGAAAAAATAACCATCCTCATCGACGCGACCGAGATCGCCTGTGCGCAGGAATCGCTTGCCTTCGATGATGATGAAGGATTCCTCGTTGGCCTCGGGCTTATTCCAGTAACCCTGCATGATCGGGGGGCCATGAACGACGATCTCGCCGGTTTCGCCCTGCGGGCATTCGACGAGTGTGGTCGGGTCAATCACGCGTGAATCAACGCCCACAAATGGGATACCCAGGCATTGTCGTTTCGGACGGTGAGGTGGGTTGAGGTGCGTCGGGGCGATTGTTTCGGTCATCCCGTAGCCTTCGACATACGAGAGGCCAAGCAGTTGATGCAGGCGGCCGGCAACGGCCTCCGGCATGGCTGCGCCGCCACCGTTGATGCGCTGGACGCTGGACAGATCAAAGGTCTCGAGTTGGGGGTGGGCAAGAAAGTCCACGACCATAGCGGCGATCATACTGAGCGCATTAATCCGGTGGCGCTCGATACAGCGTAGCGCCACCTCGCGGTCCCAGCGCGCCAGTACGACGACGGTCGCACCGAGATACAGCGGACCATTCATGCTGCCCTGCATGCCAGTGACATGAAAAAAGGGCAGGGATGCGAGGAAGACGAGATCCTGATGGGTACCGAACCACGAGAGCGGAACGACGGCGTTATGCATCACGCTGCGGTGCGTATGCATGCAACCTTTCGGATTGCCCGTGGTCCCCGAGGTATAGGGCATGACGCAGAGATCATCAGGCTTCGAAGATCGTTCGCTTGCGCGCAAACCGGCCCCCAGCGCACTGGACCAGGCCGTGAAGGTGGTCGTTGAGCGGATCGTGGTTTCTGCGCGCGGCGCGCGAACAAAATCCGGGACGTTCAGATCGGTCGGCGTCTTCAGATAGTCGGAGTAAGAGGCCACCACCACGTGCTGGAGCAATTGGCCGGACGACGGTGCAACCTCAGATGCGACCTCAGATGTAACCTCAGATGTAACCTCAGCCAACAGGTTTTGCGCAACGATTGCAACGGTCGAGCCCGAGTCCCGAACCATGTGCGCGAGTTCCTCGGCACGGTTCATCGGATTGACCGGAACCACAATCGCACCGGCACGAAGAATGGCGTAAAAACTAATAATGAATTGAGGACTATTCTGTAAAAAAAGAATGACCCGGTCGCCCGCGCGAACGCCACAGGGGCCTTGCAGATAACCCGCCAGCGCTTCGCATTCGTCCTTGAATTGAGCGAACGTCAGGGCGCTGTCATAAAAAATAATGAAAGGTTTGTCGGGCCATCGCAATGCCGAGATTTCGACGTTGGCGTAGAGATCCGTTTCGGGCACTGAAACGGTTCGTGGCAGTCCAGGTGGCCAATGCAGCCAATGGGGTGAATCAGGCGAACCGGGCGAACCCGGCAACATGCTCGGCTGGGATTGATTCATCTGGGACTGACTCATCTGGGACTGACTCATGGCGATCATCGACCTCAGATGATGCTCGAACCGCCATCGACGGCAATCGCCTGCCCAGTGATGTGGCGGGCGGCATCACTGGCCAGAAAGACCACGGCGCCCTTCAGATCCTCTTCGCCGCCAATGCGCCGCAGGGGCGTGCGGGCCATCAACGAATCGGCAAATTTTTCGATCAGCGCGTTGGCCATTTTTGAGGGAAAGAATCCCGGGCAAATTGCATTCACATTGATCCCGAATTCGCCCCACTCGGCCGCCAGCGCGCGGGTAAAATTGATTAGCGCGGCTTTGGACGTGTTGTAGGCGATGGTTTGCATCCCAGGTGGGTTTCCCCGCAATCCCGCAATCGATGCGAGGTTAATGATCTTGCCGCGACCGGCTGGGATCATCACGCGACGACCCACCTCACGCGAGAGGTAAAACGGGGCGTCGACGTTGAGCGTCATCACTTTGCGCCAGGCCTCATCCGGATAGTTCGCGGTGGGTGCTCCCCAGGTTGCGCCCGCGTTATTCACCAGAATATCGATCGTTCCAAATCGTTCGAGTACGGCGTCGACCAGAGGCGCGACGTTGGACGCCTGGCTCAAGTCGCAGGGGACTGCCAACACTTCGAAACCCTGAGCCTCGAGTTTGGCCTGCGCCTCAGCGAGTTCAACGGGTTTGCGCGCACAGATCGCGAGCTTGCAGCCCATCTCACCCAGGGCCTCGGCCATTTGCAGGCCAAGACCGCGCGAAGCGCCAGTGACCAGTGCGACCCGGCCGGTCAAATCAAATAAGGCTTTCACGCTCATGAATCCGCTCCTCAAAATTCGCGATACAGTTCTGTGACTTCTTGGACACGGTATCGCCTGCGTTGTCTCGCGGTCAATCGTGGTCAACCCGCCCCTCTCATTAATTGGATAGTCAACATGCAAGCTCTGATGTGTCACGCCTGGGGGCCGATCGATCAACTTCGGGTCGAAGAGGTCCTTGACCCTCATCCCGGACCAGGTCAGGCGGTCGTGGATGTGCATGCCGCATCGGTAAATTTTCCCGATGCTCTGATCGTGCAGGGCAGTTATCAGGTGAAGCCCGCGTTGCCTTTTTCGCCCGGTGCGGAACTGGCTGGGGTCGTGCGCGAAGTGGCAGCGGATGTGACCCACGTCAAGCCCGGTGATCGCGTCATTGCGTTCCCGGGTTATGGCGCGTTTGCCCAACGGTGTCTGGTCGAGGCGGCTCGATTGATGCCATTGCCGGTCGAGATGGATTTCGACACCGGTGCGTCCTTCATGCTGACGTATGGGACCTCGATTCACGCATTGCGAACGATCGGCAAATTGCAGGCTGGTGAGACGCTTCTGGTCCTGGGCGCCGCCGGGGGCGTTGGCCTGGCCGCGATCGAGATTGCGCGAGCGATGGGAGCGAACGTGATCGCTGGCGCTTCGAGCGATCAACGCCTAGAACTCTGTCGAGCCCATGGGGCACAAACCACCATTAATTACCGCACTGAAGACCTGCGGGCCCGCATTGACGAAATCACCGCGCGTCGGGGTGTCGATATGGTTTACGACCCGGTTGGTGGATCTTTGGCCGAAACCGCCTTGCGTGCAACGGCCTGGCGTGGCCGTTATCTGGTCGTCGGTTTTGCTGCAGGTGAGATCCCGAAGATTGCGCTCAATCTTGCCCTGTTGCGCGAGCGCGCCATCCTCGGCGTCTTTTGGGGCGACGCGATGCGCCGCGAGCCAGCGCTCCTGAACAACGACATCAAGACCTTGGTCGGCTGGTTTCAGGAAGGCAAAATTCGCCCCGATATTCAGGAGAGGGTCGGTCTTGCAGGTGCGGCCGACGCGATCGCGCGGATGGCAAACCGTCAGGTCATCGGCAAGGTCGTTGTCCTGCCTCAATCCTAAAAAAGGAAATCATGCTCACGATTGAAACCCTGCGTCACCGGATTGGCGAAGAAATCGCGGTCAGCGACTGGCTTGAAATTGATCAGAACCGGGTCAACCTGTTTGCGGATGCGACCGATGACCATCAATGGATTCACGTGGATGTCGAGCGGGCGCGCGAGGAGTCTCCCTACGGCGCGCCGATCGCGCACGGGTTTTTGACCCTCTCTTTGTTGGCGCGGTTTTCGGGACAGTTGCTGCGTGCAGAAGGCGTCAAACTTGGTTTGAATTATGGCCTCGACCGGGTCCGATTCATCACGCCAGTGCGTGTGGGCAGCCGCTTGCGCGCACGTTTTACCTTAACGGGAATCACCGATGTCGAGGGCGGGGTTCAGGTCAGTTGGACCGCCACCGTCGAGATTGAAGGCATCGATAAACCCGCCTGCGTCGCCCAAATGTTGGTGCGCTGGCTGGTTTGAGGGTGGGCTTGAGGGTGGGTCTGAGCGGGTCGGGTCGCTAGACCTCCAGCCATTCCTTACGGATCGCAGCGTTCTGTTTTAGATCTTCTGCGCTGCCCTCAAAGACGATCTGGCCATGGCCCATGACGTAGAGGCGCTTGCTGATCCGCAGGGCGATGGTGAGTTTTTGTTCGACGAGCAGAATCGACACCCCTCGCTCGGCGATCCGAGAGAGCAATTCGCCAACGAGCTCAACCATTTTTGGCGCCAGGCCTTCGGTGGGCTCATCGATCATGACGAGATCGGGGTCGCCCATCAGGGTTCGGCACATGGTCAGCATCTGTTGTTCGCCCCCCGAGAGCACGCCCCCTGGCGTCTCGGCGCGTTCGCGAAGACGGGGGAAGAGTTCGAACATGTCTTCCATGCTCCAGCGCTTGGATGGCTTGGTCGATTTCATCCCCAAGATCAGGTTCTCGCGTACCGTCAGACGCGGAAAAATATCGCGGTTTTCGGGGACATAACCAAGCCCGGCACGGGCAATTTCGTGGGGCTTCAGGGTACTGATTTCTTGCCCCTTGAACCGGATCGATCCCTGCCGGGTCACATCGCCCATGATGGCTTTGATCGTCGTTGACCGACCGACGCCATTGCGCCCAAGCAGTGAAACGATTTCGCCATTGCCTACATTGAAATTCACGCCACGCAGGATGTGGCTCTTGCCGTACCAGGCATTCAGATCGTGGACTTCAAGCATGTTCAGAATCGGCGTGGGCCGCGGTACCGAGATAGGCTTCCTGAACCGCGGCGTTGGAGCGGATGCGCTCGGGCGTATCGGTCGCAATGACTTGCCCGTAGACGAGGACTGATATTCGGTCAGCGAGGTCAAAGACGACCCCCATATCGTGTTCGACAATGATCAGGGTTTTGCCTTCGCTGACTTTGCGGATCAGTTCGACCGCGTAGTCGGTTTCTGAGTTGCTCATACCGGCAGTCGGCTCATCGAGCATGATGACGTCGGCGCCCCCGGCGACCGTGATGCCGATCTCGAGCGATCGTTGTTCGGCGTAGGACAACAGTCCGGCGGGGATATCGCGGCGCGCGGTGAGGTTGATCTGTTCGAGGATGTCCTCAGCTCGCTCGCGAGCATCGCGCAGACGTTCAATTCCCTGCCAAAAAGAATACCGGTAGCCGAGCGACCAAAGGACACCGCAGCGAATGTTTTCAAACACGCTCAGGCGCGGAAAAATATTGGTGACCTGAAAGCTGCGTGAAAGCCCGCGACGGTTGATCTCGAAGGGCGCGAGCCCAGTGATGTTCTCGCCCTTAAGCCATACCTGACCCGAAGTCAGCGGGAATCGCCCGCTGATGAGGTGAAAGAGTGTCGACTTGCCCGCGCCGTTGGGCCCAATGATGGCATGCCGCTCCCCGCGATGTACTTCGAGTTCAACACCCCGAATAATCGGAGTGACGCCAAAGGACTTTTGCAGGTTGACGAGTTTGAGGCCGGGTGCTCCGGATATGTTTGTCATCTTCAGCGCGCCTCAGGTTTGATGGCTTCGGACCATGCCGAGGCGACCCATGGCCATGTGCGCCTAAACGCCAGAAAGGTCACGACGATCAGGGCCGCGATCAGGGCCCAGGTTAGCGGTGCATCGGCCTGATACTCGAGTCCCAACAGGCGCATCTGCATGCCCTCAGAGGACTTGACCAGCACATGATGACTCGTTTCAATGAGAAAAACGATTCCAGCGAATAGTCCGAGACCAGGAATGGCCGCCACCAGATAAGCCGGTGCCAGTTTTGCGAGGCCATGCAGGTTTGCTGCGGGACGGTGCATGAAGAGGAGTCCGGCCAGACCCCCGGGCGCGAACATCACCATCAGAATGAACAGGATGCCGAGGTAGAGCAACCAGGCGCCCGTAATGTCGGATAGCGACTGCATGGCGCTCATGAGGATGGCGCCCAGCACCGGTCCGATAAAGAACCCAGTGCCACCGATAAAGGTCATGAGCAGAACAAAGCCCGACGGGCCCGCGCCGACGACGCCTGACGTGACGATTTCGTAATGAATGGCGGCCAATCCGCCCGCTACCCCAGCAAAAAAACCGGCAATACAAAAGGCCAGGAACCGAACCATGTGGGTGCTGTAGCCGACAAACTCAGTGCGTTCCGGATTGTCGCGGACCGCATTACAGATCCGGCCCAGTGGAGTTTGTGTGAAGGCGTACATGAGTCCGGCACAGATCAGGCACCACGCGTAGATCAGATAGTAGACCTGGATCTGCGGCCCGAAGCTCCAGCCAAACACTTGCAGGACCGAGGTTCGACTGGTCGAAATTCCGCCCTCGCCGCCAAAGAAGCCGCGCAAGATCAGCGCGCAGGCGGCGACGAGTTCGCCGACGCCGAGTGAAATCATCGAAAAGGCGGTCCCGGCCCGCTTGGTCGAGACCCAACCTAGGGGAGCTGCGAACACCAAACCCGCGATCCCTCCAATCAGAGGGACGAGTGGCAACGGGATCGGTAGCTTGCTGCCCGCGATGATATTGAGCGCATGCGCGGTAATGAAGCCCCCCAATCCGTAGTAAACCGCATGACCAAACGAGAGCATGCCGGTCTGGCCAAGAAGGATGTTGTACGAGAGTGCAAAGATGATTCCGAATCCGATCAGGCTCATGATCGAAATCGATGCGCCACTCGAGAAGACATGGGGCAGGATCAGGACCGCCGCAATGCCACTTAACCAAGGCAGGGCGCGGGTCAGGGCGTTCATGTCGACGACCTCATGACGGCGTCCTCATGTGTCGCGGTTGCCCATCAGCCCCTGAGGCCTGAACATCAGGACCAGGACCAGTAACAGGTAGGGGATGATCGGGGCAACCTGAGCGATCGTCGCCATCCACAAGTCCCCAGCAAACGAGTTAGGGTCCAGCTTGATACCGATCGTGGCCATGACATCTGCGATGGAGATGTTCATTGCCACCGCAAAGGTCTGGATCAGCCCAATCGCAAGCGACGCGATAAACGCTCCGGCCAGGGACCCGAGCCCACCAACGACGACCACGACGAACAGGATTGGCCCGAGCGAGGCGGCCATTGCGGGTTGCGTTACCAATGCCGGCCCCGCGATCACCCCGGCGAGGGCGGCCAATCCACAGCCAAAGCCGAAAACCATCATGAAAATCATCGGGACGTTGTGTCCGAGCATTCCGACTGTATTGGGATGCGAAAGCGCGGCCTGAATGATCAGCCCGACGCGGGTTTTGGTGAGCAGGGTCAAGAGCGCCACAAAGGTCGCGACCGATACCACCAGCATAAACATTTTGAAGGCTGGGAAAGTCGTCTCAAACAGTGTGAACGCAGGGAAGTTTAGGAGTTCGGGGACCCGATAATCGACGGCCACCTTCCCCCAAATCATCTGCACCCCTTCCTCGATGATGAAGGCGAGGCCAAAGGTGAAGAGGAGTTCAGCGACATGGCCGAACTTGTGCACGGTGCGCAGTCCGTACCGCTCAATCAGGGCACCGATGAAGCCAACGAGGATGGGCGCCATGACGAGGCCTGGCCAATAACCCACGTAGCGGCTGATCTGGAAGCCGAAGTAGGCGCCCAGCATGTAGAAGCTCGCGTGAGCAAAGTTCAGCACGCCCATCATGCTAAAAATGAGCGTCAGTCCGCTGGCCAGCAAGAACAACAACATGCCGTAAAGCAGGCCGTTCAGGCTGGAAAAGATAACAAGTTCTAGCACGGGGCGGTCGCTTCAGTCAGCGGAAACAATGGTTGCGGCGGGGGGCGGGATCCTCAGCCTTCAGGATCACCACCCCGTTCCGCAGAAACCGAACGCTACGATCAGGTAGGCGTCTTCATCTGGCAGGTCGTTGGGATGACCGTATCAGCGGCTGGAATCGTACCAACGGTCTTCCAGCCCCAGCCGGTCTTCTCTTCGTCCTCTTTCGTGCCTGATCCGAACGAGGCGATGTACATGTCCTGGAACAAAGAATGATCGGTCGGACGCATGAACACCTCCGCGCCAAGCACATTCTTGAACTTCATCGAGTTAAGCACAGCGGCGACTGCTTTGGGCTCTGCTGATTTGGCTTGGTTGATCGCTGACGCGAACATTTCCATTTGGTTCTTCACCCGCAGATACCACCAGCGCTGGCCATTGGGGCCGCCGTATTTCTTCAGGAATGCTTCCTCAAAGATGTCCATCTCTGCGGAGGGCACATTGGAGTGCCATTCGGTGATCGCGAAGACGCGGTGATCAAGGCCCGTTTGTTTGACTGCCGTCGGACCGCCCGCGCCACCCGCGTAGTAGGTGTACCAGTTGACCTGAAGGCCCGCATCGGCTGAGGCTTTGAGTAGCAGCGCAAAGTCGCTGCCCCAGTTGCCAGTGATCACCGAATCAGCACCCGAAGCCTTGATCTTGGCAATGTAGGGCGAGAAGTCGGTGACCTTGGCGAGTGGGTGCAGTTCATCGCCCACAATCTGAATATCGGGACGTTTAGCGCCGAGCATTTCGCGCGCCGCTTTTCGCACGGACTGCCCGAATGCGTAGTCCTGACCGATGATGTAAACCTTCTTGATGTCGGCCTTACCCTTCATGAAGTTGGTCAGTGCGGCCATTTTGATATCGGAGTTCGCGTCCCAGCGGTAATGCCAGTAGCTGCACTTCTCGTTGGTCAGTGAGGGGTCGACCGCAGCGTAATTAAAAAACAGGACCTCTTTGCCCGGATTGCGCTCGTTGTATTTACTGACAAAATCAGAGATCGCGATCGCTGCGCCCGAGCCGTTGCCCTGGGTGATGTAACGGATGCCTGAGTCGATGGCTTTTTGCACCTGAACCAGACTTTCCTGGGGGGTGCCTTTGTTATCAAAGCCCACCACTTCGAGCTTCTGACCGCCGAGAACGCCGCCTTTGGCGTTAAGTGTTTCGACGGAGAACTGGAATTGCTTGAGGCCATGCTCTCCAACGGCCGCCTGCAGACCCGACAAGGGGTCCACGTAAGCAATCTTGACCTGGGCTTGCACGCTGAATGCAGCGGCTACCATCGCCGCGCCGACAGTGACGCTGCGTACGAATTGTTTCATTCTTGTCTCCAATGTTGATACGCACCTGATGGTGCTGCGTCTACCGGTGAAAGTCCGGTCACGCTTCGGGGTCATCCTAGACTTAAAGAAGAGTCAGATCAAGCTTGAGGGCATGATCTGGACCTCAGGAATTCCCCAGTGTAAGGGACTGTTCTGGCGCAAAAATCTCGCCGAACATCTAGCCAACAATCTAGCCAAACAAGGCTTCCATTTCGCGGCGAACGGCATAGGCTCGGGTCGTGGTGTCCATCGCGACATCATCCCAACAAAGACTCTGGCCTTTTCTGACTGGGCGAACGACTTTGATCTGGTGCGCCAGGCCCAGTGGCAGCCCACCCATGGTCCGCGAGGTCTGTGCAGGCAACAACTTGCCCCACACGGTGTAACCCCCCTCGCCATCGAGGAACTCGCCCACTTGCAGGTCGCGTTTGGCAGTGGCGACGACATCGGCATTCCAGCAATTCGCAACCCCCGTGGGCTCGCGCCTCAACATGACGGATGCGACTGATTGCCCGACCTCCAGACCAATGAGATGCCAACGCTTGTACAGAGTGAAGTACCGGCCGCTCGGATCGGTGTGTGCGTTGTACTCCTCAAAGCAATTGCGCACATAGTCAGTTTCGCCCTCAACGGTGACCCAAACGCCCATCCGAATATCGTATGGAATTTTGCGACCATCTGGTTCGAGAGAAGAAATCACCTCGACCATCCCTTTGCGCTCGAGCACACCGCCTTCTTCGCGCGGACGCGTCACAAACGGAATGTCTTCAACGCTGGCCGGCGGATACAGCAGGCCGTTACTGGGAACTGTCAGTCCGGTCGCATTGGCAACCGCAGTGCTTTCGATCGATGGTTTGGAACCATCCAGAAAACTGTTGAACATTTTGGGGTTTAGTCCGCCACGCTCTGCCTGCTCGGGTGTCAGACCGTAATTGCCCCAAACGGTGTCCGGCGTCGATTCCGAAAAATGCGGCAACCATTTATGACCGCGTCCGGCCGCAACGACCGGGAAGCCGCAGGTTCTGGCCCAATCCACCAAATCGCAGATCAAGGCGGGTTGGTCGCCAAAGGCGAGCGAGTAAAGAACCCCCGATTCGGCCGCCCGCCTCGCCAGCAGCGGACCGCAAAACGCGTCCGCTTCGACAGTAACGTTGACGACATGTTTGCCGTGCTCGAAGGCCAGCAGGCAGTGGTCGACCGCATGGACCGGGGATCCGGTGCATTCAACAATAACGTCAATGGCTGGGTGCTGAACGAGCGCGCGCCAGTCATCGCCAATATGGGTTGACCCGTCGCGCAGTGCTTCTTCGAGGGATCGCGCCTCGGTCCGTTGGGCCTCCCAACCCACGCGAGTCAGATTTGCTCGCGCTGCAGTCGGCGCCAGATCTGCGATGCCAACCAGGTGAATGCCTGGGGTTCGCGGGATCTGCGCAAGGTACATCGAACCGAATTTTCCCGCGCCGATCAGCCCCACCCGAATCGGTTTATTTTGAGCGGCGCGCTGCAGGAGTTGAGTGTGAAGGCTCATGGTCAGGCGGTCACACCGATTTCGTCTAGGGAGGTTTCGAGAGCGCTTTCGGGCATCCCGTCTTTCCAGGGCAGATCCACGGGGTAGGACCGGGTCAGACAATCATCGGGCAAACATTCGATCGGGGTGAAGTCGCGGTGCGCAATGTACTCGGGCCGCTTATAGCGCCGAATATGGTTGCTGACCGCACAGAGGCTGAGGTAGACCGCGACCCGATTGAACGGGCTCAGGTTGCTGCCCGACGCATGAACCAGGCAGGAATGAAAAAGGATCATCGATCCGGCCGGCCCTTTGGGGCTGACGATGCCGCCGTGTTTGCCGCCTGCACGCTCCACCAGCTGGCTGATCAGCGGGTGATCGACAACCCAGAGCGGATAGCTGGTCGTACTCAGATCGTGGCTGGCCTCGACCACGCCTTTTTTGTGGCTGCCGGGAATGAACATCAGCGGCCCGTTATGTTCCGTCACATCATCCAGGAAGATGGCAACGTTCATCGCCCGCTCGGTCGGCATCAAATCATCATTGAGCCAGGTCCCATAGTCTTGGTGCCATTGCCAGACATCGCCCTCGAAGGCCATCTTTCCGTTGATCTTGAACTGGTGCATGTAGAGCGCCTCGCCCAGCAGATCTTCGACCGGTTTTACCATCCGCGGATGCCGCGCGAGCCGCGCGAACGGCTCGCTGTAGAGGTGCGCCGCAAAGTTGGTGCGCACTGCATCCTTGCCTTTCTCGCGCACGTTGTAAGCCTCACGTCGCGCGTAGAGCTCAGGCACGGCTGCGGTCAAAACCCGGGTTTCTTCCGCGCTGAACTGCCCAGGGAAAAACAAGTAACCCTCGCGGTCAAATTGTTCGAGCTGCGTTTTTGTGAGATGCATGAGGTGACTCCTCTAACGATCGAGATTGAATTAAGACGCCATCGCACTGACGGTGCCGAGGGGGCTGACGCCAAACAATTTGAGATGCAAGTAGGCGACGAAACCAAACCAGAGTCCGGCGCCGATCGCGATCGTCATGACCGTTGCCAACAGTGTTACTGGCTTTGTTTCGACCAACTTGGTTTCGACCGACGGAGGCGCGGCTGCGCGGTCGCGCTGGCGGGCAGCCCGGAAGTCCAGCACCGCCCAAACTAGAAAGCCACCAAACAACAGCACATCGGCCGCCATTCCGTTGGCAATCAAGTGAGCGACCGACCAGACTTTGACGCTGACAACCATAGGGTGATGGAGGCGCGCCTTGATGTGGTTGCCGGGGAAGTAGGTGGCGACCAGGAAAATCATCGCAAACAGCATCAGCAAGACTGCGATGTGGCGTGTCGCCACGGGCGGAACCCACAGCACCTGGGGGGTCAATCGGGCGAGCCCGTAGCCGTGGATGATGAGCACGAAACCCACCAGCGAAGCGATGGATACCAGGCCCTTGAACTTCTTCTCGCCGAGGTTTGAGAGCATCCTGGCGCGCCATTCAGGCGCGAAAACGCGCAGGGAGTGCACGCCTAGAAACAGGACGAGCCCGAGCAGTAGTTCAATCACCGTGAACCCCTTTGGCGAGCTCAGCGCGCAACTGCGCACCGATATCGGGTCGGTCAATAAAGGCGTCGGTCGGCGCATGGGGCGCCAGAATGTCGTTCATCCGGGTGCGCACCGATTGGAGGGCCTGAGGGTGGCTGTAGATGTAGAAGCGTTTGTCCTGCAGCGCATCGAAGACCTGCGCAACCACTTCGGCGGCGCTCACCTTGCCCCGCGCAACGGCCTTTTGGCCCATTGCCCGGCTGATGATCTGACTCTGGGTCAACGTGTTATTGGTCAAGTGACTCGGCCGATTGCGGTCACTCTGGCTGATTCCGGTAGGCACGAAAAAGGGGCACAGCACCGCGCAATGAACCTGATCGGTGACGAGCGCAAGATCTTGATGCAGCGTCTCGGTTAGGGTCACCACCGCATGTTTGCTGACGTTGTAGATGCCGGAATTCGGCATGCTGACCAGGCCCGCCATCGATGCCGTGTTCACTAAATGGCCATGCCAGGCGGAATCCTTGCGGGCCGCCTCAAGCATCAGGGGTGTAAAACTTCGAATGCCGTGCACGACGCCCATCAGGTTGACCCCGAGGACCCATTGCCAGTCTGCCAGGGAGTTTTCCCAGACGAGCCCGCCGGACGCAACACCGGCATTGTTGAAAACGATCTGGGGCACGCCATAGGCCCGCAATGTCGCCTGTGCGAGCGCGTCGACCGACTCGGAATTGGCGACGTCGGTGACGACGGCCAATACATCACCCCCTTGTGCTTTCAGCTCTGCAGCCGCTGCGTGCAATGGGGCTTCCTGGACATCGGCCATGACGACCCGCATGCCATGCCTTAGAGCAAGTCGGGCGGCCTCGAGCCCAAACCCAGAGGCGGCGCCGGTGAGGACGGCGATCCCCCCGGCATAGGGGTGCGAGGTTGAATTTGCGGTCGTCACAGCGTGGGCCTTAAATGAGTTTGACGAGTTGTTTGCCGAAATTGCGGCCATTTAAAAGGCCGATAAATGCCTCTGGCGCATGGGTGATCCCATCGGCTACGGTCTCACGGTATTTGATGCGTCCGGTGGCGACGCCTTCGCCAAGTTCATGCAGGGCTTGCGGCCAAACTTCCATATGCTCGCTGACAATAAAGCCCTCGATTCGCAGTCGCTCGGTCAGGATCAAGCGGGGGTTGGTCATCGGGATCGGTTCGCCGTTATAGCCCGAGATCATGCCGCACACCGCCACGCGGCCGAATGCATTCATGCGCGAGAGCACCGCGTCCATCACGCGCCCACCCACGTTCTCGAACAGGCAATCGACCCCGTCCGGTGTCGCCGCCTTGAGCTCCCGATAGAGCCCTGCCGCATCCGCATGGGCCTTGTAATCAATACAGGCATCAAAACCAAGTTCATTCACGACATAGGCGCACTTCTCTGGGCCACCAGCGATGCCGACCGCGCGTGCGCCATGGTGCTTGGCGAGTTGGCCGACCGTACTGCCAACTGCGCCGCTTGCAGCCGTGACCACGACGGTCTGGCCGGGCTTGGGTTCGCAGATTTTCAAAAGACCATACCAGGCCGTGACACCAGGCATTCCGACCGTTCCAAGGTATGCCGAGAGCGGAACATGCTGGGTATCAACTTTCCGAACGGCCCCGGGTTGGTTCGCATCGACTACGCTGAACTGCTGCCATCCGCCCATGCCGACGACTGAATCGCCGACGGCGTACTTTGCGTGGCGGGTTGCGACGATCTCGCCGACCGTTCCACCGATCATGACGGCATTGATTGCCTGCGGCGCAGCGTAATTCTTGCCATCATTCATGCGGCCGCGCATGTAGGGGTCAAGGCTGAGGTAATGATGGCGGACCAGAACCTGACCGTCGGTGAGTTCTGGGATGGGTTCTTCGCGCAGCGCGAAATTGTCCGGCGTGACGGCGCCGGTTGGACGGCTGGCAAGGACGATCTGGGTGTTCAGATGGGCAGAGGTAAGGCTCACAGAAAAGTCTCCGAATTTTTTAGACGTAACAAGAAACGTTCACAACGGGCCAATTGTTCCAGACTTACGAATTCATCGGCCTGATGTGCTTGGGAAATGTCCCCGGGTCCGCACACCACGGTGTCGATCCCAGCGCGTTGAAAAAGACCTGCCTCGGTGCCAAACGCGACCACGGTTGTCGCCTCAGTCTCGGCCAGGTACTGGGCAAGACGGACGGCCGCACGGTCAGGGGTGGTTAGGAACGACGGGCAGGATGCGAAGTTCTCAAAGCTAAAGCCAGCGGTGGGCTCAATGGATTTCATCGCCGGTTCGAGTTCGGCTGCCCGCTCGAAAACCTGCCGCTGCATCGCCACATCATCGGTCCCGGGAAGATTCCGAAATTCATAGTGAATTCGGCAGTCCTCAGGCACTACGTTGTCCGCAATGCCGCCTGCAATGACCGCCACCGCTGCCGTGCTGTGGGGTACGTCGTAATCCCGATTAAATGGCCCTTCGGCCCGCCAGCGATCCGCCATGTCCGCAATGTGCGCGACAAGACGGGCACCGGCCTCAATTGCGTTGACGGCGAATGGAGTTTGGGCCGAGTGTGCAGCCTTCCCGCGCACACAACATCGCCAGCGCTGGATGCCTTTGTGGGCAATCGCTGGAATCATCCGGGTGGGTTCTCCCACCACACACAATCGGGGCTCCAGGTTTTCATCCCGGAGGTCAGCGATCAGCCCCTGGACGCCCACGCAACCGATTTCTTCGTCGTACGAAAATGCATAATGAACGGCGAACGGCAGATCGGCTTCTAGGAAGTGGCTCGCATGTGCCACCGACAGGCCAATGAATCCTTTCATGTCGGCGCTGCCACGGCCATAGAGTCGGCCGTCCCGGATCACCGGGTCGAGCGGATCGGTGCTCCAGGCTTGCCCATCCCAAGGCACCGTATCGGTATGGCCTGACAGAATGATGCCGTTGGGTTTGCCCTCGCCCAGCGTTGCAAATAGATTGGCCTTGCGCCGGTCCGCATCCCAGGTCAAGCGCAGCGGAACCTTGAGCGCGCGCAAATGGTCGGCGACACACTCAATGAGTTCGAGGTTGGAATGGTGACTGACGGTGTTGATGCGCACGAGTCGTCGTGCCCATTCGAGACCGTCCGCGCTGGGGTCAATAGTCGGTTGCATAAGCGTCACTTTAGCGTCAATGGATAGCTACACGGGCGGCAGCAAGATCCCATGCCGCACAACCGACGGTTTTGAACACGCGCGGACGGGTCGGCGGTGCTGCTTGCGGCAGGATTTCGGCCAGCGCTCTGACGACTTTCCAGTCAATGTTGGCTTGAATCAGATCGCCCGCTTCGTGTGGAGCGCCACCTGGGTCGTCAACAAAGATTTCGCTGGCATGAATGATTTCGGATGACAACTCGGCGGCTTCGGGGCGAAATGCGCCGACCGCAATGAGCAGGCACCCCAGGCGGGCCGCCTGCTCGTAGACGGGGGTCTGGCTGGTCGTGCAGGTGATCACAACGTCCCATGGTTGATCAAGGCCCGGCGGGAGCCAGGAGAGATGCAAGTGAGACTGCTGACGCTGAAAGTGGTCTTCGTCGCTTCTGGTGCGACCCCGAATGCCGATCTGAATTCCAGGGTAGAGTACCGAGAGCGCTTCGACATGCCCTCGTGCCTGCGTGCCAGTCCCGATCACCAGCGCGCGGTTGATCGTGCGGGGGCCTAGGGCCCGTAGCCCTAACATTGACATCGCAGCGGTTCGCCGGCCCGTGACCGTTGCGCCATCCAGAATTAATCGCGTCACGCCACTTTGACCATCGAGGATTGCGAGGTGTCCGAGGATGGTCGGGAGGTTAAGCGCTTTATTCTCGGGTGCGACGGTAATCAGTTTGTGGGCGGCGAGGTCGTCGGCTACGACCGGCATGCTCAGCAACATGGCGCCACCTGACATGGGCACGGCCTGGCGCTCAGGGCAACGGATCTTGCCATCTGCAAGTTCGAGAACGGCGACCTGAAGTGCGTCGACCAGTTTGGGAAACGGCAGCCGTGCTTGTGTCTCGGCCACGTTCAGCCAGGGGGTTGCACCGGATCCGGATATTGTCGTTAGTTCCATCAGCGCATAAGCTCTCGAGTCACGCTTGGGGTCGGATCAGCCAAGGCTTTGAAAACTAGGTTCATGTTTGTTCATTCCTCAATCAAACGACATTGTCAATCATCAGTGTTTCTATGAGTGATCATTTCTCGCCGGGCCCCGCCACGCTGGCCACGCTGGATCGGATTCGAAGCAGCGCGGCCGGGCTGCGCTGCCCCGATGCGTTCTGGTCCTTGCGGGCCGTCGTCGAGCAAAGCCAGGTCTTCACGGTCCGCAGGGGCGTCGGTGAACCCCTCGCAGAGAGCGCCGATACTGGGGTCATGCTGACGGTGATTCAGGGCGGGGGGTTGGGATACGCGGCGACTGCCGACCTTTCGCCCGGGGGCTTACAGCGAGCGCTCGACGAGGCGCTCGCATGGGCGAAAACCTGTGCCCAGGCGCCTGTTTTTCCGTTCAAGCCGCCCTTGCCGGGCACCGATGAGGCTACGACAGCGGGGCGCTGGTCAGCTCCCAATATCGGGACGCCAATGCCGACCACGGCCGACTTGTTCGATCTGTTGCGCGCCGAGGATGCGGCCGCTGCCCTCGACGCACGGATTGTCGATCGCAGTGCTTCGGTCAATGTGACCCAGGCGACCCGCTTACGTTTGACTAGTCTCGGCGGCGAGCAGGTACAGCATCATCGCTGGGTGATCCCGTCTCTGGCGGTGACGGCCCATGTCGATGGCGTGACGCAGACCCGAAGTCTCGCTGGGAATTACAACGGGTTCTGCCGACAGGGCGGTTTTGAGGTCGTTCTGGAGTCCGGTTTGATCGGCGGGGGAGCCCGAATTGCCGACGAGGCGATCGCGCTGGCACAAGCACCGGAATGTCCAACCGGTACGCTGGATCTTCTTGCGATGCCAGATCAGATGATGCTGCAGATCCATGAGTCGATTGGTCATCCACTGGAACTCGACCGGATCTTGGGCGATGAGCGAAACTTTGCTGGCACCAGTTTCGTCACGCCTGACATGTTCGGGCGCTACGCCTATGGATCCGAGCAACTCACCATCACCTGTGATCCGACCATTGAGCATGAATTTGCTGCTTTTGGCTTTGATGATGAAGGGACCAGGGCTGAACGGGCGGTTCTGATCGAGCGTGGCTGTCTCTTAAGGCCAATTGGTGGGGCAATGTCGGCCGCTCGGGCCGCCGCTGAAGGGTATTCGCTGAAACCTGTTGCCTGCGCGCGGGCCTCGGCCTGGTGGCGTGCTCCGATTGATCGGATGCCCAATCTCAACCTCGAACCCGGTGATTCGACACTCGAACAATTGATTGGTTCGATCGATGACGGGATCCTCGTGCGCACCAATTTGAGCTGGTCGATCGATGATTCGCGCGATAAGTTTCAGTTCGGCTGCGAATGGGCTGAGCGGATCCGTCACGGGCAACGGGTCGGGGTCGTGCGCAATCCGAACTACCGGGGCCGCTCTGCAAGCTTCTGGCGCTCACTCGATCAGGTCGGCAACGCCCAAACCGTTCAGGTCATGGGAACGCCATATTGTGGCAAGGGCGAACCGGGTCAGGTCATCCGGGTCGGCCATGCGTCGCCGCCCTGTTTGTTTCGCGGTGTAGAAGTCTTTGGTGGAGGACATTGAGATGGACATGCCCAAGAATCGATTTAAGCGAGCCCTGGCTTCGGGTCAGACTCAGATTGGTATCTGGAACAGTCTGGCGAGTGCCTATGCCACGGAAGTTGTGGCGGGATGTGGTCTGGACTGGATGCTGCTCGACACTGAGCATGCGCCGAGCGATGTCCCAACCGTTCTTGCGCAATTGCAGGCTGCGGCTCCCTATCCGATCGACTGTGTCGTCCGTCCGGCCTGGAACGATCATGTCCTGATCAAGCGCTACCTCGATATTGGCGTGCAGTCACTCCTGATCCCGTTTGTTCAGAACGCTGAGGAGGCGCGCGCAGCGGTCAAGGCCTGTCGCTATCCGCCTCACGGCATTCGAGGTGTCACGGGAGGTGCGCGACACAACCGGTTCGGTCGTGTGCCTGATTATTTTGAGCGCGTCCATGATGAGCTCTGCATCCTCGTTCAAGCCGAAACCTTAGCGGCGTTAGAACACCTGGATGAGATTCTCGCCGTGGACGGTGTGGATGGTGTTTTCGTCGGGCCGGCCGATCTGTCAGCCGATATGGGTTTCGCAGGGACCGTGAATCGGCCCGAAGTGCGGGTGCGGATTGAAGCCGCTATTCGTCAGATTCGTGGCTCTGGGAAAGCTGCTGGTTTTCTTTGGACGAATCTGGATGATTGCCAGCATTGGATCGACATTGGGACCAGTTTTCTGGCGGTGGCCTCCGACCTGGGCATTCTCGCTCGTGCCAGTGATGGCCTGACCAAGCGCTTTAAATCCTGAGACCACTCCCGGATACACGGCAATGCAGCAGGATCGTTTTGAGCAACAATTTGAGTCACTCTCTCAGGGCATGCCCGCGCTTGCCGGGCATGGCGCTCAGTGGTCACTCGAGTTTCGCGCTGAAGCCTCTGACTTTGTTCGCTTCAATCACGGTGCAATCCGTCAGCCAGGACATGTCGACCGGGCGCTCGTGACGATTCGACTGTTGGAGGGCCAGCGTCATGCTTCAAAGGTGGTCGCCCTGAGTGGAGAAGAGGCCGAAGATCAGATCCGAGTGTCTCAGGCGGTGGCCGGGCTGCGCAGCGGTCTACCGTCACTTCCGCAAGATCCGCTATGCCAGATTGAGACTGCCCCGTCCCGCAGCAGGCGCGTTGAGCGCATGGCTAGTTCGGATGGCACTCAGGGCCATACGGATGATTCACGCCCGGGTGATGGCGCGCGCGCGATCATCGAACAAGTGGTCAGTCAGACGCGGGGTCTCGACTTCGTAGGGATCCTCGCGGCCGGCCCCCGTGCGCGAGGCTTGGCCAACTCGCATGGGGTCCACCATTGGCACGAAGTGGATGGGTACTCGTTCGATTTCAGTTTGCATCACGACCAGGGCGAACTTCGCGGCCGCGCAGCGAAAGCGTCCATGCATGGGCGTACGTGGCAGGCCGATGCATTCGCTCAGCGACTCGAGGGCTTGCGTCGAGACCATGCGCTATTGGCAAGATCAGCCTGTGCCGCGCCGACCGGGAACGTCCGCGCTTTTCTGATGCCTGCGGCGGTTGAAGGCCTGCTGGGGCTCATGTCATGGGGTGGATTTTCGGCGAGCGACCGGATGGCGCGGCGAAGTCCTTTGCAGCGGTTGGTCGATGGAGAGGTCAGTCTTTCGGATCAGATCTCGATTTGGGACGACGTTCGGGCAAGTGACGCGTCCGGCTTTAACGCGGAGGGATTTCGCCGGGTGGCTCCGTTGTCGTTGATTGAGCGGGGACGAAACGTTGGCGCTTGTTGCAACCCCCGTACTTCAATCGAGTACGGGGTTGAGCATACCGGTGCTGACGGCGAACAGCCGGAAGCCTTGATGATGGCTGCGGGCGAAATCGAAACTCAAGAGGCGATGCGTGCGTTGGGCACTGGCCTGTTTGTGAACCGACTCTGGTATCTGAACTGGTCGGATCGTCAGTCCGCTCGGGCGACCGGCATGACCCGGTTCGCGACCTGGTGGGTTGAGAATGGCGAGGCGGTCGGGCCGGTTGATCCCATGCGCTTTGATGACTCGATTTACCGCACGTTTGGTGACGGCCTGGAGGGCCTGACCAACGGCCGCGACATGATCGGCGACGATTCGACTTACGATGAGCGGTCTCTCAGAACCGCCCTGGTGCCTGGCGCCTTGCTCTCGAGTTGGCGTCTGGTGAGCTAGCGTTCGTTACTGCGCCTGAAATCCACTCGCCCGGATGATGCGTGCCCAAGTCTGGGTATACGCCTGTTCGCGAGCACCCAGTTGTTCGGGTGTCATGTATTCAACGGTGACCCCCATGGCTGCCATGCGTTCACGTACTTCAGGCAACACCAGCACTTTCGAAATCGCGTCGGCCATTCTGTCGATCGTCGCTTTGGGCGTTCCCGCTTTGGCGAACAGGCCGTAGTAAGGGACGTCCTCGAAGCCCGCGAGACCGAGTTCCGCAAAAGTCGGTACATCCGGTAGAACGGCCTGGCGACGGTTGCCCAGGACGGCAACCACGCGCAGCTTGCCGGCCTTGTGGTTTTCAATGAAGTCGGGCACCGACGCGACCCCTGCACCAATCTGGTTACCCAGCATGTCGCCGATCAACGGGGCACTTCCTCGATAGGGAGCCGATTGAAGATCGAGCGCGTACTTCTGGCCGATGAGTTTGACCAGGAACTCGGGGACGGAGGCCGGTGCTGGCACGCCCACGGTTCCTTTACTGGCCCCCTGGGCGCGAACCCATGCGACGTATTCGTTCACCGATTTGGCCGGTGTGCCGCCCGATACCGCGAGTGCATTCACGAAGCTTGCGAAGCCAGCGACCGGGACAAAATCCTGAGCGGGATCAAAGCCTGGGTTCTTGACCACTTGTGGCAGGATCGAAATCGTATGGTCGTGCGACAAAAAGAGAAGCGACCCGTCCGTTGGACCGGCCTTCAGGCCTTGAGCCGCGATCTGGCCACCTGCGCCCGCGCGGTTTTCAACGATGACCGTTGTCCCCAATTGATCTTTCAATTTTTCAGCCAGCGTTCGTGCCAGCACGTCGGTCCCGCCGCCAGGGGGGAATCCAACCAGAATCTTGATCGGTCCCGCCGGCATTGGCGCTTGCGCCATTGCGCCGTGGATGTCAAAGCCTAGAATCAGCAGGCTGGCCATGCCAAAACGCAGGCAGGCCGAAAGCTTCGATCCAATATTTTTAATCATGACAAAAAGCTCCTCATCGCAACCGATTAGCACCCATTGAGGGCGCGCATACTGCGATCTTAAAGGGAGAACCCATTTGGCGCTGAAAGCCACCATTTACAAAGCGCAGTTGCAAATTTCGGATCTGGACCGTCAGGTATACGGCGAACACGCGCTGACCTTGGCCTTGCACCCATCCGAGACGGAAGAACGACTTCTGATCCGCCTGCTGGCGTTTGCGCTCAAGGTCCCCGCTGATACGGATTCAGGCGCGTTGCAATTTGCAAGAGGTCTCTCGGACACCGACGAACCGGATCTTTGGCAACACGATCTGTCCGGGCAATTGATTCAGTGGATTGAAGTCGGTCAGCCCGATGAACGCCGACTAGCCAGGGCCTGCGGGCGCGCGGAGCGAGTGTCGATCTACGTTTACGGCAGTGCCGCTGCAATCTGGTGGGCAGGGATCCGCAACAAGGTGACGCGACTGAGCAACCTCGAGGTCTGGCAGATCGAGTCTGAGCAGAGCCTTGCCCTCGCTGCGCTGGCGCAGCGGGCCATGCAATGGCAGCTGACCGTCCAGGACGGGACCATTTGGGTGAGCGGGGGGCAGTCGGGCGTCGATTCGTCAGTGGATGCGTCGGTTGAGCTGACGCCCATTCGATTGAATGGTTGAATGAAACTTGAATACAAATGGTTGAACCTATGCTGCGCCTTTTTCTTTCGGTCTGTTTCGCCATGATGGGAACTGGAACTGCTTACGCGCTTGAAGCGAATAAGGCTCAAGACGATCCCTACCTTTGGCTCGAAGATGTCGGCGCCGAGCGTTCACTCGGCTGGGTTCGGGAGCGCAACGCGATTGCCCGCGCACAGCTCGAGGCTTGGCCGGATTTCGCGTCAACTCGAAACCGTTTACGGGAGATTCTGGATTCTCAGGACCGGATCCCGCAGGTCGTTCGCCGCGGGGCGTTTCTGTACAACTTTTGGCAGGATGGATTGCGGCCTCGCGGCATTTGGCGGCGTGCGTCGATGGCCGAATTCTCCAAGGCGCAGCCCGCATGGGAAGTCCTGCTCGACCTTGATGCGCTGGCCAAGCAGGAGCAGGAAAACTGGGTCTGGGGTGGTTCGACTTGTCTCGGCGGCCCCGAGGACCGGTGCCTGATCAAACTTTCCCGTGGTGGGGCCGATGCCAAAGTCACCCGCGAGTTCGATCTGGCCAGTAAGGCATTTGTGGTCGATGGATTCAACCTGCCCGAAGCCAAGTCGAGCGTTGAATGGATCGATAGCGACAACGTGTATGTCGGCACGGATTTTGGTCCGGGTTCGATGACGAGCTCCGGCTACCCCCGAGTCATCAAGCGGTGGCGGCGGGGAGAAGCGTTGGCTGCTGCGAAAACCGTTTTCGAGGGCCTCTCGACCGACGTGTCGGCCTGGGTCTCGGTGGATCGAACACCAGGCTTTGCGCAAACCCTTATTGGCCGTTCGCCGGATTTCTGGACAACCGAAGTGTCGCTATTAACGGACGGCGAGGGGGGTGAACGCGGCAAATTGCGACCCGTCGTCAAACCCGCTGATGCGCAGTTGAGTTTTTGGTACGACCAAGTCTTGCTTACGCTTCGCAGCGACTGGGTTCAGGGCGGACAGACCTGGCCAGCGGGTTCTTTGATTGTGGCGAATGCAGGGCTCCGATCGGTCGGTGCTGCGCAGGCCTTGGATCTGACGCAGCTTCAATTTTCCGCGCTCTTTACGCCGAGTCCGTCCCGTTCGCTACGAGGTTATGCAACGACCCGCAGTCGGGTGTTGATCAGTGTTCTGGATCATGTCGCCGGCCGCCTTGACGAACTGAAGCTGGCAGCAGATGGCACCTGGAGTCGACGCCCAGTAGATGCCCCCTTCCCGGGCGCACTCAGTGTTAATGCCTTGCACGACAGCTTGATTGAGGATGATCCATTGGCCGAGCAGTACTTGCTGAGCTACGCGGATTTTCTAACGCCTGACTCGTTGTTTCAGGCTCAGACGGGGTCGAATCAGCGTCAGCTGCTGAAGTCGAGGCCCGCGTTTTTTAATGCCAACGGGATGCGTGCGGAGCAGCATTTCGCGACTTCGAAAGACGGCACGAAGGTACCTTATTTTGTGGTCTGGCCGAAGGGCGGGGTCGCCAACGGGGCGAACCCCACACTTCTTTACGGTTATGGCGGATTTCGCCAAAGCCTGCAGCCCTGGTACTCAGCCGCCTATGGCAATGCCTGGGTCGGCCGTGGTGGGGTGCTCGTCATTGCAAACATTCGGGGTGGTGGTGAGTACGGCCCGTCCTGGCATCAGGCCGCGATTAAGTCAAAAAAACAGAACAGTTATGACGACTTTGTCGCCGTAGCAGAGGATCTCGTGGCTCGGCGAATCACTAGCCCGCAGCAGTTAGGGATTGCCGGCGGTAGCAATGGCGGTTTGCTGGTCGGTGCGGTCATGGTGCAGCGCCCCGATTTATTTGGGGCCGTTGTATGTCAGGTGCCGCTGCTGGATATGAAGCGATATCACAAGCTCCTGGCGGGGGCCAGCTGGATGGCTGAGTACGGCGACCCTGACAAACCTGAGGACTGGTCGTTCATCTCAAAATTTAGTCCTTATCAAAATGTCCGACGAGATCGCCACCAGCCCCCGGTACTGTTTACGACGAGTACCCGCGATGATCGCGTGCATCCGGGACACGCCCGCAAAATGGCCGCCCGTATGATCGAGCAGGGCCATGAGGTGGTTTATTACGAAAACATCGAGGGTGGCCACGGCGGGGCGGCCAATAACGCCCAGCGGGCCGACATGCAAACCCTCGAGTTTGCGTTCTTGTGGCAACAATTGACACGGCCCAAGGCGACTCCATAGCCGGCTGATCTCAAACCGAATACACTCGGTTGCATATAATGGCATTCAACGTGCCAATACCCGGGCATGTAATCCCGGAGCAAGCAACCGAGAGTCAACCGATGCCCGAACACAGCGCTGCGATCCAGGTTCGCCTCCATGCCTATCCCCGTGGCCCTGTTGGCCCGGATACCTGGCGTTTGACCCATGATGCGCCGGGGTTCCCGGCCGCCGGTCAGGTTCTGCTCAAGATGCAGTGGCTCTCGGTCGACCCCGGCATGCGTGGCTGGATCACCCCGAAACGCAGCTACATGCCTCCGGTACAACCTGGCGAGGTGATGCGCGCGTTCGGTGTTGGTGAGGTCATCGAATCTGCGACCGAGGGTTTTAAGCCGGGAGATGTGGTGACCGGCTTCACCGGCGTGCAGACCCTTGGATGCGTGGACACCACGATGCTTAGGAAGATTGACTTGCGCTGGGCCTCGGCCCGTCACTACCTCAGCGGGCTGGGGATGACCGGTTACACGGCGTACTTTGGCCTGCTGGATATCGGTAAACCGGTGGCCGGGCAAACCGTGGTGGTATCGGCAGCTGCCGGCGCTGTCGGTTCGATCGTTTGTCAGATCGCCAAATTGAAGGGCTGCCGCGTGATCGGCATCGCTGGCGGTGCTAAGAAATGCGCCTATTTGCGGGATGCGCTCGGACTGGATTCGGTGATCGACTATAAAAATACGGATTTAACCGAGGCCTTGAAGGAATCGACGCCATCCGGAATCGATCTTTACTTTGATAACGTCGGGGGCGAGATACTGGATGCGGTTCTGATGCGAATCAACCGCCATGCCCGAATCGTTGTGTGCGGCGGGATTTCCCAGTATTCCGATCTGGAACAGGCGCGAGGCCCGGCCAACTACCTTCAACTCGTTGCCCAGAGTGGCACGATGCAGGGATTTACCATGCGCGATTACATGGCCCGGGTGCCGGAAGCATTCATGCAACTTGCGGACTGGCATGCGAAGGGCCAGATCCAGTTTCGCGAGCATGTTCTCGATGGAATTGAATCCTTTCCCGCTGCCTATGATCTGGTTTTTGCCGGCGGGAACCACGGCAAAACTCTGATCTGCCTCGAGCCGCAAGGGGGCGCTGAGCAATGATTGATCAAGCGCTTGGAATCCTCCCCGGGGCTTGGTGGGCCTGGCCTGTTGCACTATTCGCGTACCTGGTTTTTCGACTCTGGTACGACAACTGGGGCGGGCCGCTGAAGCCAGCCGAGATCGACGCATTCCTCGCGCAAATGGACCGGTCACCCACCGCTGGGTACACGGACCCTGCGGTTGTGCGGGCCTTTCTCGAGGCCGATGACGGGCGTGAATTCGTAATGAGTAATCTGGTCCGATTGCATCCCGAACCCCAACCGCATCCCGTCAGTGGTCAGCCAACCAAAGCCTTGGTGCTGATGCAGATCTATGTAGAACGTTTCCTGCGGGTGCTCGTGCGCTATGGCGGCCACCCGTTGTTAGCGATGCGCAAAGTCGGAGGCTATGTAGATGCATGGGCGACTCCGCCAGATCCAGGTTGGACGATCGTGGGCGCGATGCGCTACCGCAGTCGTCGCGACATGATGAAGCTCTCATTGGACCCGGGACTCAGCGATGCGCATCCCTTCAAGACGGCGGCGACCGCGATGACGTTTTCGTTCCCGGCCCAGGTCGTGGTCGCCTTCGCGCTCCGTCCTAGGATCTGGGTCGCCCTAGTGCTGGCCCTGATCGCTTCGCTCATTCATTTGTTGAGTCTGATCCGAATCCTGGTCTGAACGTTTCTGTGAGCAACCGATGAAACCCATGGAAGTCAACGCAGAACCGTTGACGTTGTTCGGTGCCCCCGTGGGCATGTGGACCGGAAAAATCCGCAGCTACCTGCGCAAACAAGGGATCCCCTATGTGGAACGCTTTCCGTCGGACCCCGTGTTCGAGCGTGAGGTCATCCCGGCGGTCAAGCGCTTCATTAATCCGGTGATTCGCCTGGCCGACGGCACTCTGGTTCAGGATACGGCTGACATCATTGACCACTTTGAAACGACCGGAAACATCCGGTTCAGTGTTTACCCAGAGACCCCACTGCAGCGCATCGTGGCGATGGCACTGGATCTTTACGGTGGTGAAGGACTTGTGCGCGCAGCGATGCACTATCGCTGGAGTTATCGCGCTCAGAATGAATCTTTTCTACGTCATGAATTTGGTCTTTCGTATCGCGCAGCAGCAATGCCGCAGGCGCAGATCGATGCGCAACTCGATCTCTTCATGGGCTATCTCAATGCCTACCTGCCCAAGTTTGGCATTAACCCGACGACCCAACCCGCGATTGAAGCCGCTTACGAATCGCTTCTTTCAGCGCTGGATGCGCACTTTCGAAAGGTGCCCTATCTTCTGGGCGGGCTTCCAACGCTGGCTGATTTTGGCCTTATTGCGAATTTCTATGCCCACCTTGGGCGGGATCCTTACCCCGCTCAGCAGATGAAGCTCTCAGCGCCCAGCGTCTACCGCTGGACTGAACGCATGATGGCCAGTGATGCCGACATGCCTGAGTTTCCGCAGGCTACGCAGGTGCTGTTGCCAGAGGACGCGATACCCGAGACGCTCGGACCGGTCCTGCAATGTATGGCTGCAGACTATTTGCCTGAACTGCGGATGATGGTTCGGTGTACGGACGAGTGGCTGGCGAAGCAACCCCCGATTGATTCAGGAGCGCCCGTGACCAGTAAGCCAAGCGCGCGGGTGTTGACCCGTGGGCGCTTCGTGCTGCGAGGCGCTGAGCTCGAATCGATGGTGGCGCCTTATACGCTCACGCGTCTACAGCGTGTGACGGATACCTATGCCAGCCTCAGCGAGGTCGAACAGCGGCGGGTCGCCGATTACTTCTCCTCGCACGGACTCGCCGAGTTGCTGACGCTTAAGGCGCAGAGGCGAGTCGAGCGAAAAGATTATCTCGAGGTCTGGGGTTGAGTGGATTGGGCGGATTCCAGGTCTGCCGGCCCGGGTTTGGTCATCGACGCTTCGATCTGCCTCTCGATCTCGCGTCTGAGCCCTAGCGTAAAACCGGCCTCGGCAACGACGAACAACGGCCCTATGGCGAGGCCCCGAATGTCGTCCATGAACGCTGGCTTGCGACCTTCCCAGTAGTGGCCCAGGGCCTGCAAGGCCCATCCGCCGATAAAGAGCCCGAGGCTCCACCCGAGCCAGTGCGACCCATCGAGCGCAGCGATCTGCAGACCCAGCCAAAGGGCCAGCGCGTTCAGGAGGGCCATCGTTAGGCCAAAGCGAATGTCTAGCCGAAGGTAGTAAAGGCTCCCCAGGAGGTACAGCATCAACGCCGGGCTGATGCTGAATTCCAGCCACGGCAGGTCAGTCACCGCTAAGGCCGGACGAGCCAGAAAACTCATGATCGCCACCACAATCATCGGAATGCCGATGAAATGGGTCGCGATATTGCGGCGGTCCCGATGGTAGGCCGCGTATTGGATGAGGTGCTGTTCGATTAGGTTCATCAGCTCATTTCGGTGACGAACTGTCCTCCCGAGCGGCGCACTTTTTTCAGGTTCACCAGCCAGTCGCCTTCAGGCTCGCGGTAGCCGAGCGGTACCAGGACAACGCTGCGTAGACCACGTGCTCCCAGATCCAGAATCTGATCGATCGCCTTCGGGTCGAACCCTTCCATCGGTGTGCTGTCTACTTCCTCAAACGCGGCTGCAATCAGCGCGGCGCCGAGACCGATATAGGCCTGTTTTGCAGCGTGCTGAAAATTGAGCTCTGCGTCACGCGCAGGGTAGGTCGCGAGCAACTGCTGACGATAGGCCTCCCAGCCTTCATTGACCGAGTCGCGCACGCTGTTCGTCAGGTCAAACATCATGTTGATGCGCTCAGGTGTGTAGTGATCCCAGGCTGCAAAAACGAGCAGGTGAGAACAATCGGTGATCTGAGCCTGGTTCCAGGCTTTTGCCCTGATGCGCTCGCGAAGCTCAGGGTTCTTGACCACGATAATTTCGAATGGCTGCAGGCCGCTCGATGTAGGGGCGAGGCGCGCCGCTTCGATAATCCGGTCCACCTTGTCTTGGGACACTGGTTTGGCTGGATTCATTTTCTTGGTGGCGTAGCGCCACTGCAGTTTTTCGAGAAGTTCAGACATGGGTAAAAAGTCCTCCATAGACTTTGCGAAGTTCGTTTTTCTGGACCTTGCCGGTGCCACCCACAGGCAGCGAATCGACAAACACGACGTCATCGGGGACCCACCACTTCGCCACCCGGGCGGCGAGGAAATCAAGAATTTCCTGCTTTTCGAGCGCGGCCTCCGGTTTCCGAACCAGGATCAGCAGTGGGCGCTCGTCCCACTGCGCATGTTTAACGCCAATCACTGCCGCCATCGCAACACCGGGGTGGGCGATTGCGGCGTTCTCGAGGTCAATCGAACTGATCCATTCGCCGCCGGATTTGATGACATCCTTGGTTCGGTCACGGATTTGCATGACGCCATCCGCTGCGATGGTCGCGATGTCGCCGGTCGGGAACCAGCCGTCGACCAGGGGAGATGTTTCGGCTTTGTAGTACCCGGAAACAATCCATTGGCCCCGAACCATTAATTCGCCTTGCGAGCTTCCGTCACGTGGCAGTTCGATGCCATGGTCATCGACGATCTTGATGTCGACCCCGAAAACACTCTTACCCTGTTTCGCCAGCAGCGCATGTTGGTCGTCATGGGGTAAGGCACGATCGCGGGCCATCAATGTACCCATCGTCGCGACTGCCGTCGTCTCGGTCATGCCCCAGCCATGGCGCACATCGACCTGATAGCTCTCCATGAATTTCGCAATCAGCGCCTTTGGCATGGCCGACCCACCCACGGCGGTGCGACGCATCGTGCTGAATTTCAGGCCGTTCTGTTCCACATGATTGAGTAAGCCCAACCAGATCGTCGGTACCCCGGCGCTGATTGTCACCCCTTCAGCTTCCATCAGCTCGTAAAGCGAAGCGCCATCGAGTTTGGGGCCGGGCAATACAAGCTTGGTGCCGGCAATGGGGGCGGCGTAGGGAATGCACCAGGCATTGATATGGAACATTGGAACGACGGGCAGGACTGCATCGCTCGCAGAAAGAGCCAGGATGTTCGGGGTGCAGCCTGACAGCGCATTGATGACGATCGCCCGGTGCGAATACAACGCGCCCTTGGGGTTGCCCGTCGTACCCGAGGTATAGCAAAGCGCCGCGGCGGTTCGCTCATCAAACTCGGGCCAGGCAAAGTCGTCGCTGAAAGGCTCAATCATGTTCTCGTAGACGACGACATCCGAGAGCCCCTCGATGGTGGGCGCATGCTCCACATCGGCCAGAGCGATCCAGTGCTTCACTTGCGGGCAGTGGGCTGCGATTCCCTTGATCAAGGGAGCAAAGGTCGCATCAAAAAAAACCGCTTTGTCCTCCGCATGATTGATGATGTAGATCAATTGCTGCGGGTGAAGGCGCGGGTTGCAGGTGTGCAAAATCATCCCGCTACCCGAAACCGCGTAGTAGGTTTCGAGGTGCCGATGGTTGTTCCAGGCGATGGTGCCCAGGGCATCACCCGCCGTCAGACCAAGTGCTCGAAGTGCATTCGCCAGTTGTCGAGCCCGAGCTGCACAGGCTTGATAGGTATAACGATGCAGTGGGCCGTGAGTTTCGCGAGAAACCACTTCGACGTCGCCAAATTGTCGGGCAGCGTGTTCGATGACGCTTGACAGCAGCAGGGGTGGCTCTTGCATCAGGCCAAATTGAGTCATGGGTGTCTCTCTTGTTCTTTCCGAACCGAAACGGTGTTGGGTTTGGGCTCGATTCTATGCCCAATTCCGCGGGCGACCGATGCTGAGTGGACGCTGGGTTGATCCGGGGTTTCTAGGTTGGTGCTAGGGTTCGATCTGCTGAAACTTAGGATCATCTCGCCGATGACATTCGATATCGTTCTGTTTGGCGCAACTGGATATACCGGACGCCTCGTCGCCGAAGTGCTGCAATCGGTTGATTCAGCGACACAGCCGCTGCGCTGGGCCATGGCTGGGCGGAGTCTCGAAAAACTCAAGTCGGTCCGTACAGATATCGGTGCGCCGGAGTCGCTGCCGTTGCTGGTTGCTGAGGCCACAGATGCAGCGGCGATCGCGGAGCTCGTCAGGCAGACCCGGCTGGTGATCACGACGGCTGGTCCTTATCAGCGTTACGGCGATGTACTGGTGGATGCCTGTGCCCGGGAGGGAACGGATTATGTGGACCTGTGTGGTGAGTCGACCTGGATGGCCACCAAGGTCCGCCAACTGGGTGAAACCGCAAAACGTAGCGGTGCACGTATCGTCTTTTCCTGTGGGTTTGATTCGGTACCGTTCGATCTCGGCGTGGTTTTCTTGCAGACCGAGGCGCTCCGCCGATTCGGGCAGCCGCTAGGCGCCGTTCAGGGGGTGATGCGGGTCATGAAAGGGGGTTTTTCGGGCGGAACGATTGCGAGTGCGATGGCGACCATCGAAGCCAGTGAGCGCGATCCGCGACTCGCAGCGACGATGCAGGATCCCTTTGCGCTCACGCCCGGCTTTGAAGGCCCGATTCAGCCGGATGGTGCGAGCGCCAAGTTTCTGGATTCCATCGGCGTCTGGTCGGGTCCGTTCGTCATGGCACCGATCAATACCAAGAACGTTCATCGGACCAATCACCTGCTTGATTACCTCTGGGGCAGGGACTTTACGTATGAGGAGCGCATGCAGGCCGGCAAGGGCGAGCAGGGCAGGCGCCGCGCGGTCAAGATGGCCCGTAATGCCCGCTGGCAAAATCGTCTGCTCGGCTTCCCACCCGTGAGATGGTGCTTACAGCGCTGGGTACTACCCAAACCCGGAGAAGGTCCGACCGCGCAGCAGCGTGAGAGCGGGCAGTTTGAAATTGTGTTTGTCGGTCAGGCGCCGAGCCTGCGCGCGGTCGTGACTGGAGATCGTGATCCAGGGTATGGCTCCACAGCCAGAATGCTTGCTCAAAGTGCCCTGTGCTTGCTGCACGAGGCAGATCGATCGGTGACAGCTGGCGGCGTCTGGACCCCCGGTGCATCGATGGGTATGTTGCTCGTTCAACGCCTTCGCGAGCATGCTGGATTGACGTTCGAGATCGAATCGACCGCTGCTTGATCCGGCCGCTGCTTGATCTGACGGCGCTTTATGGCCGTGAACTATGAACGCGGATGGTGGCGCAGCTCAATCGCCAGAAAGATAAGCGCCAGCCCCAGGACAACGTAGGTTCCGTAAGCGCCCGGCGGAGGGCTATCCAGGATCAGGGGCTTGAGTCGCCCAGCCAGTATTCTGAGCAGTTGTTCAAGGACGATGATTGCAAGCATCGCCGGTACCAGAAAGCGGTAGCGCAGGACGACTACCCACTGAAGACAGGCCAGTACCAGTTGACTCGCTCCCCACTGGCCGAAGAGCGCCACGATATTGGGCCCACCAGCCACATCGAGCGTAATCCCCGCGATGGTGTGGGCGCCACCATCGGGGGCGAGCAGATGGATGAGACTGCGCGCCGTGCTCATGACAGTTGCCAGGGTCAAAAACCCCAGCGACCACCGCGAGCCTGAGTAATGGTTTTCCGCGCGCGGTAGCAGTCGCTTAATCATGAGGGAATACTTCAGTCCTGCAAGGATTCGACCAGGGCGATGTACGCTTTTTTGGCATCGTCCTGAGACATGCCATGGTTCTCCGCCCAAGCTTTATGCTTGAACATGCCCACCATGTCATCGGGGCCTTCCTCTGGGGCATCACCGACGCTGCCCTGTTTGTAGAGCGCATACAGCTTGAGCATCGTGGCATTGTCCGGACGGTTGGACAGGGTTTTGGAGTCGGCGACGGCAGTCTGAAAGTTGTGATCCAGATCGGACATGATGATTTCCTTTGGGATGGTTGGCGAGACGAAAGAAACAGATTCGGAATCAGGCCCCCAGACTTCGCTGTAGCCTTGGTGGATGACCCGGCGTCGGCAGCGTAAATCGAGTAAAGCTTCCAGGCCGGTCGATTGGAGTAACGCGCGCAACCGGGCGCTCTGTTTGGGCTCCAGGGCGCTGGCCGCGTCCTGAAACCGCTGCAGGAGCAACAGTCGATACGACATGACCATGACATCGACTGAGAGACCACGCCACTGCATGGGCGTCACACCGATCGAACGAATGCCGGGTTTTTTGACACCGCTGGTGCCGGCCAAAAGCTCAGGCCGATCGGCCAGCCAGGCGTTGGTGAAGGCGACGTGAGCCTGAATTTCCGGTAAGTAATCTTCTGCAATGAAGGCGAGCAGAGGTGCGAGCGCTTCTGGCTCCACCCACTGCGGTGCCTTGCCCAAGTATTCGGCTGCGTCCTCATCGGGCGCATTCATGCGCTCGGTCCAGCGCCATACCCGGGGCGCGATCTGCTTAAGCATCGCACTGGGATAGGGGTCCCGACCAAGGTGGGCGTACAGGGGGCCGAGCAGCCCGTAGTCACCATGGCTTGGGGTCGTGCCGAGGAGATAGGGAGTTGCCGCGAGATGCTGGTTAAAACGCGACAGGAACTCTCGAGTGGCCTGCTCAATCAGCGGGATCGTTTCCGCATTGACCCCAAAGGCCTTCGTCGCGCTGCGCATTCGGGAACTCGCGAACGCGAATACTTCTGCTTGTTCGGTCGCTGAAGCCTCTGGCGCCAGTGAACTGGTGAAGTCGCGGCGCAGGAACTCCAGATTGTCAGCATCGAAATTCCAGCGGTAGTGCATCGCCGGGCGCAACAAACCTTCGCCGCCAAAGAGCTCGAACAGGTGGGCCAGGACTCGAAGTAGAGGGTCCGGTGGCAGAGCGCTTGGACCTTGTTCGCGAGGCTCGCTCGACCGGTGATCACGCAGCGACTCGAAGTGATCGATGATCATCGATCCGTCCTGGACGAGCGTACCGTCCGGCGTCTGCAAGACCGGGATGATCCAGCGCCCGATCGTCGATACGACGTGTTCCCGAAAATGGGGATGAGCGGGTGAACGTTCTTCGAACGGGATTCGTTGCTTTCGCAGGTATGAACGAACCTTGGCCGTGTAAAGGGACCCAGGCATCCCGTAAAGAATGGTGTCGGTTGTCATGCTGATGGTTCTTGGGGCTGGCTCGACGCTTCGATCAATCGCCTAGTTCCCGTAATAAACATAGTCATCCGTGGGCGTCAGTTGCGCCTTCATGGTCTTATCGATCGGGATGGCGCCTGCGCCCATGGAAGGCCAGATGGGTTTGCGCTGGGTCTGGTTGAATTCGACGATCTTGGCTTTCATCGCGGCGACGCGCTGGGGTTCGCGCTCA
>Ga0209401_1000179_pt1 | contig 44006 bp, 20 predicted proteins | sample M_140807_MF_Meta_FD_187318 | JGI IMG/M metagenome (GOLD analysis project Ga0209401, IMG submission 187318) | Freshwater microbial communities from Lake Montjoie, Canada to study carbon cycling - M_140807_MF_MetaG (SPAdes) (version 2) | ecosystem: Environmental > Aquatic > Freshwater > Lake... | reverse complement strand
CACACCCTGTATACCCTGAACGCCTTGTACGCCCTGTACGCCCTGTACACCTTGTACACCTTGAACACCCTGTACACCCTGGACACCTTGGACACCTTGTACACCCTGGACACCTTGCACACCCTGTATACCCTGAACGCCTTGTACTCCCTGGACACCCTGTACACCTTGTACGCCCTGTACACCCTGCACACCTTGTACACCCTGTACACCCTGGACTCCTTGTACACCTTGTACGCCCTGGACACCTTGTACACCCTGTACACCTTGTAGACCTTGAATACCTTGGGCTGTCATCCTCTCCCAATAAGTGCTTCCGTCAAATGGTCTATTACCAGTATTGTCTAAAGTAAAGCCAGTTACTGGGTCATAATAAACAGAAATCCAACTATTACCATCATAATAAACTACATCATTAAAGGCATAATGTGCATTAATATCCCATTGGCCTTTCCATACAATGCCAAGTCCCTGAATGCCCTGAATACCTTGAACGCCCTGTACACCTTGTACACCCTGAACACCCTGTACGCCTTGGACACCCTGTACGCCTTGTACACCTTGTACACCTTGTACGCCTTGTACACCTTGTACTCCCTGTACACCTTGTACACCTTGTACACCTTGTACGCCTTGTACACCTTGTACACCTTGTACACCTTGAACGCCCTGAACACCTTGTACACCTTGTACACCTTGTACACCTTGTACACCCTGGACACCTTGTACACCTTGTACACCTTGTACACCTTGTACACCTTGTACACCTTGTACGCCCTGTACTCCCTGAACGCCTTGTACGCCTTGTACACCCTGAACACCTTGAACACCTTGAATGCCTTGTCCACCTTGGATACCCTGGACACCTTGGACACCTTGTACACCTTGTACACCTTGTACACCTTGAACACCCTGGACACCCTGGACACCTTGTACACCTTGAACACCTTGAACACCCTGGACACCCTGGACACCTTGTACACCCTGAACGCCTTGTACACCCTGAACGCCTTGGACACCTTGTACACCCTGGACACCCTGGACACCCTGTACACCCTGTACACCCTGTACACCTTGAACACCCTGTACACCTTGTACACCCTGTACACCCTGTACACCTTGTACACCCTGTACACCTTGTACACCCTGTACACCTTGAACGCCCTGGACACCTTGTAATCCCTGTACACCCTGTACACCCTGGACACCCTGGACACCCTGTACACCTTGTACACCTTGTACACCCTGAATACCTTGTTGAGCTATATAATCCCAATAAACACCAAGATTTTCAGGTAAATCTGGTTGCTTATTAAGCACATTATCTTGGAGAGTTACAAAACTACTACCATTATAGAATACAGATTCATTTATACCGTAATTAGTAGTAGCGTTCCAAGTCCCTCTCCACTTAAATCCAACACCTTGAATACCTTGTACACCCTGTACACCTTGTACGCCTTGTACGCCTTGTACTCCTTGTACGCCTTGTACGCCCTGTACTCCCTGAACGCCTTGTACACCTTGTACACCCTGAACGCCTTGTACACCTTGTACACCCTGAACGCCTTGTACTCCCTGGACACCCTGTACACCTTGTACACCTTGCACACCTTGAACACCCTGTACACCTTGTACACCTTGAACGCCTTGGACACCTTGAACGCCTTGGATACCTTGTACACCCTGGACGCCTTGTACACCCTGCACACCTTGTACACCTTGTACACCTTGTACACCTTGTACACCTTGTACACCTTGTACACCTTGTACACCTTGTACACCTTGGACACCCTGTACACCTTGGACACCTTGAATACCTTGAGCTGTCATTCTAGCCCAATAAGTGCTTCCATCAAATGGTCTATTGCCAGTATTGTCTAAACTGAATCCCGTTACTAAGTCATAATATGTAGAAATCCAGCTGTTTCCATCATAATAAACTACATCATTAAAAGCATAATGTCCATTAGTGTCCCATTGCCCGCGCCATACAATGCCGAGTCCTTGAATACCCTGTACGCCTTGTACGCCTTGAACACCTTGTACACCTTGTACACCCTGTACGCCTTGTACACCTTGTACACCTTGTACACCTTGAACGCCTTGTACACCTTGAACACCCTGGACACCCTGGACACCCTGGACACCCTGGACACCTTGTACACCTTGTACACCTTGAACGCCTTGTACACCCTGCACGCCTTGTACACCTTGTACACCTTGAACGCCTTGTACACCTTGAACGCCTTGTACACCTTGTACGCCTTGTACACCTTGAACGCCTTGTACACCCTGCACGCCTTGTACACCTTGTACACCTTGAACGCCTTGTACACCTTGAACGCCTTGTACACCCTGCACGCCTTGTACGCCTTGTACGCCTTGTACACCCTGTACACCTTGAACGCCTTGTACGCCTTGTACACCCTGTACACCTTGTACGCCTTGTACACCCTGTACACCCTGGACACCTTGTACGCCTTGTACACCCTGCACACCTTGTACACCTTGGACACCCTGTACACCCTGTACACCCTGTACACCCTGTACACCTTGTACACCCTGCACGCCTTGGACACCTTGTACACCCTGTACACCCTGTACACCCTGCACGCCTTGGACACCTTGTACACCCTGTACACCCTGTACACCCTGTACACCTTGGACACCCTGAACGCCTTGGACACCCTGAACGCCTTGGACACCCTGAACGCCTTGGACGCCTTGGACGCCTTGTACACCTTGCACACCCTGTATACCCTGGGCAGTCATTCTCTCCCAATAAGTGCTTCCGTCAAATGGACGATTGCCTGTATTATCTAGACTGAATCCAGTTGCTAGGTCATAATATACCGAAATCCAACTGTTTCCGTCGTAATAAACTGTATCATTAAAGGCATAATGTCCATTAATATCCCATTGGCCACGCCATATAATACCCAACCCTTGGATACCTTGAACACCTTGAACACCCTGGACACCTTGTACACCTTGTACTCCCTGTACACCTTGTACACCTTGTACACCCTGGACTCCTTGAACACCTTGAACGCCTTGTACACCTTGTACACCTTGAACGCCTTGAACACCTTGTACACCCTGTACACCCTGTACGCCCTGGACACCTTGTACACCTTGTACACCCTGGACTCCTTGGACACCTTGTACACCCTGCACGCCTTGTACACCCTGCACGCCTTGTACGCCTTGTACGCCTTGTACGCCTTGTACACCTTGAACGCCTTGTACACCCTGTACACCTTGAACGCCTTGTACACCCTGTACACCTTGTACACCTTGTACACCTTGAACGCCTTGTACACCCTGGACACCCTGTACGCCTTGTACACCTTGCACACCTTGAACACCCTGTACACCTTGTACACCTTGAACGCCTTGGACACCTTGAACGCCTTGTACACCTTGTACACCCTGCACGCCTTGTACACCTTGGATACCCTGCGCCGTCATCCTCTCCCAATAAGTGCTTCCATCAAACGGCCTGTTTCCAGTGTTGTCTAAGGAGAACCCAGTATCATGGTCATAATATACCGAAATCCAGCTGTTTCCGTCATAATAAACTGTATCATTAAAGGCATAATGTCCATTAATATCCCATTGGCCTCGCCATACAATACCAAGTCCTTGGATACCTTGAACGCCTTGTACACCCTGGACACCTTGTACACCCTGGACACCTTGTACACCCTGGACACCTTGAACACCTTGTACACCTTGTACGCCTTGAACACCTTGTACGCCTTGTACACCTTGTACACCCTGTACACCTTGGACTCCTTGGACACCCTGGACACCTTGTACACCTTGGATACCCTGGACGCCTTGCACGCCTTGCACGCCTTGAACGCCTTGTACACCTTGTACACCTTGAACGCCTTGAACACCTTGAACGCCTTGTACACCCTGTACACCCTGTACACCTTGTACGCCTTGAACGCCTTGAACGCCTTGGACACCTTGGACACCTTGTACACCTTGTACACCCTGTACACCTTGTACACCCTGTACACCCTGCACACCTTGTACACCCTGTACACCCTGGACTCCTTGAACGCCTTGAACGCCTTGAACGCCTTGGACACCTTGTACGCCCTGTACACCTTGTACGCCCTGTACACCTTGTACACCCTGTACACCCTGTACACCTTGTAGTCCTTGTACACCTTGTACGCCTTGGATGCCTTGGATGCCTTGTTGTGCTACATAATCCCACCAAATCCCAACATTCTCAGGCAAATCTGGTTGATGATTTAAATTATCATACTGTAAATTTACAAAACTACTACCATTATAGAATACAGTATCATTTAAACTGTAATTATATGTAGAATTCCACTGACCTTGCCATTTAAATCCAGTACCTTGGATACCCTGTATGCCCTGAACACCCTGAACACCCTGGACACCCTGGACACCCTGAACACCTTGTACACCCTGTACACCCTGGACACCTTGTACACCCTGGACACCTTGTACACCCTGGACACCTTGTACACCCTGGACACCTTGTACACCCTGTACACCTTGTACGCCTTGTACACCTTGTACACCCTGGACACCCTGGACGCCTTGCACGCCTTGCACGCCTTGTACACCCTGGACACCCTGGACACCTTGGACACCTTGAACGCCCTGTACACCTTGAACGCCTTGTACACCCTGTACACCCTGTACACCTTGTACGCCTTGGACACCTTGTACACCTTGTACACCTTGTACACCTTGGACTCCCTGTACACCCTGTACACCCTGTACACCCTGTACACCCTGTACACCTTGAACTCCCTGGACACCTTGGACACCTTGTACACCTTGTACACCTTGTACACCTTGTAGACCCTGTACACCTTGTACACCTTGTACACCCTGTACGCCTTGTACACCCTGTACACCCTGTACGCCTTGTACACCCTGTACACCTTGAACACCCTGTACACCCTGTACACCTTGAACACCTTGTAGACCCTGGATACCTTGGGCTGTCATCCTGTCCCAGAATTCACTTTCGTCTGAAGGTCTATTACCAACGTTAGGTAAAGAATTACCTGTTAGAGGATCATAATATCTAGAAATCCAGCTGTTTCCGTCATAGTAAACTACGTCACTATAAGCATAAGCTGTTATAGGATTCCAAGGACCTCTCCATATAATACCGCCACCCTGTACACCTTGAATACCTTGAATACCTTGGACACCCTGAACACCTTGCACACCTTGGACACCCTGAACACCTTGCACACCCTGGACACCCTGGACACCCTGGACACCTTGTACACCTTGTACACCTTGTACGCCCTGTACACCTTGTACACCTTGTACGCCCTGTACACCTTGTACACCTTGTACGCCCTGTACACCTTGTACACCTTGAACGCCTTGAACGCCTTGTACACCCTGTACACCTTGTATACCTTGAATACCCTGTTGTGCTACATAATCCCAATAAACTCCAATATTTTCAGGCAAATCTGGTTGATGATTTAAATTATCATACTGTAAGCTTACAAAACTACTGCCATTATAGAATACAGAGTCATTAGAGCTGTAATTAAATGTAGAATCCCAAATTCCTCGCCATTGAAATCCAACGCCTTGTATACCCTGTATACCTTGTACACCCTGGACACCTTGAACGCCTTGTACACCCTGTACACCTTGTACACCCTGTACACCCTGAACGCCTTGTACACCCTGTACACCCTGTACACCCTGAACGCCTTGTACACCTTGTACACCTTGTACACCTTGTACGCCCTGTACACCCTGCACACCTTGTACACCCTGCACACCTTGTACACCCTGAACGCCTTGAACACCTTGTACACCTTGTACACCTTGTACGCCCTGTACACCCTGCACGCCTTGAACGCCTTGTACACCTTGTACACCTTGTACACCTTGTACACCTTGTACACCTTGTACACCCTGTACACCCTGTACACCCTGAACGCCTTGTACACCTTGTACACCCTGAACGCCTTGTACACCTTGTACACCCTGAACGCCTTGTACACCTTGTACACCCTGAACGCCTTGGACACCTTGGATACCTTGGCTAGCCATTACCTCCCAATAACTACTATCGTATGTTGGCTCGTTTCCTAAATTAGAATCTTGTACACTTACCCAAGATTGTCCATTATAAAAAACAGTATCGTTTCTGGCATATTCAGTTTGATCACTCCAAATACCTTTCCAAATAAATCCAATGCCTTGTACACCTTGACGACCTTGTGATCCTTGAACACCTTGAACACCTTGGGTTCCTTGTTGTCCGTCGCGACCAAATGTGCCCTGACTACCTTGTACACCTTGATAACCAAAGTTTCCTTGGATACCCTGTAGTGATATTGGGTCCCAATATGGGTTTCCTTCATAAGGAGGATCTTGATTTTGATTTATTTGGGTAGCTATCCAGCTTCCGCCATTATAATATACAGCATCATTGGGATCATATAGTGTGTTACTATCCCATTCACCACGCCATTTAATTCCAGTTCCCTGTATACCTTGTATACCTTGATAACCTATTAAACCTTGTGCCCCTTGTATACCCTGAGCACCTTGGGTGCCTTGTGCTCCTTGAATACCTTGTACACCTTGACTACCACCACCACTGGTAAAAGCAGCATAACCGGCAGTTGGTGTATCAAATGTCAGAATTGTTGTACTTTCACTATAGAATTCTATTTGTGGAAAATTAGCTGTACCAGTAAGACTCTTATTATCAGTGTCAATAACTTCGACGATAGGATAGCGTGTACCTAAATTATGTACAATTTCCCATACTGTTTGCGGTGTTGTTTGATGAAATAGATAAAACCCACCAATAGCGGTTGAGCCAGTGATACCTTGAAGACCTTGTGAACCTTCCTTACCAATTAAAATCGGATCCCATTCGCCTGTTGCTGGATTATATTGTTTTAAAATGCTCATTTAAGTCTTCTAACAGTCTTCAGCTTGGGCAAACGTAGGAATATTTTTTTTTAACCAAGTATAAATTGATGAAAATAGTGTCATGCCTGTGTCTAAATCAGTCAAAGCAATACTATAAATGTCATATCTAACTGGTTGATATTCTTTAATTTTGGCTTCGCGGTTGGTATAGTATAAGATTTTTACTTGGATGGATCTTTTGTCACCAGAAATGGATGCGATTATGGCATAGGCATTTTTAAAACCAATACCAACCACCGAATCATCAATGTCCAAGCACAAAGCCATCAAGGTTTCCTTAAGTCTGATACAATTCCAACGTATTTATCGCTGCCAGCCATCTTACGGTTTTGGAATCTTCTCCGGTGACAAATAGACTAATACATCCATTTACGGTGTCGGCAACAGCTGAAATGGTCCAACTCAAGGCGGTTGAATCTGCTGCAATTCTTTCAGTTAAGGTATTTCCTATTATCATTATTGTACTCGCGTCTGTTCCTCTACTGGCTAAAAACTTAATATTCCACGTGGCCGTTTCTGTAGTAGTTTTTGCCACAATGTCTGCACTGACCTTATAGGCATAAAAATTAGGTAGCACTAGTCGATTAGTAGTGCCACCTGTCAATCCGTCAAATGTTAATTCACCTGGTGCTGCACTAGTTGTTGTAACTCTGGCCATATAAGTGCCACGACTAAAACTAGGTAAACTTACACTTTCACCAAAAATTGGCATAGATTGATTAAATCTACTGCCTTGTATTCTTGAAAATCCTGTGCCATTAGGCTCAATAATAACATCACCACTAGTACCGGCTACTTCTACAGCAGTAATAGAATTATCATGAATATTAAGATTACCAATCCTAGATTGAGGAATATTACCAGTACCTTTTAGGCCAATATAAGCATATCCCGCCACATAAATTGACTTGCCACTGGTCAATGCAGACGGAATTGTTCCGCCTATAAAATTCAATACACCTGATTGATAATCAAAATACCATTCACCGACACCGCCTGTACCACTGTCAAATATTTGAGTACCTGTGGATTGTGGATTAGTAGCATTCGGACTATCTGCATATACTTTAACAAAATACGTGGCACCAAATTCAGGTGGTATCCAATCTATTATGTTTGTTTTCCAAGTAGGATATACACCGCCAATCGGTGATGTAGTAGTGTCGGCCACTGCTTCTATGCTATCTGTACCTGTATATTCTGTTACAATATAAGAAACTGCTGCTGCTATTGCTGGAATACTTGAAGATTGTGTCCAAACTATGTCACCACGCAATAAGGAAGGACTAGCAATAGCTTCGTTACTGGGACTTTTGTTCGTGCCGAGGTCAGTCTTGGCAACACCAAAGACTTTTTTGTATAGTAGGTCAACTTTCTGGGTATCTGATACTGCCATGTTATGCAGATCCTAATATACTTAAAGCCGTAATACTTTGACCACTAGTCAACTTAATTCTTATTACGATTTCTTTTGTAGCTGTACTAGAGCTACTGACTGTACCAAATGTACAAGTTCTTCTTTGTGTACCTGATGAATTAATTTGTACAATACCGCCCAAGGCACAACCATTACTGCCGTTACCACCACCTGCAATATTAGCACCTGGTGCGCCACTTCCTGCATAAGCTGTGGTCATTGACACCCAACCATTCAGTGTGCTACTATTGTCTATGGTACTACCCGGTAAAGCTACCCAAATTCCTGCCAAAGTACCGGTAAATTGTATGTCAAATTTTGATACAGCACTACGAGTATACTTAAAAGTAAAATATTGACTGCCACTACGACCTACACTTAAATTAGGACCAGCTGGTAAATAGCCTGTACTATAGTCTGTTTGATCATGTTTAAGTAATCCTTGACTTCCAGATCCTACTACCACAGCATCATATGTTTCTAACGTAGATGTTTGGCTGTCAAAAGCTGAAGTAGATGATATAGTAGGTGTGTCACTGCTACCTGGATTGATAATTCTAAGTGCATTACCACTGCCTGATCCAAAACTAGCCACTGATATATTAGTTTCGTCTATACTGGTATTTGTACCAGTTTTAAATAATACTGTGGATCCTGGGCTAAAAGTTCTTGTACCTGTGTTATAACCATTATTAACAGCTATAGAGCAAGTACCACTATTAGAGCCAAACCCAGCTTTGATTTGTGCAGTTGTAGTTACATTAACTGAGCCGCTGCTAACATAAAGATTTCTAGTCAACGGGGTTGTCACTCCAGCGCCTGCATAAGTAACACTAACTGGAGCATCAAAAGCACCGCCTGCTGAGCCAGTTATAAAAGTATTAGACGTGGGATACGTATCACCGCTGAGCTTATTAACATCAAAATTTAATGTAAAGGCGTTAGCAGTAGTATAATGTGGAATTGTGCTGCTATAAATTACTGTGGGACTTAATGGTGCAGTTAATGTATAATTTGTTATGCTTGGAGTACCTGGCGTGCTAAGATCAGCGTACCAATAAGCTGTATTTGTGTTATCTGCCGCAGTGTGATCTATATAAACTTCATGCCATCCTTCTGTCACTGTACCAACTGCTCTAACATCAAAACTCTGCCAAAAAGTTGTGGCAATCGGTGGTGATGTTATTAAGCTATAATCTCGATCATTTGCTATGTTTAACTCACCAAAAGTGCCATTGTCGTCACCAATTAATGAAACTTCGCCCTGAGTATCTGTCATTGTGTGGTTGCCCACATCCTGATCATTTCTATAAGCAGTTACTACACCTTCTGTGCCTGGGCCACAACCTGTTATATAATTTGTAGCATAATATTGATCTCTTTTAATCAGAGATACCGTTGTTCCTGCGGCTACTGTTCTACTATGACTAGTATTGTCAATTTGAGTAAAATCACACATTCTATATGTGCTAACACCTTGTATAGTCAATGTTTGATTATTGGGGAAACTGGGGGGATTTGGTGGTACTAATTTACCTAAAATAAAATTCAATTGAGCTATCCCGTTACTTACCGTGCTAGTAGTAGTCATTCTTACGGCTCTGCTCACTAGTCTACCAAGACTAGGTTGGCCGACATTAACTCCCATGGCACTATTAAATTTAACTAGACCGCCACTATTAGTAGACAAATTTAAATCAACACCAGAACCTTTGGTATAAATTGTATTATCTGTTATACTAACTTCGTTAGTACTGAATACAGGAGCTTCTATTTCAGTTGTGGCAATGAGATTTTGTGAACCATCAGTGTCGTCGACTAATAGTGTATCTGACCAATAGCGTGTACCATCTTTGTCAGTTAATAAAAAACGTTTGGCATTGGAAGAATCAGTTGTAGAAGGTATACCTAAGTCAGGCTCTGCTTCACTAAGCTTTAAAAAGTCGTATCTATCTTCACTAACTTTATCAGGGCGGACCTTTTTGACTCTGCCGCTAAAGAGTTCGACTCTGCCTTGCCTGCTCATTCAGAACTCCCTAAACCAATAAACTCTAGATACATACAAAAAGGGGCCTTATTCAGACCCTTTTTGTTCACAATAATAGACAGCCCGCTATCATAGTTCATTTTTACAAAAGTAATCCTACGGATTATTTACATTTTTTATTTAGAATGAACCACAATCTATTATATTAGAGAAATAAGGGTTTCCTCCGAGATCAGCTTGTAAAACACTACCATCAACATAAGCACTGTTGGTAACACCTACTGGTTCTGAACCATTACCATAAACTACACCTTTAGGATTTAGTTCTGCTAGCCCAGTACCACCGTAACCTACATCAATAATATCACCATTCCACGTACCTTCGGTAATCGGTGAAGTGATCTTAACAGTTCCATTTTCTCCAGCAAAAATTCTTAAATCAATGTTATCTGGAGAATAAATGTTCTGAACAACTAAGTCTGTTAACTCTAAAGCAGCACCTAATGTACCAGCAGTTTCACCAACAAACTTACCCTGAGCATTCTCGGATCCTTTTGGAATGAATACAAAACGTTGTGTATCATATTGAAAACCAAAGAAGCCTGTTTGTGGACCTGAAGCATCACCATTTAAGGCTGCGGCTGCTTCGTCCCACCAACGGAAAGCAACACCACTATCCCTACCGATAAGAAGGTTTGTAGCAGGAGTATCACCACCAGTTTGAATGATAGAATCATCAATTGTTGTTGAAACTGTATTAACTTGGATCGTTGTACCATTTACATACAAATTTGTATTGATGATCATGTTTTCATTAGCATCAATAGCAATCTTATCAGTCCAAGTTCTGTTACCAGCATTATCTGATAGTAACATAGCTCTTAATGTTGTATCTGATGGGGTTGTTTGGTAGTCAACTTTAGTGATTTCTACCTGATCTCTAGGACTTACATCATAAGGCTGATTTTGGTCATCAAATCTACGCCAAGGCACAAACAGGTTTGGTTCTGCTTCGCTTAGTTTTAAGAAATTAGTTCGTTCTTCACCTGTTCCTAGGCCCTGCGTTCTAATGTCCCGTGCTGGGACTTTCTTAACACGACCACTAAACAGTTCTACTTTTTTTTGGGCTGCCATTCTATTATTCCTTATAAATTATGCCGCTAGCGACTCGTATTAGTCGTTGGCTGATTCTAGAATACTTAATGTAACTTTTAGAGCTCCATTACTGCTAGCTTGAACACGCAAGCTATCACCTGATTCTAAAACCAACTTTCCTGCCACGATACTTACGGCATCGCTATGAGGAATTTCAAATGTATTGACTAATTCATTCGAAACAACTCCTCTTACATGCCATGCTGTTACAGCAGCTGAACCACTACTGGTAATGTTAGTTACCTGTGTTCCTAGCACAATACCTGTAACCCCCGCAGGGGTTGTGTAGATATTGGTAGGAGTAGAGGTTAATGTTGCTGTTACAGTCCTAAATGCGTTTAAAGGTACACTTGCCATTTTAATTTATCCTTTGTTAAACTTAAAAATTACTCATTCAATGCTAGGATGTATGGTGTAATAACACCTAGCAAGCTCTTGTTAAATGCTCTACCAACAATCGAACCTGAGTCACGTTTAATTGTTAGTTCTGGTCCAATCTTGAAGTCTCCCTTCTGGTCTGTGCTAGTGAAGTTGATGAATCCACCATTTTCACTGACAATCTCATTGGCCTCAATCGGTACCCCACCATTATATGGTAACGCACTGTCAACGTCAATACCAGTTCCTACCCACTCTAGTGTGTGGCCAGTTGTTGTAATCTGGCTAACTTGGTGGAAAGTTGCGTATGTATTGTCATCAACACTTGACTTAAATGTAGCATCTAGTGTCACTACACTGATATAACCGTTTGTAACGATATCAGTGAACGCGTCAAACAATGCTGCAACGTTGGTCACTTCGCCCTGTGTAGCAGCTACATTACTTGTATCTTGGCTAGCATATGATTGGAATGGAGTAATATACTCATTCTTAATCACTAGTCTAACTAAGAAATCTAAGTAGTTGAAGCAGGCTGCTGTAGCAGTCTTACTATCCGCTGGGATCTGTAATCTACCACCACTGAAATACTGCTCTGCTGCATACTTGGTTCTACTGTTTCCACCGTAGATCAAGTCATAAGCCACAGCATCCAATGTTAAGCCAATGTCACGCTTACATGTTTCTTGCTTGTAACCAAATCCAGCATACTCTGTATTGATGAATGTGATTGTGTCGGCTTGAATTGTAGGAACATTGTCTAGGACCAAATCGCGTAGTAATACATACTCAGTGTCAGCCTTAGTTAAGTCTGGGATCACTAATGCGGGAGCAACTCCAGTCTTCAACACAGCGTAAACGTTGTCACTTAGGATATCACTTGATTCTGTTGCTATAGATGTGTCGTAATCTTCACCATCTAGACGATCGTAAATATTACTAATCAAGTTGCCAATAGCCAATAATGTTGGTCCTTTGGTTCCTGTTGGAATAACAATACCACCTTTGTATAGATACTGTACACCACAATCTCTAGTTTCTCTGTTTCCACCGTATGCTAAGTCATAAGCTAGTGCATCAACAATAAATCCTAGGTCGCGAGCGCACTTGTCTTCATTGTATACGAACCACTGATCTTCATATGCATCAGTAATTGCAGAAACTACATCATCATCTAAAGTTGTTGCAGCAACTAATAAAGCATAAGATGCCTTAGAAGCAACACTTGCCCAAGTATATGATGGAACAACTACTGCTACAAAATCAACATCTTCTTGATCGACAATATTCTTAATACCGTCAATTAAGCCCTTTGCACGAAGCCCGACAGCACTGCTGTCACCAACTCTTGTACCAACTTCCACGATAGTTTGTTGTGGAGAAATAACCTCATCGGATATTAGATCTCTTAACAATCCACCTAAGAAATTGTAAGCACCAACTGTGGCAACTTTCTCAGTTTCTCCGCCAGGAAGTTTTGAATCAGGATCATTGAGATAGTTTAGATTACTAGGATTATTAGGATCGATTGGTTTGACTCCTAATGTTAATGCAGTGCCCTCTAAGTAAGAACGACCAGCTTCTACAGTTTGAGTGTTTCCGCCGTAAGTCATATCGTAACGTAGTGCCTCTAGAATATAAACAACGTCTCTTTCACAAACGTTCTTGTCATAATCTAGTTCTGGATAATTTCTAGCAATCCAAGCACGAACTTCTGCTTTTATAAAGCTTGTATTATTAACAATAGTTGTAATACCATCTGCGTAAGTACTATTAAATGCAGTACCTGCTCCAGCTGTTGGAGCTGGCATTGTGATATCGTCTGACGCTGGAATTGCTACTACACCGCGATCTAGGATATCAATAACAATATCCATCAATCCACGTAATGTTGTACGATTGCCTGCGTTAGAAACAATACTAGTTAACTGTTTCTTAACAAAGTATAGAGCACCAATTGTAGCAGCTTTCTGTTCGCTGGTTACTGTCTTAGCATAACTTCTTAAGTATGACTGTCCAGCCTTAACTGTACGATATGTAGTACCAAACATTAAGTCCCAACCAATTGCTTCAATAATAAGATTAACGTCTCTTCCACACTTAACAGCGTCATAAGCACCATTTCTAATATATGGAACATCATTAATACTATCTTGGATTGCAATTACTAGATTCTCTTTGGCTGCGACTAAGGCTGCTTTAGATGCAAAAATACTTGCGTTAGGCTTTGTATCAGCACCCGCCAATGTTGGGTAAGTGATAGCTGGTAAGCTTCCGCCGCCAATATAAGTTCTAATAACGTTGATTAAATTATTAGCGTCAGTTGTTTGTCCTGATACGCGAGCAGCAATAACAGTTTTTAGTCTGTCATAAGCTTCTACTGTAGCAGTAACTTCATCAGCGTCAGTTCCTAATTGAGCTGAAACACCTGCAAAATAACTACGAGCAGCAATAACAGTTGCCCAGTTACCACCGTAGGTTAAGTCATGTGTTAATGCATCAACAATTAAACCAACATCGCGTAAGCATGTATCATATCTGGCACCAGTACCTGCAAATGTATCCCAAGCAAATGTGCCTACTGTATAACCAGCCATTGCAGTGTCTAAATCAGAGATAATAGTTGCTCTGTTAGTCTGTAATGTGTTAGTTGCTGTAGTTGTAACATTTCCTGTTGGGAAACTTAGAGCTGGAGCATTTCCTTCATCATTGATAATGTCAATAACAATGGATAGCTTATCTCTAATTGCTGTTACAGCAGCAGCATTAGTGCTTACAACATTAGCAACAAGACTCTTAGCGCGAGTTAAAGCAGCCAGGATAGCAAACTTCTGTGGAGGACTAATTGCATCTTCAGCATCAAGTCTTGTATAAGCAAGACCAGCTGTTACGCTTTGATAGTTACTGCCAGTTACTATGTCATAGAACACAGCATCTAAGATGTAACCTAAGTCACGCTCACACTTGACAGAATCATATTGGAAATATGTTCTTTCATTGATATATCTAATTGTCTTAGTCTTAACAACATCAACTGAATTTAACAAGTTGTTTTTAGCAATTGACTTGTCAGCATTTGCATTGAGCAATTCTGGATACTGAACTGTTGGAAGAGCACTTAATCCATTATCAACTACATCAGTAATGATGTCAACTAAATCACCTGAACCAGTATAACCAGTGAGCAATGTTTTTAGTTCTGCGTAAGCAGCCAATGTAGCGGCCTTTTCTAAAGGACTGTTGTTATCTGGATCTAGATTTGAAACATCACTGCCGCCTAACACAGCCACGTAGTAAGCACGAGCAGCAATAGTTGTTGCCCAGTTACCACCGTATGTTAAGTCATATGTGATTGCGTCAATAATATATCCAACATCGCGTAAGCATGTGGCTTGTCTACCAGCTAATGCTGTCCAACTAAATCCACCTACGGTATAGCCTGTTAAGAAAGTCTCAATATCATCAATGATATCTTGTCTATCAGCACGTAATGCAGTTTGAGCAGTTGATGTAACATTGCTTGTTGGGAATGTCATTCCTGTTAATGCGTCAGCAACCGCATCATCACCAACATTAATAATGTTAATGATTAGATCCATACTGGCCTTAACAGCAGTAACGGATGCAGCATGGCTAGCCACAATTGAAGCTAACAAGTGCTTGAGGTGTCTTAAGCTTAGGATTGTCATGTGCTTTTCTTTTGCGCCTAGTACTTTAACAGCACTGTTACCTAGATAACGTAGTGCAGCGATAGTACTTTGATAGTTACTACCTGTTACTAAGTCATAAGCTACAGCAGTTACAATATAACCAACATCGCGAGCACACTTAGTTTCATTATATCCAGTGTCACCACCGTTTTCGATAAAAGGACCTAAGTCTGTATTGATATAACTAACAACTTCATTTACAATACTGGCTTTATTAGCTAATAGATAAGTTTTAGCATCATTATACTCTGTGTTAGTACGAGTACCATCTGGAATACTTAATGCCACTGTTGCAGAATTGTCGCCTAATCCTGTGCTTAGTATTTCTAAAATCACATCCATGTTGGCTGCAATACTAGTACTAGCAACTTTATTACCTGTAGCAAGAGCTAATAACTGCTCTTTCAAGTAAGAGAACGCTGCAATTGAAGCTTTCTTTTGATCTAAGCTAGCTAATCCATCGGCATTTAGATTTAACGCATCTCTGTAATATGCACGACCAGCTACAATACTTCTAAAGTTGCTGGCAAATAACATATCCCAACGAACTGCATCAACTAGTAATCCAGCATCGCGAGCACATTTTTCTACATTATATACACCTGCTAGTTCTGGGAAATTGGCAGTTACATAATCTGTAACAGCAGTTCCTAATGCTACCTTATTGTCTAACATAGCAGCAGCAATTTCTTTTACAGATGTATCGGACCACGAAGCGTCTGCGTAAACTTCTGTAACACTTGCGTCGTCGTCAATTAATGCATTAACATTAGCTAATAATGCCTTAGCTCTATCAGCCACACTACCTGGGAAAGTGCTAATAGCAGCAATCTTAACGCCTAACTCAGTGAATGCTGCCTTAGTGGCTGCAATATGAGTAGGACCAGTAGTTTGACCTGCGTTTCTTAGTACTACACCCTCATAGTATGCACGACCAGCAACAACTGTTTCCATATTGCCACCGTAAGTCAAGTCATACTTGATAGCATCAATTACATAACCAATATCGCGTAAACATGTAGTTTTGTTATAGTAAGTGAATGTAAAGCTATTATCAGCAGTATCTAGATATGTACCCATCTGAGATAATAGACTTGCTTTATTTGTACCAAGTAAACCAACTGCTGTGCTAATTAATGGATCATAACTATTTCTAGTTGTTTCACCTAAATTAATTGTGTCTAACACAGTACGCATTGCACTTGTTACTCTCTTTGTAGCTTCAGCATTGCCAGCCACAATCGCTAGTAATCTGTCCTTTAAGAACTTGAACGCGGACAATGTAGCTTCTTTCTGATCACCTACTACAAGACTTGCCTGAGCACGATAATAACTGCGTCCAGCTACATAGCTTCTGAAATTATTATCAAACATCATATCATAGCGTACAGCATCAACAATGTAACCAACATCACGGGCACATGTTTCTTTGTCATATGTAAATGGTGTTGGGAAGTTCGCGTCAACATAATCAGTTACTTGTAAACCAAGACTTTCTTTATTGTCACCCATTGTTGTAGCAAATGACACAAACTGGCTGTTAACCCAACTTGTATTAGGTAGTCTTTCAGCAGCATTATTGCTTGCACCTGGAGTGGAATCAATATATGTCTTCAAGTCAACAATGAGAGCCTGTGCAGTAGCAGCACCAGCTACACTACCTGCAAGCCCGCTTGTAGACTGAGTTAATGTATTAGCACTTGGTCCAGTTGTTGTCTTAGTAACTGTAGCATTTTGAGCAATTTGACCTAGGATCACACGTAATCTTTCATATGCAGCCACAGTTGCAGCAATTTCGTCTGCTCTGTAATCAGCACTGAATGATGTACCATTGTAATACGCACGACCAGCTTCTACGGTTGCTAGATTGCCACCGTATGTTAAGTCATAACGTACTGCGTCTAAGATATAATCAACATCGCGTAAACATGTTGCCTTATCATAGTCAGCTGGAGCTGCTGGACTTGCGCTTGTGCGCTCAATATAAGCAGCAATTTCAGCCTTAATAAAGTCTCTGTTAGCTTCAATACGATCTCTAGCAGATAGATAACCACTGTCAAAACTACTTACAGTGCCACCGTAATAATCTAGGCCTGTTTGTAGTGTTGGAACATTCGCATCATCTTCAATAATGTCAATGACCAAGTCCATGCTAGCACCAACTCTAGCATAAGCTGTATCATCAGACTTGACAATATCTTGTAGTGCAGTCTTAACAATTCCAAATGCTGCCTTTGTAGCTGCCTTCTGAACACCAAGAACAGTAGCTGCCTGAGCACGATAATAGCTGCGAGCAGCTACGGCGCTTCTGAAATTGGTGTTGAACATCATGTCCCAACGAACTGCGTCAATAATCAAGCCAATGTCTCTACGACACTTAGTAACAAAACCGTCACCAAGCTCTGGGAAGTTAGCTAGAACATAATCAGTAGTTGTTTTGGCCACTGTGGTCTTAGCATCGTTTAGCGCATTACTGAACACGAATAGCTTACTTGCAACCCAATCTGTACTTGGAGTAACTACTCTTGGATCAATCGGGCAAGCATCAATGAAATCAATCACTAGATCAACTAATGAAATAATTCTAGCAGTATTACCACCAGTTGTACCTTGTACATAAGTACCTGTTATTGCTTCAGGAATAGTAGCATTACCAGCAGCAACTTTTGCTATGATAGCACTTAGATACTTGTATGCGTCTAATGTTCCTAATTTCTCGCCTGCACCTAGTACAGTACCGTTATAGTAAGCACTACCAGCTACAAATGTTTCTAAGTTTCCACCGTAGGTTAAGTCAAAGAGGAAAGCGTCAATCATATAACCTAAGTCGCGTTCACATGTATCTCTCTGAGGTCCTGATAACGCAAAGAATGGATACTCGTCGCTTCTAAAGTTTCCTCTTCCGTCACCGCTATTGGCTCCACTTTCTTGATCGATGTAGGCCAATACTTCATCAATAATAAAGTCTCTGTTCTTAGCAATGTTATTGCGAGCAGTAGCAATACTTGTTGTAAAGATATTATCTGTACCACCTGTTGGAACTGACTGCTGAACCCAATAAGTTGTTGCGGTAATTGGGTTATGATTTGTGTTGCTACCAACTAATGAGCGATAAGCAGTGCCTTTGTAGAACACAACAGCATTGGCTGCATAAGTTGTGCCACTACTCCATAATGCTAAAGTACTATAAGTTGGGTCATCATTGCCTTCTAAGAACTGTCTAATGATTTCAAAGTTAGCTTTGAGTCTTGCTTGAGCATCTGCACTGATAAGCACTGCTGCATTTTCAACAACAATACCAAGCATCAATGACTTCAAGTGTGTAATAGCTGCGTATGTAGCAATAAATTCATCACCACCAGCATAAACACGACTTGCTGCTTCGCGTGTATAGCTACGTCCAGCGATATAACTTCTAAAGCTTGTGCCAAATAGTAAGTCATAGCGTAGTGCGTCAATCATATAACCAACGTCTCTAGCACATTTTGCTTCATCAAATTGATCAAACTCTCTAGTTACAATATAATCCAATGTGTCAGAAATAATGTCTGCTTTGGCATTGTTTAAGTTAGTTAAACTAGAACTATTAGTATTACCAGTTAGTGGTGGCTTAACAATAGTAGCATTGAAAGTGTCCTCATCTGGAATACCATCATTACCGGCATCGGTAATTTCAGTTATAATGAGATCAATTAATGTTTCTGATCTACTAGTTAATGTATCATCAACAGATGCTGCAATCAAAGTCTTAAGTTTCGCATAAGCAGCCAATGTTGCTGTTTTCTCATCTGAATCTGTACCTAACTGAGATACATTACCAACAAAGTATGCACGAGCATTAATTTTGGTAGCCCAGTTGCCAAGATTACCTGCACCGCCATATAACAAGTCATATGTTAGTGCATCAATGATATAACCAACGTCACGAGTACATGCTTCTCTCTTAGCTTGTGTTAGACCTGTCCAGAATGCACCACCGTCATAGTAGTCAACACCAGCACTACCAGTTGAGCCTGTGAACCAAGCAACTAAAGCTGTCTTAATAGATGCTCTATTTGTCTGTAAATCGATTGCTGTGGCTTTTTGAGCATCAGTTGTAGTTACTATGTTATTTGTGAATACTAAGGTTGGTGCTGATGTATCATAACCACTGTCACTGATAAGGTCAATAACAGTTGTAAGATTAGCTTTCAATCTGTCCTTTACAGTACTATTAACACTGCTTACTGCCAATACCAACAACTTAGCTTTTTGTAGTGCTCTAATTGTGGCAAATCTTTGATCGATTGTTAATACATCACCAGCATCAAGTCTACGATATGATAAACCAGCTGTAACAGTTTGATAGTTACTGCCTGTCATTGCATCATAGAATACAGCATCTAAAATGTATCCTAAGTCGCGTTCACATTTGGCTGCGTCAAAATGTGTATTGTTTGCAAAATTAGACTTGTTACTGTTAACAAAGTTAATTATTTCAGTTTTAAGTACTTCTTTATCAGTTAAAATGTTGCCATCTAGTGTTACATATTCTGATCTGTCAGTGGATACCCAAGTTAGATCCGGTGTAACTACTGTTGGATTGCTGTTCTCGCCCGCGTCAACTAGGTTTCTAATTCCTAATATTAGACGCTCTGCTTCTACAGCAACATTCTCAGGAATGCCAGCATCTTGAAGAACTTCTTCGGATAGATACTTGGCTAAGAATGTATAAGCTTCATAAGTAGCAGCTACTTCAGTACCTTCGCCTTCTAGACTTTCTAGAGCACCTAGACCCGCGTAGTAAGCACGACCAGCGTTAACTGTTTCCATGTTACCACCATAGGTTAAGTCATAGCATAATGCTTCTAAGATATAACCAATGTCTTGTTCACAAGCAGTTTGTCTAGCAACACCATCTGGAGTACCAGCACCATATTCAAAGTCCTTAAATGCTGGATTAGATCCACCATCAATTTGAGCAATGATATAATCACTTACTGCTGTTGCAATAGAAGCAACATTGCTCTTGATCTCTGCAACTGCATCAAAGTAAGAGCTGCTACGGAATACTTTTCCACTTGCTCTTGGTAGAGAGTAAACACTTCCGCCAGCTAGTGGTAGTTGTGTTACTGGGATTGAACCGCCTGAAATGATGTTCTTGATTAGTTCAAAACTGGCTGTAATGCTAGCAATAGCTGTTGCGTCAGTTGTAAGAGCTGTAACTCTTCTTAGAGCAAAATCAATACCACCTAATGTTTCTGTTAGTTGATCACTAACTACCAAGCTGCTGGTTGCTCTGCGATATGATAAGCCTGCCTTGATACTGTTGTAGTTTGTACCTAATAGTAGGTCAAATAGTGCAGCATCAATGATTAGGCCAACGTCGCGAGCACAACGGCTTTGGTCATAAGTCTTATAGTTAGCTGTGATATAAGCAGTAGCTTCTTCTTTTAAGAACTCTTTGTTAGCAATAATTGACTTGGCAGCGTTGATTGCATTTGGATTAAAAGCAGCACCTTGTGGTGGAACATTTACCACTGGAGGAGCAACTTCAACACCTTTGTCAACGATGTCATATAGAATGTCAAATCTATTGTTAATTTCAGCAATGGCTGCTAGATTCTCTGTTAGAGGAGGAGCCTTACTGACTGCAACACACTTGTCTCTGATAAACTTAATAGCTTCTAGTTGTGGTCCAATTTGATAGCTTGTAACCACACCAGCTGCCTTCTGTAAGTATACACTACCTGCTGTAATACTTTGGAAGTTGCTGTTTAGTACTAAGTCATACATGACACAATCAATGATTAAGCCAACGTCACGAGCACATTTTTCTGTGTTGTATTGTAAAATATAGCTGTCAATATAATCAGCAATACGAGCTTGTAGATTTTTCTTCTGCTCTTGTAGTGTTGATCTTACATAAGCTAGTGTTTCATCACCAGCTAGGAAGTCTGGCTCAATTCTTTCTGGAACTTGTTTTACACCGCCTTTAACAATGTTAATGACTGTGTCACTTAGAATTTCTAGTGTTTGAGCAGCTTTAGCTCCAGCAGCAGCACCACGTACTTGTGGTACAGCAGTTTGAACACTGTCAACTAGAACATTGCGTGTAACATCTAAAATAATTCTGCCTAAGTAATCATAAGCCTGTTCAGAAGCATATGCGTCTGCTTCGTCTAAACTTTGAATACCAAGACCTGAGTAATAAGAAGTGCCACTGTTAATGGTTTCTGTGTTACCACCGTAAGTTAAGTCATAATAGATACCATCTAAGATATAGTCTAAATCGCGTAAGCAAGTAACACGACTATAAGTGAATGGAGTTCCATCTAAGTTACTATTAAATCCATTAACATTGCGTCTAGCTTGATCGTCAATCCAAGCAATCATTTCTGCCTTGATGAACTCACGATTGGTTTCAATTGCTGTTCTAGCATTTAGGAAACCTCTGTTAAACGAGTTAATAGGTGTACCAAGAACTGTGTTCAATCCAGTTGGCAATGGTAATGAATATGGCTTCACTGGTAAGTTACTTTCATCCTCATCATCAATAGTATTGATAACTAGATCCATTAGTTCACTAATTCTAGTGTAAATTGGACCAGTTGTGCCAGTTTCGCCACCGCCGCCACCGTCGCGAACACCAATAATACCTAGTGTACTAGTAGCTTGAGTAGCTAAAGTACGTAGTTTTGCTTTCATTTCTGTGAACAATTCTAGAGAAGCAGCTTTTTGACTGCCAGTAATAGCACTAGCTTGACTACGTAAGTAGCTTCTTGCTGCTACAATTGTCTTGAACTTGGTATTAAACGCCATGTCATAACGAACAGCATCTAAAATAAGAGAAACATCGCGCTTACACTTAGTAATATTATAGTTATTAATAGTTACGCCGCTGCCGCTGCCTAAAATATCAACTGGAGTGGTGCCTGTTCTAGTAGCACTTAAAGTAAATGTGTCAGAAGTTTTTGTTAACACATAATATTGTACATCGGCTGTTAGTCCTGTACCTGTTAGTGTGCCTTTAAATACTACAATGTCACCTACTTCTAATCCATGATTACTATCAGTAGTAATTTCATTGTTAACTGTATCAAAATCAGTAACATCTAAACCGCCTAAACGAGCTATGCTATAGCTGGTTAACTGATCCGGTAAACCAATGCGAATCACTTGATCTGCTGTGGTTGCTACTAGATTATTAGTCTTATACTTGCCTAATAGAACAGCAAAGTTTTCTAATGAACCACGAGTAGCTTCACTTGGGGCAATACCGTCAACCCAACTTAGATCTGGATAAACTTTAGCAGGATCTGCTGTAGTTGTACTGATATGATCTCTTACATTCCATGCAAGATTTCTACCAGCTTGACTGCCAACTAAACTAGCTTTAGGACCAAATACCTGAGGAACTTTCATTTGTATTGGGCTTAAATCTTGATTAAGAGCAACACCCTCTACTAAATCTCTCAAGTAGCTATATGCATCAGCTGTAGCTAATCTTTGAGCACTTGGAACTGAATTAGTAATTCCATCTGCGTTACTAGCATAATATGATGCCGCAGCATTGGTAGTTTCTGTATTTCCACCATAAGTTAAGTCATAACATACAGCATCAATAATAAAGTCAACGTCTCTTAAACAAACATTAACATTAAATTGAACATCATCATCAGTACCAAATGTAACAATTTTCTTAACTAATTCAGCTTTAAAGAACTCTCTGTTAGCATTAATTAAGTTTCTGCTATTGGCATAGTTTAGTTTGAAAGCAGCAGTGTTATAACCAGTTGGGCTCGGTAAGTCAAATGCTGGAATTGCTTCCTCGCCTTTGGCTAGAATCTTTAAGAACAATGCCATATTAGCTGTTACACGGGCTTTGGCTGTTTCATTGCCACTTGCTAGAACTAATAATTTTTCTCTTAGTAGTTCAAAAGCAGTAATTGTAGCAGGCTTTTGGCCGAGGCTAGTAAAGTCACCGTTAACAACTTGGCTGCGATAGTAGCTGCGAGCAGCTACGATTGTCTTAAAGTTACTGCCAAACATCATGTCATAACGTACAGCATCAATAACAAGCTCTACGTCACGTTGACATGTACTTACTTCATAGTCTAAATCACTATAATTCTTAGTAATGTAGTCTGTAACTGCTGTTTTGATATTTGCTCTATCATTATCCATTGCATCACTAATGTCTACTAACTCTTGTTCTACCCAAGCTAAGTCGTCTGCACTAGGAGCTGTAGCTGCACTTGGTGCAGCTTGATTAAAGATGGAATTGTAAACAATACCTACTAAAGTACGTGCAGCACTAGCAGCAGTACTACTACCAGTAATACCTTCCTTGTTTTGTAGATTTGAGTTGTCAGCAATAAGTTCTAATAACTTGGCCTTAGCAAAGTTAAATGCTGCCAATGTAGCTTGTTTCTGATCGCCGTTAACTTCTGATGCTACTTCACGACTATAACTACGTCCAGCTACAGTAGTAGCAAAGTTTGTACCAAACATCATGTCAAAGCGTAAAGCATCAACAATTATGCCAATGTCTCTACGACATTTTGCATCATCATATGTTAAATCTGGATAATTTGTGTCAATAAAAGCCGTAACAGCAGTTTGAATTGTGCTGTTATAGTTTGGCGATGTACCACTACTAGCTTCAGCATCTAACAATGTTGAAATAGTAATTAATCCACTATCTACCCAACTTGTATCTGGAAGATCTTCAGCAGCTAATGTGTCATTATTAACGTAATTACGAACGGTTGTCATTAATGTCTTAGCATGAGTTGCACCATTAAACGGACTAACATCACGCTGTTGACTAGGTGCGGTATCTCCACGCTTCTGAACAACTGTATTTCCAGTTGATACAGTTATTGCTGAGCCTTTAGAAAGACTTTCTAAGATATCAGCTAAATGAGCAAATAGAGCAACTGTGGCAGCCTTTTGACCTGCACCCAATTGTGAAGCACCAGAATAATATGCTTGTGCTGCAATTCTAGTTTGTGAATTACCACCGTAAGTCATATCATAATAAATTGCATCTAGGATATAATCAATATCACGCTTACATGTTTCTTGATTATACACGACAGCAGAATAATTTGTAGTAATATAAGCAATAGCTTCAGCTTTAACAAAGTCTCTGTTAGCTTCAATTAAGTTTCTAGCATTTAGATACCCAGAAATACTAGTACCGTCATACTTGACGCTGGCATTATCTGCACCGCCTGTTGGAAGTGGTAGTGCCCATGGTCTTGTTGGAGCAACACTCTCACCACTGTTTAGGATTCTATTAACTAGATCCATGCCAGCTGCAACTCTTTCACCAGCTACAAACTTGTTACTACTTGGTACTACATCTCTTAATTGTACCACATCTTGAATTACTTCTTTTAGTCTTTCGTAAGCAGCAACAGATTGAATGATTTCTTTAGGAATAATACTTCTTGGAGTAATAGCACCATCAAAATAACTTTGAGCTGCTGAAACTGTGTCAAGATTACCACCATATAGTAAATCATAACTCATAGCATCAATTAAGTAACCAACGTCACGCTTACACTTATCTCTATTGTAAGCGTAATTAGCATCAACAAATGCAGTTACCGCAGTTTGAATAGATGTACTAGCATCGCTCATTGCATCACTTAATGTGGTCAAACTAGCAGCAACCCAATCTGTAGGTGCAAGAGTTGTAGCGCTAGTATCGCCACCAATAACAGCAGCAATACGATCAGCTAGAGCAGCAACTCTAGCCTTAGGTCCTACACCAATAACTGCGTCTGCTAGTTCATCGGCTAATATTCCATAAGCATCAATTGTAACTTGCAAGTCACCGGAAACTAATACAGAATCGCCTGTAACTCCGCTTCTATAAGCACGAGCAGCAATATCACTCTGCATTGTTCCGCCGTATGTTAAATCATAACAAATAGCATCAATGATAAATCTTAAATCTCTTTGACAATTAGCTTGTTGCGCTGGGCCATAGATAAATCCGTCGCCGGCATAATCATCATTATTATAAGCATCAAGAACCCATTGATTAACGGTACTAACAAGACTTTCCTTAGCAGTTTGAATATCATCTCTAGCATCTAGATAAGCCTGAGTATATGCATTTGGTGTGCCAACAGTTTCATCTGTTGGAACTGGCCACACAATTACTGGAGCAGCGGTTAAGCCTCTGTCAATAATTGCTAGAATAGCATCCATACAAGATGTTACAGTGGCTTTAGCTGTGACATTGCTGCCAACAACTAATAATAGTTTTGTTTTTAATAATTCAAATGCTGCTAGAGTGGCCACTTTTTGGTCATCTCTTACAACACTTGCTTGGGCTCTCCAGTAACTACGTCCAGCCGTGATACTTTGGAAATTGCCGCCAAACATCATGTCATAACGTACAGCATCAATAATTAAACCAACGTCACGAGCACATGTATCTCTGTCATAACCAAATACTACATAGTTTGTATTGACATAATCAACAATTGCATCTTTTACAGCTACTTTTTCATCTTGTAGAACTCTATATTGTGCTACTAGAGCAGGATCAACCCACTTAGTGTTTGGCTGAGAAACAGTGCCTGCAATTGTAAGAGCACCGTCAGTTGCATTGCCCTCATTAATATATAATCTAATTAAATTAACTAGAGCAACCATATCAGCAGCAGCTTGTGAACTGCCATCGCTGCCAGTTGGGCTTCTTAACTGTACTGTGGTATTGCCTGCTGTTCTTGTCACTGCTGAATCAACAGCAATTAATGCTAATACATCTTTCAAGTATTCATAAGCATTTAATGTAGCGGTAACTTCATCAGCATTGCTACCACTTGGGTCTAACTGACTTAGTGCGCCAACAAAGTAACTACGTGCAGCAACTTCAGACTCTAATGTACCGCCATAAGTGATATCATAGTATACAGCATCTAGAATTAGATTTAAATCACGCTCACATTTAACTTCGTCATAACCTAATGGAGCATCAAATGGATAATCTGAATTACCGCCTGCACTGATAAATGCTAATACTTCACTGACAATAAACTCTCTGTTCTTTTCAACTAGGTCTCTTGCTCTCTTATAACCAACATCACGTCCGCTTGTTGGGAATGGAATAATATACTTTGGAACATCTGCACCATTGCTTTGAACGATGTCAATAATGATGTCCATACCTCTTTGAATACTGTTAACTGCTAGTGTGTTTAATTTTACTGATTCAGCAAGCACTTTCTTAAGTTGCTTGAATGCACCAATTGTAGCTAACTTTTGATTTTTAACTACTTTAGCAGCATCAACTCTTTGATAGCTACGACCAGCTGTAATAGCACGGAAGTTTGATCCAAACATTAAGTCCCAACCTAGTGCATCAATAATTAAACCAACGTCACGAGCACATTTTTCTCTGTCATAATCCATTAGAGTAAAGTTGGCATCAACATAATCAGCAATTTCTTCTTTGATAAAGTTGATATTATTTCTTAGGATTGTTACAGCCTGTTTACGCTCAATATCTTCCTCACTGTTTCTTAGTGGTAGAGGATATGTAATTGCAGGAGCTGTTGCAAAAGGATCGTCAACAGTGCCATTCTTAATAATATCTAATAAAATATCAAATCTTGTGGCAATTGCTGTCTTGGCAGCTGGAGTAACCACACGCTCTAATGTTAATACTTTAGTAGCTTCTAGTGCAGCAATTGTTTGGACCTTCTGTGGTCCAATAACATCACTAGCATAAGCACGGAAGTAACTAGCAGCAGCAGTAATTGTCTTATAGTTGCTGTCAAATATCATGTCACTTAGAATAGCATCTAGGATTAACCCAACGTCTCTGTAGCACTTTGGCTTGTTGAAACTGAAGTTATCAAAGAAACTGTTAGCCATGAACTTAATTGTTTCTGTTTTGATATCTTCTTTAGCTGCTAATACTGCATCTCTAATAGCTTTAAGTGATGCTGGCTGATAAGTTGTCACTGGATAACCAGTTGTAGTTGTACCTAATGTTAGTTCAGTTGCCTTGCTAACACGAGCAAACTGTGTATCACCATCACTGATTTCATACCAATTAATATTGATGTAAGCTTTTAATTCAGCTTGAATAAATTCTTTGTTAGCCATTAATAAGTCAAATGCTCTGATCTTATTGATATCAGTGGTAGGTGTTAAGCTAATAGCTTGTCTTGCTCTTTGTACTGAATCCTCAGCATTGTTTGGGCCTTCACGAAGAATTTCAACAATTACATCGATTAGGTTATTAATAGCACTGCATTCTGCCGCTGTGGCTGCTGGCATATCAGCTGTAGCTAATCTTTGTGGAATAGCACCTTGCCATGGGTTTGGAGTTGGCTTAGATGTAATTACATCTGCTAATAGCTCTTTCAAATATAGATAAGCATTAATTGTTTGCTTATTTTGTTTTGGTAGTACAGATGTCAATACATTTGATTTGTCATTGAAACCATAGTAGTAGATACCTGCCTGTACAATTTGACGATTGCCGCCGTGAGTGATGTCAAAACAAATACTATCAATAATGTAACCAATATCACGAGCACATTTAACTCTATCATAGGCAAATGCTGGATATGTATTGGTTAGGTACGCAATAACTTCAGCTTTGATAAATGCCTTGTTGGCCTGTAGTGTATCATAAGCATCATCTAAATCTTCGTCATCTAACTTAGCACCATTTGACTGAATAAAATCACTGGTAGCTACAATTTCTTTTTCAATCTGTTTTAAGAATAGTTGGAATAGTCCACCTAGTCTGTTAACTTGAGTTTGATTTGTTGCAACTAGATCAGCGCCGTCAAGTGCAAAAACTTGATCTTCGCTTAGACCACTGCTTTGAATTACATCTAAAATTACCACACGTTGGCTTAGTAGTTGTACACGACCATAAGCGTCAACTGTAGCAGGGAATTCAAACTCAGCAAGTTGTCTTGTACCATTAGCATAGCTATAATATCTCTTGGCTGCATCAAGTGTTTCAGCATTGCCACCATAAGCTAAGTCATAGCAAATACCATCAAGGGTATATCCAATGTCTCTAGCACAAACAGTTTCAGAATAACTTGTTCTTAATGATGGATAGTTATCATTAATATACTGAATTACTGATGCTTTGATAAAATCTTTGTTAGCTTGTAAGTTTACAACAAGATTATTAACATCAGTGTTAGTATCCTGATAAGTTGTATATCTTAAAACTTCAGCGTTCAATGATGAGCTAACACCTGCTCCACTAGCATCTGTTAATGCATCGGTGATAATTTTGAAATTAGCAGTGGCGTACCCAGCAAAAGTAGCATCTTCAGTCAATAGTGCAATAACTTTGTCACGAACAAATTTAATAGCTTCAATTGTGGCTGTTTTTGTTTCTGCTGGAATAACTAAACCATTAGTAATGCTTAGATATGTTCTGGCTGCCTTAACTGTTAGATAATTTGTATTAAATACCGCATCATTAATTACAGCATCAATAATTAAACCAACGTCTCTAGAACATTTGCTTTGAACATATTTTAAGCTTGGGAATGTTCTGTTAATGAAAGCAATTGTTTGATCTTGAATTTCGGCTTTACGATCTAATACTTGTTCTCTTAAAAATTTATATTCAGGTTCTGCCAAATCATAATCAGCAGTAATTATAACTTTTGGACTGATTGGGCCATTTTTAACAATTTTACTGATGATACTGAATTCGTCATTGATTAATCTTTGTGCCGAAGGTACAAGTGCTACACTTGGTGAAACTGGAGATTCACTACTTAAAGGTGTATAAGCATCTTTATTAATAATCTTTTTAATAACCTTCTGAGCAAAATCAATTGCTGCTACAGTTTCTTCACCTTGATCTTCAATTTCAATAATGTCTTTGGCCCAATAACGTAGACCAGCAAATGTACTTTGTGTTGTGCCTTCGTGTAATAGGTCAAATGCTAAACTATCTACTACTAGACCATTGTCTCTATTACATGTAGCTTGATTATAGTTGGCAAATAATACACCGTCACCAATGTTTGGACGCTTGGCTAAATTCTTAAATGTGATTTGACGTCCACTTGACTTCTTAACAACACCACGATATAAAATTTCACTAGCACCACGACTTACTAGTCCATAATTACCAAATGAGCTGTTTGATAAGTTAACTGAGCAGAAACCACCGCTTTCACATAGGAAAGAAATATCGCAACAAATTGTAAAGATGGAAACTAACTGTGTGTTTCCTCTGTTCAACATGTGAATACCAACACCACCTTGGTTGTACTGTGTGAACGCATCGCAAACCATTGAACGTAGTCCAGTAGTTACAGCACCGTCAACACGCATACCTGTACCAGTTGTTGTGATACTAGTTACCGCTTGGGTATATGGGGAAGTTACAATTTCACCAGCACTACCGTCTGGAGGGAAACAGACCGCTGCTGAAGGAGCAATGTGTCCTTTGAAATTCATACAGAAAATATAAGCACCGTTGTAAACCCAGAAAATGTCCTTTGTTGGGTTCTTTGGACGAACTGTGGTATTACGTAAGTTGTCACCAACAACTGAAACACGAGCAGGAACTCTTAGCGGATTATCTTCGATATATTCTCCGCTTTTCAAAAATATGGTTGTACCAGGGGTCGCAATGCTTAATGCCTTTTTTAGGCTTGCAAAACTCTCCCCTAATGTTTTACCACTGTTACTGTCATCACCACCTTTACTAACATATAGTACATTAGGTACTGCTGTCGCGCCGATTTCAACAATCTTCTGGATTGCTGCTAAACCACCTGGTGGTTTAAATTCTTGTTTAGTAAACAGTTTGCCGTCGGCACTGTTAATGGCTAATTCGCCTAGGTCTAGTGCATCTAGTGATGGTACTTTTCCTGGTACATCACTGCGTTTAAATCTGATATTAGTGCTCATCTAATTTCCCTTTTGAATTTAATGAATAAGTTTCATGTAACTTCTTTATTTACCAAAAAAAGTTAAAATTACTGCTTATTAATACTCCCCACAATCGATAACTGTATCAACAAGTTTACCTGCTTTTAGTTCACCTTCCACAGCTAAACTTTTATTAATCTGTGTATCACCTTCTACTACTAATTCTCTCTGTACTGATGTCGAACCCTGCACATTTAATGATTGGCTTACATCTGTACTGCCTGTTACATATAGACTGTTATTAACGTCTACAATTCCTTCCACAGTTAATCTACTATTAACTGTGGTATCACCCTCTACGGTTAATTCTTTTTGTACATTGGTCACACCGTCAACAGTTAAATTATTGTTGACATTAGTGTCACCTTCATCGCTACCAATTTGAACATTAGTTGCATCACCAGCAAAATTCACTGTAGTTGCTGTTTCATTGGCCAAGTTAAACACACTTGTACTAACTGTTAAATCACCACCGTCAATGTTGACATCACCATCAACATCTAAATTATTGTTTACATTAGTAATACCTTCGCTACTACCAATTTGAACGTCTATTGCATCACCAGCAAAATTCACTGTAGTTGCTGTTTCATTGGCCAAGTTAAACACACTTGTGCTAACGGTTAAATCACCACCATCAATGTTGACATCACCATCAACATCTAAATTATTGTTTACATTGGTGATACCTTCGCTACTACCAATTTGAATATCTGTTGCGGCACCTGCAAAGTTAATTGTGGTAGCATTATTATTAGCTAGATTAAACACTGCGGTACTCACCGTCAAATCACCACCATCAATATTGACATCGCCATCGACATCTAAATTATTGTTTACATTGGTAGTACCTGTGCTACTACCAATCTGAATATCTGTTGCACCACCAGCAAAATTTACTGTGGTTGCTATATTATTAACTAGATTTACTGTACTAGTAACAGTATCCAATGTGGATTGCCCTTGACCGTTTGTACCTAACTTAATATTACCAAGTACTTCTAAATCCGAATCAAGTTTAGTATAACTGGTTAATTCAATTATACCTGATCCATTAGCCGACAATATAATACTGCCATTAGTTTTAAAATTACTAATAGTATAGTTTTCGATTGAAATGTCACCAACATAGATTTTTTGTTGGAAAGTAGAACGCCATCTTTTATCTGAAGATCCTAAATCATATCTATCTGTGATATTTGGTAATACATCACTATTGATGTCGGCATTAAAAACAATATTATCAGTATTGGCATCACCTAGGGTTAAGTCGCCGTCAGCTGTAATCGCTCCTGTGGCGTGTAAATTACCAGTGATTAAAACGTCATTGTCAATTTTAATTTTATCAATAGGTGTAGCGCCACGGAGATATAAATCCCCTATAACACTTTTAATAATATTATTTTCCACATATACATCGCCTACTTCGGCAGTAGTGCCTAATATATGTGTACTTCTTGTAGTACCGTTAACATCTAATGTATAGGATGGATTTTGAGTCTTAATGCCAACCTTGTGGTTGTCCCCGTCCTCAGCGCTGACTAGCAGATAAAGTAGGTCATTCTCAAAGCGTAAATTTACTCCATCACGAAGTAAATTATCCTTTAAGAGCTGCCCTGAAATACGACCAATGGCCATACCGCTCCCCTATACCCCGTGTTTCACGGTTAACCGAATTCACATCCCTTTCGGGCTCTTTGCTGGTTTACCACAGTAAAATAGACCAACCAAGAACTACCTCGGCTGTTCAAAATTATTTATCAGATTTCAAAGATATATTAGTCAAATCCGTGAAGAACGGTGACAGTTTTGCCAGCTGGGACCGGGCTAGAAAACTCAAGATAAATGCCTTGGGCATAAATTTTACCTGGCTGGCCTACAAATCCTGTGCTTTCAACTAAATCATAATTAGTGATAGGAATTTGTGGAACGTTTTCTATATAGACTAATATATTACGTGGTCCAACAGGTGCCTGATTGGCTTGTCCTTTTAAAGGTCCGAAATGTATTTCCGTACCATCGACATAGGTAATGCCTGTTATCGGATCTGCCGGTGTTGGTATAAATGATTGCTGGACGATAGCCAAGGGAGTTTTTGTTTTTAATTGATACCATATACCTTGTTGTAATACTTCAAGAGCATCTAAACTTAAATTATATCTTAATAGACCATTTTGAGCATAAGGTAAATTTGGTCTTTGATTCTCCGGAGTGCCTGGGGCAAAATTCGGATCGCCTGTACCCGTTGGTAAACGCAAACTAACCACGGAATCCATAATGAGCTGTTGGTCAGTTCTATAGATAAAAGATTTATCTTTTGCCTTTTTATTGTTTATTTTATAAGTTTTAAGGAACTTCATTAAGCAACCCTAACATAACTTACAGTACAACTAATGCTGCCGCCAGTAATAGTGGCCTGAATAGAATCCCCTGAATCTAAAATAATTTTTTCTGTATCAAAAGTAAAAGTATCACCCGAGGTTATTAATAAATCTTGTATAATTTTATTAAGATTACTGGGAGTATCACCACTTGCAACAATATAAACCTGTAAGACACTATCTGTAACTGCTGTACTACAATAAAACATACTGGTCACAGCATATTGCTGATTTTGAGCAACTGTTAATATTGGTCGAATTGTGCCGTCAAGTACCGTACTTTTTACAGTCATTATTATTCCTTAAAATATCAATCCATAAACTAATGCTTTAGTAGCACTGATAAGTTCACCTGAGGAAACAGTATCACCTGCAGACGCCTGTTTTATATAAAAAATTCCAGTGCCCCCAGTTTTTTCCTCTTGCCTAGTATATATCAAAGTACGACCATCTATAAGATCTGGATTTATTTGTGTATCTGGTAATTGTTTAAAAGATAGTTGGGACTCGATATTTACCAACCCGTCTTCCGGTGCTATTTTAAATATGTTGCCTGATTCTAAACTGGTATTTTCTGTACTAATTCCTGTTCCATTGATTCTTACCCTAGGAGCAGTTGACGGAGCATTATCACCTACTAACAATCCATCATTATCAACAATTGTTTTTATTTTTTTGTTTGTACTTTGTAAATCTGACACAGAAAATTCTAGTCTAGTATAGGCATCCCCTGCTTGAAAATCCAAAGATTGAATTCCTGTACCAGTTTGTCTAAATACTCCTGGACTTAGAGTTTGATAACGATATAATTTTTCAATAAGAGCATTACCTGCTTCAGCAGCCACGTACTTTTGCAAAAAATCAAGATTGGGAATACTATTAATATGACCTACTCGAGATTTATAATCCTTACTGCCCGAAGGATCTACCATTAATACACCATCATCCCCCAGATCGAAATTTAAATTATTGCCGTCAGTCTTAATGCTATTAATTTTTAATCCGATGAGATTGCCGTTGGTATTTTTTAAAACATATGTTCCGTTGACCGTTTCACCATGTAGACCTAAAGAAGGATTAAAATGTTGAATTGTTTCATCAAAAAAGAATTGAACATCAGGCAACGTGCCTCTTTCGATCATAATACCAGCTTGACGATCAGGGTGAGTTATACCAGCACCGGATTCATTTTTGTTTAGTACAATAATATTATCTTCAATTCTAAGATCTGCTACATCAAAATAAGTTGTATTACCTTTGACGAACAAATCACCGGTGATGGTAACTTTACCCTGTGACTCACCGGTGTCCAGCTTGATCTCACTACCAGACTTTGTTATGATCTTGTAGCCACCATCCTGAATTCTTAGAACTTTTGACATATTAAGTTGTTGGTGTTAATACAATAAAATCGCCTGTGCTATCTTGATAATTGCTCAAATACCATGTATATGTATTTGAACTAAAATCAGTGGCCAATCTCTTGGTCAATTTGGCAATGGCCTTTGACCCTGCTGATGGTGTAGCACCTGGTGTAGGTGTTTTTCCACTATCAGTGGAACCTGTGATTAAAATATCACCGTTATTGACCACACTTGCAGCTAATACGCCAGTTTGAAATGTTGTGCCATCTCTTGTGACAACATACGTTTTAGCACCACGCTGTTTGACAATATAGTAGTCAGTATTGACTGTGCCGCCAAATTTACCTACTACTCTAATACCTGCATCACCGGTGAATGTGCCAATTACTTTGACACCGTTAATATCTTTACTTAGTGGACGTCCCATTTTTTTCTCCTGTTAATGGCGTTCTAGGCCTACGGGGCGGGAACCCCATAATATATCTAGACAATTTATTTATCAATACTGTCTAGTTAGATGTTTGCCGTCCGTATGATATATTGTGGGGGGATGACCTAGTGGACCATAAAGAGCACCTATTAAAGGGCTGGCATGTAAGTATTCTTCTAAACCATATGCACCACCAAACCCCATGTAATGAGTATGTTTGGTAGCTTCATCTAACCAACGTTGTCTATTAATAATATGAGGATTATTACCCAATAATGGAGTAGTGCAGAAATCAAAAACTTTACCTTTGACTGGCAACAATCCCGTATCCATTTCCATGGATATGTTGCCTTGTGGCCTACGATTAAATCTCAAATGTAAAATATTGTCCTTACGCATGCCATCTATAAGTTGCGGCAATGTATGGTGAATATTTTCAGCAATGAAATCCCAATCATGTTCTAACATAATTAAAAATTCAGAATTACTAGTTTTAGCTGCTAAATGATATCCGTGACTAAGTCCGCCAACTTCATGATTGACTATGGGAAATATTTTTTTTAAATTATTAATATATTCCTCTGATGCTTCCACATTGGGATTGCGATCGCACCAAATTGTAGTTTTAACTTTATATTTGAAAGTATCCATAAATGACTTATAGGTATTTTCAATATGCCTTGTTGATGGGGCATGTACTGTGGAGTTAGTAAAAATATGTAGTTCGATTATCATGCAACTATTTATTCAGTCATAAAAAAGGCACTACGAATAGTGCCTTTTAAAAGTTACTCTAAAATAACTAATGCAGATTAGCTAAACTTAACGTTTCCGCTATTAATAGCTACCTTACCTAGGTAGTCTGCTGCGTTACCAAGAGAACTTGCTGTATTACTTAATTCAACATATCCGTAACGTGTCATAAAGCTTACGACTGGTTCGAATGTTGTTGGATCTAGTACAACACCACTGCTCATTAATGGAACGTATGGGCAGTAGAATGCTGCTGCATCGCTTTCGCTAGTACCTTTGTATCCAATAAGGATATCAGCGGTATCTTGAGCATATGTGTTAACATAAATCTTCATTGCGCCGTTTAGTGTACCAACAAACTTGGTGTTTGTTGGAGCTTCGAATGTACCTTCAGTGGTACGTGCAAAAGCTGATGTTGTTGCGCTTTGTAGAATTGTTAGTGTAAATGGACTTACAACTGCCCAGTTACCAGCGCCACGACGTGTACGCTGTGCAATGATGTTTGCAACACGGTTGATTTGAACTGCTAGAGCAGCATGTTCGTCACCAACGAATGTGGCTGTACCACTGACCTGTGCTTGGTTGTATGTCAACGCTGCTGTACCTGCCAAGCTGTTTAGGCTTGCTAGGATCTCTTGGTCAATCTCAGCAGTAATTTCTTGTGCTAGAGCTGCCATGATTTCAGCTTCGATGTCAATACCTTGTTGGGCTTGTGCGTCTTGAGCTGCCTCAAATGTCCAACGAGCTGATAGCTTACGTGTCTTAGCTTCAACTGTTTGCTTGAGGATTTGAATGCTCATACGCTTTCCAGCTACGCCTTCAAGAGCTGCTGTACTTGCAGCCTTACCAGTGCTAGCACCGGAATACTGCTCAGCAATCTTGAATGGGCTTAGTGCCTCTTCACCTGCTGTTACACCAACGATACTGCCGTCTTGACTGCCGGCAACACTGTCGCTATAACGAACACGTAGAGTATGGATTTGGCCAACTGGTCCAGTCATTGGTTGAACGCCTAGTAACTCGTTAGCGATAACGGTTGGCATAACACGACGGATTACTGGAAGAATCACGCGGTTTAGTGTTGCTACGTTGCCAGCAGATGTGCCACCAGCTGTTGCGCTCTCTGCGAGATACTTACGTGTATTCTCTAAAGTAACACCCATCACTGATTTCTTTGTACCTTGAAGACCTTCTAGTAGGGCCTCTTTGGTCTCCTGCCAACGACTTGTTAGTAGTTGTGACATTATATAATCTCCTTAATTATAGTCCAGCCAGGCGACGGATATCAACGATGTTACTATCGGGCTCGCTGCTGATTGTTGTTGTTGTTTCTCTGGTAACCTTGTTACCGGTAATTTCTTTTGCCTCTACAAGTGCCTGTCTTCTTTTTGGAGCACCGCCACCGTCGATAACGGTTGGCAAATACTTGTTAAAACTTTCATTCAATCTCTGAGTTTGAACAGTTTCCAAAAGCTCGCTCATAATTCCCTTTTGGTCTGAGTTCAATGGAGCCAATAGCTCACTCATGATTGCCTTTCTTTGAATGCTTTCTTTTAGTACACGAATTTCTGTCTGCTTGCTTTCAATGACCTTTTGAGCCTTTGATAGTACAGTGTGTGCTTCAGCAATCTCATAGTCCTTTTTATTAACGACTTTAAGTAATTTACTTGTTTCTGATTTCTCATTCAAGTAGCTGGATTGATATTCATTACTAAACGCTTCAAATATTCTACGTCCAAAATCTGCCTTTCTTGCTGCTTCAATATCTTCTTTTAGTTGTACTAATTCTCTATTCAAGTTCTTAGTGACTAAACCTTCAACCATTACGGCAGCACGTTTGACAAATTGTTTCTTCATCTGATCTAATGCAATACGACCTTCCTTGATCAACTTGACCTTGGTAGCTGCTAGATCTTTCTTATCTGCATAAAATTCTGCAATTTCATTAGCGAGCGCTTCAACTACAAATTCCTCTAACTTGAAAAATTTGCCTGCCATAACTTTTTGGTCTTCATGCAATTCTTTCACTTCGCCAGCTAAACTTCTAAGAACGAATTCTTTTAATTTTGCACTGTCTTGTTTCATTTTAACTGCATACTTGGCCTTAGCTTCGGCAAGTTGAGCACGGTCTTCAGCAAATTCAGCAATCTCAGGAGCCAATTGATCACCGATCATACGATCGATAGCTTCAACCATAACCTGACGATCATGCTCATAACGTTGACTGAATTCTTCTCTTAATTGTTGAGTTACTTGCTCACGATTCTCGGCAATGCGAGCCTCCCAAGCCTCTTCAATTTGAGCCTTAACACTTTCGCTAACCACATTGTTTTCAAATAAGCCTTTCAATACGTCCAACATGTGATTCTCCTTTTAGTGGAGTTTGTTTATTATTTCTAATAAACTCTCTTTGATGTATTTTTGTGCTTTCGAATCACCCTTGACCTCTTTCGCTATGCGCAAAGCATTATAACCACCTCTGGCATTCATAATGTGTTCATAAATTGGTGTAGGATATGCTCCAGGAGCACTAGGTTGAGCCACCACATCTACTGTAATGATCTCAAAATCGCTGACTTTGCCAGTGCCATCACCGCTGACGTTGCCAGAACCTCTGCTAGACACTCCCAACTTGACTCCACTTTCCAACATAGTACGCACTAGTTGGCCCATGGGTGTTGGCAATATCTTGAATTTTCCATAACCATTTGGACCGTCCATCCACATTTCAGTAATCATGTGTGACACACGGTCCAAATTGATCTTTAAGTCATCTGGATGATCTACTTCGCCCAAAACGCTATATCCGCCTGTAATTTGATCATTCAAAGTTTTGACAGCTCTTTCAATTTCATCTACAGGATATACTCTCTGGTTGGCATTTTTGATGCCTCCCTGAATGCAGATACCCTTCATGTAAAGGTTTTTGCCGTCTTGGCCGTCAGATTCGACCACCATGCGGGCTTGGTCGAAACTGAGATTTTCACGTAAGTAGTTCATCTATATGTTTACTTTGCTCTTCCTGGAGCGCCATTGATTGGACTGTCAGCACTTCTGTCACCATTGTCACCTGTGCTCTTCTTCTCAGCCCCATGTCCTGGCTCTTTCTTCTTAAATGCTGTCTTACCAGCCTTTCCGCCTGGAACATTAATGTTTCCACCATCTTGTAGCTGTGGCTTGCTGCCTTTGAATACACCAGTGCCTTTCAATTGTCCTTGATTAGCAAATGTTGGAGTCTCTGTACCGCCTTGATTTAAATTCTTAGCTGTACCGCCCATGTCATTCTTACCAGCTACGATTGACTTGGTGTTTACACCGTCGTCACCCATTTTTCCAAAGCTAGTATAGTCTTTACCACCGCCAACTTTTTCTACATACTCGCGAATAAAGTCTTCGTCAGTCTGTTCATCATCTGATTCTTCCTCTTCTTCATCTTCGTCACGCTTCTCGAAGTACATGCTCTCTTCTTCGCCTTCCTCTTCTTCCTCTTCGCCACCGAACTCGTCGCCGCCCATGTCATCGCCGCCGAACTCGCCTTCTTCACCTTCTTCATTGCCCATTAAGCTTTCAAACTCATCCTTAAGGGCCTCTAATTCTGCTTCTAGGTCGTCTAAACGATCGCCTAATTCTTCTTCGCCGCCCATGCCCATGTCGTCATCGCCGCCGAACTCATCACCACCCATGTCGTCACCACCGAACTCATCACCGCCCATGTCGTCATCGGATTCAACATCGCCTAACATGTCATCGGTTTCGTCACCGCCCATGGCTTCTTCTTCAGGCATACCGCCCATCATGTCCATGCCTTCTTCTGTTTCCTCTTCTTCAAAATCATCAGCTAGTAGATTCTCATAAATCTCACGGGATTTAGCTACTACGATGTCATGAAATAATTCACGTGCTTTGGCCTCATTGTCATTGATAAGGTGCTCAAGCATCTGCTCGAATTTTGAACGATCTGTCATTTTGTTCTCCTATAGGTAATGAGCTGTCAAGTATATTTACATATAACTGTAAAAATTGGTTGATAATGGTGTAATTTTAACGTATTTTTTCCCAGTCTTTGATAAGATCCTTAAAATCTTTAAAAAGTACACTTTTATAGTTGGGATATTTCCAATTAGTCTCGTAAAAATTTTCCACATTAACTCTAAAATAATTTATATTAGGGTTAGTTTTAATAATTGTTTCTGTTTGTTTTAGCCAGTTACCGTTGTAAGTTGCAGGGTCTTTACTATTTTTATAATTAAAAGTATTAGCATATACATTGTTTAATTTGCCATTAAGGCCTGAATAATCAAAACCAAAAATATAGACCTCATGAGGGTCGTGGCTAGTAGCTAAATTCAATGCTGTGGGTCCACTACTCCAACCTAAATTAGGCTCAAAGTAGTTAAACTTTTCAAAATTTTTATATTTTATATTATAGTTTGTCCAGACTGAACTATTCTTTTGATAACCAGCTTGATTGATTTCTTCAACCATCTTGGTGTCTACTGCCACAAGATAATCTGGCCTGTAATCCCTATATACAGCATTACAGGCATAGATAGCTCCGTATGGCTTAACTTCATCAAAGTCTATATTCAATCGTGTTCGGCCATTGCCAAACACAAAACTTCTTTTCATAGAGGTTTACGTCTGCACATCCAAACAACAGACTGAAATTCCTCTTGCATATAAGGAACACAATTATTTCTATCTAATGCTTCCTGTACATCTTCAAAAGTAATTTCACACCATAGCCATTCATTGGGGGCTTTGATATGAGTTTCAAAATACTCTTTGGTTTCACTATAATCATGGGCCATAATATAATCACCTGGCTTGAGCAAATCTGCTAGCAAATTAACTTCATTGATTTTATTACCACCGTCACACATTAATACTGTAGTACCTGGACGTTGAATAGCATTTTTAATTTCGTCATAGTTACTTTCTTTAATGGTTTTATAATCATCATTGAACAAATTACAACAACGTACAATAATGCCATCATCCCTTAATTGTTGAAATTGACCTAAATTAATCACATCATAGGTAGTGTATGAATATGTATAATTTAAATTCTTTAACACATTATTAAGAGCCAATGCTGTACCGCCTTGGCCAGTGCCAACCTCTACAACGTTTGCTGGTTTTACCTGTGCAAAAAACTTTTCAAAAACAGGTATAAAATTTCTATGCTGCTGGCTAATCAAGCCATATAAACTGAGATTCCAATCCATCTTTAATCCTTTATAATTTAAGCTGCTGGTGCTGCAGGTTCGGCGCCATACATACTTTGTACAAATGTCAAATCTTCTTCCATTTCTAAAATATGTGCTTCCGAACTCTTCCTTAAATCATTTATCTGTTTTAAAGTTAGTCTGGTTTTTCTTGTGTCACTACGCAGTAATTCCGACACATCACGGGCCGCATCGAATCTAAAATCGTTGCTGACTTTTTGTGTTTCAGGATTAAGATAGAATAATTCTCTTAAGATCATATATCTATTTATTAAACTGGAGGGGCCGCTGCTGGTGCTGTTGCACCCATACCTGTATCAACGCCTGGCGGCATACCTCCGGCAGCCTGGGCCATATCTTCTGGAGCACTAGTATCACTGGTCAATTCTAGATCACTGTCTATGCCAGCAGCACTAATGCCTGTGCTGCGTAATTCTCCGCTGGCATCAGTGCCACTTACAGAACTCATGCCCTTCTCTTGCTTCCATAAGTTTTCGTTTTCTGCCATCTCTTCTTCGCTGAGCCCTAGGAATCTCTTCAAGGCAAAACGCTTACTGATATAAGGCACAGCCTGTATAGTGTTAAATGTGTTGATTCTCTGCCCGTCAACTTCAGCTTGACGATAACTGGCAAAGTTCTGTGGTGGTTGGAATCTTATTTCAAATAAACTACTGTCAATATTAGTACCTTGAACATGTAGATAACGCTTAAATTCCTCATCAAACACACTGGATATGAGACTTTGCAATCTCATACAATAGTTATTGAAACGTAACTCTTGAATATAAGCAGTACCTACTCTTCCGTCGTTATACTGTGCCTGGCTGTCGTCCGCACCAGTAGGTAGGTAACTGCTAGGAATCCTTAGAGCTCTAAAAAGTTTATTCGTAAAGTATTTAAGGTCATCAATTTCACCTAAGTTTGTACCGCCAGGTAAAGTTTCAACTTTACTGCCTCGGCCACCTTCAGTTTGAGGGAAGAAATAATCTTCGTTAATACTTAATGGATTGTAGGCACTGTCGATCACATTCATTCCGCCCCCACTTTGACTAGGAATGCGACGCTGATGTATTTCATTCTTAACACGTTCCACAAAACTCATGGCCATGTGACTGGGCATGTTGCCTACATCAATGTAAAATATTCTACGCTCTGGAGCACGTTGTATACGATAGATTAGAATAGCATCTTCTAATAGTTCTTTTTGTTTGTATACTTTAAACACTTGTTCTAATAAACTATTGCCGAATGGATAATTATTATCTAACCCTTCGCTCAAACTTAAATGTATTACATGGGCAGCATCAATGGCCATTTCATTTTCACCAATATGGAATCTATCTCCATATTGTGTAGGGTACGCACCTGTTGCTCCTCTAGCTTGGCCGCCGCCAGCCACATAATTACTACCTCTATTATTAGTTTGATTAGGACTAGTCTGTATTTGAGTGGCTACTAAATTTTGAAAATTAGGTGCCAAATCACGGACCACATACTGTTCAGGCTTTTTGCCTTCACTTTCATTAACAATAACTTTGACTAATTTGCTAGGATCTACATAAAACCATTTTTGTGTTTCTGGATCTCTAATAAAAAATGCATCGCCATACTTGAAAGTATTACGGACCATGCGAAAAAATCTTGTGTCAAACTGTTGTAGTTTAAACCACTGTTGAAGATATTCTCTTAGAACACGGATTTCTGTATTTGTGGCCTTGTCTTTAAAACTAAGATGAAAGGTTGTGTTATTTTCTTTATTTTTCTGTGTGCAAAATTCTGCCAGAATATCTAATGCTGCATTGACCTCTGGATCCATGTCCATGGTATCATACTGCATATAACGTTCTATTCTATTGGGACTACCCACATAGATATCTGGCAAATAACTGCTGTAATTACTACGTGCAGGTCCGGCTTTACTGCCGTTATTGCTCATGGGACTAACTGTGCCAGTTTGATTGTTAACCGATACGGGACTGAAATATCTACGCCAACTCATTATCTTGCCCCAAATAGATTACCACTGGCAATACTTTTTGTAGCTTGAATTTGTTTAGACGATATATCCTCAGTTTTCTTTATAAGAGCATTCATGGTAGTATTTAACAACTCTAGTTTCTTTACTACATCGTCTAGGTTCGATTTTTGTTCCTTTGCACCATCCTTAGCAGACGGTGTTTTAGCAGATTCATCAACCGGAGTGTATTCTTCTCCAGTTTCTGGATTAATCTTTTTGCCTGGACTTGGTTCTTTTTTAGGTTCTTCTTTTTTAAGACTTTCAGCTTTACTTCTAATCACCGGCATTCCGTTAGCATCTATACTGATGTCACTAAATTTAGTATTTTTGGCCTTGTTTGTGGTCTCTGCTTTTATATCGGCCTTAATTCTTTCTGTGGGATCTTCTTTATTTTCACTATACTTTTCGTCTTTGCCCAAGTTTGCCAACATATTCTCGCCCATTTTTTCCAAGTCAACATCACTTGTAGGCAAGGAATCTTTTATGTCAGCCATGATTTTTTCTGCGGAATTGTCTGCAGATTTTTCACCAAGATCCATGTTCTCTAAAAGCTGCCCTCCTATAACTTCATCAAAATTACTGCCGAATTCGTCTACACTATTAGTCATTACTTCATCAAAATTATCGCCTACATTTTCCATTATACTGGATAATTCTTGTTTGATGTCAGCAGATACTTTTTCAGTTGCTGCTACCTGTGCCTCAGCTGATTTTGTAACAATACCTTTCTTTTCATTTTCAGCTTTGTTGTAAGCTTCGATTTCTGCTTCGTTATATTTGATACCACTTTCTAAAAGAGCGTTTTCAGTTTCAAGACGTTTTATTTTTTGTTGTTCAGCAGTGGACAATTCGCTTTCCATTGCCTTAGTACGTAACCCTGCTAGTTCTACATTATTTTCTTCTAGTTGTTCTTTGTTTTGTTTTAAAGAAGTTTCTGCACCTTCTTTATAAGTGGCCATTTGTTCATCTGTATACAATTTGGCAAATCCTAAAACAGATTCACCGTGTTTCTGATATACATCACCTACTTCTTCTGACGATGCACTTACATCCTTAACTGGCAAGGCCTCTTTAATATCCTCGGCAATTTTCTTGGAATTTTGCTCCATTACTTTGACTATTTTGCCATTCTCGGCTATGGATGTTTCCATGCCAGCCTTTTCGGCCATTGTTTTATCTCGAATTAATCTTTCTAATACCTTATTCTCATCTGCCATACGAGCATTTTCTTTTTGCCTGGCTTTGCTCTTTGCACTAGCTTCTTCATCCAA
>Ga0209401_1000175_pt1 | contig 44160 bp, 15 predicted proteins | sample M_140807_MF_Meta_FD_187318 | JGI IMG/M metagenome (GOLD analysis project Ga0209401, IMG submission 187318) | Freshwater microbial communities from Lake Montjoie, Canada to study carbon cycling - M_140807_MF_MetaG (SPAdes) (version 2) | ecosystem: Environmental > Aquatic > Freshwater > Lake... | reverse complement strand
TCGCTGCTGATCACCAGGGTTGGCGGCGCTGCAGGCGGCAGGGTGTCGTAGGGGATGGCCGCCAGAGCGGCGGCTTCTCCGAGTAGACCGGCGACATTGGTATAGGAGCCGGCCGCAACGCTGATCTCTGCGAGGCCGCTGCTATCGGCCGCAGGTGAAAAGATGGCGGTAAAAACCGCCGGGTCATCCGTTGCGATCAGCTCACGGAGCAGCCCGCCGGTTGCGCTGATCTGCTCCAGCGAGAAGCCAAGCGGCGCTTCTGAGAAGCAAAAGGTGATCGTGGCCACCTGATCGGCAGCCAAGGCAGCGGTGTCGCTGCTGATCACGAGGGTTGGCGGCGCTGCAGGCGGCAGGGTGTCGTAGGGGATGGCCGCCAGAGCGGCGGCTTCTCCGAGTAGACCGGCGACATTGGTATAGGAGCCGGCCGCAACGCTGATTTCAGCAAGACCGCTGCTATCGGCCGCAGGCGAAAAGATGGCGGTAAAGACCGCCGGGTCATCCGTTGCCATCAGCTCACGGAGCATCCCGCCGGTTGCGCTGATCTGCTCCAGCGAAAAGCCAAGCGGCGCTTCTGAGAAGCAAAAGGTGATCGTGGCCACCTGATCGGCAGCCAAGGCAGCGGTGTCGCTGCTGATCACCAGGGTTGGCGGAGGTGCGGGCGGCAGGGTGTCGTAGGGGATGGCTGCCACGGCGGCGGCTTCTCCGAGCAGACCGGCGGCATTGGTGTAAGAGCCGGCCGCAACGCTGATCTCTGCGAGGCCGCTGCTATCGGCCGCAGGCGAAAAGATGGCGGTAAAGACCGCCGGGTCATCCGTTGCCATCAGCTCACGGAGCATCCCGCCGGTTGCGCTGATCTGCTCCAGCGAAAAGCCAAGGGGCGGTTCCGAGAAACTAAAGGTGATCGTGGCCACCTGATCGGCAGCCAAGGCAGCGGTGTCGCTGCTGATCACAAGAGTGGGCGGTGGTGCGGGCGGCGGTGCAGGCGGCAGGGTGGGCTGAGGTGCGGGCCCCAGTTTGGGCACCAAGGATTCGTAGGTGGTGGCTAGAAGGGGATCGAGGGTTTCATCGACCTCCTGTTGCAACAGTTCCTGCAGCAGCTGAATGCGGGTGGCGTCGTTGAGGCGAGCGGGTTGGCGATGCTCCAGCAACACCAGCAGCACCCAGGAATCGACCCGAAAAGGAGCATGCACCTCCCCCACTTTTAGGGACTCGAGCACAGCCCGGATTGTGGGGTGGGGTTGGCTGATCAGCATCGGGCCCACCAGGCCATGGGTGAACCGCTCCTCGCCGAGGGAATGTTCCTTAGCCAGTTCGGAGAAATCGTCCCCGTCGTTGATCAAGCGCAGATAGAGCTCCTCGGCCGCCCCCTGGTTGTGGAGGCGGATCAGGCCGTACACCACCTGCTCAAGGTCCTTGCGCCGCTCCAGAAAATAGGGCTCCACCCGATCCTGATAGCGGGTTTCCATCAGCTTCTGCAGCCGCACCTGATCCCAGCGCTGGCCCATCCCGAGTTTCAAGGGATCGGGGAGGTTGGCGATCCAGTCGCCCGCCAGGCTGGACGGGGCCTCACCCTCCACTCCCTCCCAAAGGCGCTCGATGATGATCGGCTCCTCTTCCCGAGTAAAGCTCACCCCCTCCCGCAGCTGGCGCAGCAGGTTCTCCTGGGCCATGGAGCGCAGGATCCCGTGCTGGAGCAGCAGCTCAGCGAGGGGCTTGCTGGCCAGGTCTTGAATACCGGCCAGTAGTTCGGAATCGAGGTCCGGACAATCGAACATCAGGCATTAGCTGAACCAGAAACACTCCCGGCCCTGCTGAGCAGTTCCGTGACCGCCACAGCCCGCAGCTGACCGGAGGAGCCCATGTTAACGACGACCGCATTAAGGGCCACACTACCGTTGTTAAGGCTGCTGGTGGCCTGACCAGAAACGGAGGTGGCGGAGGCCACGGATTTCTGATTGGCCAAGACGGCGATCTGCCCCTGGTCGGCCGCGGTGATTCCCACCGACGAACCGGTGTCGCTAAGGATGCCAAAGCTGCTGCTGGCAACCGTTGCAGAGGCATTCCCAGACACCGAAAGGGAGCTGAGGTTGGAGAGGCCGGATGCCGTGACATTGATCTTGGCCAGATCGGCACCCGTATTGAGTTCGGTGTTGCGGATACCGGTGATGTTGCCGCTGCCGCCGCTGGTATTACCCAGGGTGGTGCTGCTGGTGCCGTTGGTGGCCGATGCGCGCAGATCAACCGCACTCTGAGCCTTGGCATCAACGGTGCCGAGGGATCCGCCACCGAGGGTGATGGACGAAAAATTGGTGGGGGTGGTGGAATTGCCAAGGATGCCGCTCACCTCAAGGCCCATCTGGCTAGTGGCGTTGCCCACGCCGGAGGAGAGGGCACTGACCAGCAAGGGATCGATGCCGCTGCCGACGCTGGCCGTGGCATTCACATTGCCCTGATCCCCGATCCTGATGGTATTGGCCAAATCCAGGCGCAGGGCATCGGCCTGGAGCGTGGCCAGGGCATCGCTGTTGCCGGTCACGGTGCTGGCGGTGCTGCGGCCGGCGAGGCTGGCCGTGGCTTGAACATCACCGGAGCTGCCGATCGTGATGTCGTTGGCTGTATTTCTGGCCGTCAGACCACGGGCGGTGATGGTGAGATCGGCAAGGGCGTTATCGAGCAGGGCGTTGTTGCCAATGGTGGCAGCATCAGCCACGCCCTTGATGCTCGAATCCGCCTTCACGCTGCCTGAGGAACCGGCAGTGATGGCCGTGTCCTTAAAGCCTTCGGCCACCAGGCCGGCGCTGGCTGTGGCGTCATTATCGATGTTGCGGGCAACGGCATTGAGCGTGCCGGTAGCCACAGCCGTGATGGTGTTCTGGCCGCCAGAAATCAGACTGGTGTTGTTACCGGTGCCCGTGATGCCTACCACCTGAGCGAGGTTGAGGCTGTCGCTGAGGTTGAGGGTGCGATCCGCCTCACGGCTGCCGGCGAAGGCATTGGCCATGGAAGGAAGGGTGAGGCTGACGCCAGCGACACTGGGAGTAACAGCGGCGACGCTGTAAGTGCCGCCGGGTGCCGTGGGTGGCACAAGCAGCTGGAAGCGATCAGCATCCACCAGCTGTTCGGCAGTGCCATCACTGTCGGTGAGGAGATCAACAACCGGACCACCACGAGATAAGGAAAGCTGAAAGGCGGTAGTCGTTGCATTGACCACGTAGTAAGTGGAGCCGAGGGTCAGGCCATAGCGGGCGCTGTCACTAATGTTTGCAGGAGTTGTATTATTGAGCCGGAAACGAACGATGTCATTGTTCGCGTAGGTGATGCCCGTGGGCATCGAGATGGTGTCAGCGGTGTCATTCACTGCACCAAAACCAAGAAGCTTCACCGCATAATCTGTGTTTGGCAAGAGGCCTGCAACGCTGGCAGGTAATTGCACAATTTGACCATCAGCCAGCAACTGCACACCGATGAGGCTGGGTGTGGAGATGGCAGTGTTCGCAGCTGGATCAAAGGTGAGAAGAATATTGCCCGCGGATGTCCAAAGGGAACCAAGTGTATCTGTGCCAGAAACGGTGCTGGCATTGGCAGAAAGCGTGGATGCAGCATTGGCTTGGATCGTCAGATCAACGCCGGCCGTTTGATTGCCATTGGCCAGACCAGTCACAAGGCCGTAGCTAGTGGATGTGGGCTGAACATTGCCCGTGTCGTTGGCGGTCGTGCCTCGGGTGGTCACTCCAGCCCCTGCCCCCGCACCGCTGCGGGCTTCGGCACTGCCGGAGGTGCTGATAGCGCTACCAACGAGGTTGAGATTGGCCTGGGTGTTGATCCCTAGATCGGCTCCTGCGGTCGTGGCACTGTTTCTTGAACCAAATACCTGGATGTTGGCTTCACTCAACGCTGCACCACTGGTAGTGGAAGCATTGAGCTTGGCGGTATCGGTGGCGTTGAGATTGAGGCTGACATCCGTGCCCGCCATCGTGGTGGTGTCCACCAAAGCCTGGATATTGCTCACCTCAGTTGGCAGGTTGAGGTTGTCCATGCCACCAAGGCGGAAGACACCGGCCGTGGCATCACCGGCAACGCTGGAGGCGTTGACCTCGATCACATCAGCGGCGATGACACGCAAGTTGGCCGCATCACCGGCCTGCACACCTGCGGTGCCAGCGGTATTGCGATTGAGATCCACACCGGTGACTGTGCTGACAGAATCAGCAGTAGCAACGGACGGCCGATAGGCCTGAAGGGTGCCGGATGCAACAACTTTCACCGCTATGCCGGAATTTTCAGCAGAACTCAGCTGGAATTCACCAGTGCTCGGGAAGACGTTAAAGACGTAGTAATCACGATCCGCCTGGACGCTGCCATTGGAGGTGGCGAATCGAACCCGATCACCATTAATCAGAGGAAAGTTAACGCCCGTCAGACTGGTTTGGAAACGGTTGGTGTAAAGCGTTGGGTCGAGTAGGCTCAACGTGCCGAGCGATTCGTTCCCGACCGCCTGGGCCGTCACCCGATTGTTGGTGCTAGCCGTGGCAACCAAATTGAGAGCGGATCCGGCCTGAACACTGTCGGTGGCGCTGTCGGTGAGGTTGGCATCGTCGATGCCATAGGCCCTGCTGGCCAATCCCGCGAGAGCCAGGCCGCTCACATTGGAGGCGCTTACCGTCTGCGTGCTGTTGGCATTGATGGTGAGATTGAGAGCGTCACCGGCAGAGATGCTGGAATCACGGCTGCCCGCAGCCTCAACGGTGCCGCTAGAAGAGGAAACGAAGCCGACCGATGAAGTTGTGGTATCGCCCTTGACATTGCCCGATAGGTTGAGATTAATGTCCGAGCCACCTGTAAAACTACTGCGATCAGTGCCAAGGCCGTAGGCAGAAAGACTGGAATAAGCTCGATCGGATACAGTCTGGGCCAGAGCTATGGCGTTTTGGGAGGCTGTGGTGGAGCCAGAGATGCTGCCACCACTAGTAATACTGACAGCGTCACTACCCTTGACCTCAATGGCTCCGACAATTGCCGTAACAATATCGAGGGAAGAGAGTGCGGTAGCAGTGGAAGTGGTGAGTGCCGATGTCGAGAGATTGATGTCGCCACCACTAGTTACCGTAGTGTTGCGAGCACCATATGCAGTATTATAAGTATTGGCGGCCGGATCACCTTGTAGTTCATTATATACCCCAGGCGAAATAACAGCAACGCCGCCCCTTTCAAAGCCGGTGGCAGTAAAATCGGCTTGACTACTGGCAAACGTTTTACCGGTTGGATCTTCGACATAGTTTTGGACATCAGCAACATATCGGCCACTTGCGTTTAACCTGTCAAATTGACCGAACGTAAGGTTCAGAGTGATCCGATCAGTGCCGCTATTGCCGTCATAAAGAACATTAATACCTTTGGTACTGGCTGAAGTACCAACACTGTCATTTCCAGCACCAAGGTCAACCTTTGAAATGTTCTTAAAAGCTGTGCTGCCGAACTCATAGGAGTCGTTAAATGCAGTGGCATTAACAGTGTCGTAGGTTGTTACTTGGCTAGCACCACTGCCGGTGACAACAGGATCACCGCCATCAAGCATGTCAATACCCTGACTGCCGGGGTTCCAAGAGCCAGTTGGTGCTGTTATCGCGCTAGTCTGACCACCTTCACCTTGTAATTTGAAGACATTAATACCATTAGGGTCGACAACATAAGAATCCGCACCCAAATCGCTTGATGTGATAGCGATGGTATTAATGCCAGCTCCAGCATTAACAAGGTCAGCGCCTTCGCCCGGAACGATGTAATCATCGCCTGTGCCACCAAAAATGGTGTCGTTACCATCAAGGCCGGCGATGTTGTCGGCACCAGCGTTACCTACCAAGAAGTTGGCACCGGCACTTCCAACAAGGGCGTCATCGGCAGCACCGCCGATCACAGCCTCAAAATTGGCTACACCATTAGCAGCACCTTGGGTGGTTGCTTGGGAAACTTTGATATTGGTGGCGGAACTGGCATCGAAAAGGGTTATCTCACCCTTTGTGGTATCAATCTGACCGTTAGCATCCTTATCAAAGGAATAAGAAGCATTGCTAAGGTTAACCACCACGGGACTGGTGGAATTAAACGTGGAATAATCGAGCGTATCGAGAGTGCCGCCCTTGGCGTCTATGGTGCCTGTTTGAATATCAGCCGAATCAATCCTTAAAATATCGTTTTGCTCGCTGAGCACTAAGTTTTGAATATCGGTATAGCTCTGATTCCAGTCGTTGCTGACCTGATTGGTGGTTGCTCTGATCAGCTGCTGAGTAATAGCAGAATTATAGGTATTGGTGAAAGTGCTAACGTTAAGAACAGCGTTTGCATCACCAAGAACCGTGCCAGTGTCAGTGCCAACCAGACTGATATCAAGCCCTTCAATGCGAGCGGTGCTAATCGCTGTTGAGGAATAGGTCAGCGTGTCGATCGAAGCATCAGAGGCCGTGCCGAAACTGCCGCCACTGATGCTGTCATTGCCGAAGGAACCGATGATGGTGTCGGCACCATCACCACCCTGGATCGTGTCAGCGCCATCGGTGATGTTGCTGCCCACACCATTACCGCCATCGATGGTGTCGTTACCAGCAAGACCCTTGATGCTGTCGGCACCGTCGAAGCCGCGGAGCATGTTGGATTGGGTGGTTTGATCGTCGCCGGTGATGGTGTCGTTAAACCTGGAACCATCAACGTTTTCGAAACTGCTGTCTGTGGTGGTGGAAACAATCGAACCATCACCATTGATCAGGCCACCAGCTAGGCCACCAAAGACGCCGGTAGCTTTGTTCTGGCTGAGATCAACAACAGCTCCGCTGGAAACTTGATAAGAGGAGTAATCGAGAAGATCAATGCCGGTATCAGTCTTGGTACCACCGGAATAAACACCATTGGTATAGCTAGCGCCTTCAATGCCACCACCGTCAGCTCGCCCAGCAATCAGACCCGGTGTACCACTCGATCCTTGGAAGCTGAGGGTGTCAGCGCCTGAGCGCAACTGGAGGTTCTCGATTGAGCTGAAGTCGAGATTGTCAATCGTGCCGGCGTTGGCACCCGTTAGGGCGACGAGACTGTCACCGGTATTGTCATAGATGGCGTCTCCGGTATCGCTAGCTGATGCAGGATTAGTGTAATCACTGCCTACAATTGCCTCGAAACCTGTGACATTGCCAGTGACGTAACTGGCCTTAGCACCTGTGGCGGTGCCAACAGCGTCCGCACTAATACCGTCTAGAGCAACAGTAATCGGACCAGCGTTACCGCTATAACTGATTGTGTCACCAGTCCCAACTCCTAAGGCCACATCACCCTTGATGGTGGTGGCACTGTTGATGCCTGAAGCCAAGGTCAGGGTGTCATTCGCAGCCCCGAGGTCGACATTGCCGTCAATGTTGGAGCCGGAGGTCAACGTTAGGGAATCATTGCCATCTTGGCCATCAGCGCTGCTGCCGAGGGTTACATTTCCGGTGATGGTGGAGGCGTTACTGAGCGAAACTGCATCTGCACCGTTGCCGGTGATCACATTTCCAGTGATGCTGGAGGCATTGAGTGTCAGCGTATCATCGTTATTGGAGCCAACTGGAACAATGTAAAGGTTGTCGATACCATAACTTTCATTATCAAAATTTTCATCGAGGCTAGAACCGAAGCCAAGCTTGATGGTGGAGTAACCCGCGGGTAGCGTGATCGTGACGGTGGCGATCTGATCGTTCCAGCTGCCGAAGCCGCGGTTGGCTAAGGAATCCTTGGCGGCAATCGTCCAGTTGAAACCATTGTTAGAGCCACTCGCTGAGTTAATCGAAGAATTTAAGTGGAAATTACCGGTAAACGCTACAACATCATTAATATAAGCAGTAAAGTTTTCGCTGTCCCAGCTGTCAAGTCTAAGAAGATCAAAGCTGATTGCAGTAGGCTGACTGGTAAGCGTGAACGACTTGGAAACATCTTGGCCACTGCTCTTAGCACCATTGGAATAACGGCCTAAAAAGCTGCCGTAATAGGGCGAAGCAGTATTGAGGATGCCTCCATTCCAGCCACTCAGTGAATCAAATGAATCAATAATCGTCTCGTTGTCGGCATTTGCCCCCAGGCTCACATTGCCTGTGACCGAGGAACCTGCACTGAGCGTCAGCGTGTCTGATCCAGAGCCGGTGGTAATGGTCGCTGTGATTGCAGTTCCGTTGGCATTCAGGCTGTCATTGCCATCAAGACTGTTGCTATCACTGCCGAGGGATATCGTCTGACCATTACCACCAATCGTGGCATCAGTGAGGGTGAGAGTGTCGGCGCCAGCTCCGGTGGCAATGCTGCCCGTGACGACTGATTTGGAGTTGCTGCTTGCTCCCGTCACTGTCAGGGTGTCAGCGCCATCGGTGGAATCTGTGTTCGAACCGAGGGTGAGGTTGCCGGTGATCGTTGAGGCGTTCAGCACACGGACCGTGTCAGCACCACTGCCGGTGCTCACATTGCCGCTGATGCTGGAAGCGTTGAGGGTCAGGGTATCCGTGTTGCTGACAATCGTCGGGGTGATGGAAAGATTGTCAATCCCGTAGGACTGGGTGGAGAGAGCCTGGGAAATGGTGGAGCCAAAACCTATCTTTGTGTTGGCACGGCCTGCCGGAATCTCAATGGATAGCGTGAAAGTTTGATCTTGGACGGCGGCATCACCGGCGTAGGCTCCTTTGGAGTCCTTTGTAGTGATAGTCCAATTGAAACCATTGTTGGTTCCCGAGACAACGGTGCCAATGGGTTGTGCAATGGAGACTCCTTTGGCCCAGAAAAGATTGGTGCCTTTGTCAAAACCATCACCACCCCAACGTACCTGTCCAAGACTAGGATCATAAAAGTATACATTTGTTCTACCATTATTGTTGGGGTGTGTGCCAAAAGCAAATATTGGACCTAACCCGTAATTAGTTGCAAAGGTTCCCAGAGATGTGCCAGTGGAGATAGCGACATCCCTCGCCATCGTTTCATTTCCCCACCATGGCATTTCACCACCGTTGGCCGGTGTATTGAATTTGCCTGTATAAGCAGGATTGGATGGACTAACATCTTTACCTTCAAAGAAGCCAGTGACTTGAGCAGGATCAGAAGAGGTGAGCCCCTGTTCAAAAGCAACGGTATCATCAACATAGACCCTGAATAGCTCCCCATTCCAGTTGTCTATTCTTGCTAAGTCAAAACTTAGGGTTGTGGCAGAGCCACCAAGATTAAACGATTTAGAAGTATCTTGTCCACTGGTCTTGCTGCCATTGGCATAACGACCAAGCAGACTTCCGTAATAGGAACTCGAGCTATCAACCGTGCCGTTGGTCCAGCCACTTGCGCTGTTGAAGGATTCGGTGGTCGCTGGAAGGCTGCTATCAATAATGTAAGTGTCGCCATCAGAGCCCAAGCTCACATTGCCACTGACCGACGACCCTGTAAGGGACAGTTCATCCGAACCAGATCCGGTGGTGATGGACGATGTGATCGCCGTTCCGGATGCAGTGAAGCGGTCGTTGCCATCAAGGCGGTTGTTGTCGCTGCCTAATGAAATCGTCTGACCTAGGCTGCCGATCGTGGCATCGGTGAGGGTGAGGGTGTCGGCGCCAGCTCCGGTGGTGATGCTGCCGGTGATCACCGATTTGGAACTGCTGCTGGCACCGGTCACCGTCAAGCTGTCGGCACCATCGGTGGAATCCGTATTCGAACCGAGGGTGACGTTGCCAGTGATGGTCGAGGCGTTCAGCACACGGACCGTGTCAGCGGCACTGCCGGTTGTTACGTTGCCGCTGATGCTGGAGGCATCCAGGGTGAGGCTGTCATCGTGGCTGACGATCGTGGGGGTGATCGTGAGATTGTCGATGCCATAGCTCTCATCGTCGATGCCCTGATCCAGGGTGGAACCGAAACCAAGTTTGTTGAAATTGGTATAACCAGCTGGCAGTGTGATCGTGATCGTGGCGGTCTGGTCACTCCAGCCAGCAAAGCCATAGCCGGCTAAGGAATCCTTGGGAGCGATGGTCCAGCTGAAGTTATTGGTTGTACCGCTGCCACTGCTGATGCCACCGCTGGTGAAAGTACGGCTAAAGGCTTCGGTGTCGTTGATATAGGCCTTGAAGCTTTCGCCATCCCAGCTATCGAACCGATTAAAATCAAAGCTGATTGTGGCTGGTGTATTACTAAGGGAGAAGGACTTGTAGACATCTTGACCATTGGTTCTGGTGCCAAAGGCATAACGGCCCAAGAAACTGCCGTAATAGGAGTTACTTGAATCGACAGTGCCACCGCTCCAGCCCGTGGCGCTATTGAAGGAATCATTGACCGTGTTGGGGATATCAATGATCGCCTGGTTATCGCCAACACTCCCCAGCGACACATCGCCAATCACCGACGAAGCTGCACTCAGTGAAAGGATGTCCGATCCAGAGCCGGTCGTGATCGACGCGTTAATCGTCGTGCCGGAAGCACTCAGGTTGTCGTTGCCATCAAAGGCGTTGGTGTCACTTCCGAGGGAAAGCGTCTGACCGGATACACCGAGTGTTGCGTTGGTCAGGTTGAGGGTGTCAGCGCCTGCACCGGTGGTGATGCTGCCGGTGATCACCGATTTGGTTCCGGATGGAACACCGGTCACCGTGAGGGTATCGCCGCCATCGATGGTGTCCGAATTGGAGCCGAGCGTGACACTGCCGGTGATCGTGGACCCTGCAAGCACACTCACCGCATCCGCACCGCTGCCGGTGCTCACATTGCCGGTGATGTTGGAAGCATTGAGCGTCAGCGTGTCGGTGTTATTGCCAGTGCTCGTATCGCCGTCAATACCGAGTGTGATGTTGCCACTCACAGAAGAGGTAGCAAGCAGGGTCAGCGTGTCAGCGCCAGAGCCACCGGTGATCGTTGCTGTGATCGCCGTGCCGTTTGCCGTCAGGGCGTCGTTGCCATCGAGGCTGCTGCTATCGCTGCCAAGGGAAAGCGTCTGACCGCTACCGCCAATCGTGGCATTGGTGAAGCTGAGGGTGTCAGCGCCGGCACCGGTGCTGATGCTGCCGCCAATCACCGACTTGGAGCTGCTGCTGGTGCCCGTCACCGTCAAGGTGTCAGCGCCGTCCTGAGTGACATCGCTGCCGAGGGTGACATTGCCGGTGATCGTCGAGGTGGTCAGCACACTCACCGCATCAGCGCCGCTGCCGGTGCTCACATTGCCGGTGATGTTCGAAGCATTCAGCGTCAGCGTGTCCGTGGTGCCAAGGGTGGTATCCGTGGCCGCGCCAAGGGTCACATCGCCCGTCACCGTGGAAGCGGCACTGAGCGTCACCGTGTCGGAGCCGGAGCCGGTGGTGAGCGTTGCGGTGATCGCCGTGCCGTTCGCCGTCAGCGTGTCATTGCCGTCATTGTTGTTGTTATCACTCCCGAGGCTCAGGGTCTGGGAGGTGCCGCCAATCTTTGCATCGTTGAAACTCAGTACATCAGCTCCACCACCAGTGATGATGCTGCCGGTGATTTCCGATTTGGTTCCAGATGCAATACCCGTAACTGTGAGGGTGTCGCCGGAATCCTTGGTATCCGTGTTGGAGCCGAGGGTCACGCTGCCGGTGATCTTGGAGCCACCGAGAACACTCACCGCATCAGCGCCACTGCCGGTGGTCACATTGCCGGTGATGTTGGAAGCATTGAGAGTTAGCGAGTCGTCACTACTGATACCCGACGTGGGGGTGGTTACGGGTATGGAGAGATTATCAATTCCATAGCTCTCATCCGAGGAGTCCGAATTAAGGTTAGAAAGGAAACCAAGTCGGAAATTAGTATAGCCAGCTGGTAACGAGATCGTAATAGTAGCAGTTTGATCGGACCAAGAATTGGAGAAGCCGTGGTCTGCGAAAGAATCCTTGGGATTGATGGTCCAGTTGAAGCCGTTAGTGGAACCACTGGAACTGCTGATGGCTTGATTGAAGGGAAAGTTGGCGTCAAGTGCAACTGCATTATCGATATAGACCTTAAAATTTTCACCATCCCAACTGTCGAGTTTAAGGAAATCAAAGCTGATCGTGGCGGGCTGGCCGCTAAGAGTGAATGACTTATAAACGTCTAGACCATTAATCTTGCTGCTGTTATCATAACGCCCTAGGAAACTTCCATAATAAGTGGATGAAGTCTCGAGTTTTCCGCCAGTCCAGCCACTGAGACTGTCGAAAGTGTCAATGCCTTGAACAGTGATTACAGGGGTGTCATTATCAATACCGAGGTTGACATCACCAGTCAGCGAAGAGTTGGCACTCAGCGTCAGCGAGTCAGCTCCGGAACCAGTGCTGATGGCCGCCGTGATGGCAGTGCCGGAGGCGGTGAAAGTGTCGTTTCCATCAAGGCCATTGTTATCGCTACCGAGAGTGATCGTCTGGCCTGCGCCGCCAATGGTGGCGTTGGTGAGGGTGAGGGTGTCGGCGCCGGCACCAGTGGTGATGCTGCCGGTGATCACCGACTTGGAGCTGCTGCCAGCGCCCGTCACCGTCATGCTGTCAGCGCCATCAGTCGAATCAGTGTTGGAACCGAGCGTGACGTTGCCGGTGATCGTTGAGGTGTTGAGCACACTCACCGCATCTGCGCCGCTGCCGGTGCTCACATCCCCGATGATGTTGGAAGCATTGAGCGTCAGCGTGTCGGTGTTGTTGCCGGTGCTGGTATCGCCGTCGATACCGAGCGTGATGTTGCCACTCACAGAAGAGGTAGCAAGCAGGGTCAGGGTGTCAGCGCCGGAGCCACCGGTGATCGTTGCTGTGATCGCCGTGCCGTTTGCCGTCAGGGTGTCATTGCCGTCGATGCTGCTGCTGTCGCTGCCCAGGGAAAGCGTCTTACCGTTGCCGCCGATCGTGGCATTGGTGAACTCGAGGACGTCAGCGCCAGCACCGGTGCTGATGCTGCCGCCAATCACCGACTTTGAACTGCTGCTGGTGCCCGTCACCGTTAGGGAGTCAGCGCCATCACCCGAATCCGTATTCAGGCCGAGGGTGACATCACTGCTGATCGATGAAGTACTAGCAAGCGAGACCTTGTCAGCACCGCTTCCGGTGTTCACGGTGCCGGAGATGGTGGAGGCGTTCAGACTCAGAACATCATTGCCATCGGAGCTATCACTGTTAGCCCCAAGGGTGACCGCGCCAGTGATGGTGGCACCGAGGGTGAGAGTCACCGAATCAGCGGACGAGCCGGTGCTCAGGGCGCCCAGAATGTCGCCACCCTTGGACTCAATCGTGTCAATGCCGCTGCCGCCGGTGTAGGAGCCGATCGAGGAGTTGGTGTCGTTGATCGTGAGGGCGTTGGCGCCATCCCCCACATTCACCGCCCCGGTGACCGTGCCACCGTTCATGGTGATCGTGTCATTACCACCGGCAGCGGTGACCGAACCGATGGCCCCGGCACCGCTATTCATCACCACGGTGTTGGAGGTGCCATCCCCGAGGTTGAGGTTGCCGCTCAGCGAACCACCGCTCTGAACCGTCACGCCATCAATGCCAGTGGAGAGGCTGAGGTTCTCGATTGAGCTGAAGGTCAAGCCATCCATCGTGCCGCTGTTGGCGCCACTGATCACGATTGTGCTGTCACCGGTGCTGTCGGTGACGGTGTCATTGTTTGTGCTGCCACCAACAAGATCTTCAAAACCGTTGGCTGTTCCGCTGATAGCCGTGGCTCCGCCAGCTGCCGTACTCCCGGCATTGCTCGTGATATTGGTGAGGGTCACCGACACGGCGTTGCTGTAGCCGACGTAGCTGAGGCTGTCACCCGTTCCGCCTCCCAAATCGAGATTGCCGCCGATCGTGGAGGCGGTGCTGCTGATCAGCAGGGTGTCATTGCCGGTGGTGGTAGACACATCGCCCACCACATCACCGCCACTGAGGGTGATCGAATCGGTTCCGCTGCCACCAAGATAAGAACCAATCGAGGAGCTGGTGCCGCTGATTGTGAGGGTGTTGCTGCCATCACCGGCACTCACGGCGCCGATCACCGATCCGGCGCTGATCGAGAAGGTGTCGGTGCCCGTGCCGGAGTTCACCGAAGCCACCGTTCCGGCAGAGCCATTCATCGTGAGGCTGTTGGTGCCCTCGCCGAGATCAAGATTGCCGTACAGGGAGAGGCCGCTGCCATTGCCCGACACCGTGGCCGTGTCGTTGCCGCCCGACAGGTTGAGGTTCTCAAAGGTGCTGAAGGCCATGCCATCGAGAGTGCCGCTGTTGGCTCCCGTGATCGCCAACGTGCTGTCGCCGGTGGAGTCGGTGATGGTGTCGGCATTGTTGCTGCCACCCACCAAGGTTTCGAAGCCGGTGGTCGTGCCCGTGATGGCCGTGGCATCACCTGCTGCTGTACTGCCCGTGTTGTTGGTGATGTCGGATAGGTTCACCGATACAGCATTGCTATAACCCGAATAGCTCAGGGTGTCGGAGCTGCCGGCTCCTAGGTCTAAATTGCCTGAAATTAATGCTGCATTGTTGTTGAAGAGAATCGTGTCGTTTCCGCCTTTGAGATCAAACTGTTCGAAGGAACTGAAACTGAACGAGCCGTTGTTGGCTTCATCACGAATCGTGCCAGTGTTGGCTCCGCTAACCGTGGCCACCTCATCGGTGTTGGCTGTCGTGCCGCGCAGGGTGTCGGTGCCAGTGGCGCCTACTAGGCTTTCGATCCCGCTGAAGGTGTCCGTGCCCTGGCCGGTGCTGCCGCCGGATTGGGTGGCATAGGAGCTGATGGTGACATCCACGTTGCTGCCACCCGCATAGCTGAGGGTGTCGGTGCCTACGCCACCAGCGATCGTGTCGCTGCCGGTGTTGGAGGCCGTGAGCGTTTGGTTATTGGCGGCTGCCGTGATGTTGAAGTTGGCTTTCGAAGCCTGGGCGTTGAAGGTCTGGTTGTTGGTGTTCAGACCGGTAACGGTGATCGTGTCGGTGGCATCGCCGCCGTTCACCACCACGTTGCCACTGCCGGTGGTGATGCTGATGGCGTTATCGGTCGTGTTGTCAGCCGTGGTGACCGAAAGGGTACCGGTGAGATTGGTCGCGTTGATATCGCCGACCAGACCGGTGACGACCTGCTGGGCAGCACCACTTTCGGTCAATGTCTTGTTGTTAGCTAGCTTGCTGGCGTCGATCGTCAGCGTGTCGCCGCTGGTGGTGCCGCTTACCGTCGTGGTGTTAGTGCCGGTGCTGATCGTGGCAGCGTTACCAGTGACATCGGTATAAGCCAAGCTCACCGTGCCGGTGGTGTCCGCAGCATTGGTATCGGCCTCCAGATTGCTTACGGTGTAGGTGGCGCTGCCATTGAGATCGAGCGTGGTGTTGTCCACCATGCCATCGGCGTTCACTGTCACCGTGTCGTTGCTGCCACTGGCGGTGATCGTGGTGTTCGCACTACCAGTGACAATGTTGATGCTGTTGTCGTTGGTGTTATCAGCGGTCGTCACCGTCAAGGTGCCAGCGAGGCCCGTGGCATTGATATCGCCCACCAAACCGGTCACCACCTGTTTGGCGGCACCGCTTTCACTCAATGTGGCGTTATTAGCCAGCTTGCTGGCGTCAATGGTGAGCGTGTCACCGCTGGTGGTGCCACTCACCGTGATCGAGCCGCTGCCGGTGCTGATCGCGGCGGCGCTATCGAAAACGTCGGTGTAGGCGAGGCTGACCGTACCGGTGGTATCGGCTGCGTTGGTGTCGGCCTCGAGGTTGCTGACCGTGTAGGTGGCGCTGCCGTTCAGGTCCAGGGTGGTGTTGTCCACCATCCCATCAGCATTCACCGTCACGGTGTCACTGGTGCCGCTGGCGGTGATCGTGGTGTTGGCGTTGCCAGTGGTGATGCTGATGCCGTTGTCAGCCGAATTATCTACTGTTGTCACCGTGAGAGTTCCGGTGAGAGCGCTGGCATTGATATCGCCAACCAGACCGGTGACGACCTGCTGAGCAGCACCGCTTTGAGTCAATGTGGAATTGTTTGCCAGCTTGCTGGCATCAATCGTCAGCGTGTCGCCGCTGGTTGTGCCACTCACCGATGTGGTGCTGGAGCCGGTGATGATGGAGGCCTTGTTATCCGTGACGTCGGTATAGGCCAAACTCACCGTGCCGGTGGCATCTACCGCATTGGTATTAGCCTCAAGGTTGGTAACGGTGAATGAATTACTGCCAGTGAGAGTTAGATTGGTATTATCAGCCATCTGATCGGCGTTCAGCTGGATTGCACCGGGTATTTGATCTGCCACTACTCCCGCCACCCAGTTCGATGTGGAGCCGCTGAGAGCCATGTTGAAGAGGGTGCCCGTATTGCCATTGCCGCTGAGATCGGCCAGGGAAGAGAGGCCCGCGTTACTGCCGGCGGGACTGCCCTGGTTAAATGTGTAGTAAGCGACAAGTCCGCTCTGAGGTGTAAGAGCGGTATTCATGGCAGCCTGGATATCGCTCTGGGTACGAACGGTATTCCAGAGTCTCAATTCGTCGATGGAGGCGTTTAAATATCCACCACCATTAAGTAGGGAACCGATGGCAATGGCGTTGGGAGCAGATCGACTGCCGGTAGGCCCTGTTCCACTGGCCTCGAGGGTGCCGTTGATATAGATCTGCATGGAGCCCGAGCTGCTGTTGCGGGTTACGGCAACATGGGTCCAAGAGCCGGTATTAATCGAGGACTGGGACTGGATGGTGGTGTCGCTTTGGCCCACGCCGAATGCAACTTTGTTGTTGAGCAACGAGGTGCCGAAATCGGTAGTCGCACCGCCAACCTCGGCATCGACGATACCTTTGCCGCTATACCACTGGGAACCAGTGGGAGAAGTCTGCGTAGTTTTGATCCAATACTCGATCGTGAAATCATTGGCGATCGACTTGGGGATGGTGGCGTAGTCGTTGGAGCCATCAAAATTGAGAGCGTTGCCGTTGCCACTGCCGGTGCCGCTGGCATTGATGGTGGTGTCTCCACTGCCGCTGGTGATCGAAATCGAGAGATCAGCGGCATTTCCTGTGGTCACCGTCAACGTGCCGCTTAAGCCAGTTGCGTTGATGTCACCCACGAGATTGGTCACCACCTCCTTGGAGCTGCCGCTCAAGGTCAAGGTGGTGTTCTGAGCCAGGGCAGCAGCATCGGTGTTGATCGTGTCCGTTGACCCTGTGCCTGCGATCGTGGTGGCGGCACTGCCGGTGGCAATGCTGATGCCGTTATCGCCCGCATCAGCGGTCGTGATGTTCAGAGTGCCGCTCAGGGCCGTAGCGCTGATATCACCGACCAGGTTGGTGACCACTTCCTTGGAGCTGCCGCTCAGGGTCAACGTGGTGTTTTGGCCTAGGGCAGCAGCATTGGTGCTAATCGTGTCCGAGGCTGCAGAACCAACGACCGAGGTGGCTGCACTGCCGGTGGTGATGCTGATGGCCTCATCAGCGGCATCAGCGGTCGTCACATTGAGCGTGCCGGTGAGACTGGCACCGGTGAGATTGCCCACCAGATTGGTGACAATCTGCTTGGCGGCACCGAAGAAACTCAGCAGGGTGTTCTGGCCGAGCTTGGTCGCATCGGTGGTCACCGTGTCACTGCTGGCGCTTGCGGTGATCGTGGTTGCACCGCTGCCTGTGGTGACGCCGATGGTGTCGTCGGTGGCATCACCGGTTGTGACCGAGAGGGTGCCGTTGGTGTTGCCGGCCAACACCGATCCGGTGAGATTGTTAACCGTGAAGTCGTTGGTGTTGGCGCTACCGCTAAGGGTGAGGCTGGCGTTATCGGCGAGATTGGCCGCATTCACGGTGAGGTCGTAGCCGGTCGCGGTGCTGTTCACCGTGGTGGCGCCCGTGCCGGTGTTGATCGTGGCGATACCCGCTTCACTGGCCTCGCTCCCGGCACTGATGGTGGTGGCACCAGTAAGGGAGACCGTTTCCAGGGTGGTGACATTGGCGAACTGGCTATCGGTAATCGTGCCGGCATCGGTGAACACCAGGGTGTCGCCATCAGCTCCACCCGCAAGGGTGTCTGCGCTGGTGAGTCCAGCGACCGTGACATTAAAAGTGTCGGCACCGGCGTTGCCTTGGAGGTTCACATCCCCGCTCGTGCTCGCGGTGAGCGTGTCAGCGCCTGCGCCACCCAGCACGGTGTCAAAACCGGAAATGCCGCCGGTTCCCGTTGCTGTTCCGGTGGCAAGGTTGACCGTCACGGCACTGCCGTAACCGCTGTAATCAAGGGTGTCACCGCCGGCGTTTCCGGCCAGGGTGCCAGAGAGCGAATCACCGCTGGTGAACTGGACGCTGTCATTACCGCCGGCCAGATCAACCGACTCAAACGAAGTGAAGTTCAGCCCGTCGATCGTGCCCTGGTTGACACCGGTGAGAATCAGGGTGTTATCGGCACCGGAAGCAACCAGGCTGTCGGAGTTGTTGGTGCCGGTCAGGCTCTCAAAGCCGGAGACGATGCCGCTGATCACGGCGCTGCCGCCGCTCGTCACGCCGCCAGTGGTGGTGGTGCCGGCGTTGCTGCTGATGCCGTTGAGGGTCACCGAAACAGCAGCGCCATTGCCAGCGAAGCTGAGCGAGTCGGAGCTGCCGCTGCCAAAGGACACCGCGCCATTGATCTGGGAGCTGGTGCTGCTGATCAGCAGGGTGTTGCTGCCCGTGCCGAGATCAACGTTGCCGCCGACATCACCACCGCTCAGGGTGATGCTGTCGGCACCCGTGCCACCGGTATAGGAACCGATCGAGGAGGACGAACCAGTGACCGTGAGCTGGTTGGTGCCATCACCAACACTCACCGCACCGCCGACGGAACCACCGTTGATGGTAATGGTGTCGTTGCCGCTGCCGGCGCTGAGGGAACCGAGGGAACCGGCGCCAGTGGCGAGGGTGAGGCTGTTGGTGCCAGCGCCCAGATCCAGGTTGCCGCTCAACGAAGCACCGCTGTTGACGGTTGCGGTGTCGCCGCCAATGCCCAGGGCGATGCTCTCCATGCCGGAGAACGTGACATTGCCGAGGCTGCCGCTGCCGGCGCCGCTGATCGTGAGGCTATTGGCGGTGCTGTCGCTGCTCGCCACGCTCAGGGAGTCGGTGCCGCCGCCGCCATCAAGGCTGATGGAGGAAGTCGATGCGCTGTTCAGCGTGAAGGCATCCGTGCCAACCAGGCCGTTAACCGTTTCAAACCCGGAGAAGGTGGTGGTGCCGCCAGTGTTGCCCAACGTGGTGCCGGCGCCGTCTCCGGTCACCGTGATCGTCTGATTGGCGCTGTCCAGATTGAGGGTGTCGCTGCCGGCACCACCCACCACGCTGGTCACACTGCCGCCATCGTTGATCGTGGCGGTGTCGGCGCCATCGCCCAGATCCATCGTGCCGCTGAAGGCACCGGAGATCGTGGCCGTATCCGCGCTGGCATCGGAATTGGCGCCGAGGTTGATCGTTTCGAAGGCGCTCACCGTGAGGTTGGTGTCGAGCGTGGTGGTGCCGTTGCTAGCAACCGAAATCGCGTTGGCGCCGCTGGTGGCGTTGAGGATGTCGCTGCTGCCACCGCCGCCGATCAGCGTCTCGAAGCCGGTCGTCGTTCCGGTGATGCCGGTGGCCCCAGCTGCAGGCGTTGAGGTGGCGCTGTTCAGGCTCACCGTGATGGCATTGGAGTTGCCGGCGTAGCTGAGGGTGTCGCCGCTGCCGGCGCCGAAATCGAGGTTGCCGCTGAGGCTGCCGCTGCTGCCCACCGTGAGCGTGTCGTTTGAGCTGGTGAGCGTGATGCTTTCCACGCCTGTGACACCGCCAGTGATTGCAGTGACGGAGTTGAGTGTGTTGCTTCCGCTCAGGGTGGCGCTAACAGCACTGCCATAGCCGGAGTAGGTGAGGGTGTCGGTGCCAGTGCCGAAGTTGAGGCTTCCGCTCAACGAACCACCCGTATTGATGGTGCCGGTGTCATTGCCATCACCCAAATTCACCGACTCAACACCACTAAAGCTGAAGCCATCAATCGTGCCGGCATTCGCACCGGTCACAATCAGGGCCTCAGCGGCGCTGGTGGAGGTGATGCTGTCGCCTGTGCCAGAACCGCCCACGATCGCTTCAAGGCCGGTGAAGCTATCGGTGGCGTTGTTCAACACGCTGCCGCTGGCGGTTCCCGAGCTGATGCCGCTGAGCGTGATCGCCTGGGCGGCGCTGTCGGCGCTGTAGCTCAGGGTGTCGGTGCCCGTGCCGGCATTGAAGGTGAGGGCGGTGGTGCCGTAGAGGAGGTTGAGGGTGTCGGCTCCGGTGTCGCCCGTCACGGTGCTGATGCCGGCCTGTTCGGCCTCAACGCCCAGGGTGATGGAGTTGGTGCCGGCGGCCAGTTGCAGAACCTCAACGCTGGAGACGTACGTGAAGGCCCCATCCACCACCGTGCCAGCCGCTGAGAAGGTGAGGGTGTCGGTCCCGACGCCACCATCGATGGAATCAGCACTGCCGAGTGCCGAAGGGGCGATCGTGACCCTGTCATTGCCGCCCAGGCTGGTGAAGTTGGTGGTGGCGGTGATGCTGGAGGCATCAAAGGTGTCACTGTTCGCGGTGCCTGCCGCTGCCACCGTGCCGGTGCCACTGATGGCGTAGCCACTCACCTGGTCTTGGCGAACGGTGAGTATGGAACTGTTGACTACGACAGTGCTGTCGCCACCAAATTGCAACGTGAGGCCTGAACCGAGAACACTCAGATTGGTGTTGGCGGTGATGGGATCATCCGTGATGTTGAGCGTGGCCGTGCCAGCAAGGCGGGCGGCAAGGGCGTCAGCACTAGCGGCGCTGGCTGTGTTGGTACCCACAATGGTGATCGCATCCGCCGTTGCCAGCTTGGTGGCATCCAGTACCGCTCCAGTCGCTGTCGTGACGTTCAAGGTGCCGGTGCTGGTGATCCCACTCAGGTTCTCCGTGGTGTAGCCGCTCACCGACAACGTTTGATTGTTCAGGTTGATGGTCGCGCCATTGCTGCCAAGGCCATCGATCGCAGATGCTGCTCCGCTCGCTGCTGCTCCGAGCACCACACTGGTCGCATCAGCCAGCTTCGTTTCATCCAGAACCGCACCGGTGGTGGTATTCACCACAATCGAACCGCTGCCCTGGTTATTTAGACCGCTCAGGTCAGTGTTCACATAGTTGTTCACCGTCAACGTGGTGCCGTTGTTCACCGTTGTCTTGGCCGCCAGGGCCGCTTCATCAGTGGTGGCCGCATCGATGCTTGCGCTGCCGGCGCCGATCGTGATCGTCGTGGCATCCGCCAAATTGGCCGCATCCAGAACAGCACCCGTGGCTGTCGTCACATTCAGCGCGCCTGTGCCCTGCTTAATAAAGCCAGCCAGCTCTTGGTTGGTATAACCACTCACGTTCAAACTGGTGCCAGTCGCGATCGTGATCTTTTCCTCCCCGAGGCTGTTCACATCGCTGGCACTGCCACTGGCGCTGCCCGCACCGATCGTGATCGCATCCGCCGTTGCCAGCTTGGTGGCATCCAGTACCGCTCCAGTCGCTGTCGTGACGTTCAAGGTGCCGGTGCTGGTGATCCCACTCAGGTTCTCCGTGGTGTAGCCGCTCACCGACAACGTTTGATTGTTCAGGTTGATGGTCGCGCCATTGCTGCCAAGGCCATCGATCGCAGATGCTGCTCCGCTCGCTGCTGCTCCGAGCACCACACTGGTCGCATCAGCCAGCTTCGTTTCATCCAGAACCGCACCGGTGGTGGTATTCACCACAATCGAACCGCTGCCCTGGTTATTTAGACCGCTCAGGTCAGTGTTCACATAGTTGTTCACCGTCAACGTGGTGCCGTTGTTCACCGTTGTCTTGGCCGCCAGGGCCGCTTCATCAGTGGTGGCCGCATCGATGCTTGCGCTGCCGGCGCCGATCGTGATCGTCGTGGCATCCGCCAAATTGGCCGCATCCAGAACAGCACCCGTGGCTGTCGTCACATTCAGCGCGCCTGTGCCCTGCTTAATAAAGCCAGCCAGCTCTTGGTTGGTATAACCACTCACGTTCAAACTGGTGCCAGTCGCGATCGTGATCTTTTCCTCCCCGAGGCTGTTCACATCGCTGGCACTGCCACTGGCGCTGCCCGCACCGATCGTGATCGCATCCGCCGTTGCCAGCTTGGTGGCATCCAGTTCAGCAGCGTTAATGGTGGTGACGTTGAGGGTGAAGGCCGCATCAACACCGGAAAGATTCTGGGTGGTGTAGGCCGAAGCATTAATGGTGGAACCTGTATTCAGATTCACCTTGGTGGCCGATGTGACAACAGCGGCAATCACCTCATCCGCTGAGCCATTAACCGTCTGGGCGTTGGTGACGGTGACGGTGCCGCTGGTGGCATTACCCACGGCGCTCAGATCAGCGGCCGCCATCGTGCCGCCACCGGTATTACTGATCGTCAGCACCACTGCCGGTTGATCGGTGGTGATATTAGTGAGAGCGGTTGTTGCCGCACCACCGCTGGCCAGATTGGCCAGGCTGTCGACGATCCCCGCCGAGAAGGTGGCGGTCACATTGCTGGTCGTGGCAATCGCTGAACCAGTGGCCGCATCGGTGGCCGAACTGATCGTGGCGGTGGAGGCTGCGCCCATCACCACCTTGCTGGCTGCCGTCACGAGAGCGGCGGTGACTTGTGCTGGGGTGCCAGTGACTGTTTGAGCATTGCTCACCGTCACCGTGCCGCTGGTGGCATTACCCACCGCGCTGAGATCGGCGGCCGCCATCGTCCCGCCGCCGGTATTGCTGATCGTCAGCACCACTGCCGGTTGATCGGTGGTGATGTTAGTGAGAGCGGTTGTTGCCGCACCACCGCTGGCCAGATTGGCGAGGGTGTCGGTGATACCCGCCGAGAAGGTGGCCGTCACATTGCTGGTCGTGGCAATCGCTGAACCAGTGGCTGCATCGGTGGACGAACTGATCGTGGCGGTGGAGGCTGCACCCATCACCACCTTGCTGGCTGCCGTCACGAGAGCGGCTGTGACTTCTGCTGGGGTGCCAGTGACTGTTTGAGCATTGCTCACCGTCACCGTGCCGCTGGTGGCATTACCCACCGCGCTCAGATCAGCGGCCGCCATCGTCCCGCCACCGGTGTTGTTTATGGTGACTGTCTCGCTGCCTAGGCCACTGATGGTATTTGCTGTGTTGGCGGCATAAGCGGTTTTGACATCTGCCAGCAAACCAGAAAGCAAGGTTATTGAGGAGGCATTCACCACCCCTGTGGTGTTGTTGTTCACCGTGTTGAGCACATCCGCCGCAAGAGTGGTATCGCTCAGTGTTACCGCCTCATTGCCCAACCCACTGATCGTGCCGGCGGTGTTAGCTAGGTAAGCAGCGTTAACATCCGCTGCCGTTCCCGTCAGGGTCGTCAACGATGATGCATTTAGGGAAACACTAATCTTGCCATCGATGGTATTCAGGTCGGCCGCAGCTGCTGTCGTGCCAGTAACGGCAACGGAAGTGCCAAGGGTGAGCGCTGAAGTAGTACTAGCAGCGAGATTGGCAGCAGTATCACTGATGTTTAACGTCGCACCTGTGACCGTGAATTTGCTGGGACCGAGCGTATCAATCGCCGTTGCCGTAGCGGAAGCTGTTGTGCCGGTGCCAAGCGTGATCGTGGTGGCATCGGCAAGGTTGGTTGCATCCAGCACCGCGCCATTGGCGGTGGTAATGTCGATCGTGCCGCTGTTGGTCATCCCACCCAGCGTTTCGGTGGTGTAACCACTGATGTTCAAAGTGGCGCCAGTGGAAACGATAATCTTGGTATCTCCCAAAGCATCAATCGTTGCCGACGTGCTGGTTGCAGTAGTGCCTGCGCCGATAGTGATCCGATCGACAGGAGCCAATTTACTGGTGTTAAGCACAGCGCCCGGATCGGTTGTTACATATACAGTTGAGATATTGGTGAGCCCGCTAAGGTCTTGGGTCGTATAGTTCCTAAGATTGAGCGTACCGGTGCCATTAATGAAGGCAGCCATTGTAGCTGCGCTTGCAGCTTGCAATACATTTACTGTGCCGTTGACCACAAAACCATTAGCCCGCAAATTTGGAAAGGTGTCGGTTAGATTGCCACTCACCCCAGCCGGAATCGTGAGCGAATCGATGTCGCCCAATCGCGCGCTGCCACCATTAAAACCATTTGCCGCGGTGACATCAATAATGCCGTTTCCGGCCGTATCCTTCCGCGAACTAATTCGCTGCCCAGTCCAGTTTTGGAGCGTGAAAGTCTTCCCATTCACATCCAAGCTTGCTCCCATGTAACCAAGCTGCCCTGTTTCAGTATTTTTATCGCCAAAAATATTCGCATCCGCCGTAGCTGCACCACCAAGAACCAACGAATCCACCAACGTAGGCAGATTGGCGCTGATGAGGCTTGCCCCAGCCACGGTGGCGATGGCAAGGGTTCCACCTGGATTGATCAGACTAATATCTTGATCAAAGTAACCAGTGAGGCTAAGGCTGCCAGCCCCAGAAACCGTAATACCAGCAAGCTTACTGGTGGTCGAGGTAAGCGTTACTCCGGAAGCAATCGATAAGGTATTGCCTGACGTTGTGATTGTGGCCCCATCAAATCCTGCTTGATTCCAAGGATTGCCAGAGGTGCCTGCGCCATTGCCCGACGTAGGCGTACCCACATAGTAGGTAGCTAGTGCATGCACCCAACTAGCCTGAGCTGCCCGGGTGAAGGGCACTAGATTATTGGCCGCTTTGGATTGGAGAAAGCCGATGCATGAGCTGGAGGTTACATCCAGCTGCCACACCGCGCCAAAACTGGCATGCCCAACCGCCGCATTAGCAGCAGATACAGCGCAACCACTGACCGTGCTCAGCTCATCCACAAAAGCCTGATCTGTGCCTACATGGCAAGCAAACAGATCAATGGACTCAATTCCGTGGCTCGACAATGAGGCCCAGGTGGTGAACCGGGAAAACAGTGTGGCCTTGGTGATCGGCTCACGCCCAATCTGTACCTCGCCCGGCTTGCCATGGGCTACCAAGGTGAGGTTCTGAAAAGAACCAGAAAGGGCGAGGGCGGCCTCGAGAACCGCTAAGGCATCCTGATCAGGCTGGACAACCAAGGCCATCACACCAGGGTTGAGACCCGACAACAAAATGTCTAGGTCAATAAGACCAGCGTCAATCAGGAGAAGCGTGTTGGCGGTTTGCTTGAAATCACCGCCGGCATCCCCGATGGGCTGGGCCGCTGTTGAATGGAACTGGGCTGCCCTCATCAAGCCTGACCAGCTGATGAGGGTCGGCCAAGGCCACCGCCGGTGGTGCCACCGAAGGAAATGTTCTCCTTTTTGAGGCTACCGTTGGCGGCGATATTGAGGGTGCCCATGGAAAGGGTGCCCTTGCGCCAGTCGCCATCGGCGTCGTAGAGGAGTTGGTGGGTGTCGGAGGCGTAGGCGAGGTTGGGGGAACCGATACCCATTTTCTGGATGTCGGCGAGGGAACCCACCACCATGCCGATCCGATTGGAACCGGTGGAGCCCTCCTGCACGGAAAGAGACCCTTTGCTATCCACAGAGAAGAGGGCACCTTGGCTCTCCCAGAGCTCATTGGTCATGGAGGCCAGGGCACTGTTGATCTGAACCACATCACCGCCGGCTCCGGCTTGGAAGTTGTTGATCGTGTCGACAGCGCCAATCAAGCTGCCCGAAGCGCTGCGCACCTGACCACTCGACCAGACCGCTTGCTTCTGCGCATCGGAGAGACTTTGCCAGTAGCCGGCATTGAGAAGGGTGCTGTTGGTTTGTTCGTTGCTGCTGGCCGTGAGCGCAGCGGCACTATCACTAAGAAGAAAGGTGTCTCGGCCGCTGCCGCCTTCGGAGATGTCGATGCCGAGGCCGCCATCGAGTTGGTTGCCGCTGCCATTGCCGGCTTTGAGAAAGTCGTTGCCGAGGGATCCCCAGTAGCTCACGTTTTCCGAGCTGCCGTTGACCCGCAGCAAATCATTATCCATTCCACCCCAGAGGGAGGAATGGCGAGAGCGATCAAGATCGATCGAGTCATCGCCCATCGCCCCCTCAAAAGCACTGCCATTGCTGGAGCCGCGCACGGAGTCATTACCGAGACCACCATCAAAGGAGGAGTTGCGGATGCCATCAAAACCCGCTGGGAAGGAAGAATCCCTTGCGGAACGATCAAGGAAGACCTCACCTTCAAGGATGCCATCGCCATTGGCATCTTCGTTGGCCTCCACCTCATTGAGGATGGTGCCAAACAGAAGATCATTGCCCATGCCAGTGGCAATGAAGCTGTTATCAATACCGGCGGCATCCAGTTGTGAACCGGGGGCCACGGCATAGCCCATGGAATTGGCGATGCCACCGGAAGCGAGGATGGAATCATCCCCACGACCGCTCAAGATTTGGCTGCCGGAGATACCAATACCTTGCAACTTACGGAGCGTGGCGCTGGGAGGATCAACGAGCAACCCCTGCAGGGGCTCGCCGCGGAGCACCGCCAAGCCACTGCCACTCACAGTGGTATTGAGGCTCGGAGCGCCATAGATCAGAGATTGATCCACACCGATGGCACTGGCGGAAAGATCCAGCCGCTGAGGAGTCTGGGTGGTTCCTCCCTTCACATTCAGGGTGGCGAGCGCATCACCACCGATCTGGGCGCTGTTATTGCCGCTGCCGTTGGGTACGGCCTTGATCAGCGAACGCTCCAGGCCCACCGCATCGGCGTTGGCTAAGGCGTTGAGCCTGAATTCGGGCGCATAAAGATTGATCGTTGCATCAGCACCCACCGTGGCAACGGGTTGGCCATGGATAGAGGTGCGGAAGGTGGAACCATCCCCGCCACCTTCCACACCACGCACGACGGCATTAGCGGTGAGGTTGCTGGTGGGGATGTCGCCAGGGAGTGGACCCAGGGCGGAAAGATTGGTGGCGGTGGCTGACGAACGAAAACGATCGGCCGCGGTGCCAATCAGCAGGGCACCGCCGACGCGATCGAGATAGGTGAGATTGGCAAGACCAATGTTGATGGCTTCAGCGGTGGCGGTCTGCTCGCCACGGCTTTCAGCCCGGGCCGAGGCTTCCGCCAGGCCCTGCACCAAACCCCCACCCGATTGGATGAAGAGATTGGTGGAATTGAATAGATCGGGGCCGTCAAGCCCTTCGTAATAACGGGAATAGCCAGCGCCCAGGCCATTGGCCAGGGCGGTGGCGAAGACGGGGCCAGCACCTTCAATGGTGCGGGCCGTGGCCGAAGCCGAAGGATTGACCTGGAGTTGAATTCCCGTAGCACCGACAACAACCGAGTTGGGGTCGAACCGAAGGGCAACCGCCCTCGAGAGTGCGGTGGATACGGGTTGATCAATCATGTCAGTAACACAAGCTGCGAATGGAAAAAGGGAACGATCTCACGACCGTTCCCCGCTGATCAGAACGATCAGGCGATCGCGTTGCCGGCGTTGGAGCTGGCGGTTGAGAGGCTGCTGGAGCGGGCGCCGGCTTCCAGTCTGCCGTTGCCGATGATCGTGACGCTCATGCCCGACAGGCCGACAGCATTGCTGTTAGCCGTGGCCGTGGCTGCACCGCTGACCGAACTGGCGACAACCGTATTGCTCAAGATGGCCTGAGCACTCACGTTGCCGGCAGTGTTGATCGTGTTAGCGCCGGTTCCAAGGATACCGTTCACGTTCACGTTGCTCGTGGCACCTGCGGTGCCGTTCACCGTGGTGGCGGCGCTATCGAATGAGCCGAAACCGCGACCGGAGATGGTGTTGGTGCCAACCATGCCGCCGAACAGGTCGACGTTCTGGATACCAACGATGTCGGTAGTAGTGGTGCCACCACCAAAGGTGATGCCATCCGAGATACCGGTTGTCGCATTGCCATCGATGGTGCTGGCCAACACCCTGCCACCGCCGAGGGCCGTACCGATGATGTTGCCGCCGTTAGGACCAGCAATGATGTCAGTATCGGTCCCAGCTCCGAAAATACCGAAGGTATCGAAGGAGCCACTGGCGCTGGCGTTGCCGCCAGTGGTGGAAGCCGTGAGGTCCACCTGGTCGGAAAGGGTGAGCCCGTTGGTGGTGGCACCGCTGACAGCAAAGCCGGTGACGTTGCCGACCTTGCCGATGGTGATATCGGCATTGGCGTTATTCAGATTCAAGCCCAAGGTGGTGATATCGGCCGTGCCATTCGCAGCGCCGTTCACACTTTGGGCCGTGGAACCGCCATTCACCAACGCCTGGCCAACCACATTGCCGCTGCCACCGATGGTGGTGGAATCCCCGGCTGTGTTGTCGACACCAGTGCCGCCCAGGGTGAGAGCGGCGTAGGCGGCGTCGTTCTTAGCCGAGGTGTCACCAACGTTGCTGGCGGTGGCAGAACCATTCAGGTTGGCCAAGGCGGTGAGGTTGGCATCACCACCGATGATGACAGTGCTGCTCAGCAAACCAGTGGCGCTCTGGGAAGCGGTTGCGTTGGAGTTGGTGGTAGCGCCAGCAATGCTGCCGCTGGTGGAAGCGGCGGCGTTCACCGTGGAGGTGGCCTGACCGAAAATCGTGCCGATGCTGCCGTTGGCGTTAATGGCGCTATCCCCAACGGTGATGTCGTTGGTGTTGAGGCCTATGACGCGTGCGGCGCTGTCACCAGAGTTCGCAGTGGCGCTGGCACCCACGGTGGAGGCTGTTGCCGTGAGGGTGCTACGAGCATCAAACAGGGCGCCGCCGATCAGGTCGTTGCCGACGGTGATGCCATTGGCAGCTCCACTGGTGCTGTTAGCACCGCTGACGATCGAGCCGACACCAGCGCCAGCCGTCGAGTTGCCATTCACGTTGGACGCGGTGGCGTTGCCGGTGAGAGCAGCGGTGGCCTGGAGCAGGCTGGTGCTGCCACCGGCCGTGATCGCGGTGGATGTGATACCGAGGACTTTGTCAGTGGCGCCCACGGTTGCAGTGGAGCCGTTGCCCACCACCGCACCGGGATCTTCAATCGTGGAGGCCGAAGCGGTCTGGATGCTGCTGGCGCCAACGTTGATCGAGGCACCGTTGCCAACGGTGAGAGTGGCAAGGTTCAAGCCCTGAACCACGTCGTTATCCACCAGCGCCGTGGTGTTGCCTGTGGCATCGGTGGAGCTGGCGGTGGCCGTGTTGTTGAGGCTGGCGCTTGCGGTGATCCCAGCGCCAGCACCCACGGTGAGGGTGCCATCACCAGTGCCTAAGCCGCTGGCGGTAGCGACGTTGATGCCGGCATCGGCATTGCCGTCCACCGTGGTGGCGGTAGCAAAGTTGGTACCCGTGGCCTGAGCGACCACCGTGCCGTTGGCGCCGATCGCGGCGACACCACCGCTCAGAATGCCAAAACCGGTGAGGGAGGTGGTGTTCGAATCCACCGTGGCAGCGCCGTTAACGGTGGTAGCCGTGGCGCGGTCGGTGAGGGTGGCCGTACCTGTGACCGTGCCTGCATCGCCGATGGTGAGCTTGTCAAGGAAAAGGCCTTGAGCAGTGCCGACAGCCGAAAGGCCGGTGGCAGCATTGGAGGTGGAAGTCGCGTTGCTGGTGAAGGCGGCGTTCACCGTGCCGGTGACAGTGCCCGTGCTGCCGACGGTGATTCCGGCGGAGGTGGTACCACCGTCAACGATGCCGCTGAGGGAGGTGGAGCCGCTACCAGCATTAGCAGTTGATGTACCGCCGTTGACGTTGAAGGAGCTGGCAGACACCGTGGCGGTGGTGTTGCCAATCACGCTGCCACTTTGGCCGACCGTGATAGTCGCAGCGTCGATCAGATCAACACCTTTAACAGCACCCACCGCAGCAACGGCGGTGCTGTTGCCGTTGGCCGTGGTGGCGGCCACGGTTTCGGTCAGGTTGGCTCCACCTTGCAGGGAACCGTTATTGCCGATGGTGGCGCTGCTATTGATCTCGAAACCATCAATAGCGGTCACATTGCCGCTGGCATTGGCGGCACCAGCCACGGTTGTGGCCGTAGACGTGATGACATCCGTTGCGGTACCAATCAAACCACTGCTGGCGTTGCCGCCCACGGTGACGATGTTGGTGGCCACACCCTGGGTGGTGGTGCTGGTGGCGTTGCTGGTGGCGTTTCCACTGGTGGTGATGGCGCCGGCCGTGGTGATCTGATTCGCAATACCCGAGATCGCGCCTTGGTCGCCAACAGTCAAGGTGGCGTTCGAAATGCCGGCGGTGAGGTTCGTTACCGCCGTGGCGAGGCTGGTGCCGTTGGTGGTGAAGGCCGTGGCCGCATCGGTGGCAAAGGCATTGCCGATGATCCTGGCGTCATTACCGGCGATGACCCGTCCATCGGCGGCGTCATAAATACCAGCTGTAATGCCTTGGGAGGCGGTGGCGTTGGCAGCACCGGTAACACCGGTGGCATTGGCGATGGTGGCGAGCCGATCGACTGCGGTACCCGCAGTGGCAGTGATGGTGGCGCCATCACCAAAAATAATGTTGCCTTGGGTGGCATTGCCAGTGCCTGATATGCCGATGGCAGCGGTCTGGTTCGCAGTGGCGGTGGAGTTAGCCAGCACGGTGGGCTGACCCACGTTGGTGCTGATGGCCGTCATGTCGGCGTCTAGGTCGGCGGTGAGGTTGCTTGAGCCCCCACCGACGCTGATGCCGGTATCCAAGAAGCCGAAAGCGCTGCCACCGGTGGCACTGGCATTGGTGTTGCCGGTAGTGGAGGTAGCGGTTGCGGAGCCCACGATGCCCACGGTGGCCGTGATCGCCGCACCGCTACCAACCGTGATATCGGTGTTGTTGTCAACACCGCCTGCAGCTGAGCCGGTCAGGAAGCCACCTTCGTTGCCGCTGAAGACGGCAGTAGCGGTGGAGGTGTCGTTGGCGCCAGCGGTACCTGAGGTTGCACCGGTGTCGCCCACGTTGGCGGCAGTCGCAGCGGCAACGCCGGTAACGGTGGCAGTGATCGTGGCGAAGTCGCCCACCGTGGCGGTGGAGTTGACCGCACCGGCGATGCTGGTCACGGCTGCGGTTGCATTGGCCGTGCCGTTGGTGGAGGTGGCACTGGAGGTTGCGTTGGCGAACGCATCGATCGGATTGATCAAACCCGCGGCAGCCGTGACTGACGAGCTGTTTACGGCGATCGCGTAATCGGTGTTAGGCATTGGGAGGTCACAAAAAACCTGTGCACCCAATTTTCGCTTACAGCAGCAGCATTTGTCACGGGTCTAGGGGTACTCGCAAGAACGAGAAGTATCCAATGAGCAAACACAACTAAGCGGCAATGTGCAGATGCGCATCGGCACCTCGATCAAGCTCGGGCTCAGTGATCGCCAGAAGCCCTGCGGCGCTGCAGCAGACCATCAGAAAAGTTGGAGAGGCCGGGCAGCAGGAACCGCTGCGTGCGCTCAAACTCCTCGCCGGCATCCAGAAATTGCTTGATCGCAGTGCGCGGGTTGGAGGTCAACAACGAACGGAATGGGGCCACCGGCGTCCCGGCCAGATCGGCAAACGAGGTGTCCGCCACCACCAGCAAGCCCTCCAGGCCCACAAACGGCGCGTAGGCCTGGAGCTCGGCCAGCACATGCTCACCGCCGTGCCAATCATCGAGAAACACCAGCACCGGCCCCGGCGTAGCCGCCACCGCCGCCGCGATCGTGGCCAGCACGGACGGCTCCAGGCTGCTCGCCACAAGGCGCTCTTGCACGTAGCGACCGAACCGATGACGGCCCAGCAGGCTGCGAGCCTCCTCGGTTTCGCAGATGTCCACCGTGATCACCCGGCTGTCGGGCAGGTCGAGCAGCTCCAGCAACGAGGCGAAAAACAGGGTCGAGCCGCCGTATTTGGTGCCGGTCTCGACGATCAACGACGGCCTGATGCCAGCAACGATGCGCTGCAGGAGCATCAGATCATCCGGCAGCTGCCAGATCGGCGCCCCGAGCCAGCTCTGCCGGAACCAGCCCTCGTTCGCCGCCAACTTGGTGACAATGCTGGTGAGATCGCTCACCAGGTAGTTGGGGATCTCGTAGCGATCGTCGACGGAAGACACCAGCGGCAGCCAACCAGGAGGGCCAACCTATACGGTGAAAGACCTCTGAACGGCGGCAGCAGGGCTCAACCCAGGCCCCAGCCCGCTCAAGGTTCCGACTTCGCATGGTTCGCAGCTCCGCTCCAACTCCCGAGCCCAGGGCCCACCTCCTGCCTCCCGGCTCGGCGGAGGGGCTGATCTTCCGGGGCATCCACGCCAGCGTGGTGGTGGAAGGGGGCGGGCAGCTTCACTTTCCGCCCAGCACGATCATCGAGCCGCACTGCACCTTCATCGTGGGGCCCGAAGCCAGCATGCACTTCGGTCACAACGTGACCATTTATTCAGGCTGCTGCTTTCGCAACAAATACGGTGCCTATGAGATCGGCGATGAGGTGTCGTTTGGGCCGCGCTGCGCCATCTATGAGTTGCGGGCTGGGCTCACGATCGGCGCCTTCACGATGATCGGTGCGGGGGTGTGCATTTCCGGCGTGAACCATGGCATGGATCCCGAAGCTGGCCCCTATCGCTTCCAGACGCCCCGCTGCCTGCCGGTGACGATCGGCAGCAATGTGTGGATCGGCATGAACAGCACGATCCTTCCCGGCGTTTCGATCGGTGACAACACTGTGATCGGTGCCGGATCGGTGGTGACCCGTTCGATCCCGGCGGGGGTGGTGGCCTACGGCAGCCCCTGCCGGGTGATTCGGCCGGTGGGGGAACGGTTGCCGGCGACGCCGGCTTCGGAGGGGGAGGCATGAGCCGAGCCTCACTGCTGGTGCTGATCCATGGGGCGCAGATGGATCGGCGCTCGATGCTGGCGCTCACGCCGATGCTGCCGAATCACCACGCCGTGCTTTGCCCGGATCTGGCCGGCCATGGGCAACGGCGCAATGAGCATGAGCATCTGGCGAAACTCAGCCCTAGGGAGATGGCGGCTGATCTCCTGGAGCGGCTGCCGATCCAGTCGCTGTCCGCCACCCTGCCCGTGCATCTGGTGGGGCATTCGTTGGGGGCTTTGGTGGCTATGGAGCTGCAACAGTGTTTGCACGAAAGCGGCGGCGGAGCGGCGTCGTTGGTGTTGGGGGATCCGCCGCTGTTCATCAATCTGGATACACCGTCACAACATGCAGCTGCGGCTGGTATGGCTAACGATGTGGTGGGCCAACGATTGGCGCAGGATAGTTTTTTTGGTTTCGCTGCTAACAACCCAGCATCAGGGGTGAAAAGCCCATATCTTAAAAGGCTCAGGGAAGTATCGATGCAACTTCCCACCGCAATCCTCCACGGCCTGTTGCCACAGCATCAGAGGCAGGATGGCAGCGTTGATTGCGGCACGTTTATTTCAGGACAAAGCTTAAACCTACTTATCTCACAGGAACTCAACGCACACCTATTACCAATCAGTGATTCAGGACACTTTGTTTTTCACACCCAGAAAGGCCTTGAGAACCTTCTATATTCAATAGATTATGATTGATAGAAACAGCCAGTGATTACCTTGCTAGAAGCGGGCAGATTGCATCGCCCGTTCAAGGTCAACCAACGGATATCGATAGGGCTGGGAAAATATGGTGTCAAAAAGTTTAGACACTTGAAATGACAAGGTTGGCACTTCAACACGCAAAGCGCTTGCATTTGCGTCGATCAGTCTTAGGGCGACTGGCTCAGCAGCGAAGATCAAATATCCGGATATAATGCATACATAACGCTTGTAGTGACTTGCGATCCAGTTGATAGTGGCCACTGTAAGAAAGAATATGTGCTGTCCATGAAAATCAGCAAGATAAAACCAAGAAGGATCAGGCTCTCCCATGATGCCGGTCTGAACGACTAAAAGAGAGGGGTTAGCCTTAAATATTTCATCCAAGGCGACTCTGGGCTGATCAAAATGCTCGATCACTTCGCATAGGTTGATAATATCAAAACCAACAGAATGGTCAACCTGGAAGCCAAGTGAAAGCCTTGGATTTGAATGTCTATCCAAGCCCCAAGCATCCAAGCCGGAATCGCGCAAGAGCCGAACCAATAGGCCTGATCCACAGCCGTAGTCGAGAACACGCGGGCTGGGTAACTCAACAACCGTAATCAGCCAATTTATAAATGCGGCATTCAAAATCGAACGGGTCACCTGACCAGAGTCAAAGCGCTCATTACTAGGATCATAGGCTTCATCCAGCCAATACGGCATTTCTGTCTGCATTGCTTGGCATGCACTACATTGAAAATATTGAACATCATGCTTGTTGAGCAATAGTTTTCGGAAAACCGAAACTAGCTCAGCGCCGCAAAGCCGGCATACATTGCTATTATCAAGTGAGTTTAACATGGGTAGGTTGAATTTAAACTAAGACCACCTCAAGACTAGCCTAGCTTGTGCTGGGTCTGACAGCCAAGTCAAATGGGTCTTGCAGCCTTTAAATGGAAGCATAGATTTCCTTGTGGGCTTCGACTACCCTGGGATAAGAGAAATACTCCACCAAGGCCTTATATCTATCTCCGAGGACTTTTGAGGGTGGCTGAAATGTGTGAACAGCAGCCATGGCATCGGCCCAGTCCTGTGTGTTTGTGGGAGACAAAAAAGTGCAATAATCCTGGCCAACTTCACGGTGAACTGTAATATCAGAGCAGAACACAGGCGCATCCATAGCCAAGGCTTCCACTAAGGGAAGACTGAAACCTTCAGCAAGGGAGGGCACAAGCACGGCTGAGGCTCCTGCATAAAGTTCGGCAAGCTGCTGATCATTTGGACTAATGAATACAACGCGTTCAGAAAGGCCAAGCTGCTGTATTGTTTTCTGCTCAGCTTCGTTTGGGCCACCACCACCAGCAAATACCAGGATGTGATCAGCCAAGACGCCAATGCTTCTGCTAAGGCCCTTGAGTGCCTGAATCCAGTTCTTGTAACTACCTCTTGTGCCAATAAACAAAAAATATGGTCTTCGGTTACCAGCAGATGCCGAGAGACTTTGATCGATCGGATTTAAGGCATTAGCCAAATGGATGGTGTGAACACGATCTGAAAGATTGGGCCTGATATCCAAGAGGTCTGCGGTAGCGGAATCACTGATACTAATGATCAGATCGCTTGCGTCGAGCCATTCCATTTTTTGAAGGTGAGGACTGCCTCCCGGAAAAAAGCCGGGGAAGCACTCTGGAATCATGTCAAATAAGCTGGTAACTAGTTTTGCCTTGACATCTTTGTTGGCATTCCATGGCAGCCCAGCATAGTAAGTGCTATGAATTATGCTCGGTATCGGATATAGTGCTTCGCTGCCATCGGCAAGCAAATGAATATCCCTGAGAAGTATCTCTTCTAACGTACTAGCAGGGAAGAACAAGCCAATGCTAGCAGCATTTAAATAGGCATTTCGATGCCTGGTGAAGTAAGGGACAATTTTCACCTCATCTCCACCAGCACTACCAGCCATCGTGAGGATGTTGCTGAAGTAACGGCTCACACCACCTACAGACTGCCAAGCAAAAATTTGCCCATCGATGCCAACGATTTTCATCTCGTAAATTGGGTTAGATGGCTACTTCAAGGCTACAAGAGGCTGGAACAAAAAAACAAATCATCGAACCAAATGAACTGGTGGTCGCGGCAAATAGGAGAGATAAGTGGTCATTGCCTTAGTCAGCATATATTATACCACTATCTACCATACCACAATCAGCAAAGGTTTTGGCTTTGCGAAAGCAGGAAAGCCTGTACAATAAGAAAGTTGCCAGAAAACCCGCTGAACCGGTGGGCGTACAACGTCAATTGAATTTTTACAAAATACGTTTATACCTTCAAATGGTGTTCGCAGCCAGGCAGTCATGAACTTATCCCAATCAAGTCAGAAACAACTAAAAACCCCCGCAGTGCTTCTGATTGCTTGGCGTAGGCCAGACACCATTGAGGCAGTCATCAACTCTTTGCGGGTTGCTAATCCTGAGCGTGTTTATGTTGCTTGCGATGGCCCAAATCCAGCCCGAGCGGGAGAAACCGAAAGGGTTGCGCTCACTCGATCAATAGTCGAGAAGGCCATTGATTGGCCCTGCAAAGTCGAGAAACTGTATTCAGGGATCAATCTGGGATGCCGCCTAGGGGTTAGCACGGCCATCAACTGGTTCTTCGATCAAGAAGAGGAAGGGATCATCTTGGAGGATGACATAGTCGTTCACGAGGATTTTTTTAGTTATTGTGCCAATCTTTTAAATCACTACCGTAATGACAACCGTGTATGGGCAATCAGTGCAGACAATTTCCAAGATGGCCAATGGCGTGGCAGTGGCAGCTATTATTTCAGCCACAATCCGCACTGCTGGGGATGGGCAAGCTGGCGCCGCGCATGGCGGCACTACGACCTCAACCTAACGACTTGGCCCGAATTCAGAGATTCTGGAGCCATGGTCCATCTGTTTTCAAATACGGCTGAACGGCAATTCTGGTGGAATATCTGGGAGCGACTTTATCGAGATGGGCAGCCCGATACCTGGGACTACCAATGGAGCTACACGGTTATGGTTAATGGAGGTCTGGTCGCCCTTCCAAATACCAACCTTGCAAGTAATATTGGATTTAACAAGCAGGCTACACACACCTTGAGCCATGTCTCAACTCTTGCCAACTTGCCAACACAGCCATTGGGTGAGATTGTGCATCCCAGACATGTGCTACGAAATACTGATGCTGACGACTATTTCGTTTTTAAGCATGTTCAAACTCCTAGCTCACCAATGCACTCCGCAAAACCGCTGCCTGATTTAACAACGGTGCGTCCACGCATCAGAGTACTCCTTGAAAATGGTGAAAGACTATCTGTGGATATTGGTTGTGGGGGCATGCCACGAAATCCATTCAATGCCGAGAAATTGATAGGTTTTGATATTTATATAAGCCAGGAAGGGGTGTTTCCTTGCGTAATAGGCTTCGAGCCTTTTCCACTGGCCGATAATTCTGTTGACTTTGTTAGTGCATTTGACTTTATTGGACACCTTCCTCGCAATGCCATTATTAATGGCAACATCACAAGCCCATTCATTGATGCGATGAGTGAAATTTGGCGTATCCTCAAACCCGGTGGACTGTTTTATGCTCAGACACCAGCCTATCCATCAAACGCAGCCTTCGCTAATCCGTCCCAGGTTAACGTGATTACCGAGGGGTCAATCAGTTATTTTGCCAAGCGATTTGGCCTCGACGGTGAGGTAGTGGACGATTGGGGGCTTGAACAAGGCAGACAAAATGGTTTTCAGGGCGAGTTTTTATTGCTTAATCAGTGGTGGAGCGGCACTGACCTCTGCTGGAAGCTTCGATGCGAGAAGAAAGTCCTTGAAAGTATCTAAGTTTATCAAACGAGAATATAGATGTTAGACTTCAACCAAACAAACGAGAACTATGACTGCCAGACTTGAATCACTCGTCCAATCAATTCGAGATTTACTTACTACTTCTGAGCTTAGCCTGCAAGAAGCCCAATTGTTAGGGCGTTGGTTCCTACAAACAGGTTCCAATATAAGAGGCTACAACAACTATCAAAACGATCTGATATCAGGCGAAAGATTTTTCAGGAATCAAATACTTTCAAGACTGAGCCCATGCTTATGTGTTGATGTTGGAGCCAATGTTGGCAATTACTCCGAGGGTCTCCTTCATGATTTAAGATCAAATGTTGTCGCCTTCGAACCTTTGCTGTTAGCATACAGCCAACTAGACCAGCTCAAAGAAAAATATCCAACACGATTCATTGCAGAAAACTTAGCTGTTGGCGCCAAGAGTGGGACGGGTACTATTAACTTCAATCCTGAGGCTACAGAGCATGCTTCAATGACCACCTCCTCTGAAAATGTTTCATATCTAAACAATAGCTACGCTCAGGACATAAATATTGTCTCCCTTGATGAATATTTTTCTTCTTCACAAGCTAAGCCTGACTTTATAAAAATAGACGTGGAGGGCCTCGAGCATGATGTGCTGCTTGGAGCTAAGGATTTACTCACTAATTCTGCTCCAAAGTGCATTCAGATTGAAATGAATTGGCATCAGCTTTTTCGTCAACATTCTCTGTGGTCGTTATCGCAGCACTTACAAGGCTATCACGTGTATCAGCTACTTCAAAACGCTATCAGCCTGAAAGATCCAAGAGATCCCCTTGCGAATTTGTTTATGTTCTCTAACTTTATCTTTATACGTGATGACATGGTTGACCTATTGCCTGCAGAACTAATCGTATCAAATTGCTAAGTTCCTGGCTATCGGTCATCCATTTAAATAAAGTTAACCAAAGATTTTCCGCTGAATATGTCTCCGGTAACTTTTGGGTATGTATGTTGTGACTTGATTGGTAACTCAATCTTTTTGATTTGATACCTCCACCATCTCCCCTAATGCCGCCCGCAGATCCCTGGCCAACCCCCGCTGAGCTGCGTATAAAACCAGCAGCCGTGCTCGAAATAGAGTCTTACAGCGATGAGGACATCGCTGCATGGGATCAGGCTGATGCCCTCTCAGACCAGGAACGGCAGCAGATCCTCGACCGCCTGCAATCATGATCACGCTGGTTTCAGTCATCAGCTGTGCAAGATTCGACTGGTCGCCGACAACCGCTCGCTCTATCCTCTGTCCGACTGGTCTTGTTTTGATTCAACCTGTTGCAGATTTTCTTGTTGAGCTAGAGGCTGTGGCAGCTTTTGCTTAGTGAACATCATCAGCCTCGCCGTAGGCATGATGCGCAGCTCTGGAACAGCTGCCTGGCCGTTCGCCTCAGTTCCTGATTCCAACGCAGATCCGCAGTAAGACTCAGGGAAAAATTCAGGCAAGTACGCAAAGTCGCTGAACCAGAACTGATTCCGCCCATTAGGACCCAAGGATGGAACGGTAGTTAGTTAATAGGATGATCCTTATATCGCATGCGTGTCGGGCCATTTGCTCGATGCGTAGTGTAGGGCAATGACTTGACTTGGGGCATGCAACCACGGCAAGATGGCAGGGTCATTTATTTACTAAGCAGTGGCGCCTGAGCAACCCAGTTACAGCCATGTGTGGTTTAACCCAAAAGCTTTCTCTTGTCTTGAAAAGTTTGCGAACAAAAGCAACATCAATTTTCTTGAAATTGGATGCTTTGAGGGGTATGGAACAAATTATTTTATCGACAACTTCCTGGGCGGAACTAATTCTACAATTACCTGTGTCGATCCATGGATCAAATATAGTGAATCTACGGTTACTGGCATGAGTGAGTGGGACGATGTTATCAATCAAGAAACATTCAATGTATTCAGGCGCAACATTGATCAAAATTTTGCAAAGATTATAATTCGCAGGGGGCTTAGTAAGGACATCTTGCCAAGCCTGAATGGATTCTTTCATTTTATATTAATTGATGGAGATCACTCAGAAGAGGCTGTCTGGCTGGATGCTATTATGTCTTTTAGACTTTTACATTCTGGAGGAATTATGATCTTTGATGACTATGATTGGAACGTTGGCAAGAAGTCTCCAAAGCTCGCAATTGATCGCTTCGTAGAAGAATACAAAGACGTCATCCATCACAAGCAAATTGGAAATCAAATCATTGTCGAAAAGATTGCAGCCAATTTACAAGCTTAATGCCTTTTCTGGATAGCCCCGCTTAATCAAGAAGCGAGAAAGTTTATGCGCATCAAAAGCAAAGCGCTCATTTTCCACCAATTGTGGCTAAACTAGAAGCTTTTTATCACTGCGACTGCCCTGGAATTATGACAGTAGCGGTTTAGCATACAGTTGCCAAGGGAGCATTTATTTCTTTACAGCCTCATCCGGAACCTCTGAGGCGGGGTACCGCCCCAGAGGGTCGCCCATCAATGAGCCCACGCCTCCCCCAGAGCCCCGAGGTGGATTACCCACACTCCAGCTTTTGTAAGTGAGAGTGAGATTGCGCCCAAGGCCAGATTGACCTTGGGACTAATATCAGCCCAACTATGTCTGAATCAGGGGTAGCCGCATGCGTTCATGCATTGCATCTGTGCTGGTGTAAGTCTGTTCCAACGGTCTTCAACTTCGCGGTAGGCCCCCATGCCTGAGGCAGATCGCTGTGCCGGCTTGCTCATGGGCGCGCGGTTCTGGTTTTCACGCTGCTTGCGCTTCTCAGCCAACCAGCGGGCATAGGAAGACTTGTAAGCCATGAGGCAAAAGGGTGGGGTTCCCCCGATTTCGTTGACACTGATCAAGGGTTCAGAGGGGTGAGTGTACGAGCAGCGATGAACACCTGCTCGTACTCGATCGCGCTGAGGTAACCGATCGTTGAATGCCGGCGCTCGCGGTTGTAGTAGCCCTCGATCCAGAAGGCCAGATCACGCTGCAGTTGCTGGGGTGAAATCAGCGCTTCTCGATCGTCATCGAGGTCCAGTTCCAGCTTCAAGGTAGAGAAAAAACTCTCCACCACCGCGTTGTCCCAGCAGCAGCCCTTGGCGGACATGCTGCAGGTGATCTCCTCATTCTGAAGCAGCTCCTGGTAGACGTTGGCCCGGTACTGGGTGCCCTGGTCCGTGTTGATCAGCAGCTGATCGGGTTCCACCTGGCGATGACCGAGGGCACGGCCGAGGGCCTCGATCACCAGGAGAGCGTCCATGCGCGCATCCAGCTTCCAGCCGACGATGCGGCGGCTGAACAATCGATCCAGACAGCAGGTAGGCGCTATGAGCCGCATCTGCAGCCGGAGCTCCTAAGATCGCCTTAGCCCTTGGTAGCGCATCGGCCATGACGGCCTTCACCTACGAGCGCGATCTCGACCATCCGGTGTCTGCGGAGGTTGAGCAGACCATCCGCGATGTGCTGGAGGAGCTCCTCAGCAGCCAGGGATTGAAAGGTGCGCTGGTTTACCCAGGCCTTGACCATGACGGAGACCCCGGTGCTGTTCGTGCAGCTCAAGTTCAGACTTGTGGAGCCCGGCATCGATCCAGAGCTTCTCAGCCAGAGCACCCTGTCCGTGCGCCGTGCGCTCTGGGCAATCGGGGAACGCCGCTTTCCGCACCTTCGCTACGACTTTCACGATGACCAGCGGATCCTGGGAACGGAGAACTGATGAGTGGCCCCGGCAGCGGACCGGCTAGTGGGCGCAAGTAACGCTGCCCAAAAATCGACTGTTCGGGCCCGGGTGTATCGCCACCTCAATTACTTGAGCGCCAAGAAAGCGTGCAGCCGTGCGGAGCTACAGGATTGTTCCCAAGGCCTGGCGCGATTTCTGGTTGCATTCCCTCGCTTACAGGAACTCAGGCATCAGGCTGATTACGACCCATTGGCTCGTTTTAAGCACGGAGATGCCTCAAGTGCTGCGGATGATGCCGAACGAGCCTTAGCAGGCCTTCAGGCAGCCCCACGTGATGAACAGCTCGATTTCATCACCCTCGCCCTCGGCATGACCCGCAACTGATGGGCCACCATCACGATGATGTCATGACCCTTAATCATGTTGATTTCTCCAGTCGCTCTTGCTTCCACACCTCCACCATCCCCCCAAACGCCGCCCCCAGATCCCTCGCCAACCCCCGCTGATCGCAGAGCTCACTCGCCAACACCTCCGCGCGCAAGGTTTGCTTGATCGCAGCCAGGGCGGCTCGATCCGCGCCAAGGGTTTGCAGGATCTGCACATACTCGCCGCGGTTTTCGGCGATCCACTCCGGGCGGCCGAGGGCCTTGAGCATCGAGGAGGTGAGCCGCGCTCCCATCCAGTTGCCGCGCATCGCCACCAGGGGCACACCCATCACCAGGGCATCGAAACCGGTGGTGCCGCTGTTGAGCGGAATCGTGTCTAAGGCGATATCCACCCGGTTGTAGAGGGCCATGTGGGCCTGCCAGCTGGCGACGCGGTCCACCAATTCAATGCGCTGAGGGGCGATGCCCTTAAGGCGCAGATGGCGCAACACCCGTTCGCGGTTGGCAAGATCGGCGCAACGCACATCCTTGAGCAGCAGCTTGGAATCGGGGATCGCCTGCAGCACCTCCGCCCAGAGATCGAGGGTTTCGCCGCGCACCTTGGTGAGGTTGTTGAAGCAGCCAAAGGTGAGGGGTTGCCCGGGATCGCCACTGGTGGGCGTGGGAAGGTTCTCGGGCATCTGATAGCCCACGAAGCAACGGGGCAAGCGCCACACCTTCTCGATCACATGGGAATCAAACTCCTGGGGGGTGTATTCGGGATCGCCGATGTAATAATCCACGGCTCGCACCCCCGTGCTGCCGTGAAAGCCGATGTAATGGCATTGAATCGGCGCGCAACGCTCCGCCACAAGCGCCAGCCGCGAGGACCGCATGCAGGAGGTGGTTTCAACCAGGATATCGATCTGATCGCTGAGGATTGCTTGGCGTGCCTCGGTATTGGTGAGCGAAAACACCGGCCTCACCCCATCCACCATCCCATGGAGTTGGTTGCGGTGCTCGCAGGTGCGCTCGTGGGTTTCATAGAGAAACACCATGATCGTTTCGCGATCGTAGTAGCGGAGGAAACTCTCCAGAAAAAATGACACGGCGTGGCTACCGATCTCAGCCGATAGAAAACCAACCCTGAGCTTGCCGCCGCCCAGGGGCAGTGATTTGCCCTCGAACGGCGTGCGATCCTCCGGCGGATAATGCTGATCACACCAGTCGCGGTTGAGGGCCGCGATGGCGGGCATCGGCTTCAGGGCCGCAAAATTCAGCGTATAGATCAAACCATGCAGGGCCAGTTCGTAATCAGCCTTGAGCCGAACCGCATCGGCATAGGCTCCAGCGGCCGCCTCCAGATCCCCCTGGTGTTTGAGCACCACCCCCAAGTTGTAGGCCGCCTCAGCATTCGCGGGGGCCAGCGCCTCGTGGCGGCGATAGGCCTCAATCGACTGGGTGGTGTCATGCAGCTCGAAATGGCACTGGCCCAACCCCGACCAGGCCTCCGCCAGGTTGCTATCGAGGTTCACGGCGTGGCGATACTGCACGCTTGCCTCCTGCAGGCGGTTCTGCAACCTCAGGAGGTTGCCCAGGGTCAGATGGAAGGGGCAGGGGGTGGCTGTCTGCTCAATGCCCTGCCGCAGCAGGGCTTCGGCGGCGGCCACTTGACCCCGGTCATAGAGAATGCCGGCCAGCAGCGTTGTGGCTTGAGCAAGCTGGGGATTGAGACTCAGAGCATGGCGAGCCATCGCTTCCGCCTCCTCCAGCCGCTTGGCCTGGCGATGGGCGGAGGCGATATTGCAGGCCGCTTCGGCGGAATCGGGCTGCATGGCCAGGGCACGCTCCGCACTGGCCAGGGCCTTGGCGCCATCGCCTGCCTGGAGGGCAATCGATGAGAGATTGATCAACGCCCCCACGTGATCGGGGTTCAGGGCCAGGGCCCGTTCGTAACAGGATCGTGCTTCGCTTTGCTGCTGGCTGCGCAGCATGGCGTTGCCCAGGTCAAACCAGGTGTCCGGAAGGTTTTCGCGAAGCTGCAGGGCCTGCCGCCAGAGGGCAATGGCCTCGGGTTCCCGGCCCTGGGATAGCCGAATGGCGGCGAGATTGGTGTAAGCCACCGTGTTCAACTGGCGGGCGGCCACGAATTGCTCATACACCGCTTCCGCCTCGCTGATCGAACCCGCCAGATGGGCATCGATGGCCACCTGAAGCGCCGCATCGCTGAAGGGATCGGGTTGGGCAGTCGGTCGTTCCTGCTGGACAGGGCGTTCCTGCTGGACAACCGGTCGTTCCAGCCCAACAGACGGGGCTCCCTGCTGTTGGGCTGGCACAGGTTGTGATGGCGCCGGTTGGGGTGGTGCAACACGCGGGGCGGCGAAACCGGTGGACCCTGAATGGCTACGGTTTCCGCCGCGGCGTGTTTTCACCTGAGCTGACTAGAAAAACGCCAGATTAGACGATGGCAGCGGGCGAAGATGAGGCTCGTTGCTCGATTCTGGTTGCTCGATGCTCATCCGCACTGATGCGGCTTTACGCTGAAGCGAATCAAGGGGTGGTTGGTTGGGCTGGATCTCAGGGCCTCTGTGATCCAGCAAGATGGAATCCTCCAGACCATGCTTGATGTCCTGGGATCACGGTTACTTCAGCGCCACCTCCTACACCTGTGGCGCTTACCGCGAACTCGCCCCCAACTGGCTCGATTTCGCCGCCCTGCTCAAGGGCCACCAGCCCCCCCGCCACCACGAGGGCGACGCCTTCCGCTACCTGGAGCTCGGCAGTGGCATGGGCTTCGGCCTCTGCCTGCTCGCCGCCGCCTATCCCGAGGGTCAGTTCTGCGGCATCGACTTCCAACCCGATC
>Ga0209401_1000173_pt1 | contig 44404 bp, 65 predicted proteins | sample M_140807_MF_Meta_FD_187318 | JGI IMG/M metagenome (GOLD analysis project Ga0209401, IMG submission 187318) | Freshwater microbial communities from Lake Montjoie, Canada to study carbon cycling - M_140807_MF_MetaG (SPAdes) (version 2) | ecosystem: Environmental > Aquatic > Freshwater > Lake... | reverse complement strand
TGCGACATATTGACCACCAGTGTTGTCGTGCCGCTGGTGCTAGTTCCGTTAATCCTAAAAAACAACGCTCCATAGAGGAACACCTGTTGGATTTGACCTGCCCCCAATGGTAAGAAAGATCCTGATGCTTGACCAAACGATCCCGGAGAATCCGTCCTTTGTGTTTGAGCATTAACCCAGTTCGTTCCATCATTAGAAACTTGAGCTGTTAAAGTTATTCCAGCTCCAAGGGCGATAAAATGGACGCAAGCAACCCTAAATGTCGCGCAGTTGACAGGGCCGATAATCGTTGTCGAACTGGACGGAATGACCGCACTATAGGAGAATGAGGTGCTTGGGCCGAGGTTGGCCTCAACAGGGACTCTTCCGTTTGATAACGCAGGGAGCTTTCCGTCAATGGAGATTGCTTCTGCCTTAATGATTGCCGTATCTGCGGCAGTCGTTGTTAAAATGCCATTGGTCGTTGCCAGTGCATTCTCAATGTCTGCTAGATCAGCATCAATACTAGCATCAACATTAACCTTTAGCTCACCAGCGGCATTAACATTTAGCGGAACCCTAGTAACTCCATCAACACCTACTGCTACATCAGAGTTTCCTCCCCCACCTCCAGTAGAGACTGCTTCTAAAATTTTACAAAGGGTGATTGAATCGCCATCTCTAGGATTAGAATAAATGGGCTGAAAGTTATTGCTCACAATTAAAAGGTTATATTGCTCGTGTTTATAATAATCAATGTTTTTATTGCCAAGTCAGATTCAAAACAATGTCTCCAGCACCAACAGCACCACTTCCAGTAGCTCCAGAGGTTATGACATAGGAGATTCCATTATGGAAATGAAAGGGAGCTGTGCCTAGTGCAAGGCTAATTGTTGCATTAGCGTTCAAAGGGAGTATGTAATCCTCCACATCAGTTGATGGATTTGGAGTAGTTGCCAAATCATAAAACCTGACATAGTGCGTCTGATTATGAGTGTTGGTTGCAATAAAGTTATAAACTTTACCAGATCCAGCCTTAACGACAGTGGCGTTGGTACTAGCCGTACTAATCTTTTTGTGAGGCAATAGACCCCCATTAACACCAGCCGACAATGAGGAAGCGGCTTCAAGAATACGGCAAAGCGTAATATCAGATCCGTCTAATGGAGACGAAAAAACAGGGTAAAAATCCCTGCTCATAAATTAAACCATCTCCTCTTCTGCCATCTCCTCTTCTGCCATTGCCTCATCCTCTGCCATAGCGTCCTCGTTCTCCATAGCCGCAATCTCTTCCTTCATTGCGTCTTTAGCCTTCTTAGGCTTGGGTTTATCGGACTTGGACTCAATAGGAGTTTCATCCTGACCGATTGCGATGATGTGAATCATTCCATCTGCAATCTTGAACTTGGCGATCTCGGAGAACTCAGCTCCCTCTTTAACGCCGTCTGGTGCTGTGAAACCCTTGGGGATAGTAAATGATGCGGTCATAATGTAAATTGTTACTTTGTAATGCTTTGTTGGTCAATGGTAATTTGAATGATTCCTGCGTGAATCAATGCATGGCAGTTTTTGCAGACTAGGATGCACTTGGCGGCTTCAGCATAAACAGCATCAATGTTCCTTCCCTCCGATTGAGCAATTGTAAACAGCTTATCCTTTGGGTCTTTGTGATGAAAGTCTAAGCACTTTGGATGTCTATCGTATCCGCAAAGCTCGCATTTGTTGTTTCTTTCGTTTTTAAGGTCAACCCATATCCTTCTTTTGCGAGTGGCCTTATGAGCATTTCTATCTTTGTATTTTTGCGCTAACTCTGGATGCCTATGTTTTCTAATGGTAGATACAGATATTCCAGTTTTCCTTGAAATGTCCTTGTTTGAATATGCAGAATCAAACATGGCATACATTTCATTTTTTAACTTTTCACCAAGCCGTTTGCCTTTTCCTCTTATATTTTCTCCACCAGCAAGCCTTCTAGTATGTTGGTTTGTATGATAAAGAACGGAAGATGCACCGCATTGAACAAGCGTGGCAATTTGTCTGCAAGTAAATCCGTCAGCCCTAAGTTCTTTTATTTTTAAGATTTGTTGTTTTGTCAATGGTGAGTTCATTAGAACAACAATATACTCCAATCAAATTATGTTGTAAACAAAAGAAAGCCCCAGTTAGATTTCTCCAACTGGGGCTTCTTGATTAGTATTAACTAATGATTAGCTGTTGACACAGGCAACAGAACCAAAATCATTACTGCATCTCTTGTGGATAATCACACGGCCCAAATATGGAGCGATAGGACGGCTTCCGCTTGTGAACACTCCCATCCAGCGACCGATCTTTCCAAGAGGATTGGAAACCGCATCACGGATGTTCAGCCAGAAGAACTGACCAGAGTAGTAGTAAGGATAATCATCGAAGCTTGCGCCAGCGATGTTTGGCCCGACCTGTTGGACTGCCTCCTCATACACATCTGGATGGAAGATGTATGCGGCTTCGTATGGAGCGTTGTTATACGCTGGATTTGCCTCCCACTTGAACCCTGTGGTCGTGCTGGACTGCACGAATGGGTAGATCTGGGTGTAAGCACCACCAGAATAGGTGAAGCGAGGAACCTCAAGATCAATCATGTGGTAGAACCCACCGAACGAACGCTCAACACCAAGAGGAGCGATAAGCTCACTAGGAGTTGCATAGCGGATGTCCTGACGGAGTTCTGCGTTGTTGCGGATCAGAGCACGACTTGTCTCAGGGCTGGTGATAAGTCCAAGGACAGGAACACCATTCTCTTTACCAAGTGAGTTGTGACCAGCACCATCACGAATCAGACGAACACGAAGCGTGTCAAGCTGATCCTGTGCCAACTGGAAGGTTGGAACTGGAACTGCGTTGAGAGTTGCGTACTCGGTGTTGTAACCAGCCTGTACCTTGGAAACAAGGCGCAGATACTCGCTACGGCGGCGATTGTCGAGGACAGTCTTGGTGAGCTGAGTAAGCTGAGTAACAGTCTTAGCGATCTGGGACTCGATCTCAAACGAAGTCTTCAGATCGTCCAAGCAGATGCAAGGAGTCTGATAACTGCGGCTCTGAAGATTCCAGCTACGGACAGTCTGACCGAAATCAAGATCTGAAGGAGAAGGAACGCAACCATTGCTGGAAGTGCCGTTGGAAACTCCAACATTCGTCCAAGCATTTTCAAAATCACCAGAGAGCACACGCTCAACAGTAACTTCATTGAGAGTCGTACCCATTCCCTGAGGGAATTTGCCGACTCGGACTAGACGACCCCAAGGGCCATCAACGGAATAACGCTCGTGAACGTCAACGGAGAATCTGTTCGTTTCCCGTTGAAATAAATCATTGACTGTAGAGCAAGTAATTGCCATAATATTATATTGTTTTTTGTATTGTTAGTTAATTTTGTCAAAGCATTTCCGACTGCAAGCAATCATTGCTACTTTGTTTGTTTCGGAAGAAGCGAAACTTCCAATACGCTTATATTACGGATGCGACTCCGCTTACGCATACAGGTGGACTAACCCAAAATGTAATACCTAGTCAACAGAAATCTTACATCTGCAATCTAAATCCCAACAATTAGGGAGAATTTCATTTCCCTTGTTATGCTTTCTTCTATTCCAAGACAAAGGGATAACATGAAGATTAGAATGATGATGCCATCCACCTTTGGTTAAAGGAACAATGTGATCCACCTCAAATTTAATTCCAAACCTAGTAAACAGGGATTTGCATTGGGCTGATAAAGTTTTTTCAATTTCAGCGTTATGGTCTGGGTGCAATCGTTCAAGTAACATAGCCCTGCGCTTAGCTCTTTTTACCCTTCCATCAAGCCTAAACTTTTCTATGTTTTTCTTTCTGTTTTCATACATCAGCTTGACCTTTTCTGGATTTGCCTTCCTCCATTCTCTTGTTGACTCAAGATCTTTTTCTCTATTTTTGTTTCTCCACTTACGAAGATTGTCTCTGGCTTTATCTGGATTCGCTTCTCTCCATGCTTTATTGCGCCCAGAAACAACATCTTGGTTTTCCAATCTCCACTCTTTGTGAAATTTTTTATCTCTATTCTTTTGGGACTCAAGCATTGCTAGTGTTATCCAACGCTCTTTTCCTCCCCTGTGGTAATGCGAAAAAACCATTCCGTCTTCTCTAATAGTCCCACGTTTTAATTTCATGTTGATACAATATACCAACAACACGGCGATGTAAACGACTTATTTCAGTCAATGACCTATTTCGTCAACATTTCTTTTAAGACCAAACAATTCTCCCTCGTTATCAACGGAGCAGTCCACCTTACAATACTCCATCCTAGCTTGGTAGCCTCCCAGTATTTCTCGGCATCAGCTAGGAACCCCCCCCCTCTGGAGTGTCTACCCCCCCAAGCTCCACCTTCAATCTCAATTAAAGTCTTTGAGGCGTGATGGGCATAATCAGCCCTCCAACGGCGAGTCGGATGAAACTTTAATTCGATTTCCAGATTTGGGCCGTCCACGCTTGCCCACAGAAGGTCGAACTTTCTTTCCAAGGAACTTGGCACATGAGGCTTTGGTGAGGATGCCTTCTTGGATGAAGTGGAGGATGATGGCCTTTTGGTTTTTGGTGTTTTCTTTTGCATGGATAGTTATCTCTTCTAGCAGAATGTCTAATACTGATTTCTGTGAATTTGTCGCCCTAATGGTTTCCTTTGTTTCATGTGGATTCTGTGTAACCAGCACAGCACCAGCCGCAGGATCTCCCTGCGTACCATTCGGAATTACGCCATCAAACATTAACACGCCCAATTTATCTGGATGGTATATTACAGCAAGTGGATTGACTAGATCTGGAGTCACTACATCCCTCCGCCATTTAGCGGTGGGAACCCAATCATGCTGGATGAGCTTAGTATCGTGCATCTGGTGGATCACGTTGGACGCACTAGCAATATCCCAAGCCGTCTTTTCGTTGTTGAAGATAGATGGAGCTAGGCGATGTAGATCCCAATGATATACGCCAACTCCACTCATGTGATTTACGCCATTGGGCATAATGCCAGCGATCTCTACTAAAGCCCCCATAAAGGGCTTCCTAGCTTCATTGTAGGCATTCTCAATATCGTCAACCCAAGATGACTTAAGCGGAATGGCATCTGGCTCCATCCAAAGAAAGGGTCGTTTTAGGGTTGTGGATGCCAACCAAGCTACTGACTCAAAAGCCATATTGCAGGACTGAGGCCATCCGCCATGAGCATGATCGCAAGGCTCAATCATCACTTCCCCAAAGCAAGCTTTTAAAGGTTCGATGACTTGATCCAGACTTGATCCCCTAATAGGGACTAAGACCAGCTTGTGGGTTTCGTACAGACCAAGCTTGCAAACATGGTCAGCCCAACGGCGCATAAGGGGAAGATCCCCATCGTGGTAAGAGATGGCAACAATCATTTCAGTCCTCTTGTCTTACATTAACTTGCCCCCATTTGTCAATAGGGCATTTTGATGTAGACATTCGGAGCTTGGCCTGAGTGGAGCAACCGCACTTTTGGCAACTACCAGTACCGCCAAATCCTTTGGGATTCCAGAACTCGCATTGATGACAAATTTTTAATCTATCATCCAACTCATCTTTACTAGTAGTATTAAAATTAGATCTTGCCCATTTTCCAACATCATCATTAAGAGATCTTATTTTTTTAAATATATTTGCTACCTCTGGATTTTCAGATCCATCTAAATTATAAAGTGGCTTTCCTGACGGCATAACAGATTATTGTCTAAACAGCAGAAAATGTAATATTGCAAGAAATATATCCCCCAAAACCATTGTCAATTCCCTTTATTAAAATAGATTCAGAAGCGGCAAGAGTTTTCTGAAAATTAAAACTATGCGCCCCGTTTGTGAAGTTGCATATAAATTGTCCCCAAGCGCAATCGGGAGCAAAAAAGCAATACAGCCCATCTTCATAAACAACATTATTAAATGACACATCATCATCAACCACGCCTGTAATTATTATTTTAATAGCTTTGGTAGATGAATTTTTTAGTGTTACCCCTAATGTTTGCCCACATATTCCTATGTCTTGATTGTAGCTATAAGAATAACCAAAATCACATCCAGTTAATTGTCTTGTGCTACCATCTGCAAGATTTGTATCTGGAGATCCGCAACCATAATCACATGATTTTATTTTGCTCGGCATAATTAATAAGGATTGCCAGAAACATACACATCAATATTCTTTTCAATTCCATCCACGCATATTGACAAAGTATAAGTTTTAAGCTCAATCCCTCCGCCTCCGCCTCCGTCACCTGTGCTTCCGCTTGGCGTAGAACTCCTTAGTAATCTACCACCAACCATAGAAATGTCAGACTGCACATTAAAAGAAGCTTGAGTAAAGCTTTGTGCTGGAACATTTGGCTTCATTTACAGGTCGTATGGAACAATCCTCAATCTATCAGATTTGGTATAAGCAATTTGATTCACTCTATCGTAATGAATTAAAATAATGTTATATAGTTTTACTTTATAATCTTGTATATCTGTAAACGCAAGCCAAGTTTTATACCTAGATACAAAACTAATGTTATTAGTATCGGTATCAAGATTATTGGAAATGACAATCTCATCAATACGATTGCTAGACAATGCTGACGGATAGGTAAAATTAACAGTTCCAAAATCGTAGACTTGGTAAAGCTGTGTTTTGAGTGGTGCTTTCAGTTCGTACATATTACGAATTTATTGCAGTGTAATAAGCATTTACTGCGGCATAAACTGCGGCAACCCCAGCACTTGCCTCTGCCAATGTTAGAGATGGGTAATAAGCCCCTGTACCCAATGTAACAATGGGCGTTCCAGCAGATCCTATTGTTCCTCCGTAAACCAATGGATTTGGCAATTCTATTGTTTGACCATTCATTCGTATTGCAATGCCATATTTAACGACTTCACTTACCGTAATGGATTTAGTAACTGTACACGCCAAGAAAGCAGATGGTTTAAATGAAACAGTTTCATTTCCAGTTGCGGCGGTAATTGTGACTAAAACTAGATCGTTTGGTGCTGGCATATTATTGTGATGGTGTTGGTTCCGTAACGTAAATTAATTGCTTCATGTAAATATTACCCTGCCATAGTTCGCAATCGCCGCCAATGAGAATCTGCTGTCCTACAGTATAATTCGATGGAGTGCTACCTTGCCCTCCGCTAATTAAAATGTCTGTCCCATTATTCACAATAGACTGTCCTCTAAGGGTAACTGGGGCTGGGGGGTGAATCATTCTTGATGGAATATTAAAGAATTTCATCGCCCAAGGTTGCGTAACAACACTAAAAAACGGAAGGTCTGAAAGATCCTGTGGCCCTACATGATAGGTAATAACGTGCCTTGCTGATACAGTTAGAGATATTGGGTATCTGTTATTAAAGAATGATAGATTGACACTGGGATTGGTAATAACATCGTCCTGCACAACACCTTGCCTAGCTTGCCAAGTATAGATAATTCCCGGAAATTCGTAGTTAATTGTTTTAAACTCTGTGCGAGATGGGGGCAAAATAGGGTTACCGCCACCATCAACTGCAAGACTTTTAGTTGATCTCCTAATCCAAGGATACCCGATGTCTGCATCGGCAACATCTAAAATAGCCCCAGACGGAACCGCTGGAGGTGATAAATTCTCTCTCAAAATCATGCTCGTTGTGGTCTTAACTACCGCTAGATCGTGTGTAATCTCATAAGTTATTACGTCTGGGGGTTGAGACATGACAACCTTCTGCTTTTCAGACTTGGCGGCACTTACTGGATTGATTGAATCAGAAATCAAGAACTGGTTAATTCCACCGATCTGACCTTGAGTTTGTGCGGATGATGCAGTAGCAGATGGCAATACTATCTGTTTAATCGTAGTATTGATCGACCCATATTGATTAACAGCCTGTCCTTGAATTGTTCCACTTGGCAATTTTTCGTAAATCCTTTGGACTAAAACGTAACGAGAGCGCAGGGGATTATCATCTCCTAGTTCTGCCATTGATTGTTTGGTAATTTTTGTTGTGCCGCCAAATACAGGGTCAGCCACCCCAAGGGCTACAGGAGCATACTGAGAGCGAGGAACAATATAGGCTCGTGTATAAACTGGATAATCTGGATCATCCAAGTTGTAATCAATTCCATAGTTCCAAGGATCTTGGCTTGCTAGGGTGCGATCATTTGCCCAGTAGTTATAGACAAACTTTCCAGTTGGCTCTGTCTGCTGAAATACCAGATACAAGTTAGAGGGCCAATCATTGGCATCTCTTTTGTTGTAAATTACAGAGCCGTCTAAGGGTTGTGGATTATAATTGCCCTTCTCAATACTGACTTTCTCGACAAGGATGATATGCCCCTGCCTCGTGAAATAGTCTGGTACTAAAGGAGTGGGATACTGGGCTATACCCACCTCAAGCGGTGGATCTGGGAATGTCGGTCTGGTTATATTTGCCATTATTTTTCTGGTACTCCTTTTCTGCTATATTCTTCTGGTTGACCTAATGCTGGAACTGACAATTCAAGGGCTTGCCAGACTGTTTCTGGCGCACGAGGAGTTGCCTTTGGAGCGACTACTGAGCTTGCAATGTTTGTCCAACTTTTCCAATCAATAGGTTCTTCAAGATCAGACATATTGGCAAAATGTTGAATAATGTTTGGAATGTATGGTCTTGCATAAATCTCAGCAAGGGTAATCGGAAGTCGTTCTCCAGACTCTGCAACCTTCGGCAAAGATCCCATAGCTTTAACAAAGGGGGCTTCTTCAATAACACCAAGCTGAGTTAATGCTAGTCCTGTGGCTATGGTCATGCCCATCTCTGGTATCGTCTCTGCGTCTGGTATTCGATTTTTCCAATACCTAGATGCAGTAGCCCCAATCTGCAAACAGGCAAATGCTGGATTTTCCAACAAGAATCTTGGAATTCCAAAAGCAGATCCATATTCATTATCTCCCTTGTCTTCATCTTTAATGTAGATTCCTCCAATGTCATCAGCACAAAGCGCACCAATCCCAAACATGAGCATTCCAACAGAACCTCTTTTTAATTGGCGCATGATAATGTCAGCCTCTTGGGGGCTAAGATTGTCTATACCCTTTTCAACTGCCTTCATTATTTTTAAACCACCCTGCACAGTTCCAAACTGATACTCAAAAATCTGCCTAACAATGTTGGTTGGAATCTTAACAATGGGAAGAGTTTGCTCTGCCGCAAATGCAAGTGTGGTTCCCCATCCACCCTTCTTTTTGGCAGTTCTAATTGCATTTTGATACATATCAATAAGCGCATTGTCTGCTTTAAAAATAGAATCATTCGCATACTTAAAAGCTTCAATGTCAGCACTATTAACCACATCTTCACTCTTTGGGTTTTCACCATTTCGTTCAGCCCAATTTAAATAACGCTCAAAAGCAAGGTTATAGTTAGCAACCCTTGTAGGGTTCTTTACTGCTTCGTGAACTCTACCAAAGAATCCAAGAATCATATTGTCTGGAATATCGGCATCCTTTCCAAATTTAATATCAAGCGTTGATCCCTTGCCATAGATAATGTCTTTCATTTCTTTTACTCCAGAGAATATGCCCTTGTAGTAATTTTCCACATCTCCAGCAAATTCAGATGCCCTCCCTCCTTCAATTGGAGCTAGGTCAGCAATACGATCAATAATTGGTATATTCCGTAATGCGTATCCAGCACCCTCTGTTATTGGTCGAACCAATGCAATTTCAGCACTTGCCGCCGCCAGTTTAAAGATAGACTTAACTCCAGACAAAATTGAAAACCTTTTAATCTGCGTGATGGTTTCCAATCCCCTTTGGAATGGAGTCATCCCCTCACGCTCGGCCTTCCTTTTATCTCTTTCCCACTCACGCTTGAGCCTGTCAAACCTTTGTAGCTTTTCTTTAACCTCTGGAGTTAGAACCTTATTGCGAGACACCTTCTTCGGAGCAAAATCTTTTTCATTAATTCGGCGTTGAAGATCAGAAGACATCCTATCTATTCTTGCTAAATGGGCTTTAATTGCGCTATCCTGCAATTGCTGAATCTTCTGTGGGGATTCCCTTAACTGGGATCTAAGTTCACCTAGTTTGACTCGCAAGTCATTGAGTTGTTTGGTTTCAACAGTAGGTGTCTTGTTGGGCTTTTTTAATTCACCAGCTATCTCTTTTTCAACTTGGGCAATCTGCCTTTTTACGGCATCTTCCTTTTTAGCCTCATCATGCAGGGTCTTAACTGCTTCTATGGCATTCTTCCGACTTTCAATAGATTTAAGATTAGCCTTGGCTAGTTTGATATTCTTGTTTGTTACTTTATCACGATCAAATTCTTTGCGTCCTTTTCGTGCAAGTTCCTTGTCCTGCAACACAGTAAGCTTTTCAACCTCGTGAGCTTCAGCCAAACGAATAGCCCTCATAAGAGAAGATAGATTTCTCCCCACATCAGATTTTCCCTCCTTCAGATCCTTTTGGATCTGCTCTAGGTCACTTAAAGCCTCTTGAGCCTCTTTACTCGCACGGACGCAACTCATTATTTTTTAGTTCCCCTATAAGTTTAGATATTATGGTCATCATGGGTTCAATCTGATCCTCAATCTGAGGTTCTAAATGTTTCACATCAACCCTATTGCGTTCAAGTAGTTTCGCAAGTTTAAGATTCCTCTCCTTGAGCGTTTTGGCTTTCATTGCCGTTGCTAGTTCTTTCTCAAACCTATCCCTATTTTTTTCGGCATTTCTCAAAGACCCTTTAGCTCCACTTTCTGTGTGCTGACCAAAGATGCCATTACCAGCTAGAGCATCCTTTGTGTTGTTCTCAGTCCATTCTTTCCCCATTATGTCCACGATCCTGTCATGCACCGCTTTCGACACTTTGGCTACATCCGTAGTGTTTAGCTTCTCGGAGACGGCCCTAGCCAATCCTCGTATCGCTACGCCCCTATTCATGGAGTCTGTATCTGCCGTTTCAATCTCCATTGTGTATTGGCTGATCTGTTCATCCACGGATAGGTCAGTAATTACTTCACCAGCCTGACGATCCTTCTTAGCGGATTCAAGGAAATCAGAGATGGATTTCTCGTCAACTATGGACTTGGCTTCCTTTACTGCCTCATCACTTACCTTTAGTGCCTCAACCAATGCCCTGCTACGCTCACGGATTTTTCGTGACTCTTCTGGGGATAAAGGTTCATTTAATTGATCCTTGGTCATGCCTTCCACTTTCTGGAAATACCTTTTGGCGGCTTTCATCTGACGAATCATAGATGACTCATTAATTTGAGAATCGTTAATAAGCTTTCTAGCGTTCAAGGATGATCCAGAGGCAGATGCCGTCCTATATTCAATCTCTAGCAATTTATCAAGATTTAAGTTAGCCTCGTCATAACTTGCGGCATATTTATTTTTATCAATCTTGTTTGTTGCGGATGCAAGGTTTCTTGTTTCTATGTCCAGCGTGTGCAGAGCATCTAGTGTTGCATATCGTAAAATTACCGTTTCCACAGGGGTTAAGGCACGAGGACGAACTTCAATCTGTTTTATCAAAGATGTAATTCTTCCAGTATCAGAATTAATTTGCAACATGGCCTCTTTCCAAGTGTCTCCCCACTTTTCAGCCTCTTTCTTCATTATTGGGTCATAACCCAACTCCTGTCTTAGATTGTCAATTTTATCATTTGTCGCCTCAATATTTTCATCACGCTTGTTCTCAGATAGGTTTTTAATCTCAGTTGCACTCTTTCCAGACCAAAGTTCTGGGAAATCAATTATCTCTTCTGGATTCCTTCCAAAGCTCTTGGCATAGGCATTCAGCCCTTCCGACTCTTGAAAGATGCTCTTAAGTTGACTTTCCGTATACTGACCACCTTTTTTAAGGCCACTAAGGAATGCCGACTTCCACTTATCAAAGGAAACCTCTCCCTTAATGGACTCATGGGCTTGTGTTCCCTTAACTAAAGTTGCCTCAAATTCCTTTTTATCTGAAAACTCTGATGGTCGAGCCGCACCCATAGAAAACTCTGGAGATTTGAATGCAGGGAACTCATCAAGGGCAATGCGATTGCTGTGTAGATCCAATCCAAGTTGTTTGTCGGCCTCTAGTCCAGCCACATCAACTTGCTGGCTTGCTCTACCCACTTGTTCTGCCTCCCTGCGAGTCACAAAGTCATACGAGTTGGTTTTATAGCCAAACTCAGGTGATTCCCTTTGACTAGGGTTGCCATACTTGGATTGAACATCCTTCCAAGACATACCAGATGCAAGCAATGCCTCTTTGTGGTTGGCTCCATAGAAAGTTTCACCATCACTTGGTCGTTTATACGCCGCCGCTAGCAACCTATTGCCTTTAGGCTTCTTAGGTAGGGGCTTCTCCTTCTTGGGGGTAGCCCTTGGCTTGCCGTTGTCTAAAGACGTAACTACAACAGGCTTTTGTTTTACCTCTACTGTTATTTGTTTGTTTCTAGCAATTGCCTCCTTACGAGCATCATTTACAAACTTATTTCTTACTTTGGTTTCTTGGATCATCTTAGCGTCCTCAAGATTCTTGTTAAGAAATGCATCTACCTCTTCGGTAGTAGTTGCCTCTGCAAATGAATTGACTTCTTTAGGAGCAGTTGGCTCTGTAGTAACTACTTCTTCTTGACCTTCACCTTTCCGCTGTGGAGTTCCTTCTTCAGCTTTGACTGTTGTTGTTTCGATAATGGGCTTACCTTGCTCAGTAGATACCCCACTTGTTTCTTGGATTTGCTCTTCATTTTGTTTTGTTGGTTCAACAGGATTTTCTAATTCCTGAGTTTTGTTTTTAGCGGCTTCCCTTCTAGCTGTTTCTGCTTCTAAAGTTTTACCAGTATCAAGAAGCTCTTGATTTTTCTGGATCTCATTCTCCAACCTAGTCTTACGCTTTGCTTCTCTCTGGTTTAAGGTTTCTTTAGCAGAAAGAGACTCCAGTTCTGTAGCGGCATCATCAATCTTGGACTGAATGATTTCCTCTGAAGAATATGTGGGCTTCCTAACGCTCACTCCATATCCAGTAGCCAACTCTTCTGTGGAAGGAACCCTGCGTAGGAAGTCCAACTCAGTTGCCTCTTCTGTCGTAAGTTCTTCTGCTGGCTTGGCTTTAAGTTCATTAAGCCTTTCGGTTGCCGTTTCAGTCAGTTTTTTCTCACTAGAAAATCTGGTTGTTGGCTGAATTGCCTCTTCCAAAATGCTTGCCGTCTCTGGAAGATCGACAGCTTCGGATTCTTTTTGAAGCCTATCAACTTCTCTCTTTGCCTTTTCCTCATCCACCAATGCCTGTGATCTGGGGTTGGCTTTTGCATATTCCTCTAGCAACGGATCACTCAATTCAGATAGAGCCTCTTTAACCCTACCTTGCCTCTCCATCTCCTTTACATGAACAGCCTGTGCATGAAGAGCAAAAAACACATCTTGGATAGAGCCTTCTAGGGAAACATCTTTTATGGCATCCAATATATTCTCGCCCTCAAGCCCTGCGGCAAAACCCCTGCTTGCGGCACTAGCCACTCCATTTGCTGTGGCATTTAATCCAATCCTAGATGCAGTTTCTACCAGCTTAGAAGCTGATTCAGCAATAAATGCATCTGCGGCTAAACCAGCCACCCTTCCGCCAAGGTAATAAGCAGGGAGAACTGCCATTGTTGTAACGGCGGCATGAGTGGTACTTTTCTTATTTGCCTCCTCCTCATTAAGCCCTTCCTCTAAATACTTATTGAATAATCCCTCTTTGGATTCTCCGTATCCCTTGGCAATTAATGCCCCAAATCCAGCGGTGGCTAATGCACCACCAACTGCGCCTTCAATCAAAGATCCTCCTACTAATGCTGGCAACTCAATCAATGCCCCAGCAATCTTTGCCGCCTTTTCTCCAGCCCCACCTTTTTCTACTGGAGTTCCGCCAAAGGTGTTAGCCCAATCTTCAACAGATTGGCTTGCGATAAACGCAGAATCCTCTGCCGCTTTGTCAAATCCTAGCGTTCTTTGAATTCCTGCAATGGCATTCCAAGTTCCTTCACCAATATAGCCAAGGGGGGATGTAATTCCACCAATGACCTTAGAGACAGCGGATGGAACGCTTGTCCCTGTTTCGTCACTTACTTGCGTTTCGTTCCCCGAAGGGACTTGGCCTCGTAACCCTTGCCCATCTTCTTTCCTTTGACTTCCTTCTGTGGCTTGTTGGCTTTCTTTTGCAATATTCTCACCTCCTATTTCCGATACATTAGAGCTTAGATTGGGGTCGATGTTCCCGACACGCTGTTCTTGCCCCTGAGACTGTCGCAACTGCACTTCGCTGGGCTGTAGCCCTGCTTCATTGGAAGGTTGGACTTGTTCGTTGGCTTGGCGTTGTTCATTGCTATCCGTGTTGGCTTCTGGCTGACTTTGTTTGCTGACTTCATTTTGTTCACCCCCTTGTTGTTTTGATAAAAGATTTTTAATAGATGACGCAATATCATCGTCATTCATTCCATCTGGAAATTCAATTCTTCCCAAGTCGGGAACATCTACAAGTGTTGGCATTTGTCTCCTTTTACTCTAAAGTTCCTGTTTCTACATTATATTTGCGAACAGGGGTTTGTTGAGTAGGAGTTGTAGCTTTAGTTTTTGCAGTGGGCAAGGATGTTGATGGAATTAATTTGATGGCCTCGTTAAGATCCGATTTAGGGATGGCGACAAATGGATTCTTTTTGTCTTTTCGGTTCTCATAAACCCTAAACTCACCCTCTGGATCTTTGACATACTTCCCACTCTTATCCTGCTTGGCAGAATAGTATTTTTCCGTTCCCTCTGTAATCTCTTGATTGCTCTGAACCAACCTAATAGGAATTCCCTTGGTGAGTTTTTCTACTGCCTGTAAGTCTGTCAATCTCTGCCTTGAAAGTTTTGCCTGTCCCTCTGGAGATTCAGCCGCACGTTTTTCGCGCTCAATCCTAATGTCTTCTCTCTCTTTGTCCAATTTGAGTTGTTCTTTAAGCTGAACATCAGCAAGGGCAGTTGCATCTGCAACCTTAATGGCACGTTGCTCCTCATCCCTCTTACGCTTATTTGCTTCAAATGTTGGGTATCCAATCTCATCAATCTTTGCAAAATTAACTCGTCCAGTTTCTTTATCAACGGCTTCTGATGGAACTCCTCCAAGTTCATATCTAGCAAGATAAGCTGAAACGCCCTCAGAATATGCATCTGCATTTTCGTTAAATTGTTTTGCCGCCATCTGAAGGTTTGAAGACAAAGTTTTATTCGGGCCGTTTAGCGTATTTAAGTGCTTGGCTTGCCATAGTGCATATTGCTCTTTTGCCTTAACATTTTGAGCATCAATATTATTCAGATCCTCTAAAGCTGTCTGATAATCTTCCTGCTGTCCCAAAGTTTTTAGATGAACGTCTGCTTTGTAGTTCTGGTCACGCAAGGCAAGCCTTTGCTCTTGAACTTGAGCAAGATAGGTTTTCTTTTCAATAGAGTTTAAGTCTTTAGCCATAGCAAGTGCCGTATCTGGCCCAACCCCACCCTTGGTGATAAGTTCATTCATCCTATTTTCAATGGAAGCCCTTTCGTCTCTAGCCGCTTGAATACTTGGATCTACATAGTAATCCTCTTGTTGTGTTTTAATGAATGCTTGAGCGTATGGACTCATTTGATTTGTTGTTCTATTAGCCATAATTATTCCTCTCAAATGTTACTCTTGATCTTTTGCATTTTTTTCGGCTTGAGCCTCTGCCATTGCTTTGGCCTTGTATGCCTGTGACTCAAACCTTGCACGATCTTGTGAATTGCCAAAAGTTTCCACTCCGGGTTGTGTTCCACGAATTCTAGCTAAGTGAGTTTCAAACTCTGTGGCCGTTCTGGGTGTTTCACCGTATTTAGCAACATTTGATGTGTTTGTCTGTGGATACTGAACACTTTGTCTTCCTCTAGAATTATTTATTCCACTACCGCCCATTGGAGCAAAACCCAAAAGTTGACCACTATTCATTTTTTGGGCAATATCATACATTTCAGTTTTAAGTCGGCCTTGATTATCTGTTTCATAGAAACTTCCAGCAAATACTCTATAGTTAGGTGGGTATTTTTTCTCCGCTTGCTCCGATTCAAACATTTTCGCTTCTTGATTCTTTTTAATGGCTTCCAGTGTTACTGGATCTCTATACAGGGCTTCATAAGCTTCTCTTAGGTTATTTGCCCCACCATCGGCTCGTTGTGCAGAATTTTGAGCGTCAGGATTCCCTAGCACATTTTCAGATGCAAAGTAGTTTTGCAATTGAGGAGTTTGACCAATTTTTGGAGTTGCAAATTCTTGGTTTTTTTTGCCAAGCAATGATTTGAAATATTGATTATATTGATTGTCCATATTACATTATAGGTTGGTCAATATCGTCTTCATTAACAATTCTGCCTTTTCCAGACTGGGCCATTGCCTTCCTCCTCTCAAATTCAGCATAATCGTACTTAGTTCTACTTGCTGGTTGAGATGAAATCTTATCCTGCGTCATAGCAGGGGCAGTAGGAGTTGCTGATGTTGGGAACTCAGCTTCAATTTTTGCCCTTCCAGATGCTTCGGCGGCGGCATTCTGTGCTGGAGATAAGGGGATTCCAGCCCTTGCAATCTGCTTATCCAAAGAAAGACCCTTGAAGTTTTTTGTGGACATAGGCGGCTGGGGCTTATCTACAACAATCCCAGATGATTTAGATTCCCAAGGGAATGCGTTCTTTTGGCGGTTATACTCAAGCTCACTAGCCACATTTTTCTGGTGCATTGCCTCTAGTTCCGCTTGCTCCTGCTGAAACTTGGACTTCAGATAATTAGCATTATCATTAGCAAGCCTACCCTCATACAAGACACGAGATGTGTCATTGGCTCGTGTCTGCATTTGATTCTTCATTTCCCCTAAAGATGGGCTACTATCAACTTGTGGCATTGGTTGTGGAGAGCTTGGAAGCGGTTGTGGTGCAACATCCCCATTAACTAAATCTTGTCCAGCTTTGTAGGCATTAGCCGCAAATGCACGGGCATAGTAATTAACTCCACCCTTTGGCGCAGTTATTTCTCCATAAGGGCTTGGTTGATCTGGGGTTACCGATGTGTTTACATTGCTGGCGGCTTGCTCTCCAGCCCTAAAAGCTGGTGCAGTTGCCCTTTGACCAGCATTAATGATTGCGTCAGAAACTACCTTTCCTCCTTTCATTATTGCCCCACCTACGGCAGATCCAACGGAGTCTGCAATAGTAGATATTTCTGGTAAGTAAACCTGTCCAACAATCTTTCTTTCTGGGGAAACATTAATTGGAAGGTCTTTTCCAGTGCCCTCAAATACCTTTCCCTCAAATTCCTTTTTAGAATAACGTTCTGGAGCCTTGCCGATTTTCTTCCAAGTGCCAGCAAATGGATTCAACTGATAGACTAACCCATTTTCAATTTTCTGCTTAAGTGCCATTAGATTAGGTTGCGGATTAGTGATGGAGCGAATGCCTTGGTTTGGATGTCAACGGAAGCCTGTTCGCCATCCTCAAAGCTAGCGGTTTCATCGTTAAGGCATTGATAAGCAAGCTCCCAATAGGTCTTAGCGCGTTCTAGCTCGTTGATATTATCAAAGTTCCAAGCCTGTACGCCATACCTGTACGCATTCCTATTGGAAGGAACCAGCCTATCCGTTGCATTCACAAGAGGAACATACCCACGGCGAACAATACAATACATAGTTCTGGTTTCGGGAACATTCCCAATCACCCGATAACGCTGAGTATCCACAGTAAAGTTGCCAGCACCATCACCAGAAGGGAGAGGGTAAGACCTAACTGGGCCTTGCCTAAGAATCTGAGTATCCCCAGCGTAGTTTGCTGGCAACCAACCAAGGCCACCCTCAACCCAAGGGAACCAATCACTCATAATGTCGGCAGTCTGACCAGATGAGTTGTCTGGATTAAGGGCGATCACCTTCAATACGCTCTCCACTCCTGCAACAGTATCAAATACATAGTTTCCTCCGCTGTCCTGAGTGACTGCAAAGTTCATAATGAACCGATTGCCCCTCCATTGACCAGATGTGATAAACCTCTCATTCACATCGTTGATTGCAGAAGCTACAATAGGATCACTTGCACCCTGAGAAGTGATGTATGGAGCTAAAAGTGTTTTAGCATCTGCAAAAGTGAGGGTAGCCATGAGTGATATAGTCCTACTTAATACAAGAAATTAAGTCAACGCTAATCCTCATCACCTTCACAATCAAACATTCCATCACGATAGGCATCAATCATGCCATTCAAAGCGAATTTGTTCCCAAATTGCGTGGAGTGATAGCTAGTAATGCCATCATCATTTAAATTAGAAAGTAATACCACACCAATCTCAAAATGCTCTGCTAGTATAGCCCTAGCTTGGTCAAGAATGGCATCTATCCTAGCAAGTTCTGGGTCTTCGTCTGGATATTGTTCAACGTGCATTGCTCTTAATTATTTCCTCATCAATTACTCCGCAAGGATCTTCTCCATTTCTTCCACGCAACCATCAATTCCTCCCCAACTCCAGAACTGTTTAGCCTTAGTAGGCATCTCATGGGGGAATCTCCACTCCACTCCATCGTGAGCATACTTCCACGCCCATGCACCAAGGCAGTTAAACTCGCTAAACTCCCTATAAGGCTGGATCTTAATCCATTCCTTAAGTTCCATCCCATGCATTTTCTTTATAAACTCCCTAAACCCTCCATAAATCCACTTGGGGTAGATAATTGGTAGCCGCCTCATATACTCGCTTTCCATGTGGAACCCTATGGTTCTCTCGACAATCGGAGGCCAAGGGGTTTCTACGCCATCCTCGTGCAATATAACAGCCCTTCCGCCAACCATGAAGTCGTCGGGAGTAGTAGGGGAGGTGAAGATGCAATCAGAATCCACATGAAGGATGAAATCCCCATGAGTGTATTGATCTGCGTGAAGCTTCGTATTCTGCTGACCAAGATAGTCATCATCCCAGTTCTCCACCAGATGCACCACCTCACTCCCATGATGCTTGTATACCCCCATATCAGAGGCAGGAATAGCAACGTGGATTGTACCAAACCCACTCAAGAACTTATCACAACTCCTCAAGCAATACTTCAACCATTGGAAGTCATCCCGATAAGATCTGATGAATATATCGCAAATCATAGCGGAAGGCAAAGAATGTCGTATTGATCTCCTCCTTGCTCTGGATAGGCACTAAATTTATACCCCATAGCAATAACCGCATTCAATAAATCAACTGCACTACTCCCCTGTTTACCCAAGGCATAACTATTCACCTCAATCCACATCTTAGGTCGGAATTTATCAATCAAATTAATTCCACCCTTTAAAGCTTCTACCTCATAACCCTCCACATCCAACTTAATGAAGTCTAACCTATCCAGATTTAGCTCATCCAAACGCATCAACTTTACAGCCTCCCCCGATTTCCCCAGAGAACTAGCCCCCACGTTATCGTTGATCTGCAAGAAAGAGCTTCCTGCTTCACTGCTTAGACCATAGTTAAAAGCATGAACGCTAGGACAATTGTGCACCAAACATTGAAAAGCCGTAGGATTAGGCTCAAAGGCAATAACAACCCCCTTTGTTCCAACGGCCTTGGTATAAGCAATCGTGTGATCGCCAATAAATGCTCCAGCATCAATAACTACATCCCCCTCCTTGATGTGATCTAGGATGAGAGGTAGGGAATTCTGGTCGTGGTCAAGTCTGCCAGACTCCTCTACCCACATTGAAATATGGGAGTCTCCATCAATTACAGCAATGCCATTAGGAAGGATCTTCATGCACATTTATTTGCACTATCTGCAATGTATTGTAAAGGCATTACAATTCCTTGACACTTACACACAAGTGAATAGGATTTGTCTCAATATGGAAAAACGATTCAAGAAAGTAGTAAAGAACCCAGCCACAGGCAGAACCAAGACTGTCAAGTACGGACAGGCAGGAAAGGCCAAAGATGGAGGAGATCGTATCCGCCCCAGCACTAAAAAGGGAGATGCCTACTGCGCCCGATCTAATGCCATTAAAGGGGACTGGAGAAAAGATCCTAACTCCCCCAATAGCCTCAGTAGAAAGAAATGGAAGTGCGTGGGAAGCAAAAGCAAGCGGTAAGCTCAATCGACCTGTTTTGCTCACGAACTCGCCACTTTTGCCTCGTTCAGTTTCATGGGTTGTTTAGAGTTAAAGAATACACAAGTAATTGAGGGTAAGCACTATGCGCATTTTGATAGCGTCCATTTATTCTTTTTTATTCTTTTTTATTCTTTTGCTAAGACCGCTTTGATTAGATGGATGTAGCCAAATGACCCCATAGGGGGATTCCACGCCCTACATCTAAACAATTGCGACTAATTCACCCTAGTTAAAAAATGTGCCGTTAGGCGTGTAGCAAAAGACTCCCCTCTCTGTGAGCTAAAAATAATGATCCCGATAGGGTGTCTTTTTTAAAGGGATAGGTTTTAACAAATGCGTCCTTCTCAAAAGGATAAATCCCAAAACTGGTCGGAGGATGAATTGAAAGAGACTTGCTTTCTGGGGAAGATTCAGCGATAGATTGATTTGTCGCCTGCGCTTGAGGGTCTACCCCCTGTGAAAGTGAAGGTTCCGACCCAGAAGGTAGTTTCTGGGTCGCCTCTTTTTTACGCAGGATTTTAAGGCCAGTAGGTTCATGTCGCTAGGATTTCGGAACGAGGCGTGAAGCCTTCTACGTCCGAGTATTCCCAGACCTACAGGCGATCAACCCTGCTTTAACAGCCAGAGAGAGGTATGAGAAGAAAGTATTCTTGACACCATTCCAAGTCAATCATATATTTCTAGCAGATGGTGGAAAACATCATCTGGTGTACCCTCTGGAAATCGAGATCGTGTCGAGCCACAGGCGAAGGTCAAGAGATCTGGAATTGCCGCCAGATCTTAATTTGAGGAAGTATCATGGTAACGCCCAGATCCTTCCCTCTCACTCCAATCCACCCAGCAGATAAGGCTCTATAGGTCATACTTGAAGCCGAGGGAGTGCAGAAGCACCCAGTTTCGCTCTGTGGGCTTCTTATATTCATAATCTATCTCTCTATAATAGATTATAACCTAATAATTCATTCTATTCTTTCTATTATAACCTAATAATCATACAATCTATCCATGAAATCATACGACGAACTCCAACTAAACACGCTATCTCAAGCAAAACACCTCGCCTCTAACGGGGAAGAATTCTCTCATCTAATTAAAACGCTCTCTCCCGACAACTCATTGAGGATAAAACTACACGTGCAATCACTACCTGAGAGCATAGCGAACCAGACTATCTACGGGAAAGCTCATTGGAAGGAACAAAGCACGGCCTCGCAAAAGAGACGCAAATGATGCGGAGATTAGGGGGATATTCTCCGCTTTTGTAACGCTGGGATTTTGGTAAAAAATTGTGGGGAGGTTTTTACGGAAAATCGTCACCGCAAAAACGTAAGACAAGAGGGGTGCCCGTCACTCGTTGTCCTCAAAATAAGGGATTCCTTAAACGATTGGCGGTTGTAAGACATGATGAGTCATAGTCTGCAAGACATTTAGTTCTGGTAATAGGTTGGTGAATTGATAGGCTTGTCGTGTAAGGCAATAACGTCTTACAAAACCAAAACATGGCAATGACACTAGACATACAGAAGGAATACATACTGTTAGAGAACGCAATCGCACAGGCCCTAGATAAGGCCGCTTTCATAGGCAATGAAATGGGAGGTAAGACAAAGAACTATTCCAAGGTCGTTGATCTTTACGACGACCTTTCAGAAGCGATGACTAAGCTTCATGAAGCGATGGACGTATAAAACAAAGTAAGACAAGGGGAGGAGCAATCCTCCCTTTTTCTTTGCAGTCGATGTCTTACATTCTATTGCTATCTCTTACCAGATTCCGTGTCTTACATTCTATCGCAAGCGAGCACACTGTCTTACAAGCTATTATACAGCACTTGTCTTACAAATACTCGCCCTGTCTTACACTGCCTCTTGTATGACATCCTGAGTCATCGCACGAGGAAAACCAGCAAGCGCATCTATCCCCATTTGCAAGACGTTCAACGACAACGTGGGTTTGTCGCTGTCGCTACCTATCCCAAAGATTGTCTTACCAGCTGTTGCGAGGTCTACCATCTTGCGAGAGTTGTCCAATGCAGAGAGAGAGTCCATGTCTTGTAAGGCATTAGCCGCTTTTGTAAGACCTTGTGCCATTGACGTGTGAAAACTCTTCTTATTCTCTTCAAGAGAAACCGACAAAGCATCGGAGGCGTGACAGATCGTGACAGCATCTCTGTGACCATTCTCTCTTTTAACCTCCAGTATCTCCTTTGATTTCGTGACAAGCTTTTGAGCGTTCGTTGATGTGGGCCATTCATCACGTTTTGCCCATTGCCTGATAGTCGCTGGTTTGATGCCATGAAGCCTTCCTGTCTCTGTAAGACAGCCTGTTGCAAGGTAGGTTGCTCTGACTTGATCTCTGTCTACTGCTAATGGTGAAGGCATCGTGAAATGAGGTGTAACAATTGTGTGACAGATGGAGCTTGTATCATCTACAGAGAAAAGGTCAAGCTTTTAAGTTTTTCGTGACAGAATTTATTTTCTTTATTTTTCAATGATTGCTTGGAATCGGGAGTGGATTTGATATCTTTTGAGTGTCGAGAGACAACAAACCAACCAACCAACAAAAAACATGACAACAACAGACAAAGATCAATTCATAAACTCAAAGAAGTTCAAGACACTTCTCAATGCAAAAGGTCAGATTATCGGAGAAAGAATAAAGGGAACGATACACGTTTACATGGGAGCAAAACGACCTTGCCGCAAATAATTTTCTAATATGTTCAACATCTTCGCAATATACATCCTTTTAAGCATCACGCTTCTAATTATTAATATGGAATAATCAGTAGTAAGTAAACAACAAAAAAACAACCAAAAACATGAATAACCAACAAGTAGCACACCTCTGGGCAAGCGGAAACAAAGCATCAGGCAAAGGCTCCAACTTCTACTTTGAGGGAGATACGATCTATTCTTACGGGTCACACTTCCCCATTGCTCGAAGGATCACCGAAGGCTTTTACCTCATCACGGAAAGGGGATATAGCAACTCGACATCTCGACACATCTCCTGTACCCGAAGAGCAATTCCGAGCTTTGCTAAAGTCTTTAGCGTAGAGAATCGCCCTGATTCTACCTTTGAAACTATCAGAGAAGAGAAGATGAGCCAAGCAAGGGAACGCTTGGAAGGGGCAAGGACACGCTTGGAAGGTGTTGAAGGAAAGAATGCCTTTAGCATTTATGAGAATGCAGAGAAACTTTCTCAATTCTGTGAAGAATCAATGGAGCTATTTGGGAGATTTTATATGCATGATAATTCTTTCGATTGCTCTTCTCAACTTTATCTTGGCAACATCAAAACGGAATGCTTGGAATTAATGAATAAGCATAAGGAAGCCTATGAGATAGCATTAGCAAAGAAGCAAGAGCAACAGGAAGCACGAAACGCAAAGAGGGAAGCTAAGTTTGCAAGGCAAAGAGAGTTGGAAAAGATGGAAGCCTTGGAACTTGTCCCACTCTGGAGAGCTGGCGAGTGTAACAATCAATGGAAACTCCGAAGCCTCCCTCCCATGCTTAGGATCAAAGGCTCTATGGTTCAAACATCACAGGGCGCGGAAGTATCCTTGGAAGATGCAAAGATGGCCTTTGGATTTATCAATCACAAGATATTGCAGGGGATTGAGTGGCACAGGAACGGAGAGACTTGCCAAGTGGGTGCATTCTCCTTGATCTCTATTGATGCGGATTTCGTGACTATTGGTTGCCATAAGTTCACCATTGAAGAGGTAAAAGCATTTGGAAAACTTCTCTAAAAGAATAAAAAGAATATGAAAAACAATAAAAAAATGAGCTTTTTTGAATTAATGAACGCCTTTGAAGTATCAGGATTTTCCTTCCATGCTTTTGGAAGCGTGAGGGAAAACGGAAAGAAAGTTGCCACTTTTTACAAGGGTGATACATTAAAGCAGGAGACTAGGGAAAAGCTAAAATCGGCTATTCCTAATGTCTTTTTTCTGGGTTCTGGTTGTACCTACGCCCCAGAGATCCGGTCTTCATTAGTTTGCATACCTAACAAATAAAAAATGAACATTATAGAAACATTCTTAAAAGGAAACATTAAAGACGCAAAAAGGCTTTCGAAAAATCGCTCTTTCTTTTGGCTTTGCGCTAGAGGACAAGAGCTAGGATTAAGGCCCTTGCAACGTTGGAACATTGCCCTGTATCTAAAAGGCTTGCAATCGTGGGAAGATTATAACGAAAGCTCTATATTGTGGGAAAAATAACATCAGAAAATAAACAAAAAAACAAACATAAAAACATGAGAACAGAGACAACGACAAGGAATATCTATACATTTCAAGAACTAGGTGACAAAGCAAAGGAGAAAGCACGAGATTGGTGGCGTAAATCTTCCATAGGTGAAGAATGGTGGGAAGGTGTATATGATGATGCGGAAAGAATTGGTTTGAAGATTACCAGCTTTGACACCGGAAGGGGCAACCACATCACGGGAGGTTTTACAGATTCTCCCGAAGATGTCGCAAAGAAAATCATGGAAGAGCATGGGGATATGTCGGAAACCTATGCAGACGCGAGGAACTTCCTTAAAGAGCTTGCTTCCTTCATGGAGAAAGCAGAGAAAGATGAATGGGGAGAGCTTGCAACTCTAAAGCTGGAGAGTGAAAGGGAAGCAATCGAAAACGACTTTGAGTATGCAATCCTGCAAGAATACCTTTCCATGTTAAAGAAAGAGGATGAATGGCTTATGAGTAACGAGCAAGTAGACGAGGCTATCACTTGCAATGGATATGAGTTTACGGAAGACGGGAGGTATGCATGACAATCATTGACGCATTAAGAATATCCCTTATAGGTATTCTTTTATCTCTCCCCCTGTTCACGTTCTACGCTTGTCTTTCGACTATGTGGCGACAACGAAAACAGGAGGAAAGCAGAAAATAGGGAACCAATAACAAAGCAAGAAAAGGGGGGATAAATTCCCCCCTTTTTTCGTGCATTAAATTAAATGGGTATTGATACAGGATGAAGGAAAAAAACAAGCTCCCAGAAAGCCCTATAAATCACTTTGATTTTCTCCCCTTGTCATCATGCCTTTCATATCCCGACAATTCTAGGGGCCTTTATGCTTTGTCATACAAAGCTACTACAAACGCTTACAATTACTTACTTTGTATTTTGTTTTACGATTGCTAACTTTATCGCACATTTACTTTTTTCGGCTATCCGTTGATTCGTCGGGCGTTTTCGTCGGGCGGAATACAACATCCATCGCAACCATGAATCCGATCTGTCGTCGGGTCATCTGGGTCAGGGTGTCCTATGCCATGAGGACAGATCCTCTCCATAATCCCTCTATCTTCTCTCCAGTTCTGAGGCCAATCTTTCATGTGGTGGTCAGAGTGGTTATGAATAGTGCAATGGCTTCCTTTGCATTTATCTTTAGAATGGACTATCAAGACGCGATCAGATCCTAAGAGCGTATAGCGTTCCATTTCAGAAACGATATGGACTACAGGCTTAATCTTTTTCTTTCGGAAGATAAGATCATATCCTTCCCTGTATTTGTCCGAGAAGTTGTTGCGTGGTCGTGATCCTTTTCCATTCATAGTTTTAGTCCGTAATCTGAGATTAAGTCGTTCAAGTAGTCTAAGTCAGCTTGAGTGGTTGTTGTTGATCCATCGTGGTGTAGCTTCCATAGATACTGATGCATATTCCAAGCAACGAGATACCAATCTGTTGCATGGACGGCATGAAGATGCTCTTCTGATTCTTCTGGCAGGTCGAATTCAAGTTTAGCTTTCATTTAATTAGGATGTTGTAGGATAGCTTTATGAAAACGGCAGTTAATGCGCTTAATGCAACAAGTACCATTAAGGCTCCCCACCACATGAGTATGTGCAGAAACGCTGTTGTGAGTTTATCTTGCCAGTTCATTTGATTCCCCCTTGAGTGCGGCGAGTTCGGTATGCTCAGAGCCATTTGAACAGTCTGCCCAAATTTTCTCCGCAATCTCGACGGCTCGGTTGCGTTGTGATCGAAGCCTCTCGACCTCGGCCTTTAGTTCAGATTTCTCTTTTGCGTCATCATCAATTATTTCCATGCAGTTTCTTTTCTGTTGCTGTAGTTCCTCGACCTTCCCCTTGAGATTTACTGCATCTTCTGTTATCTGGTCTAAGGCGGCATTAGATGCGGCAAGTTCGCATTCTAGCTCTCTAGCGAAGTCTGCCCTAACCCATCCTCCAACATTGCTGTGGAGTTGAGGTTCGGCGGCATCCGTTCGTGGTGTGTCGTGGTTCTTAGTCATATTTCCTGTTTCTGTAGTGGGATGGTTACAAACAGTTGAGTTATTTGTCATTTTCTTTATTAAGCTCCTCTTTAGCTATAGCCCACGCCCTCTGCATGGCGGCTTGCGCTCGTTTGTTTTTCTCATCATCATCTCCAGTTTTTTGAAATGGATTAATGGTGAGGATTCCCCTTTTAGCAAAGAACTTATCGCAAGCAACACTTACTGTATGAGATAGGTTGGTGAGGTAGTCTTCGTAATCGTCCCCCTTAGTATCAATATGCAGATACTTGTTATGAGGGACGTAATTAACGAATGTTCTTCCCTTTCTCATGCAAGAGAGTGCAGAAGGGCTTCACAACGGCACAGAATGCAGTCTTCTTTGCCTTGCTCATCTGGAGATCCATGATCCACTCCGCTAGTCTTAGCGACTGCTGAGAGAACCACATAGGCATCTCCTAGCAACTCCCACATTTCGGGGGCTTTAGCGAATAGCTTGGCGAACTTAAGTGACTCACCAATGAAAACGCTGTCGTCCATTGTAAGGATACAACGATCATTAGCGTCTACTACACTATCATCCTGCGCCCTGAGTGGGAACTGCATGGGAACTCGTACTGATTCTTCGTCTACTCCTGCTGGTATAATAATGCTCATAATTAGTTAATGCTGTATTGTGCGAACTGTTTGTTGTTTTTGACTACGTTTGTTTTGATGACATTAATGCCCATACTGCGAAGCTCATGGATTCGGGCGGCAAGCCTAAAGCATCCAAACTGGTTGAGTGCCTGTAGTGGCGTAATGCCCTTGCCCTTAAGCATGAATTTATGGATTTTAAATGACTGAGATTTATTGGAGTGTTTCATTCGGTGTATTTCTTAATGAGTGAATCAATCTCATCTGCGATGTCTTTTGTCTTACCAAAGGAATTCATCATGCGTATATCTTTTATGACATCTATCAAGATGAAAAACTCCTGTTCTAATGCCTCGCACCTCTTCTCTGCGGAGGCTACTTTTTTTTCTAATGTTTCCATGTATTCGTCATTGGTCATGTTGCTCATTGGTTTTTGTCTTGTTGTGCGATTTCTCGCTTGGTGATTTGAATTGCAATATTGTAGAAGTATAGGTTGAACTTTTCTTGATCTTTGCGGAATAGGTCTGCTAGTTCCTCAAGCTGAATTCTGCGAACATGATGTCCGTAGAGCCATAGCCCAAGAACGTAAGATCCGATAAGGCTAATGATTCCCGTGGTGATTACAAGTGCATTCATTTTTCAATAATAATAATAGGGGCTACAGGTTTCCGATCCTGCCAAACAGAATCGTAGTAATTGCGAATTTGCGAACTGTACGATGTCTCAATGCGCTCCTCCTTGTAGTCGCACAGGGACACGTCATGGCGAAATTGCGGCATTGCCCAAGCTCGGTATTGAACATCCGCTAAATCTTCTTGTGCTGACACGCTTGCTACTAATCCAGCGATAACCGCTAGGTATGACATGGTATGGTATTTCATATTTTTAAGCGACAAGGTGTGCGTAGTCTGCTGGGTTTTGGTCTTTGTTTATTTCATTGATCTCTTCCTTTGCATACATAAGCGAGGAGAGAATTGATCGGGCAAAATCAATGTGGAAGCTCACATACTTAGAGTTATCCCTTATTGTTTTCTTGCATTGCTCTTGAAAGATTACTTCAAGGCTATTGATGGTATCTGCTGTTGTGTTTATGTTTTTCATGTTGTTTGTTTTGCAGAGGTTGGTTGCTCCTCTTGAAACCATTCAATCAGTTTTTGAAATTCGATCAAGAATTATTTTCAATTATTTTCACGCCTTCTGGAGCCGCATAAACACTAGCTCAAAAAGAAACCCCCACCCAGAACATGACAACTGGATGGGGGCTATGCGACCAACAACTACCGACAATTTTTAGAAGTTGATGTCGTCGTCTTCGTCAACTTTCTGGGGCTGGTATCCGTTTCCCTTGGCCTTGTTGTGGCTGTCAACTCCTTTTTTATATGGAGGCTTGACCTCAAATGAAAGAAACGCATCTCCAGCCTTGGAGGTTTTCTCCCATACGCTAATCTCATAATTCTTTCCCTCTACATTGAGAGGCCCAGACAATTGAGGAGCCTTTGGATTTACATTGTTTTTGCGGAAGGCCGCACCCTTATTTGTGTTGTCGTACTCTGGCATATTATGTTGTTTGTGGTTAGCGTTCGTCAAATCGTAGGAACTCAGATCGGAACGTGAGTGGAATACTAGCCCTTGGACAGGCTCGTGCAAGCTTTATATTTAAGAACCAACTGCTCTGGTCTTTTTCATCCTGAGATATAGTCAAGAACAAATCGCAATCATGTTCGATAGCCCTAGACTCTCGTGATGCTCCGTCAGAATTAAGTTGAGTGAGTGCGATGATGACAATGCCAAGCTCCTTGGCTAGCGTTTTAAGCGTCCTAGAAGCCTCTGCAACTTGCCTTTCCCTGCTGTCCTTTATGTTCGTAGGCTCAAGCAACTGGATGTAGTCTACAACTACTAGCTTGACTTTATGGACGGCAACCATTCGTCTTACAGCCGCCCTCAACTGTAGGCAGTTAAGACTACTCTCATCACGAATCCAGATAGGTAGCTTGGAAATCTGACTAACTCCCTGACTAATCCTTGCCATCAGTTGCTTGTCCACATCACCAGCCTTGGTTAGCAGGGACAGATCAGCTCCAGACTTTGACGCTATCAGCCTATCTATAAGCTCTCCCTTGCTCATCTCAAGAGAGATAATTCCAACTGGATTCTCGCCAACATCAGCCGTCCTCATCGCCATGTTTAATGCCACAGCCGTCTTGCCTCCCTTTGTCGGCGCACCTATGACAACAAGCTGACCATTGCGAAAGCCTCCTGTCATTTCATCAAGTAGTCTAAAACCGCTAGTAATTCCTATAAGCTTACCCTTGTTATTAATCATTTCTTCGTACTCATTGACACGCTCTGCCGCCACTTCCTTAACGCTCTCAATGCGAGACGTTGTTTCTGCATCTGCGGCAACTGCAATGAGTGCCTTCTGGACTATCTCGCTCAACTCCCCTGCGGAAGCTGGATCATTTGCGCTAGCAATAATCCTTTCGGCGGCGGCAATTGCAAGCCTAGAGGTGTGCTTATGTTTTAGGATCTCAATATATCCCCCCCAGTTACTCACAACACATGGAGCGATGAAGCATTCAGTTACGAATGCCGCACCACCAGATAGCTCTAGAGTGCCAGCATTGCTCATATGCTCCGTGATGGTTACTAGATCGCAACCCTGTCCTTCCTTCCAAAGCTCAATAGCTGAGTTGAATATTCGCTTATGTGCAGGATGGAAGAATAACTTCTCGCTAATCTGATCAGCCGCTTCATTGATGATGCTGGGACGCTGTAGGATTGCCGAGATGAATGCCTTCTCAGCATCGCAGGATTGTGGTGATGTCATGTTGTTGTTGGTTACTTTTTAGTCTTCTTTTCTTTCTTGGGCTTCTCTTCCTTCAATGCCCACCAGACATTTACTTGCTGTTGGAATGTATTCCAGTAGTTGGAAAGATCTTCCTTCCACACTACCTCAAAGTCGCCTTCCTCTTCCTTGCCGATACGGACGATGGCATGGTTGGTGATTGTGCGCCCAAGGTTGTTGTAATTCCAAAGCTGTGCATACCCTGCGGCTTGCCTCCAATAAGGCTCAGAGATCTTCTTGCTGGTCTTGAAGTCGATAAGGATATGTTCCCCCTGCTCATTCGTAGCGATAAGATCAATCGTTCCTCCGTATCGGTATAGCTCATTTACAAGCTGAACTTCTGTGGCGACCTTCTTGAGTTTTGCAGACTCCCACCAATCGTGGAACTTATTGTAGCAAAGCAAGGCACGATCAATGTCTTTCGTTGCATAATCGTCCAAGTCGGCAACTTGTCCATTGAGATAGCATTCGATTAGGAAGTGGGCAATTGTCCCCACATCGGCGGCGTTATCCCTCTCCTTGCGGTAGTCCTTGCCTTTCTTCCCTAGATCCCATGCCCAATGGATTAAACCTCCAGCGTCTTCTCCGATTTTGCAGATGGTCGAGCCACCGCTTACTTGTGTGCCGTCTGCCAGAAAGTATTTCTGGTGAGGGGCGTTTCGTATCAGTTTTGTTTTTTCCATAGTGTTGTCTTGTTATTCTGACTTTTTAAATCTTTGTTTGCAAACACGCAATTGCTCCAAACTTTTAATTTGCATAGATGATTGTGATCCAACGAGCCACCAAGTAATCGCTTCATGCCCTTTCTTTTTTCTTGGTAGCTTATGCGAAAAACCTAGAACCTCCCATTCTCCAAAAACCTCCCCTATTCTGTTTTTGGTTTGATTATGTTTATTCCCATCCGTTACGGGTGGGAGCTTGTTGATGAGGTGGGTGTAAACAGACTCTTGGGTTTCCATCAGCTACCGATAGTCAGACTCCAATTCATTGTCCATAACAAAATCATCCCAATCGTCAGAATTTGAGGATTGACTTCCTGTGGCATCTCCGAATCCATGCTGTGCCACAAACAACTCAATAAGTAAGGCAAGAGCATCAGCCCTGTCAGGAGAGCTTCCTTTGGTGCGCTTCTTCAAGTCCTTCTTACTCTCTAGCAACGTGCGTTCATTTCGCAGGGAATAGATCCTAGCGCATAGCTCTCGTGCCGTTTGGTCATCTAGCCCCCTCATCCTTCCACTCATTATGATGACTTTGATCTGACCCCATAGCTGAGTTACCCGATTGGCGTAGACTTGCTTTGCAGGACGCTCATCCTCAACGCTAATTGGAGAATCAGTAGCCGCCCCTCCAAAGCTCACTCGCACGAATCCAGATTGCCAGCGTTGCGAGATGATGTCAGCAATGCCAGCACCAGCACCAGTTGCGTCCAAGGCAAAATCTTCTGGCTCCACATTGTTCTTTTTTAGCAACTCAATCGTCTGATCGGCAACTTGGTAAAATAAGGGATAGTTTGGATCATCCATAAGACTGAGCTTGATCGTCTCGGTGAGATTGATAGTGAGGTTGCCATCTGTTGCTTTACCTACCTTGGCGAAACGCAAGATACAATCATCCCCCTCAGTCGTGAATGCAGGGTCTAGTGCCGCTAGGGTTTTGAGGTCACCCCCTGTCCATACTACCTTATCTCTGGCGCATCCTTCCGTAATCATGGCGGAATCAACCATTGTGTTCCTAGCTCCAGACTTGCTCCACATTCCCCTGCAATAGCTATTCCACTCCAGACTACCCTCGCCAAAATTCTTGCGGATTGTATCCACGTTGTCCTGACCAAAGAGGTAAGGATAGAGCAATCGTCCAGCCTTAATGTTTGGAGACTTAAGCCCATCAAACCTTACGCAAACTCCTGTCTTTGTCTCCCAATGCTCATCGTCATCTCCAATGCTACCCCATCCCATGTTTGGCTCGCAGAACAACCCATGAGGATCAAATAAGCTAGAAGCGTTAGCAATAGCGACAAAGTGATAAAAGTCCGTACCAACCGCTAAGTTTGCCCTAGCAGAGAATACCGCTGGATTGGTCTGCGCCGCCTCATCAACCATGATTACCATTCTTGGCAAGTGAACACCCTGCAACTTGCCCACGGCTTGCTCTACAGCCCCACTATCAACCGCAAGGGCTGTTATAGCAGACCTATCATCACCCTTAGTGAACTGGATCTTGGTTTGGGAATCGACAACATTCAAACCGAATAACGGAACACATGGTCTAGTAAACCGCATCATCTCAGCCCAGATACGACCACGAAGAGATGGAACAGTCGTGCTGGTTAAAGCCACACGAGTTCCCATTGGTTTAGCTAGATACTCCACCAGAGATAGCAAAGTGAACGTAAATGTCTTACCAGCGGCGGCACACCCAGTAACCCCGATCTCGTCATAGTTTGTCCATGCCCATAACGCCAACTCATTCCAATTATTCCAGCTTTTAATTACGTCAGGCCAAAGCATATGAATGCAATGCTTGATATGCTGACCCCTACTAATGCCAGTAACCCTAGATGGGTCTTTATCAGCCACCATCAATAACTCAATCTCAAGTTGAGTTATGTTGGGGAACTTACTAAAGTCTAGTCCGTATGTTTGGAGCTTCATAAAAGTTGGGGGAGGATGCTTCTAACACCCTCCCCCTGTCTCATCCCAAGACAAATTATCGAAGCTGACTACGGATAGCCTCCATTGCAGACCTTGGCTTTCCTTTTGGCTCACCATCGGCATCATCGGATGATCCCTTGCTAATGCGAGGTTGGACGGCAATATCCTCCTTTGCCCTGCTCTTATACTTGGCAAGCTCGGCCTTTAGCTTGTCATTCTCGGCAACTGCCTCACGAGCGATAACCGCAAGGAATGGAGCAACTGTCATCTCATTCTGGGTTGCGTTCCCATGAATGATTGCCCTAGCCGCCTCAATCCTCTGCTTCACAAGTTTGTCGTTGTCATCATCTCCTGTCATTTTGAAGAAGTCGGATTTCTTTGCAAGGTGATTGGTCATACGCTCAAAGTTCGTATTAACCTCCTCAACGATCTTTAGGCTCTGCTCTTCCTCGGCCTGTTGAACTTTATAAGCAGTCTCCTTGGAGTTTGCTAAAGCATAATTAAGTTCCTCACGTTTGGAATCTGCCTCATCCAAAAGGATGGCAAATTTCCCTGCCGCCGCGCCACCACCGAATGACTCATCAATAAAGTCAATACGCTCACGACCAGTGAGAGATAATGCTTTTTCTGCAATTGATGCATCGTCACCGAACTCCTGCGCAAATGCTTTTGCCTTGTCAACCAATGCAACAAATGGAGCCTCGTAATTCTTTTTAAACGTAGAAGAACGCTCAAAGTTAGTGCGCTCAATCTCTCCCTCTAGCTTCTCAAGCTTCTCACGATAGGTAAGAACCTCCGCATCCTTGGCCTTAAGTGACTCCTCGTAGGCTTCTGCCTTCTTGCGAAGCTCTGCAATGTTCTCTTCCTTGGAACGCTTCTTAGGAGCCTCTACAGGCTCAACGTCCTTGGATAGATCAATGTCGGAAATATCAAAGCTATCAACGGATTCAACCTTCTCCTCCTTGACTTCCTTTGCCTTCTTTGACTTCTTCTCGGCAGGCTCGGTTGTGCCTCCCTCCATCTGCTTAAGATAGTCGTTAGCGTCCTGCTCGGCTACATAGTCTAGGTCTGTGGGGATCATTCCATCTGGAAGATCTTCAAGACTTTTGATGTCGATCTTCTTTAGGTCTGGCTTCTTATTGAGTTGTCGGGAAATCTGACTCTCCCATGACTCGTTGTTTGGTTCTGGCGTGGACGCAATAACAGGGTCAGCCGCTTGCGTTTGGTTTGGTATGGTTTCTTCTGACATAAATTAAAACTCTCCTGTGTAGCTAGGTTGAACCTCAGTAAACTCCTCTGGAACGATGGATAGGTTGTGAAGGTCTGTAATGATAGATGCCCTTCCTGCATCGAACCCGAATAAGACGGCGGCGTTATCTGCGATCTTGGTTAGCGCATTGGTGTTACCCAATGTCTTAGCCGCAGTTAAACTATCTGTTAGCTCAAGTGCCGCCTTCAATACGGGCAATTGCAGGATCTTTTTTAGCTCTACAGCTAGGGTTACATCAGCCCTCCATTCTTCAAATGTCATTTTTTATTTCTTTGGCTTCTTCGTCTCTGATCGAATGGATTAGGTTTTTTAGTGTTAATGCCAGCTCGGATTCTGCTCCGTGAAACGTGCGAAGATATATGTATCGCTCGTAGATAAGAGCAACTATCTGCTCCCTCATTTCTTCTCTCCCCGAATCAAAGGGGTTTGTTGTCATTTGTTTTTTTGGTTTTGGTTTACTGCGCCATACGCTAGTAATACTAAGAATTATTGGTTTTGATTCTGTTCGTATTTCTGAGCGATCTTTAGCTTGTCAATCATAAGCCTCTGCGCCGTTTTGCGGTCTTGTAACTGCATCTGGTGTTGAGCTTTAGCTTGCTTGATCTGAGCGTCATTCTGGAACTTCAAGCGGTCAAGCTCTATTTTGTTCATAGCGATCATCTGTTGAGGGTCTTGCTGTCCACCCTGTTGCTCCATTGCCTGTTGCTGTGCTTCCATCTCCTTCATCTGGATGTCTTCCGCCATGCTAGCAAGCTGGTCAGCAATCTTCATAAGCTCACTTGTCTGCTCATTCATGCTGTCAAACTGATCTTGGCGAGTAGGATCTGTCTCTAAGAATTGGAGATGCCCAAGCAAGTGAGGAAGCAGAGCTTGCATAGACTGATTAGCTTGCCTTGGGTCTACTTGCTGATCCTGCACCGCTTGGACAATACCGCCACCAAACTGAATATGAACAGCAAGGTGAGTTGCGTGATTCTGATCTGGATCAATGAGAACCTGACCCCCCGATTGGAGTGCATTGTTCTCAAGAGATGCAATGGATAGGTCGTTGCCATCTGGTCTTGTCTCCTCTGGAATGCCGAAGGTTTCAACGCCAGTTTGCCCAGCAATCGCCGCAATGTTGGCATTAATAACACGCTTGCGATTAGACTCTGGGAGCTGTGGAAGGTACTGACCAATAAGATTCATGGCCTGTAGTCGTGCAGAAGCAGAGCCTTGCCCGATGGAGCGAGTAGCTTTAATGGTGTCCATGTCGAGCAATGCTCCTGCTGGAACGCCCCTATCCATACAAGCCTTCTGGAACCTTAAAGCCTCCTTGCCGCCGTGATCCTCTTCAATAAGGTTCGGGTTTGATGCTCTGCGATAAACCTCGGCGTAATGAACATCAAGTGCCTGTAGGTAGATCTCTGCACGAGTATTGGTGAGGCGACTCTTCTCGCCCATCTCAAGCTCAACTTCTCTTGCTCCTTTCCTGCTTCCACCATTAACCACCGAAGGCATGAATGAACCAATGTCATCTGACTCCTGTGCGTTGAAGAACTGAGCAACTTGCATGGAAGCTCCAAGATTTGTCGAGACATTCTGTTGAACAAGCTCAAGTCCAGACGGAAGAATCCTCCAAGGCCCGATCTGAATGCTCTTCATCTTCTCGGCATCAGCCGCAGAGCTTGCTCGGAACATGGTAGTGCCACCGACGATGGCGTTCTCCATGAGGGAGTTATTCATGCGGTTCATTGCCTCCGCATACTTATAAACCTTCTGGCCTAGCCCCCTGACTCCAGCATAGTATCCATTGCCAATTCCGTTAAGGAAGATAGTGAAAGCATTAGAGAAATCCTTATAGCGTCCAATCTTCTTGCAAAGAAACTCTGTGCTGTTGATGCGGTCAAAAATATAGTGGGAAATGCGACCATCATATTCACGCACATAGAAGTGAGCTATCTTGATTACCTTGCTCTTGGCATAGGAATAGTAAAGTCCGTTATTTTTAAGCTCTGTCTGATACCACTCCCAAGGGCGGCGTTGATCCTGCTCATCAGTACGAGCTTGCATGATAGCTTTGCGGACTTCCTCTACGTCCCATCCTCCCCTTTCGGCGGCTTCCTTATTCTCAATATATGAGTAAAGCTCCTCAGAATAAAGCTCATCCAGAACATAGCAGAACTCCCAATTGTTCCAATCTACCTTGGCTCCTCTGGGAACAACCATAGCCCAAGGTTCAATCGACTTAGCCCTCCAATCAGTCTGGTCTGGGAAATACATACAAGACTGACCATGAATAACGAGTGACTTATGGCAAACTTGGTGTTGCGCTAAGAAGTTAGGATTAGAAGATGCAAGAAGCCTGTGGAACTCTTCCGTAATGATGCGGCTATATTCCTCACGCTTACCCATGTCCTTGCCGTACTTGGTTTTGCAAGTAGCATACGAACCAACGGATGTAAGAATATCGAAGTATGGGATAACAGCGGCTTCCACTTTAGCCTCTGCATGACCCCAGTTTACATTAATTCGATCTGCCTGACCAAGTTCACGAAGCTGTTGCTCGTTAAAAGGGGGGTTACCATCAATAATGCCTTGGATTTGACTGCGACGATGTGATGCGATCTGATCGTCTTCCTGTAGGGTAAAAAGCATTGCACGAGCTGAACCAGCGTCCTCCACCCTTGTTTTTGGTGGTTTTCCGCCTTCTTCTAGGTCTTTCAGTCCGTATGTAATCATATTTTAAGTGATGCTGATGCTTGGGTTAAATCTTCTGTTTTTAACCAGCACCAGTCTGGTCGAGCCTCCGTTGTCTCGGATTTTTCACCAGAGAGCAACACTTTTCTCTTTACATGAACAATTGCTTCGTTCCTGCAACCGCAAGCTCCGCAAGTGTAAAGGCTTGCATCCAAAGTGGTTGTTCTTTTGCCTCTAACTTTGGACACTAGCTTTGTGATAGTTTCCATAACATTACAACCGGCACAAAAATTAGTTGTCATATTGTTATAGCATCTGGAGCATATCTCAGCCCTTCGATTCGCCTCATCTTGGCTAACAAAAACGTCTTCCCCTTTCATGCCGTCAATAGCCATCGTGGACAGAGAGGTGATACCCTTAATGATGCTTTCGGCTGATAGGAGTGGCCTAGTCCCCTTGGCAGGAGTTCCATCAGTATACACGCACCAACCATGAGGAAGTTGCCGACATAGCTGATCTTCTACACGCTCCATCCAATCATTAGGAAGGGGAATGCTATTATCAATATAATGAGCCTTAACCCTAGACAAAAGGCCATCCCACGACAATTCACCATCAATCTTCATTCCTGTCTCTGGGACAGTGAAGCGATAGCGATTTGGCGGAACCGAATCAGTCTTGATTAGCTTCTGTCGTATCATTTTCAAGTAGTTGTTTGAAGTGTTCTAGCCCTGCATAAAACCCACCAAGGAATGCATTCCGAGCGTAGTCTTGATGTCCTTGTGCAGATCCATGATGTTGCGAGTAGGTTCGGATGCCTATCGTGTTGTACCAATCGTTGAATGTATCTTCTAGCTTTTTCATTTTTTTAGGTCTTTAAATGCGTTAATAACTTTTCCCAGTATATCACCAGCGTCATCTACCGCTTCTTCTGAAAGGTCTGGAAACCTAGCATGAAGAAATTCGTGGCAGATAACCTCTTCAAGAGATCGGCTGGATTTTGGATTAATGTGTATGGTCTTTGTCTCATAGACGCATAGCCCATCGTTCTTGTGTCCATTGGTAGTTCTGGTGTTTCCGTATCCATACTTCCAAATACTTCCATTAATCTTGATACTGCCAATCTTAGTAAATTTCATCGTCTAAATGAAACCATGATATACATCAATACTGATGCACTCATAGCTCCGATAATTAATTGCTGTAGTGTTGACATTGTTCAATGATTGCAAGTTCTTTATTTAAGCACCAAATAGCTTTTTTTAGATCTTCGACCTCCTTCTCTGGATATTTCTGTCCAGCACGAAAGATATATTTAATTGCATTTCCTCTAAGATAATTGAGATGGGCAATCGTATCTACAAGCTCTCCACCACTTGGAACCTTGTAATGGGAGGGGCTGTTCACTGGATCGTGGTCGCTCATCGTTTTGATAGTATCATTCCCCTTCTTTCGACGATAGAACGCCCCATCTGATCCTTCACCACACGATGCTCAATGTTGCCCCTCACCATGTCCTGCAATACACGATCAAGCATTCGCTTGTTTGTTTTGCTTTCTGCCTCGTAAGGGCCAGCAAGCCACGAGAACTCTGGCTCAATATAAAACTCTTTCGTTAATTCTGTTTCGTTCATTTGATTATTCTGTAGTGAGGTATTGGGCTTTGTCTGGTCGTGCATTGGGTTTTAAATATTTTCCTTTCTGCCAAGCCTTCATTCAAAAGATTTGCAATCATTTCTTTGGTGTGGCTTAGACCTTTTTTTGTCATCTTGGCTATCTGCTTTGTGGTGTAAAACCCCTCTGGAATATCATCTAGGTTGTTTGATAATGACTTGGCAATGGCATCAGCCCAATCGTTGGCACTCATATTGGCAACCTCCACTCTTTATCAAACTCTCCACGAGTTAGGAGCCAAACTGCGGAATCGTTCCCAATCACCTCTCCAATAACCATGCCCTGTCGCCACCCAAGGGTCGCCCTGCGGCATGAGGCATAGTCCATACTTGCCTTACGAGTAAGTGTGCCAACGCAGAACCCACTACTCTCCTTGCTTGTCCTTCCTTCTCCCATCTGACTACGGTGCGTGTGAGCAAATACTACCTTCCCTCCGTACATCTCTGCCATATCCCTAGCGGCGTTTTCATTAAAGATCGTGCCATGCGTAAACGTCACATCTCCAAGCATCCACTTTTGATAAACTCCGTTGTAGGGAATCCTCCTGCATTTGATCTCTGCTAGATATTCGTCAATGTGCTGGTCAACTGATTCAGCGCAACATGATACGATGGCGTTATTGCTAGACTTAAGATGCTGTATCCTAACTTCGTGATTGCCATCTAAGGCTATGGTAGCACCAATGTCTTTAAGGAACTGAAGCCCCCCATCAATGTCTGGTCGTACAGGCTCAGACTCATCACTTGTTCCAGCCGCCCCTTTTCTCATGGCGGCAGTATCAGCCCAATCGCCTAGATGAATAACCTCTTCTGGCCTCCATGCGTCCTTAGCTCTCAGAACTGCATCTAATGCCGTAGGATCGGCGTACTTGCCGTGGGAGCAACCCACCGCTATGAAGCGAGTGGGCTTTGTCCCGATGTTGAACATCTTCGGCTTCTTGCTCATTACTCAGTGGGGGAAATGGTAACGAGTTCAAACTTGCTTGGATCTTTCTTCGATGGGGCTACTCCCACATCAACGATTGTCCCCTCTGTTCCGAACTCCGTAGCGGCATCAAACAACTTCTCATCGAATGTCATAGCCTCAATGATCTTGCCATTGTCATTGAATTCAACTGCATACAACGTCCAAACTTTGGGGCTTCCCTCCTTGCTCTTGGCGGCAACCTTCGTGTTAGTGGGAAGAACTCCCCTCCACACCCCTGTAACTGCTCCTGCTGGACGTACCGATGGACTCCTATCCATCACCTTTGCTACTGCTGGACGAGCCTCCTCCTTCTTAACTTGAAGATGCTCATTGCCGTCAAGATCGTCTTCTGTTGCAAGGCCACAAACAGCCGCAAGTGAGTAGCGACGAGCGTAAGTAATTGCTCCGCCAACTCCCTGTGGAGACTGATCCTTCAATGGCAGAAGGAGTGTTGTTGTTGTAGAATAACCCGACTTGTGGATGATGGTTGTCTCAACTCCTGCCATTCCCTCCATAAATAGAGGGGCTTGAGTGATAGCAAGTCCATGTTTTAGTAACACAGGACGTGTTGCATCTACGATTGCCTCCAATGGTGCATACTTGCTTTTGAAGTATGGATTGGATGCTGTCTTGGCTACATTGTGTAGCTCTCCGATTGCATCAACAAGTGCTGATGCGTACTCCTGCTGTGGCGTTGTTTCTGTTTTCATGTTGTTTGTTTTTGGTTGGTTGGTTTATCTTTCGTCAGCCTCAATCATTGAATCATCAATGAATCCGATGGCCTCATCTAGCGTTTCCCGAAGATCCTTCAAGCTATCCAAAAGGATCTCAACTTTTTCCTCAAGAGACAATGGTTCTTTTTTAGACATGATTAATTATGGAAGATTGCTACTCCTGCAAACGTGATAGCTACTGCGATACCAATAGCCGACATCCAGAATAAAGAATTGACGCTATGAACAAGAAGCTCCTTGAGTTCAGAAGCCTCATCGTAATGACACTCGCTGGCGTGATTGAGGCGATCTAGCTGTAGTGCGTGATCGTTAATAACTTCCTCAAGGGCTGTAAGTCCATCCTCGTGACTTTGTAGGACTTCCTCTAAATCCATGTATTCCTCCATGTTTTTTTCGGGGGCTTTCTTTGCGGCTTTGGCTTTCTTTGGTTTGGTTGGTGTTGTCATAGGCTTTGGTTTTATTTGGAGATGATACGGATGTCGAGAATTATTTTGAAAAAAGATTCTCCATGATTCCGTCAAGGTAAACACTTGCGCTAGAGCCTTTGTATTCGTTGATGGCAGAGTTGATAGCGGCAATCAATGAGGATTGAGTGTTCTTGATTGCGACCATCCTGTGGTTCAATTCCTCCACTTCACGCTCCAATCCTCTTGCGTGTTCAAGTATGGTCGTTGCAATACAACCGCCTTGCATGAGAGCGTCCGTGCGTGGCGTGGCACATTTCCTGCAATAGCTTTCGTGGTGGAAGTGATCCTGTTCAGTTGTCATGGATGATGCTTCTAGGTTGATAGAATACGAATGGCAAGAAAAAAGAAAACTCCCCACCAGCAACTAATCGGCTAGTGGAGAGCGATTTCCCTTTTACCCCAATCCGCGACCATTGCTGGCGGCAGTTGGTGAGGGGATAAGATATGACGGATGCGGTAAGGGCATCAAGATATTTTTTTTAAAAGAGAAAATAAATTATAGGCTTGACATCAAATGTGAATAACCCCTATGTACCCCATACTGCTCTTGCAGAGAGCTTCAAATTCGTCCTGTTACTTTTCTTAAATCTTTAGTCCTATTCAACCATCCATTCAAAAACACTTTAGTCTTTGGATTGTGGATTACTAGACGCTTGTAAAAAGATTCCTGTTCGTTGATGAACTTCGATGGATCGTCCTTAGAAAGCCTCAGTATCTTGTTGGCTCTGGACAAACCGCAATTCACACAGCAATTGAAAAATATGAAGTTCATAGGCCAATCCATGTCATCACAACCATACTTGACCCAATACTCGTTCCAGTAAATTTCAGATGCCTCATCGTATGTCAGGCTAGGAATATCGACATTGGGATGTGATCTAGCGTCTATTCCGTACTTAGTTCCAACCAGTTTTCCATTCCTGTAGTTCCCTGCATCGTCCTTGTGCAAGTCTAGCTTTTTCCCCTCCCACTTAAAAAGCCAAGGGATGATTACGTCTTTAAATAGTTTCGTCATCGAAGTTCTTTGGTCTTTGGATGTATTCAACAACCTCTTCCTTTACTCGTGCCACAGATGACACCACTTCTTGGACTTGGTTTGTTCCCATCTTCCAATCGTAGACCATGCGACCAGTAACCATGAAGACAACGATAGCCCCTGTGACGTACATGGAATTCGTCGTGATGGTGACGAATCCAGCCAAAGCTACGTCTGGAAGAGTGTAGAGGTGAGCAATTGCCCATCTCCATGAGGCTTGAATTAATCCGATCCCGACAAGAGAAACAATGAGCCTCTGGGAAACGACCTTATTCAAGCGAGGAATTTCCATGATGTCTTAATGCCAATATATCCGACAACACATACTATGGAGACAATGGCAATGCCTCTCCAGATCCAAAGCTCCTTAAGGGCTTTAATCTGCTTCTGCTCCCAATATACGGCATCATTCTGAGCCTTTGCCAACGCCAATGACTGATCTTGAACCTGAGTCTCGTAGGTCGTAATGGCATCAGAAAGCTCCTTGACTGCGGCGTGACCCTCTGGACGCACATACTGACGCACCTTTTCCACGCTCGTTTTAACGGCCACTACTGAAGGCGCAGTATAAATACGCTTCTCTTGATGGGCGCATCCAATAATAAGTATGGACGCTAATACAATAAGAAGTTTGTTCATTTTAATAGTTTCCTGACACCAGCGTAGATTGCTATCAAACCAGCACATAGCGACACAAGCAAGGTTAGGTTCTGAAGCCAAACGTGGGTTGCGTCAAAGAAGCTAATAACAAGCGAAACTAACGAGACAATTGCGCTTGTTGGGCCTACGTCAGATTGTGAAATGTTATCGCTCATATTAACTCACAAGTGAATTTTTAAGTTGGTTTATAATACCAATCATAGCTTCTACATTTGTGCTAGTTCCAATGCTATAAAATGAGATTGTTCCATCATACAATAGATTATTTGCGCTAACATTACCAATCGTTTTGAACAAAAGGAAGTTATTGCCTGAAAAATAATCAGCATAATCTGTAGCATAAGTTCCCCAACCGAAAGGGGATTTAGGGAATGTAACATCACCATCAAGCCTAGAAAAACATAATTCTGGCCCACTAAACGCAAATGATTCGTATGAATTTGGACTGACAATGTAACCACCTTCCGATTCGCTAATAAAAATGTCGCCCCCCGTTTGCGCTCCATCATTATTAGATCCAAAAATAGCTTCTGTTCCACTTAGAGGAATAGTAAAGCTGTTAGTTGCGTCAACACACATGTGGAAATCTAACCCATTTATATCGGTTGAATCATTTAATAGAGTATCTAAATATCTATTTGTGTTGCCAATAGAATTTGGAAGCCTTCCACTCAATCCTGTCAGTTTATTATAGAATTCAGATGTGAAATTGTAGTTTACTGGATTTCCAGTAAGTTTGATATTCACTAATGCCCCTGCAAGAGTAGATGGCCCGACTAGGAAACACGCCTGTCGAATTGCACTCCAGATGCCAGCAGATTTCAGCGATAGGAAAGCAGTATTGAATGCGGTCTTATTGGAAGAAATAGATTCTGACGATGCACCGAAATTTGCGCCAGTAGCTTCTACTGCGTTAAACCATGCAAATGCGTCTGGGTCATAAGGAGATCCAGAAGAACCTCCTATAATTGGGCAATTTATACTAGCCTTCAGTGACAGGCTTGGCATGACCTAGGATGTGTAAGCCACTACAGAAGTTCCAGCACCAGTTGTGAAGCTGGTAGTATTTCCATACAGGACGAAACCAGCAGGGAAAGTAACTCCAGTAACAGTTCCAGTAATGTTGCCAGCGTAAGCGGTAAGCGTTCCGCTAGTGACAAACTGAAGTGCGTAAAAAGTGCCAGATCCAGATGCCGTAGAAGCAGGGACGATCTTGCCTCCGTTAGCTCCAGAGTTGTGATCTGAAACATTCAAAACGCCATCTAGGGTTTCTAAAATCTTACATTGCGTTATTAATTCGCCATCTCTTGGATTTGAGTAAACAGGTTGAAATGTTGTCATACAAACAAATTAATATCTTTTATTTAATAAGTAGGCAAGTGATATTGCAAGATAAACAACGGCTCCAGTAATGTCTTTCTCTGCACGAATGCCAGACTTAACTATAGCTGTACGAATCTCATTGTAAGCGATTTGCATTCGGACAGGGCCGATATACTGACTATCTGAATGCGATAAGACACTAGCCTTTGCTAGTGGGTATATTTTAATTAGAAACCAGAGATCGCGGAGGAGTTTCATTACTCAGAAGGGGTTTCGACTACCTTGCAGAACTCGGCGGGTATCCATGAGAACTCGCCTCCGTAGATTGCAAACACGGCTGAGTGGAATTTTGTTCCGGCTGTCTCGTAGCTTCCAGAGACTTCTCCCTGCTCGTTGCCGAGGAGAGTTGCGATTCGACTCCAGTAGGGGTTAGCGTTGGAAAGGATAGTCAGTTTCATTTTAGGCGTAGGACATATTCACAACGAACGTGTTAGCTAATGGCAATGCCCCTGTATCAAGGGATGTCGGCCCTGTAGAAACATAATACGCAAGACCTAAAGACATACGGATTCCGCAAAATGACGTGCTACAATCCAGCGTAGAGTTTGGAGCAACACCGATATTTAATACCCCTGCATCCGTTCCCACGGTCGGGGCAGATGCCTTATTGACAAGATGGAAGTAGGCCCAACTTGCGGAGTTGTTTGTTAGACTCAAAAACCCAATTTGAGCCGCCGATGCCTTTACTGATGTGGCATTTGTTGTGGCGGCGCAAGAGAGCGAGTGAAATGTAGCGAATCCAGAATTAACGGTTGTTGTGCTTGTCTGAGGGGAAACCGTAAAGACATTTCCCTGTGAGATTGCTTGAGACGGTGTTTGCAGAACCGTCTGCGACATATTGACCACCAGTGTTGTCGTGCCGCTGGTGCTAGTTCCGTTAATCCTAAAAAACAACGCTCCATAGAGGAACACCTGTTGGATTTGACCTGCCCCCAATGGTAAGAAAGATCCTGATACTTGACCAAACGATCCCGGAGAATCCGTCCTTTGTGTTTGAGCATTAA
>Ga0209401_1000172_pt1 | contig 44522 bp, 45 predicted proteins | sample M_140807_MF_Meta_FD_187318 | JGI IMG/M metagenome (GOLD analysis project Ga0209401, IMG submission 187318) | Freshwater microbial communities from Lake Montjoie, Canada to study carbon cycling - M_140807_MF_MetaG (SPAdes) (version 2) | ecosystem: Environmental > Aquatic > Freshwater > Lake... | reverse complement strand
AGATGGCAACGACATTGAGGCGATTGATCGCGCCATTGATTGGGCGATCGCCGACGAGCGGCCGAGCCTGATCGCAGTGCGAACCGTGATTGGCTTCGGTTCACCAAACAAGGCGGGGAGCCAGAAGTCACACGGCGCGCCACTCGGCCCTGATGAGGTGAAGCTCACGAAGGCCGCCTACGGGGTTGACCCTGACGCCACCTTCGCCGTTCCTGCAGATGTTGCCGCCCTCTATAAGGAGCGCAGCGATCACGGCGCAACGCTCGTCGCCGCACATGCAAAGCAGCTGCTCGCCTACGCGACCGCCTTCCCAGCAGAGGCCGCTGAACTTCAGCGCCGCATGGCGGGAACGCTTCCAGCCGGCTGGGAGAACGCACTACCGAAGTACGAACTCGGCGGCGATGCACCAACGCGCAACGTCAGTCAGTCAAGCATCGCAGCGCTCGGTGCCGTGCTTCCCGAGTTGATTGGCGGCAGCGCCGACCTCTCGGAGTCGAACCTCACCGACATTCATGGTGGTGGCAAGTTCACCGCCACTGAGTCGGGCCGCAACATCAGTTACGGCGTACGTGAGCATGCGATGGCTGCGATTGCGAACGGCATCTCGTATCACGGTGGGTTGATTCCATTCGTGGCGACCTTCCTCACCTTTAGCGATTATCTGCGCGGCGCACTGCGCCTCGCGGCACTCGCAAATCTCGGCAGCATCTTCGTCTTTACGCACGACTCGATCGGCCTTGGTGAAGATGGGCCAACGCATCAGCCGGTCGAGCACTACGCCGCCCTGCGCGCGATTCCGAACGTGCGCTTCTTCCGACCTGGCGATCCAAACGAGGCCGCAGCGGCGTGGGGCGTTGCCATTGAGCGACGACATGCGCCAACGGTGCTGGCCTTCACACGACAGAAGCTGCCAGTACTCGCCGGCTCCATTACCGGAGCGGCTGCAGGGGTACGACGTGGCGCGTATGTGCTTCGCGAGGCAACCGGCGCTGCGAAGATGATCTTGATTTCAACCGGTTCGGAGTTGCACCTCGCCGTTGCAGCGGCGGAGCAGCTTGAGGCCGCGGGCACACCAACGCGCGTTGTCTCGATGCCGTGCCCCGAACTCTTCGGTGAGCAGGATGCGGCGTACCGTGAGTCGGTGCTCCCAGCTGCGCTTCGTGCGCGCGTCGCCATTGAGGCGGGTGTGAGCCTTGGCTGGGATCGCTGGTCGGGCACCGACGGCGCCATCATTGCGATGGACCGCTTCGGCGCATCGGCCCCAGCGCCAACCCTCTTCAAGGAGTTCGGTTTCACCCCAGATCGAATCGTTGAGATCGCCAAGGGCGTGCTCGCGGGCAGCGTGCACGGCGTCGTTCCGACGCCACACCTGCACGACGGTCACCAGGTTCGCTGAAGTGGCCCGCCGACTCGCTATCGCCGCTGACCACGCTGGAGCCGCACTGAAGGCGGCAATCGTCGCTCGGCTTGCGGAGATCGCCCCTGACTGGAGCGTCGCCGACCTCGGTGGCGATGGGAGTGATCTAACCGACGACTACCCCGACTCCTCGCGTGCCGTCGCCGAGCGCATGATCGCTGGCCAGGCCGACCGTGGTCTGCTGATCTGCGGCTCAGGGATTGGCGTGACGATCGCCGCCAATAAGTTCCACGGCATTCGTGCCTCTATCGCACACGACCCAGCGTCGGCGCGCCAGGGGGTGGTGCACGACGACATGAATGTGCTCGCCTTCGGCGCAAACATCATCTCTCTTGAAACGGCGCTTGAGACGCTCACCGCCTTCTTGCAGGCCGAGCCGAGCAGCGAAGAGCGATACCTCCGCCGCACAGCGAAGGTTGCCGACATCGAAGAGGAGCAGTCATGAGCGGCGAACCGCGACTCCCCTTCCGCGCGCGCATCGGTCGAGCCTCAGACCTTGCAGCCATTGAGAGCACCTTTGACCGTGCCCGCGCAGGCGAGTGGGCCGTGCGCCTCGCGGCACGCGATGCAACGCTCTGGAGCAACGATGCTGGAGTGCAGGAGAAGATCGCCAATCGTCTCGGCTGGCTTGATGCGCCGGACTTCTTTACGACAGAGATCCCATCGCTTGAGGCATTCGGTGACGCACCAGTCACCGGTGCAACCACGCGAGTGAAGGACTTTGTTGTGGCCGGCATGGGCGGCTCATCGCTCGCCCCCGAAGTGCTCGCGCGCGCATTCGCCGACATCACCGACTGGGGGAAGGCGCGCATCTGCGACTCCACCGACCCTGAGGCGGTACGCAGTGCTGTTGCCGGACTCAGCCCGGAGAGCAGCTACTACCTGCTGGCGAGCAAGTCTGGCACCACCACCGAGACGCTCTCGTTCGCGGCATATGCCTACGAGCTCAACCAGGAGCAGCTCAGCGCTTCGGGGTCCACACAAGACCCAACCGCGAACTTCGCCGCGATTAGTGACCCGTCGCCGTGCGTTGATGGAGTCACGAAGGTTGTCGATACAAGTCGCCTCTTCTTGAACCCTGCCGACATCGGCGGTCGCTACTCCGCCCTCAGCTTTGTTGGCCTCGTGCCTGCGGCGCTGCTCGGCATCGATCTCGATCCGCTCCTCGCTTCGGGGAGCGCAGCGGTGGCGCAGAGCCGCGATCCAGAGCCGGCGGGGAATCATGCCCTTGCACTCGGCTGCATCATGGGCGCGCTGGCACGCGAGGGTCGCGACAAGATGACGCTCATCGTTGACGAACCAATTGATGGTTTTGGTGCGTGGGCGGAGCAGCTCGTTGCCGAGAGCACTGGAAAGCATGGCGTTGGTGTGGTGCCTGTTGATGGCGAGCCACTCGGCGCCGTCAACACCTACGGTGACGACCGACTCTTTGTGCGCATCAAGTTGGATGGCGGCGTTGCACCACGTTGCGCCGATGGCTCTGCCGTAGACGCGCGACTCGACGCACTCGCGGCAGCCGGTCACCCAGTGGTGGAGTGGACGCTCAACGATCGCATCGACATCGGTGGGGAGTTCGTGCGCTGGGAGGCTGCGACCGCATTTGCTGGCGCAGTACTCAACATCAATCCCTTCGATGAGCCGAATGTCACCGAGTCGAAGACGAACACGGCGAACGTGCTCGCTGAACTTGCAGCGAACGGTGCACTTCCAGAACTGCCTGTGAAGTGCTCGGTCGACGGCCTGCAGCTGTGGGTCGACGATGCGCTCCCAGCCGCATTCGCCGACGACGCCGAGCGGCTCATTGCCGGTCAGCTCGATCGACTCGGCGCACGCGGCTACATCGGCATCCAGGCGTATATCGCCAGCACTCCTGAGCGCACCGCGGCGCTCACCAAGCTGCGCCTCGCCCTGCGCGACGCAACGGGGCGCGCCACCACCGTTGGCATTGGGCCACGCTTCCTGCACTCCACCGGGCAGCTCCATAAGGGTGGGGCGCCGATCGGCTGGTTCCTGCAGATCGTCGCTGGCCACCCACGAGATCTCGCGATTCCAGGGCGGCCATACAGCTTCGGCCAGCTGATTGACGCTCAGGCGCTCGGGGATGTGCGCTCACTCGCCGACCACGGGCTCCCCGTGTTGCGGGTGCACCTGGGTGACGATCCAGACGCTGGGCTCACGCGCCTTACGGCGCTCATCGAACGGGTGCTCGCAGTTCGCTAGCATCGGTATGTAGGAACAGCAATAGCGAAGGGGGAGATCATGCAGATCGGATTTATCGGCCTCGGCAAGATGGGCGCCAACATGGTGAAGCGACTGGTCCGCAACGGCCACGACGTGGCGATTTGGAACCGCTCCCGCGAGAAGACCGACGAGGTCGCCAAGGAGGGTGCCAAGCCGACCTACACCGTGAAGGAGCTGGTCGACCGCCTGACCTCCCCGAAGCGCGTCTGGGTGATGGTGCCGAGCGGCGATGCCACCGAGGCGATGATTGATGAACTGATCCCCCTCCTCACCAAGGGCGACACGATCATTGATGGCGGCAACTCCAACTTCCACGACACCATTCGCCGACACGAGAAGCTTGCCGGTCACGGCATTCACTTCATCGACGCCGGAACCTCTGGCGGCGTCTGGGGCCTAGAGAACGGCTACTGCATGATGGTCGGCGGCGACGACGCACCGGTGAAGGCGCTCGAACCGATCTTCATCACCCTCGCACCAAAGGACGGCTACATGCACTGCGGCGGCTCTGGTGCTGGTCACTACGTGAAGATGGTCCACAACGGCATCGAGTACGGAATGATGCAGTCGTACGCCGAAGGATTCGAAATCCTCGCGAAGTCGCGCTACAAGCTCGACCTCGCCAAGGTGAGCGACCTCTGGATGCAGGGCTCGGTCGTACGCAGCTGGCTCCTTGAGCTTGCTGCACGCGCCTTCCGCGCCGAGGGGAGCGAGCTGAAGGGGATCAAGGGTTGGGTAGCCGACTCCGGCGAGGGCCGCTGGACAGTGCAAGAGGCAATCGACCTCGATGTGCCCGCGCCGCTCATCACCCTCTCACTCCTGACGCGCTTCCGTTCGCGACAAGACGATTCGTACTCAGCAAAGGTGCTCGCCGCGCTGCGCAATCAGTTCGGCGGCCACTCGGTGAAGTCGGAGTGAGCCCGCAATCACCCGCTGAGGGCCACGCGACGATTCGCGATCTGCGGCTCGGCCGCAAGACGCGAAAGCCTGCGGCGAAGAAGGGGGCAAAGAATCCACTGCGCGCAGGGCTGCGCATTGAGCGCGTCCCTGATCCGCATGTGGTGGTCCTCTTCGGCGCAACGGGAGACCTCGCGCACCGCAAGGTTGTGCCCGCACTCTTCCACCTCTGGATTGGCAACCTGCTGCCAGAGCGATTCGCACTCGTCTGTTTCGGTCGACGACCATTCAGCGATCAAGAGATTCGCACCTCGCTGCGCACCTCTCTCGATAAGCATGCGCGCATCACCCCGGTAGATGAGGAGCGCTGGGCGGCGTTCGCTGCGCGTATCACCTACCACCAGGGCGGCTTTGATGAGCCCGAAGCCTACGCGTCGTTGTCGACGAAGTTAGCCGCCATTGATACAGAGTCCGGCACAGATGGGAATCGCCTCTACTACCTCGCCACTCCGGCCTCATCGTTCCCAGAGATCGTGCGAGGTCTTGGTGCTGCAGGGCTCGATCACGAGAAAGCCGATAGTGGCTGGCGTCGCATTGTTATCGAGAAGCCGTTCGGCCGTGACTTAGAGACGGCGGTAAAGCTCAACCGCGAGGTTGGCAAGGTGTTCCGCGAGTCGCAGGTCTATCGCATCGATCACTACCTCGGCAAGGAGACGGTGCGCAACATCTTGATCTTCCGCTTCGGCAACCTGATCTTTGAGCCGATCTGGCACCGCCGCTATATCGACCATGTGCAGATCACCGTGGCAGAGTCGATCGGCGTTGAGGGGCGCGGCGCCTTCTACGAAGAGACGGGCGCGCTGCGCGACATCTTGCAGAACCACCTGCTGCAGCTGCTCACGCTGGTGGCGATGGAGCCGCCGGCAAACCTTGAGGCCGATGCGCTTCGTGACGAGAAGGTGAAGGTGCTCCGCGCCATTCGGCCGATCCCTGTTGAGAAGGTTGATCAGTCAGTCGTTCGCGGCCAGTACGGCCCAGGCTGGGTTGGCGCCACCGAAACGCCCGGCTACCGCAGTGAGCCAGCGGTCGACCCCGCCAGCGAAACCGAGACGTTCGTCGCCGCACGCCTAGAGATTGATGACTGGCGTTGGGCGGGTGTCCCCTTCTACCTGCGTGCCGGAAAGCGTCTTCCAAAGCGGGCCACCGAGATCGCCATCCAGTTCAAGGATGTTCCGCAGCGCCTCTTCCCCACGGTCGGCGATGAGCCAGAGCCAAACCTGCTCGTCATTCGCATTCAGCCTGACGAGGGGATTCAGCTCCGCTTCGCAGCGAAGGTCCCTGGTCTCGGGATCGACGTTCGCCCAGTGAACATGGACTTCGCCTACGGCTCCGCCTTTACCGTCGAGAGTCCCGATGCCTACGAGACGCTGATCCTTGACGCACTGCTGGGCGATGCGTCGCTCTTCACGCGCGCCGACGAGGCGGAGGCGGCTTGGCGCATCGTCGACCCAATCATCGATGCATGGGTAGCCGGCGCAGAGCCAGAGATGCCGAACTACACATCAGGCACCTGGGGCCCTGAGGCGGCAGACGAGCTGCTGACACGAGAGGGGCGCCGCTGGCGCCGCCTCTAAACCGGCGGAGGCGAGACACTGATGGGCCTGAACTCCATCCTCGCCTCATCACTACGTTGGACCTCAAGCGCCACCACCGTCGCTGAGGCCGACGAACTCCTCACCAAGCTCTGGGCAAGCAGCGAGGCGCGCCGCTTCCTCGTTTCAGACTCACCTGCAGCTGCAACCACGCCCGAACCGATCGCGGTGCGCACCGGCGTGATGAACCTTGCCGTCGTTGCCAACGGCGCAGAGCGCGCTGCGCACGCGGCATCCATCCTGGCAACACTCCCGCGCAACCCGTCGCGGACCCTCTTCATTGTTCCGCGTGACCCAGAGGGGCCCGCCACTTTTGCTGCGCGTCTTGAGGTCTTCTGCGCCGTCACGCCACGCGGTGACGGCACATCGGCCTGCACCGAGCTGCTCTGGATTGATGTTGGCGGCCCTGCCGCGCATCATCTCGCCAGCATCGTGCCGCCACTCTCGCTGCACGATCTTCCAACGCTCCTCTGGTGGGATGCCCCAGTCAACGCGGCAGCCAGCGATGTGCGCCAACTCCTTCGCGGTGTTGACCGCGTCATCATTGATGGTGCAACGCAGCCGGGCGACGGCCTCTCAACGATTCATACGCTCTTCACCGCAGCTGAGGGCGCTGGTGTCGCACTCACCGACTTCGCCCTTCTGCGCCAGGGGCGGTGGCGTGACTCCATCGCCACGATGTTTGACGAAGAGGCGGCGACTCCATTCCTCAGCGCCATCAACAAGATCTCCGTCGACTACTCAGGTGGAAAGGGGTCCAGCGCCTCGATCAATGTTGTGCGCCCCGCCTATCACGTGGCGTGGCTCGCCTCGCGGCTCAACGCTTCAATCAAGACGCCGCTACACTTGGGTGATGGCGCTGGGTGGCGCGCTGAGCTGCACGACCAACTTCGCCATGCCGTCGCGGTCGAGTTGAACCCCGTTGATTCAGTGCTCGGTGCGGGCACAACGATCGCGGTGCGCATCGCCGCTGATCGACGTGGCGATCACTTTGATCTTGAGGTCCGTGCCGATTCCACCTCTACGCGTGCGATTGCCAAGATCAACGGGGCCGTGGTGCACGAGCGAACCTTCCAGGCACCCCGCTGGACTGAGGCGACACTGCTCAGTGAGTCGCTCGAATTCGGCGAAGTGGACCCACTCTCTCCAGCAATCCTCCGCACCATGAGCGCGCTGATCGGATGAGCGGCCCGACGGTTCGTATCCTGCGCGACGCCCAGGGCGTTGCAGCGGCAGCTGCGGACCAGGTCATTGAAGCGGGGATCGCTGCGGTTGCCGCCCGCGGGGTCTTTCATCTCTGTACCACTGGCGGCTCAACGCCGGCGGCGCTCTATCGCGCACTGCGCGAGCCATCACGAGCCTCCCGAATGCCATGGGCGCAAACGCAGATCTGGTTCGGCGATGACCGCTTTGTGCCAAGGGCTGACCCGCTCTCGAACGTCGCCCCACTCGACGCCCAGCTGCTGAGCGCGAGCGCCGATGGCGCCGCCTCACCACTCTCGCCCAGCGCCGTCCACCCTTGGCCAACAAGCGCCGCTGATGCGCCGATCGCCGTGAGCGCCTACCTAGCCGAGCTGCGTGGCGCTGGGGTGCCGCACACGCCGAGGGGCTTCCCTATCTTCGACCTGGTGCTGATCGGCATTGGTGGCGATAGCCACTGCCTGAGCGTCTTCCCTGGTTCGCCCCTCGCCCTTGAGGGGGCGCCGGTCGCCGCGAGTGTTCCAGCCCCGACCCACATCGAGCCACATGTGCCGCGCCTCTCCTTCTCGCTCGGCGCGATCACGGGCGCCCGTGTGGTGCTTGCCCTGGCCCCTGGCGCTGGGAAGGCCGAGGCGCTCGCACGCATCTTCAGCGGCGCTACCGCAGTAGTTGACGCGCCAGCGAAGGCGGCACTGATCCCAACCGCAACCTGGCTCCTCGATACAGCCTCGGCCTCAAAGTTGCCTGCGTGACTCGCGCCTCTCGCGCTCTGCGACTTGGTGCCGTCGGGCTGATCACCGCACTCTCGCTGCTCCTCCACGCCCAGGCGGCGCGCCTCCCCGTTGACTTCGATGAAGACGACTACATGCGCGCCGGACAGATCCTGGCCGATGAGATTCGGACCGGGAACCCTGCGATCGTGCTCGAGAACAACTACCGAATTGAACACCCTCAGTTCGTAAAGATGCTGATCGCGAGCGTGATGCTCGGCATGGAGCCGGTCCAGCGCATTCCAGAGCTATCGGTAACGTCTAGCCCTTATGACCTGCTCCATCGCCCAACGCTCGCTGCGGTGCGACGCATGGAGGTGGCGTTCGGCGTCCTTGCCGTCACCGCCCTTGCGCTCGTCAGCCCGGTTGCGGGAGCCCTTCTTGCGACGAGCACCTGGGCCATCAAGTACACAAGCCAAGTGATGCTCGAGTCGGTCCCGCTCCTCTTCTCACTCTTGGGCGTGGCGCTCTACGAGTTCGCACGCGGCATCTCTAGTGCACGTCGCCGACGTCTCGCCTACGTAGCCTCGGCGATTGGCATCGGCCTTGCCGTTGGCGCAAAGTATCCATACGCGATTGCTGGGCTCGCCATCGTGATTGACCGCCTCCGTCGCACACGACGTGGTGAATCACTCAGGCTCAAGGATGCGCTCGGATGGAGCATGATCGCCGCTGCTGCCTTCTTTGCGGTGAACCCGTACCTCTGGAGCGACCCGATCGGCCGCTTGATCGCCAGTGCCGCCTACCACCCCGCGTATACGACGAGTGAGCAGGTGCAATCCACCGGCTACCCAATGTGGCAGCAGCTGGTCTGGCTCATGCAGTCTGTGCCGTGGCACGACGACCAGAACATCTTCCTTGTGAAGTTCGACACCTGGATGCTGCCGCTCGCTCTTGCTGGCCTCGTGCCGCTCGCGCGTAAGCGGCCCGTCTATGCGATCTGGCTTGGACTCGGCGCTGTGGCTCTCCTCTTCTGGCCAACGAAGTGGCCACAGTATCTGCTCACTATCGCCGTGCCGTACGCGCTTGCTGGTGCTGCAGGGCTCGCGCTGATTGCGAAGCTCGCCGTCGCACTCCCACGTCGCATCCTCAAGGGACGCTAATCCCCCACTTCGCGCCAAGCGCACGGTGTGCCGCCTGGAGTTCGCTCGACGAGAGTGACCGCCCCCAGATCACCACCTCCATGATGGTGCCAACGAAGTACTTCGGTACGCCCGCGACGAACATCCCACCGATCCAGTTCATGGACTCGGAGCTCGTGAGGTTGAAGACAGTCTCCGCTCCGCCGTTGTACTGAAAGCCGTCAGCAGCTCCGGCGGCAGTGCGCACGGTTGTGATGGTGAGGCCGGTAACGGTGCGAGCCGTAGATGCACCGACCGCCTGCCCATTGCTATACACACGCAGTCGACCAAACTCCATCGCGATCCCAGAGAAGCGAGTTCTGCTTCCCATGAGCGGATGGTTCAAGCCATCGTTGCTCTGTCGAAAGACCAGCATCACCGTCATCGGCTCTAAGGGGATGTTGGTTGGCAACTGCACCGCAGCACCACTGAACTGCAAACCGGCGACTCCCGAGGCAAGTGTTGGATACGGTTGAAATGGCCCTGTGCTCACTGATGCATGTTGCGCCTGGCCCGACTTATCAAACCAGTAGCGAAGGCGCGGGGCGAGCGACATCGTTCCAGCCTCTGCGGTGTCGTACCAGAGAAGGAGTCCACTGCTCACGCCGCCTGGCGCACTCCAGGCACCAGATGCCAGAGGAAGATCGAGACGCGGCGACCATGCCGCTCCTGCAGTTGCAAGGGCGATCACGGCCAGAGGCAGCGTGAGACGGAACCATTGCCGGCGCGCGCTCACTCCGGTCCCCACCGCAACGGGAGGGTAATGGCGCCACTTGCCGCGGCGATGCTCCCAAGGAGCGTCACCTGGAGCTGGCACTCGCTCGAACCAGCACCAGCCGCGAGCGATGCGAGGCGCCCCGTCGCGAGATTGGTCGAACTCCACGCGGCGGTGAAGAGGTCGGCAGTGTCCGTCCAGGTTGTTGACCCTACTGGGCGGCAGGTTGACACCAACCGAAGCGAGCGAGCGAGGCCGCCACTCGCAAGCGGCGAGAAGCGGTCCGGATCAATCCGCAGCGTGTTCGTAGCCCCCGTGCACTCACCTCCCAGCCCAGTCGGGCATGGCGTAAGTGTCAGCGTCCACGTTGCACGCCCGCCGGGTGAGAGTTTCCCCACTGCGTCAGCTCCAACGAGGAGAGGTCCGCTCAGAACGACCCGAGCCCCTGCCGACGATTCAATGCTGACGGAGGCACGTTGATTGGCGCTGAACTGTGCGGCAGCCACACCAAACGGCAGTTCTCCCAGCAGCCCCGCTGGGATGACCGCCGCCAGGCTCCCGAGCACTGCAGCGTCTGGGATGCGCTCTGCATCAGGGCTCAAACTGGCATCACCCTTCGTGCGGCGCCACCCTGCTCCACGTTCAATAACGCGGTGTAGCAGCAGCTGTCCGTCACTTGGTCGCCTCACCAGAACAACGCTCCCAACGGCAACGTCCTCGCCAAATCTCGTTGTAATGACGAGATCTCCGTCGCGCACGCTTGGGGCCATGGAGTTGCCCGCCACAACCAGGAGTCGCACCTCAGCGATCTGTGTCGCGAGTGTGAGTACCAGCGTTGTAAGCAGAACCCAGCGACCTCGGCTCATTGCGTCTTATTGCGCGCCTCAAAGGTGAGGGTTGCCGTAACGGATGAGTCAGCTCCTGTTGTTGCGCTCGCCGGAAGGGTGAAGGTAAAGGTGTACGTCGCACTCTTCGCCGAGACGCCAGTCGTCGCTCCACCATTGCGAGAACTCCAGACCGTACCGATTGGCGTCGCGAACGAGCCATAGGCTGCGAGCCCGGTCAGTGCACCGCTGTAGAGCACCTCACTGCTCTCGCCCCCGATGCTGCGCGTAATCGAGACCTGCAGCGCAGCACCAAGCGCGGTCGCGGCTGTCGACGTACCTGTAATGTCGCCCCACAACGCGATGTCGGTGAGGCTAGACGGTGTGGTGACGGTTGACTGGTTCAACACGGTCACCGTCTGCGTAAACGTTGCGCCGGGGCCGATGTTGGTCAAGGTTGCGCCACCGAAGGTGAGCTGCTGCACTCCACCCGTACTCAGCGCCACGACCCCCGACGTTGCCCCGCCAGTCACGGGCGCCATTGCGGTGAACGCCGCGCTCGTGCGGCCGACCGTGGCTCCTAAGACCAGCGCACCTGCAAGTGCCAGCGCCCGAATAGCGTGGCGGGGCACCATCGCATCTCGTTGCTTCTGCATACCGACTCCTACGAGCGGGTTATTGGGCGGAGTCAAACTCTAGCGATGATTCAATATCTCCCAGCTACCACGGATTCAATTGGTAACCGATGATTAGTTTAAAACTGCTGCCCCAGCGATCCCAAGTAGACCTTCTCTTTATGGAAGCGGGAGATCGAGTGGGGTCCAGCCAGCTCCATTCCGGTCAACGCCCTGAATCCACTGTTCCTGGGCGAGCTTGAGGATCGAACGATCAATCAACGAATCAGCGGATGCCGGGCTGCCGATGCCGACGCTATTCGCCGCAGAGATCGCGACCCCGAGCCGTGCGGCATCGATTTCAAACAAGCCCGCGGGGTTGGGCCACAGTGAAGCGTTGAGCTGGTTGACCGCCCACTCAAGCGTTTCTACGGAAAGATCGGAGATGCTGGCGTCGCTGATCTGCGTGGCGCAAGTCGCAACATCATCACGGCACTTCGCGGATCCTTGGCTCCACGCGATTATGGTCGCCGCTACCGCAATCTTCTGGTCCTCAGAGGCGATTGACGTCCGAGTTGCCCACACATCAAGCCCAGATCCTGCCGCCTCGTAGTCAAGTGGGATCTCACGTAAGGCTGCTTCACCAATGCTCATTCCAGTCGCTGGATCTGGATACTGTGCGATTCGCGCAGATCCGTCGAAAGTTCTCACTAGTGCCGCTCTGACTGTGCCATCCAACAGCCCGGCTGCGTCAAACGGAAGCCCTGGATCGTCTGGGTACACCAGAGAAACGTCGCTGGCCGCAATGCCTGCATCTTTCAGGGCAAGAAGGAAAGGAACTTCGTCACCGTAAATTCCATCAATGAAGACCGTTCCGCCAACAAGATCTGAGATGGTAGAGACAGAACTAGACGCTAGCGACATCAGCCGCCATGAAGATGATTGTTGAAGGGAGGCAACCATTACGAGGTCGGCGCCTGCGGCATTCGCGAGGAGTGCGGTAGCGGCATCAGCAACGAATAGATCTACGACGTTCTCGGTCTCAGCGCCGACGAAGGCCAATTCACCTGCGGAGAAAGTTTGAGAGTTGACCGAGATGGTTCCCGCCGTAAGTGCCCCTACGGCCTCGATATCGACGATCCCTCCAGCGAGTGCGCCTGGCGTCCCTGGGAGATGGATTCCCACAGCCATCGGCTTTGATGGCACCAGGGTCCCCGCAATGTAGGAGGGGGTTGGCGTCGGGGAGGGCGCCGTACTCGGGCGGCACGCGATTAACGCGACCATGCAGAGCGCGAAGAGCGCGGCCTTGCGAATCATGTTCAGCCGAACCGCCCCGCGATGTAGTCTTCCGTCAGCTTGTTGGATGGATTGGTAAAAATCTTGCTCGTAGGGCCTGCTTCCACGAGGTAGCCGCCACGATCCGCTCCCATGTTGAAGAACGCGGTCGTGTCTGACACGCGAGCCGCCTGTTGCATGTTGTGCGTCACGATGACAATCGTGAATCGAGTTTTTAGCTCGCCTATCAACTCCTCAATCTTCAGTGTAGCCAAGGGGTCAAGCGCCGAGCATGGCTCGTCCATCAAGACGATCTCCGGCTCAACGGCGATGGTGCGCGCAATGCAGAGCCGCTGCTGTTGGCCACCGGAGAGGCTAACGCCTGGCTCTTTGAGCTTGTCCTTTACTTCATCCCAAAGCGCCGCCTTTCGAAGCGACTCTTCGACGATGTCGGCAACGTCGCTCTTCGATTTGGTACCGGAGAGGCGCAAGCCGCTGGAAACATTCTCTGCGATCGACATTGCAGGGAACGGGTTCGGCTTTTGGAACACCATCCCGACCGATCGCCGCACGCGGACTGGGTCTACTGACGGATCATATAGATCGGCTCCTCCAACCTGGATGCTTCCCTTGACCGTCGCCCCAGGCAAGGTTTCGTGCATCCGGTTCAGCGTCCGAAGCAGGGTAGTCTTGCCGCAGCCTGAGGGGCCAATGAACGCAGTAACTGATTTTGCTTCAATGTCGAGCGTGACATTGTTGACCGCTCTGAACGTGCCGTACATCGCCTCAACGTTCAGCAACTTCATGGCCATGCTGTTGCTCGCGGCACCGGTCCTGGCTTGTTCCGCCGAGCGACCTTTGGTCGCCGACGCCTTGATGCTGATTTTGGCCTTCTCGTTCGTCATCTTGGTGACCTCCTTCATTCGATTTGCTTACAATACTCGACTGTTGATCGTCCTGAATCGAACGAGAACGTTCAGTGTCAGCGCAATAGCAAAGAGCACAAGCGCACATGTCCACGCCTGTGCAAACTTCACAGGGTCCGAAGAGATCGTATTGTTGTAGATCACCATCGTCATTGAGCTCAATGGTGCACCGAGATCAATAACAGCGTCGTTGGAACCCTGTGCGGTGAGCAAGAGTGGCGCGGTCTCGCCGATCCCACGGCTAAGCGCCAACACCAGACCTGTCAAGATTCCCGATAGCGCCGTCCGGCAGGTGACAAAAATCGTGGTGCGCCACAGTGGAACCCCTAACGCGAGAGATGCCTCTCGCAAGCCGGCGGGCACCAATCGAAGTACCTCCTGAGTAGTTCGCATGACCACTGGGGTCATCAACACGCTCAGCGCTAACGCTCCCGCGTATCCGTTAAAGCCCAGGATCGGAACGAAGAGGAGATAGATGAACAAGCCGGCGACTATGCTTGGAACACCGAGCAAGATGTCGACGACCGTATCGCCAATCCGCTGGACTGACGTGGAGGCGTATTCATTGAGGTAGATCGCTCCTGCAATGCCAATGGGCGCAGAGATCAGGAGTGCAATTCCTGTCATCGCCAGCGAGCCCTTGATCGCATTCGCTATCCCTACCGGCTCATCTAGTGGATTGTTGGTCAGAAAGGCAAAGTCCAATGTGCCTAGGCCTTTCGCTAGGATAGAGATGAGGATGAGAAACACTGGCAAGACGGCGACAAATGTTGCGAGCTGGATAACGCGCAGCATCCTGCGATTGACTCGCATGCGTCTTCGATCGCTCTCGGAAAGGGCGAATCTCAACTCGCTCTGCGCTCGTGGTGCCGTTGCCATCGTTACCCCCTCCCTTGGCGGTTATATCGAGCGAGCATGAGGCGGGCGATCGTACTCAGCGTCAGGGTAAGCCCAAGTAAGACAAGCCCCAAGCCAGCGAGCGCGCCCTTCCCTACAGTGCCTCCCTCTCCATAGGAGTTTGCGATCTGCGCCGCCAATGTGGAACCTGGTTGGAAAAGGGTAGGCGGAATGAGCGTCGCGCCACCGCCAATCACAAGGACGACGGCGACCGTTTCGCCGATCGCCCGACCGAACGCCAAGATCACTGCGCTGATCAGCCCTGCACGCGCGGTCGGCAAGATTACCAGCCGAATCGTCTCCCACTTCGTGGCCCCCATGCCGACGAGCCCTTCGCGAAGTGATTGAGGTACGGAGCGAATCACCTCGCGACTGAGGGCGGAGACGAGCGGCGTCACCATGATGGCGAGTACGATTCCTGCACGGAAAACGCTGGAGTTGGCAGGGTTCGTGGCATCTTCTGAGAGCCATGGAACTACGCGACCGAGCGTGCTCGCAATCCACCACTCGATGGAGTCTCGGAGACGCGGCGACAATTCGCCAAGCGCCCAGAGGCCGACCACAACCGAGGGAATCGCGGCGACCACCTCAACAAGGAAGGTGAGAATGGTCGCCAGCCTCTTTGGGGCAATCTCGACGAGGTAAATTGCCGCGGCGATCCCGACCGGCGCGGCGACGATAATGCCGATGATGGAAGTGACGAGTGTCCCCCAGAGCATGGGCAGGGCGCCATAACTTGCCGTGATCTCTCCAGTAGGGCTCTCCACTTCGTTCCAGCCCCCGGTTGTCAGGAACGTCCAAGGGTCAACAAACGTCCACAGCACAGAGGTGCGCCCGAGAAGAGCAAGCGTGATTGCGACGAGGGTTGCAACGACGATCAGCGCTCCAGCCGCAGTTACCAGCCTGAAGGGGAGCTCCCCGCTCCGGCGGCTCGTACGAAATGCATCACTGCCAGCTTGCACGCTTCCCCCTCTTGTACTAATGAATCACTGGGCGACCCGATCCCTCGGGTCGCCCAGTAGGACCAACCTTACGTCCTAAGGTTGAAAGGTTCTAACGCCAAACTGTGACGTTGTTGTACTTCACCGACTTCAACTGGGTGATGACCGCAGCCCTCACCGTAGTTGGAAGTGGCGCGAAGCACTTAACGGTTGTACCAGTCGGTGTGTACACGGCACCCTTCGTAAGGCTCCAGTTGAAGAAGAAGATCATTGCTTCAACTTGACCCTTGGTCGGTGCTGTGCCTGATTGAACTCCAGCCGCACTTTCGGTCGAGGTGTAGTTCTTGTACACAAGCAGCCACGAGTAGCCAACGATTGGATACGCGGTAGCTGAGTCCTGATTCACCGGTTGAATGAACGAATCGCTCGGGTTTACCGGGTTGTTCGCAGCTCCACCAACAGCCTGCGCCTTTGCCAGTGCAGCCGTTGCGCCTGACTGCGTCGGCAGCAGGAACTTGGTGGAGTTGTTGTAGTTCTGAATTGAGGCCTGCTTCACATTCGAGTTCGGCAGCCCAGCGCGAAGTTGATCCGCAGGGTACGAGTACGACATTTCAACGTAGCCAATGGAATAGTCGTTCGACTTGACCGCAGACAGAATGCCCGCATTTCCGTCGCCTTCAACGATGTTAGTCGTACGCATCTTGTTGAAGCGGGTACCCATGATGCCGTCGGAAAGCAGAAGGCTACCGGTGAGGCCCGTCAGGTCGGTTGCTGATACATCGGAGTTGTCGCTTGAGTAGCCGCACTTATCGGTCTCGCTGCCCCTAGAGGTAGCCAAGAATGAGACGAAGATAAACGTCGTACCAGAAGCCTTGTTTCGAGCAACTGGCTTAATCGTGTTGGTCATCGTCTTCAGCGCTTTGACCGTTGGGTTCAGGGCTAGGATCTTCGGATCGTTCCACTGCGTGATATCACCAGCGTAGATCTCGCAGATCACACGACCGCTGAGCTTCACGTTCACTGAGATGCCTGGAAGGTTCGTGATCACCGCAATCGGAGCGGCGGTCATCGGGATCTGAATGAAGTTTGCTGCCCCGTTGGTGAGACCAATTCGGTCGTTGATGGCGGTACGCTCATCCGAGGTGAGCAGCGCGTCGGTGCCGCTGAACATCCTAGCCGTGGATCGAGCGTTTGTGCCTGCAAACTTGCTCTTGCCATCGCCCGATCCACCGCCAGTGTAGGTGATGTTTACGCCAGAGGCGCTGGAGCTGCTGAAGATGGTCGGATTCGCCGTCCTGCTCTCCGTAATCCACTTCGTGTACTGATCCATAGGGAACGTTGCGCCGCTGCCGGCGATCGCTCCCGTCGTTGATGCTGTGACTACTGGGGTGGTGGCCGACGCATCGCTGCGGCTGGCCATACCCGTCGACAGGACGGCAAGTGCGAGCGCACCTACCACCAGTCGTAGTGCCGTCTTCATATTTCCTCCTGAATTCCTATTGACGGTGCGCCGCCGCCATTAGTTTTGCGCACCCTTAAGGTGCCCTCTAGCGGTTAGCGAGTTGTTTCCACTTTGTTAACGTCAGGTTAATTCTTCGCGAGGGGGGATCGGCTACTATCTCGCCCATGCCTATTCCGCGTCGACCCTGGCTCCACGTGATTGCCGGCTGCATGAGCAGCGGCAAGACGGCCGAGGTCGTCCGCCTCCTCACCCGTCGGCAGATCGCCGGCCAGAGCGTGCTCCTGATCACCCCCGCCCGCGACACCCGCCTGGCCCCAGGAGAGGTCGTGAGCCGCACCGGTACCCGCTTCCCGAGCGTGGTGGCACCCGACGCTGAGGCAATCCGCAACGAGGTGGCTCGCCTGAACCCCGATGCGGTGGCGATTGAGGAGGCCCAGTTCTTTGGGCCAGAGCTCCCCGTCATTATTGAAGAGATCGTTGGGGCGCCCCGAACCGTGATCGTGAGCGGGCTCGATCAAGACTTCGCCGGTCGCCCGTTCGCCACGATTCCCGACCTAATGGCCCGAGCTGACGAAGTAACAAAGCTCTCGGCGATCTGCGTGGTGTGCGGAAACGAGGCAACGCGCACCCAGCGGCTGCGCGATGGCAAGCCGGCACGTGCTGATGACGAGCTGATTGTGATCGGCGGCATGGCTGGTGACGACACGTACGAGGCGCGCTGCCGCGCCTGCCACGAGGTGATCGCCTAGTTCGTTCGCTTTCGCGCTGGGCTTCGGCGCGGACTGACCGATCGAATCGCCCCCCACTCCGCAACCAGCACGGCACCGAGGATCAGCGCCCCACCAACCAGTTGGATTGCGGTGAGGCTCTCCTTAAAGAGGTACCCCGCCGCCACGATCGTGAAGATTGGCTCCACAGTGCTGATCAGCGCGGCACGAGCCGCGCCAAGGCGCTGCGCCCCTATATAGAAGGCACCGATCGGAATGATGCCCGAGATGGTGGCGACGCCGATGATCGGCAGGAGAGCCGCGTCGGGGATCGGGGTCGGCAGAAGGTCGCGGCCGAGTGCGGCGCGCAGCACGAACATGCCCACCGCGGTGCCAAGGAGGCTGAGCGGGATCGCGGCGAGCGGTGAGGTGCCCCCGCCGCCAGATGCGCCGGTGCCGCTCTTCGTCTCACCGGCCAGTCGGGCGGCAAGGATGATGTAGCAGCTGTAGATGATCGGTGAGGCGACGCCGAGCACGAGGCCAATCAGCGCAGGCTCTTTCGCTTCGGGAATCCCTCCCACACCAAGGACGACGCCCGTGGTGGCAATGGCGAGGGCAATCCAGGGACGCGGGCCTGATGGTGCGTGCGCAAAGAAGATGGAGAGCACGGCGACGATTGCTGGGAAGGCGTAGGTCATGAGTCCGGCGAGCGAGGCGTCGATCCAAGTCAGGCTGCCGAAATAGGTGGCGGCATTCGCGGTGAAGAAGAGCCCAATGGCGAAGGAGCGAAGCGCACGTTCCCGTGTGAGGCTGCGCAGGGCTGCTCGCCCCGCTGGAAGCGCAAGGACCACTGCTCCGAGGATGAGTGCCGCGAGGAGGTGACGCCACACGAGCAGGTCGAGCCAATCAAAGCCAGTTGGGTAGATCGCCTTCGCAAAGAGTGAGCCCGACCCATAGCCGATCGCCGAGACAACGACCATCAGAATCCATGGGAGACGACTCGAACACATCGTGGAAGGATACGCGAGCGCAGCGGGGCAGGCCTGATCCGTCTCGGCTAGCATCAACGCTATGGCAAAAACGGTTTCAAAGGCCGCCCCTCGACTTACCGCCGCTACGCCACTGGCGATCGCCCTGGCGATGCTCACCATCTATATCGTGTGGGGTACGACCTACCTCGCCATTCGCGTGGTGGTCGACCCAGACCAGGGCATGGCCATTCCGCCGTTCGCCATGGTGGCCATTCGGTTCGCGTTTGCCGGCGTCGCCATGCTGGCGCTCGTCGCCCTCTTCGCCCGCGATGCGCTGCGCTCACTGACGCGCGCGCAGATCCGCGACCAGGTGATCGTCGGTATCGCCCTCAATGTGGGCGGGCTCGGCGTGACCTCCTTCGGCGAGCAGACGATCCCCTCTGGGATTACCGCGCTGCTGATCGCCCTCCTGCCGATCTGGGTGGCCGTGATCGGGCGCGTCGTCTACAAGGACCGCATCGCCCCGCTCAGCATCCTGGGGATCGCTGTTGGCATCATCGGCGTGGTGATCCTTATCTCGCCTGACGCCGGTGACGCTGGGCTCGATCCGTTCGGCCTCGCCTGCATCCTCTTTAGCCCGCTCAGCTGGGGTGGTGGTTCGATCTGGAGCCAACGTGGCGCGGCAACGCCAGCAGACTCGCGGGTCGCCGTGACGATTCAGATGCTCGCCGGCTCCGTTGGCGGTGCGATCGTGGCCACGCTTCTGGGCGAGTGGAACAGGGTGGAGTTCGGCGCCTTGGGGAGTGACGTGATCTTTGCCCTCGCCTATCTCGTAGTTGTGGGGAGCCTGATCGCCTACAACGTCTACACCTGGTTGCTGCGCGTTGCGCCGTTCGGTCTCGTCTCGACCTACGCCTACGTGAATCCGGTCGTCGCCGTACTCGCCGGCAGCTTCATCCTGAGTGAGCCGATTTCGGCACAGCTGATTGCCGGTGGTGGCGTGGTTGTTGCCGGGGTGGCGATCATGGTGACGGCACGGAATCGCGCGCTCGCACGCGGGGGCGCGTCACACTGAGATGAGTGCGGGCGACGCGCCACTGCGCGTCTCGAGGGCGGCGGCTCGCCGCTTCCTTGCTGAGCGCCACATGCTCCTCCCGCCGCGCCAGCTCCCCGCCAGCAAAGGGTCAGTGCTTGCACTGGTCGAGCGACTCGGCTCCTTGCAGTTCGACCCCGTTGACCTAGCGGGGCGCAGCCATGAGATCGTCTGCCATGCCCGTATCGACGGGTTTGAGCCACGCTGGGTCGACGAGCTGCTCTACGCCAAGGTTCCCGCCCACCGCGCCCTGGTGGAGCAGTACAACGGCGTGCTGGTGATCGTGCCCGCCAGCGAGTTCCCCTACTACCGACGCCCCGCCGACAAGCGACGTGAGCGCTACTGGCGCGACGGCACGTATAAGCGCCTCAAGCCATGGGCCGACACGATCATGTCGCGCATCACCGCTGAGGGGCCGCTCAGCGCCGCGGACTTTGGCCCATCTAAATCTGTCGCCTGGTCATGGGGGCAGACCCCCGCCTACCGCGCTGCGCTTGAGATGCTGCAGCTCGCTGGGTTGTTGCACCTCGCGCGTCGCGACGGCTCGCGCCGCTGGTTCGATCTTGCCGAACGACTGATCCCGCGTAACGTGCTGGAGCGCCGCGTCAGCGAAGAGGAGCAGATCGAGCACACCTTCTTGGCGCGACACCGCGACCTTGGACTCGCCTCTGCGAACGGCGTCTGGGTGCAGACCGACTGGCCGCTGAAGCGCAAGGAGCTGGTGCGTCGACTTACAGAGCGAGGGGCGCTGCTGAACATTGAGATCGACGGGCTGCCAGGGCCGTGGCGCATTCCCGGCGGCGAGCGATTCGCCCTTGAGGCGGCGATGCGCGCCACAGCCGGCACACGACCGGTGGCCGCCGATCCGAATGCGGTGGCCCTCCTCTCGCCGCTCGACCCGCTCATTCATGACCGGAAGCGCCTTGAGGCGCTCTACAACTTCTACTACCGCTGGGAGATCTACACCCCTGAGAAGCGCCGCGTGTACGGGCCGTACGTGATGCCGATCCATGCGGGCGACGCCATCGTTGGGCGCATTCAGCTACGGCGCGTCAAAGAGACAGGGGCTATGACCATCGACGGTCTCTGGTGGGAGCGCGGTGCAAAGCCAACGCGCCACATTGTCGGACTGGCGAACGCCATTGCCGCGCACCAGCGGTTGCTTGGAGTAACAGCGGGGCAGATGCCGAGAGAGATTGCAGATCGAAGTGACGGGCGGCGCCTCTTTAAGGCGTTGCGCAAGATCGCCGGCTAGACGCCGAGGTAGGCCTCGCGCACCTTCGGGTTCTTCGCCAACTTTGCACAGGTGTCTTCGAGGGTAACCTCGCCGATCTGCAAGATGTAGCCGCGCTTGGCGATACCGAGCGCCATCATGGCGTTCTGCTCGACCAGGAGCACCGCAGTCCCGCGCGAGTTGATCTCGGTGATGATGTCGAAGATCTGCTCCACCAAGATTGGCGCGAGGCCCATCGAAGGCTCATCGAGCAGCAGGATCTTTGGCTGCGCCATCAGGGCGCGTCCGATCGCGAGCATCTGCTGCTCGCCACCCGACATGGTGCCGGCGGCCTGGCTCTCGCGCTCCTTCAGCCGTGGGAAGAGTTCGAAGACCTTCTTGAAGTCCTTCTGCACGTCGGGACCGGACTTGCGCAGGAAGGCGCCCATCTCGAGGTTCTCGCGTACCGACATGCGGGAGAAGACACGGCGACCCTCAGGGCTGTGCCCTACGCCAAGCTGCACGATCTCGTGCGCCTCCGCCTTCTCAATCGACTTCCCCTTCAGCTTGATGCTCCCAGAACGGGCACGCTCAAGCCCAGAGATGGTGCGCAGGGTCGTCGTCTTACCGGCACCGTTTGAGCCGATCAGCGTGACGATCTCGCCCTCTTCAACTTTCAGCGAGACGCCGCGAAGGGCGTGCACTCCACCGTAGTACGTGTGCACATCCTTTAGTTCAAGCAGTGGTGCCATCGTCGTACTCCTCTCAGTGTCCCGCTGCGGCGCCGCGGCCGAGGTAGGCCTCGATCACCTTTGGATTGGTGCGGATCGCCTTTGGCAGACCCTCAGCGATCTTCTCGCCGTGGTCGAGCACCGTGATGTAGTCCGAGATCCCCATGACGACGCGCATGTCGTGCTCAATCAGCAGCACGGTGATGCCGAGCTCGTCGCGAATGCGGCGGATGAGCGCGGTCATCTCTTCGGTCTCTTTCGGATTCATGCCGGCTGCCGGCTCGTCGAGCAAGAGGAGCTTCGGTCGGCTCGCAATGGCGCGGGCAATCTCAAGCAGGCGCTGCTTGCCGTACGGCAGGTTGGACGCTAACTCGTTCTCCATCCCAGCCAGGTCAACGAAGGCGAGGAGTTCACGTGCGCGCTGCTCAGCGGCCGCCTCCTCTTCGCGCACCAGGCGCGTCTTGAAGAGGGCCCCAAGGAGGCTGCCGTGCAGGTGCACATGCATGCCAACAAGGATGTTCTCAAGCGTTGTCAGGCTCTTATAGAGGCGAATGTTCTGGAAGGTGCGGGCAAGGCCAGCAACTACCATGTCGTTCGGCCGTGCTGGTCGCGTGACGCCGATGCGCTTGATCAGGCGGTTGTACCAGGCTGGACGAATGATGTTCAGGAGGAGCGCACCGACAAAGCCGAGGAGGGCGACGGCGACCGAGGCAACCCCCTCGACGAGGCCCGTGTCGCCGCCCACGGCGAGGAGGAAGTAGATCGCAAGGCCAATGAACGGGATGGTTGGCAGGACCAGCAGGATCGGCTCTCGACCTGCGCCGGTTGGCGGCGAGATTAGCGGCTTCCCATCAAGCTCGATCGTGCCCTCTGTTGGGGCGTAGATGCCGGCGATGACGTTGAAGAAGGTGGTCTTCCCTGCGCCGTTCGGCCCGATGATCGCGCTGATCGAGCCGCGTGGAATCTCAAAGTCCACGCTGTTCACGGCAACGAGGCCGCCGAACTTTCGGGTAACGCCTCGTGCCCGCAGCATTGGTCCGCTCTTCGCTGCGCTCACTTCAAGCCACCCTTTCCAATCTTCAGGGGGGCGAACTCGCGCATGCGCCGACGTGCGGGGAAGATCCCCTGTGGTCGCTTGAGCATCATGAGCACCAGCACGATGCCGTAGAGCACGTACTGGAACTCGAGGAAGTCAATCTGATTAAGGATTGGGATGTTGAAATTCTCAACGAGCGTGTTGAGCTGCTTGAGCAGGATGCTCTGGAAGAGGTAGATGATAAATGCGCCAGTTGCGACGCCGATGGTGTTCCCCATGCCGCCAAGCACCACTGCGGCGAGGGCGCTGATGGAGACAGCGAAGCGGAACTGGTCAGGGGTGACGATCGTGATCTTCGCCGCGTTCACCACGCCGACGATGCCGGCGATCGATGCACCGACGGCAAATGCTTGAAGCTTTGCGATCACGGTGTTGACGCCAGAAGATTCTGCGGCGAGTTCATCCTCGCGAATGGCGTCCCATGTACGACCGAGTCGCGAATCTTCCAGGCGGTAGATCATGATCATGATCAGGGTGAAGAGCACGACTACGAGGCCGTACATTGGCCATGGGTTAATCAAGGTGAACTGCAGAATTCCTGGGATGTTCGGCTTGTCGATGCCACCGATTCCGTTCACGCCGTCGGTGAACTTGTCGGCGTTCATCAGGGTGATCGGCACGATCTCTCCGAAGCCGAGGGTCACGATCGCAAGGTAGTCACCGCGAAGGCGCAGCGTTGGCGCACCGAGCAGCACGCCGAAGATGGCGCCAACAATGCCGCCCGCGAGCAGCATCGGCCAGAACGGAAGGTGAATGCCAGAGAACGGCGAGGCGGCAAGGGCGTAGGTGTATCCGCCGAGGGCGAAGAAAGCGGCGTAACCGAGGTCGAGCAGCCCGGCAAAGCCGATCACCACGTTGAGCCCCATCGCCAACATGGCGTAGATCGCAGCGGTGGTGAAGGCGTTTACCCAGGCATTCGTTGACTGAATGCCGTCGAACGGCGGCACGCGGGTGAGGAGTGGCAGGGCAACGCTCAGCAGCACAACGCCCACAAAGATGCCGAAGCTGCGGTGTTTGCGGAAATACGCTCGCACTGGTGCGAACGGAGCGTTCACGGCGTCAACGATGCGGCTCATGCGCGGTCTCCCGAGTGTGAGCCGAGGAGGCCTGTTGGGCGGAAGACGAGGAAGATCACGAGGAGCGAGAAGACGACGGCGCCGCCCCAGCGGCCGTACCCGAAGGCCGATGCGCCAACCTCAATGAAGGCGATGAGGAAGCCGCCGAGCGCAGCACCTGCAGTGTTGCCGATGCCACCGAGCACGGCGGCGGTGAAGGCCTTCAGGCCCGACTGGAATCCGAGGGCGAAGCTGGTGTTGCCGTAGTAGAGGCCGTGGACCACCCCTGCGGCGCCGGCCAGGCCAGAGCCAATAAGGAAGGTGATCATGATCGTGCGGTTGATATCTACGCCCATGAGCGACGAGGCGTCACGATCCATGGAGGTCGTGCGCATGGCGCGGCCCGTACGGGTGCGCGAGATGAAGAGCTGCAGGGCGAACATCAGAGCGACGGAGGCGGCAATCACGAAGAGGTTCAGGAGAGGGACGCGAGAGCCCGAGACCTGGATCGACCACTCAACCGGCACGAGCTGCGGCACCGTCACGATGGTTGGCCCGAAGAAGAACTGGATGACGTTCTGCAAGATGAAGCTCACACCGATGGCGGTGATGAGCGGCGCAAGCTTTGGGGCGCGACGAAGTGGTCGGTACGCCAGCCGCTCAATTAAGGCACCGATGATCGCCATGATGGCGATGGTGAGCGCAAAGAGGATCAAAACGCTTGCAGCAAGCATCGGAACGTTCGTGATCGCCCCCTCGTTACCGAGGAGGCTACTGCTGATGAACATGGCCACGAAGGAGCCGACCATGAAGACATCGCCGTGGGCGAAGTTGATCAGCTCAATGATTCCGTAGACCATGGTGTAGCCGAGGGCGACGAGGGCATAGATCGCACCGAGCGTCATCGCGTTCACGAACTGGTCGATCCCGAGCACGCCCAGGGCCAGCCCTAGGAAGGCGAGGATGCCAATCGGCAGGCGCAAGCTGCCGAGGAGACGCCCGGCAGAGCTGCTCGTTGCGTTGGCAGTGGCCATGTATCCCCCATATTGGCAGCCGAAGCGGGCTGCAGACCTGTTCGGTAGATAGTGCCGCCCAGCGGGTGATTCGGCAAGAGGGGAGCCCCTCGGGAGAGAAACGAGGAGCCCCCACCACCCTTACGGGTGATGGGGGCCCTCACGGTTGCCTATATCAGGCACGTAGGTTCCCCTACGCGACCGGATTAGTTCCCGTAATTGATCTCCTCAACGAACGTCCACTTGCCACCATCAACCTTGTACAGGGAGATGATGCGCTGGGTCGTGTCGCCGACCTCGTCGAAGCTGACCGCGCCAAGCACCGTCTCAAAGGCAGCGCCCTTGTCGACAACTGCAGAACGTACGGCCTCGCGGGTCACATCGCCAGCTGCAACGGCAGCCTTGATTCCCTCGACCAAGATCTGAGCGCAGGCGTAGCCAGCGTAGGCGTAACCCTCGGCATCCTTGCCGAACTCAGCCTTGAACTTGGTGTTGAAATCTGCCTTGCCAGGAATGTTCTCGATTGCAGCCTGGGATGCGTAGCTGTTCTCAGCGTTTGCACCAGCGATTGCAATGTACGAACCCTCGCCCGTGCCGTCGTAGATGCCGTCGGCACCGTAGAACGGCAGCGCGCCAATGCCCGCCTGGGCAAGCGCGTTACGGAAGAGTGGGGCGCCGTCTGACGTCACACCACCGTAGAAGATCGAGTCAGCGCCGGCTGCCTTCGCGGCTGTCGCAACAGCAGAGAAGTCAGTCGTGCCCGTTGGGAGGCCGGTTCGGCCAACAACGGTGCCGCCATCGGCCTTGAACTGCGTCTCGAAGGCATCCGCTACACCCTTGCCGTAGGCATCGGTGGAGTCAAGGATGTAGATCTTCGCAGCGCCGTTCTTCTTGGCGTACACGGCAACGGCTGGCCCCTGAAGGTCGTCCGTTGTTGCAACACGCACATAGTTCACTGCACGGCCGCCACGAAGGGCCTCGCCGTCAGCGCCCTTGGTGAGCGTTGGGTTCGTGTTCGACGGCGAGCACTGAAGAAGTCCGGCCTCTGACGAGACAGGAATCTGGGCTCGGGCCGAAGCCGAGTTGAATGGACCGACAACGGCAACAACCGACTCGTCACCGACGAAGGTCAGCATGTCTGCAGCGGCCTGGTCTGGGTTGTGTGCGCCTTCCTTGGCGTGGTCAAGAACCTTCGCCTTGAGGGTGTAGCCCTCAATCGAAGCCTCCTTGATCGCAAGGAGTGCGCCGTCGCGAGCTGGGCCCGCTGACGCAAGGCTTGAGCCGTTGAGTGGGAAGCTAATCCCGATCGTCAACGTCTTGCCCGCGGTGCTCGCCGTCGAGCCACCGCATGCAGCTGCGAGAATCGCAACTGCTGCAAGGGCGCTAAGGCCCTTCTTGTTAAAGACCTTCATGAGGTCCTCCTATCTACTATTCCCAACCGTTCCGGCCGGGCTCGCCTCTGTTTCGGACTACGTGATCACGACTCACCTACCGAAGTAGATCCGACGTGCGGCTGCGTCCGATGCAGTCGAGGACCGTAATCATGAACGAGCACGCGCCCGTGCGCAACCTTTTTGCCTGCGTATTTGTGCTCAGCCGCACGAAGGTTAAGGAATCCGAATCTTTCGGTTAGCGCCCTTCGGCAATGAGCAGGGTCGCCCCTGCAGAAACCTCAATGTGGATCTCGCCCGCAGCGAGATGCGCGGAGGCCAACGCCCCCAACCGCACTCCACCCGCAACGATTGCGCCGGTGGCTGTCGCGGTCGCGCCATGCGCCCCCACCGCAATCCTCCCCGCCCATGGGCCCACAACGGCACGAGCCCAGAAGTGTGGCGAAGTGACCAGGGTCTGCTCGCCTGGCCGCCCCCAGTCGATCGCTGCGGTGCGGGTGGCCTGGTGTGCCGCATCGGTAGCGCGGATCGCCTCCGTGGCGTGGAGCGGTCGCGACGGATCGTTGCGCCCCCAGTCGGCGACACGATAGGTTCGGTCAGAGCGCTGCTGCACCTCCCAGATGAAGAGGCCAGGCATCAGCGCATGCAGGCAGCCGGTCGGGACGTCGAACACATCGCCGCGACGTGCGGCATGCCGCGCCAGCAGTGGGGTGATGTCGGCGCCAGAGGCCAGCGCGTTAGTGATGTCGGCGCCGGTGACTGATGGAGCGCGCCCAAGAAGCAGCTCAGCGCCAGGCGCGGCTTCAAGGACAACCCACGCCTCGTGCTTGCCGATGGCATCAGCGCCGTGCATCACTTTGGCCAACGCATCGTCGGGGTGCACCTGTACCGAGAGCCGATCTTGCACGTCGAGCAACTTCACCAACACGCCACCTGGCTGCTCGTCGGCGTCACCGAACCAGGCCTCGCCGATTGGGCCGCTCGGCGCCGCATCGGGAGCGAGCCCGCGAAGGCGATCACCGCCCCACACGCGACCAACGAGGCGCGGAGCAAGGAGGTGCGTGTCGCGCGGGCCCGACGATGTCATGGGGAGAGTCTAGGCGAGTGACCCAGCCTGGAGGGGCTGATCGCGCCGATTAGGCGAGCACGCTCGCAACCGCCGTGGCCACGACGGGAATCTTCGCGGCGGAGAGGCCCGCCATATTGATACGACCACGGGCGACGAGGTAGACCGCATGTTCGTCGCGGAGGCGCTTGAGTTGATCGTCGGTGAGGCCGAGGAGCGAGAACATGCCGTGGTGGCCGAGCAGGTACGAGAAGTCGCCTGCGCCGGCGGCAGTCAGCGCAGTGGCGAAGGCGGTGCGGCTGCCCTGGATGCGAGTACGCATGGCGCTGACCTCACCCTCCCACTGTGCGCGGAGCGTTGCGTCATTAAGAATCGTGGCCACGATCGCGCCGCCGTGCGCCGGTGGGTTTGACCACATCGTGCGTACCGCCATGCGCGCATGCGATGCAATGGATGAGGCTGCCGCTCCATCGGCACCAATGATCGCCAGGCTGCCGACGCGCTCGTTATAGAGGGCAAAGTTCTTTGAGGAGCTGCTGGCGACGAGTACCTCGCATCCCGTCGCCAAGAAGGCGCGCAGTGATGCGGCATCTTCGATCAGCCCTTCGCCGAAGCCCTGATACGCAAAGTCGAGGATCGGCAGAATGCCGCGGTGCGCAATCTGCTGCGCGATCTCAATCCACTGGTCAGGTGTTGGATCAATACCCGTTGGGTTGTGGCAGGCGCCGTGCAGGATCATCGCGTCGCCACCCTTCGCTGCGGCGATTGCATCAAAGAGTGCGCCAGTGTTCAGTGATCGGGCATCGTCGGTGATCCAGTCGTGACGGCGCGCCGTGATGCGCGATGACTCAATGATCTGCGTGTGGTTCGGCCAGGTCGGCTCACCCACCCAAATCTCCGCGCCGGGTCGGAGTCGCGACACCAGGTCAACAGCAAGGCGCACCGCGCCGGTGCCGCCTGGCGTGTGAATCATCTGCACGCGTTCGGCTGCGGCGGGCTCAATCTCTCCCCATGCCCCGCCAACGGTGCGGAAGAGGAGTGATTTGGCCGCCGCCAAATAGGCGGGGTCACCACTGATCGGCATGTAGAGCTTCGAGGTGGTGGAGGCGAGGATGCGCTCTTCCGCGGCGCGGACGCTCGGCAGGATCGGGGTGACACCCTGCTCATCCATATAGACGCCGGCGGCAAGGTTGATCTTGTGTGGACGTGGGTCGGTACGGTGGAGCTCAACGATCCCGAAGATCGGATCGGTTGGCGCATCGCTGATTCGTGCGGAGAGGGCTCCTTCAGACATGTTGCGAGTCTACCCGCGCGACGCTGGCGGCGCGTTTCTGCCGACGGGCGTACGATCGCGCCGATGAGCTTCTTTGACCTTGATCCGATCGGCTGGATGTTCGTCGGCCTTCTGGCCGGCGGCCTCTCTTCTCTCCTCGTCGGCGGCCGTGCCGCGCGGGGCTGCCTCCCGAACATTCTGGTTGGCATCCTCGGCGGCATCGTGGGCGGCACCCTCGCCAAGGGCGCTGGCTACGGTGATCCAGGCGGATTCACTGGATCGGTCTTCGTGGCGCTCCTCGGATCGGTGATCTTGCGTCTGGCACTTGAATTCGTTGATCGGCGCCCGCGACGATGAGCGACGAGAAGATCGTGGAGAAGCCATTCAGCCCTGGCCTCGCCGGTGTTGTTGGCGCCGAGACTGCGGTCGGCTACGTCGACGGTGCCGCGGGTCGACTCCTCTACCGCGGCTACCCGATTGAAGAGGTCGTCACCAAGGGGAACTACGCCAACGTCCTCGATCTCCTGCTCACTGGCGAGTGGCACCCAAACGCACAGCTTGCTCCCGAGAAGGTGCCTCCAGCGGTTCTCGCAGCACTTCGACTGCTCCCCGCCCACGCCCATCCAATGGATGCACTGCGCACCGCCATCTCAGTCTGGGGCGCTGGTGAGCGACTCGGCTGGCCGCCAACCGCCGACGAGGCGAAGCGCATTGCCGCCATTGCGCCTTCGGCACTCGCTGCATTCGCGCGACTTCGTCAAGGGCTCGAGCCCGTTGATCCGCAGCCTGGTCTTGGCATTGCGGCAGCGTTCTTGCAGCAGCTGCACGACAAGGAGCCTGACCCGGCAACCGCCCGCGCGCTTGATGCCTATCTGATGGTGGGCGCAGAGCACGGTCTAAACGCCAGCACCTTCACGGCGCGCGTGATCATTGCGACGCGATCAGACATTGCTTCGGCAATCTGCGGCGCCGTCGGCGCGATGAAGGGGCCACTCCACGGCGGAGCACCTGCCGAGGTCATCGGCCAGCTCGGTGAGATCGGCTCGATTGACCGCGCCGAGGACTGGGCGCGCGGCAAGCTCTCACGCAAGGAGTTGATCATGGGCTTCGGCCACCGCGTCTACCGCGCGTACGACCCGCGTGCCGCGGCACTTCGCAAGGTTGCCGAAGCGATGCCAACGAGGCCAGCCTGGCTCGAGCTTGCCATCGGCGCCGAGGAGCAGATCCTGAAGGTCTTTGAAGAGATGAAGCCGGGCCGCGCAATGAAGACGAACGTTGAGTTCTACGCCGCCGCCGTGCTGCAGGGTGTTGGCCTTGTTCCAGATCTCTTCCCAGCAACGTTCGCGCTGGCGCGCATTGCCGGTTGGTCAGCGCATTCAATCGAGCAGGCTGGTGTCGACAAGCTGATTCGTCCAGACGCCAAGTACATTGGCCACGCGGAGCGACACCTCCCCGCCTAGCGCACCAATCGGCACGCCGGCGGGTGTGTCATACGGTTAGTCTCGGCGCGAAAGCCCCGCGCTCAAGCCGGCTGCGCCGACGAGTGCCGGGATGCCGAGCAGTGCGATGGCAATGAGTAGAGCGCTCAGATCGCTCGACGCACCAACTCCATCAATGTTTGCGCGCTCTTCACTGTTGATCGGCATGGCGTCATACATCGCCTCAGCGAGCTCGAGTGTGCCAACGGTGTTCTGGGCAAAGAGGCCCGCCTCAGTTTGGCTAAAGGTCAACGCGCCACCGAGCAGGATCTCGCTGAACGTTGCCTCTGCTGCGTTCAACTCTTCGCAGTACATCTTCGTAGAGAGGAGATCGTTCACGGTGAACGTGCCGTCGGTGTTGGCGGTCACGCTGCCGCCGATCTGATTGCATCCGACCGTTGCGCTGAAGCTGCCGTCGTCGCCGAAGTACATCTGGCCAGCAATCACCTCATAGCGAACGCCACTGAGCGATACCGCGATGACGGCGAACTGTCGACCGAACGACGGCAGGATCTCGCCACCGGTTCGTGGGCAGTTGGTGCTGCCGTCAGTGGTGATCCAGCAGGCGTCACCGCCAACAGGAGGATCCACTGGGAGTCCTGACTGGCACATCACTGGCACCTGGCCCGTGGCATCAGGTGCGCATGGATCTTCAACACCGACCGTCTGGATGTAGACGCACTCGGCGGGAGCCCCCTCGGGGATGACTGCGACGCCGTCAACGACGTTGACTGGCGGGCACTCCACAGCTGAGACGGGTACTGGGATGACCTCGTCCGCGGCCGCCACAGGGCGCACGCTTGGCGCGATCAGTAGTCCGAGCATAAGAGCGGCGGTGAGCACCCGGGTCATTGTTGCCTCCTGCGGTTATGGGCCAAGACTGACCCTTCCATACCGTAACGCTTGGAGGGCGGGATCGGTTCCTGCTACAGCTCCCCGCGAAGTGCCTTGGCGAGCTGCTCGCCGTGGTCGAGGGGGTGCTTGGAGTAGATCCGCAGCCAGTCATCGAGCGTGAAACGGCCGCGCTCGGTGTGCTCGCCATAGCGGGCGAGGTCTGCCTCGGTGAGGTGCTGAAGCACGTTGAACGTGCCAGCCCGCACCGCCGAGAAGACCGCGAGCGGTGTCTCAACGGGGTCGGTCTCGTAGCCGAGGGCTGGGCTCGCCGCCCAGGCACCCTCGTCGTACCCCTGAATGATGGAGCCGGCTGGCTCGGCAACCAGGCGTCGCAGTCGCGCGTAGGATTGCGCCTCGCTGTCGGCCAAGTGATGGATCACCTGACGTGGCGACCAGCCTTCTGGGTGCTTGGCGTCGAGCTTCAGGTAATCAAGTGCAGCGACCTGATCTTCAAACGACTTCGTTGCCGCCTGGTACGCCTCGATCCGTTCGGCGAAACTCACTTGCCGGTAACCCAATCGATCATGTTCGACATCAGTGGCGCGAAGCCGTTCCACTGCACGAATGGCTCTGGGCACCAGTGCGGTCCAATGTCCGAGGTCCAGACGAGTGAGCGACCCTTGCCAACCTGCGTCGTGGCGATGAGTGGATCGCCGCCAACTGAGGCAACGAGTGTTGCACCAGGCTTCAGCACCACCTTGTTGTAGCCGAGCAGTGCTGGCATACCAGCAGGAACACCAGCGAGCACTGGATGGTTCGCATCAACGATCACGGGCTGCGCACCCTCTGGTGCCTCAACGCGATCATCGTGGGTGAGGCAGGTCACTGGAAGCACGAGCTCGACAGCGCTGCCAGCGAAGCGCGCCTTCGCCTCAAAGCCTTGGAAGCTGAGATAGCCGCCAGCCATGATTAGCGCGCCGCCGTTCTCGACCCACTCGGCGAGAAGCTTCAAGCGATTCGGCGTCGACTTTCCCTGCAGCCAGGTCTCAATCGGGAGCAAAAATGAGTTGGTGCCGATGTCGGAGAGCACAATGACGTCGTACTTGCTGAGCTCTGCAGCGGTGTGCGGGAACTTCGCCGGCACATCGTGCGCGTACATCTGCTCAACCTCGTGGCCCTTGGAGCGGAGAGCGCCGTTGTACCAATCCGCACCAGAGTGGAAGGTGACGCTGGTGAAGGAGTCGAACCCCTTGTAGTGCGTCGCCTCAGATACCCATGACTCCCCAACGAGCAGAACGCGCTTTCCCATGAGCTCCCCCTTCTGGCGCTAACGCGCCTCTTCAAATAGCCGACGCGGATTATCCGTCATCATCGCGATTCCCTGCTGGAGCGGCACCCCGTGGCGTACCAGCCTCGGCAAGAAGAACTCCACGATATGTCCGTAGCCTGGGCCGCCGTTGGCGCGCAGCAGGATCTTCATGAAGATGTCCTGCGACATCAGCACGCGGTCGCCATACCCAGCCTTGACTAGTCGCGCAATGTTGCGCGCATCATCTTCGTCACTGGTGCAGGGGGCCTGCTGGTCGGCGTAGAAGACTTGCATGCCGATCATGTCGTACTGCAGATAGATACCGCGCTTCAGAAGGCGCGTCTGGTATTCGTGATCGTCACCGCTCGGGTTGGAGTGGCAGAGCACCACGCTCTGCATCGGCACCCCCTGCGCCGCAACGAAATCGAGCACCTCGTCGCCGAGGCGATACCAGCCAGGCATGTGGATCTGAATCGGAACTCCTGTTTCGCGCTGTGCGAGGCAGGCGCCGGCGAGCGAGTTGCGCTCGCGATTGGTGAACGGCTGGCCAACGAAGATCTCGCCGATGAAGCCGGCGCGGATGTTGGTTCCCTGAGCGCCGACGGTGAGGTCGCGCACGATGCGATCGGCGATCTCGCGCACGCTGCCGTCAAGGTGCTCTGGGCCGTGCACTGGATCCAAGAAGATCCCGCTCCCCATGACCACGTTCAAACCCGACTCGCGGCTGATGCGTGCGAGCCCCTCGGGGTCACGCCCGTTCCCCTTATCGGCGCAGGCCTCCAGAATCGTGCGGCCGCCCTGGGCGGCGAAGCGCTTCACCTCGACGATGGCTGACTCAATATCGTCGAGCGCGCAGTTGTCCTTGTTTAGGAATGGGTCGTGTCGAAGTTCCCACACATTCGTGATGGAGACCTTCTCGTCGACAAGCTCCTTGGATCGAGCCGAGTCGTCATAGGGTGGGTGCCACCACGGTGTGACGATGTTGAAGAGGTGCTCGTGTGTAAGGGTGAGGCCCATGTCGGCGCTCTCGATTTGGCCGGTAACCGTTTGAATCTTGACCATGGTGACTAGCTCGCCTCTTCAAATAGCCGACGTGGGCTCGCTGTCATCATGCGGATTCCCTGCTCCAGCGGCACACCGTGCCGAGCCAGCCGTGGCAGGAAGAACTCGACCAAATGGCCGTAGCCTGGACCGCCGTACGAGCGCAGCAGCGTCTTCAGGCCGATGTCTTGCGACATCAGCACCTTCTCGCCGAATCCATCGCGCACCAGGCGGGCAATGTTGCGCGCATCATCTTCGTCACTCGTGCATGAGGCCTGCTGGTCGGCATAGAAGACCTGCATGCCAATCATGTCGTACTGCAGATAGGCGCCGCGCTTGAGCAGGCGCGCCTGGTACTCGTAATCGTCGCCGCTTGGGTTGGAGTGACAGAGCACGATGCTCTCCATCGGCACGCCGTGTGCCGCGCAGAGGTCGAGCACCTCGTCGCCGAGGCGGAACCAGGCGGGCATGTGGATCTGCATCGGTAGGTGTGTCTCGCGCTGTGCAATGCACGAACCGGCAAGTGACTTTCGCTCTCGTGCCGTGAACTCACTGCCCACGCCAATCTCACCAATGATTCCCGACCTCACCTTGGTGCCAGGCGCACCCTCCGTAATGTCACGAATCAGATCGTCGGCAATGTCACGTTCGCTCTTGACGTCGTTCGCTTCGGACTGTGATCCGTCGAGGTAGTAGCCCGTTCCCATGATGATGTTGAGGCCGGTTCGTTTGCTGATGGTCGCGAGCCCCTCAGGATCACGACCATCGTTATAGCCACTCGTCTCGATGATCGTCTTGCCGCCCTGATCCGCAAACCGCTGCACCTCTTTGATGGCAAGCTCAACATCTTGAACAAGGAGGTTGTCCTTATTGATGAACGGGTCGTGCTTCAACTCCCAGATGTTGCTGATGGAGACCTTCTCGTCGACGAGTTCGCGTGATCGCGGCGAATCGTCGAGTGGCGGGTGCCACCAGGAGGTCACGTCGCCGAGTAGGTGCTCGTGTGTGAGGGTGAGCCCCATGTCGGCGCTCTCAATTTCGCCGGTGACGGTTCGGATCTTGACCACGACGGCTAGCTTGCTTCTTCAAAGAGCCGACGTGGGCTCGCGGTCATCATGCGGATTCCCTGCTCCAGTGGTACACCGTGCCGGGCGAGTCGTGGCAAGAAGAACTCGACCATGTGGCCGTAGCCTGGGCCGCCGTACGAGCGCAGCAGGCTCTTGAGAAAGATGTCCTGCGACATCAGCACCTTCTCGCCGAATCCGTCACGCACCAAGCGAGCGATGTTGCGTGCATCATCTTCATCGCTCGTGCACGACGCCTGTTGGTCGGCGTAGAAGACCTGCATGCCGATCATGTCGTACTGCAGATAGGCACCGCGCTTCAGCAGCCGCGTTTGATACTCGTGATCATCGCCACTCGGATTGGAGTGGCAGAGCACGATGCTCTCCATCGGGACGCCATGCGCCGCACAGAAGTCGAGCACCTCATCGCCATAGCGGAACCAAGCCGGCATGTGCACCTGCATCGGAAGATGAGTCTCGCGCTGTGCGATGCATGCGCCGGCAAGCGACTTGCGCTCACGCGCCGTGAACTCACTACCAACGCCAATTTCACCAATGATTCCAGATTTGATGCTAGTGCCGCGAGCCCCTTCGGTGATGTCGCGAATGAGTTCGTTTGCGATGTCGTGTTCACTCTTGGCGTCGTTCTCTTCAGGCTGTGACCCGTCAAGGTAGTAGCCGGTTCCCATGATGATGTTGAGTCCCGTTCGTTTGCTGATGGTGGCGAGCCCCTCGGGGCTGCGGCCGTTACCGTCGGCGCTTGTCTCGATGATCGTTTTGCCGCCCTGATCAACGAACCGTTGCACCTCTCTAATCGCCAGCTCAATGTCTTGCATGCTGCAGTTGTCTTTATTGATGAACGGGTCGTGCTTCAACTCCCAGATGTTGGTGATGGAGACCTTCTCGTCGACGAGCTCGCGCGATCGCGGCGAATCGTCGAGGGGCGGGTGCCACCAGGAGAGGACATCGTTCAGAAGGTGTTCGTGAGTCAGCGTCAGGCCGAGGTCTGCCGAGCTGATGGGACCAAGAACGCTCTCAACTCGCTTCACGTACGCAGACTAGCGCGCGTTGCGGTCTCCCGCGGGGAGGCGACGCACGGCCAGGAGCCCGAGTGTGAGGAGCAGCACGGATCCAAGAAAGACTGGGGTGAGGGCAAGCGCATCACCCGCCCGGGGCGTGCCGATGAGGGTTGCACCGGATGAGATCAGTGGTCCAACGACGGCACCGGCGTAGAGGGGGAAGAGCGAAAGGCTCAGCGCGGCGGTGCGACGGCGCTCGGTGACCGAGTTCGCCAACCAGGTGAAGACCATCGCCTGCAGGAGCGCCGATGCCGCAGCAAGGAGCGTGTTCGAGAGGGCAAGGCCGAACGCCGTTGAGACAGCGATCATTGCGCCAGCGGCAAGGGCGGCGGCGGCGAAGCCGACCGCCATGACGCGCGGGATGCCAATGCGGGGCACCAGGCGTGTGGCGAGGAGCGGCGCAGCGAGGGCGCCCCCCAGTGCCGAGAGCCCCGTCAGCAGGCCGACGGCGCCCGCCACGCCAGGGGCGGCGAGGGGTTCGGCGATCCCCGTAATGGAGGGGCCGATCACCACCTCAGCGATCCGCAGCGGGAAGACGGGGCGGAGCATGCGCTCCCCCGCAATGGCGAGGCCGAGCACCAGGTATCCCGCACGGATTCTGCGGTCGGCGAAGACTTCGGCGAGACCGCGACGGGCCACTTCGAGGACACCTCCCGTCGGCGGGTAGTGCGGACGAACGTCGGGGATTGCCACGATGTTGGCCACGATCAGTGCAGCGTTGAACAGCGCCGCGACCATGATCGGTGCGGCGAGCGAGAGGCCCAGCCCGTCAATCATTGCACCGGCGAGGAGTGGTCCGAGCGCAAAGCCCATCGGCGCCGCCGCGCTAAAGAGGGCGATTGACCTGGTGCGTGCGTGCTCTGGCGAGACCTCGCGAATCGTTGCCAGCATCACGCCGGTGTTGCCGAGCCAGAAGCCGAGCGCGAGCGTCGCACCAATCAGCTGCCACGCCTCTTGCGCGAAGGCGAAGGCAATGAGCGCGACCAGAGCAATCAAGCCACTGCGCACGATGACGAGTCGACGCGATCGCAACTCAGCAATCGCCAGCCAGATCGGCACCTGCGGCGCACCAACAATAAAGATGCCCGCGGTCGCTGCCCCTGACACCGTCGCAATATCACTCAGTGGTACCCCAGCCCCTTCTAGCGCGAGCGGAAGGTAGGCGTAGATCATGGCGACGCCGAAGATCTCGGCAAACTGCACCAGCACATAGATGGTGACGATCCGCTGCCACGGAAGATTGCTCGAACGGCTCACAGTTCTCCAGCCTTGGCACGACTGCGCACGTCAGCTGCTCGAACCAGGATCTCTTTGCGGACACCCGCTGTCCGCGCAGACCAGGAGCGAACCTGTGTTGCCATGCGTGGATTCTTTGCGAACCTTGCCGAGTGACGATCGATGAACTCCCAATACATGGTGGTAAACGGACAAGCCGTTTCGCCCACCGATTCGGTTGGGTTGTAGAAACATGACTTGCAGTCATCGCCCATGCGCGAGATATATGCGCCACCACAAATGTACGGCTTACTTGTGATGCGGCCGAGATCTGCAAATTGACTCATGGCCACGACGTTTGGCGTCACGACCCACGGGAGCGCATCGACAAACGCTTCAAGGAACCACGCGTCAACCTGCTGCGGTTGTACACCAAAGAGGAGTGCAAAGTTTCCCAGCACCATCAAGCGCTCGATATGGTGCACATGACCCGTTCGCTGCAGCGTATTCACGATGCGCGACATGCACGCCATCTTCGTCTCTCCCGACCAGTAGAGCTCCGGCAAGTCCTCGTTGGCGTTCAGGCCGTTGTCGGTCTGCCACTCTCGCCAATACTCGCGATATGCGTGACGCATGAACTCGCGCCACCCGAGGATCTGACGGACGAACCCCTCAATGCTCGAGAGCGGAATTTCACTCGATCGCTCGGCATACGTTTGTAGCGCGCGCTCGCAGACTTCGGCAGGGGTGATCAGGCCAAGATTGAGCGCCGGAGATAAGAGCGAGTGGAAGAGATGCTCATGCTCTTTTGACATGGCATCTTCGTATGGGCCAAAGTTGGCCAGCCGCTCGTCGCAAAACGCGTTGAGCGCGGCGAGCGCTTCGCGTCGAGTTGTCGGCCAGATGAGCGTGGTTGCCTCGCCAAAGAGCGTTGAGGACTCCCCACGTACTTCGTCGATCACGGACTGTACGAGCGGTGTGACGGTTCCGTAGAGGGGCGCCGGCACATCGGTGCCAGGGGCGAGGCGCTTCCGATTCTCCTTGTCGAGATTCCAGGTGCCACCAATCGGTTCGCTCTTCCCCGCGCTCTCTTCCATCAGCCAGCCACGCGCGCTGCGCACGCGTCGATACCAGTACTCCATGCGAAGCTCTTTTCGACCCGTCTTGAACGCCTCCCATTCCGCGACGGTGGTGAGCCAGAGCTGGTTCTCGACGACCTCCGCGGGCGTGCCGCTCGCAGCGGACCATGCCTGGATCGCCTCAAGATCCTGAGGCTGCGCAGGGTCCATCAGCGTGATGCCGGTCAGCCGATATCGTTCGTGGGCCGCGGCAAGTGCTTCGCCCAGGGTGGGCGCCTGAATGACCTCGGTGGAAGCTCCTCGCTCTTGAAGCTCTGCGGCAAACCCTCGCAGCGCTGCAATCTGCAGCACCACCGCCTGCACGTGCCGTGCCTCGTGCCGCACGCCCGTGATCTCGAGAATGAGAATTGGATTGGCAAACTTGGCGCTGCCATCAAGATGCGCGCGAAGTGGGCCAACCTGGTCGGTAAGTTGGTCTCCTAGAACTACGAGGTGGTTCATCTTACGAGCGTCGGCGGCGACAGGCGTCGCTGCAGTACTTCACCTCGTCCCAGACACGCTCCCAGCGCTTGCGCCACTGGAACGGTCGCCCGCACACCGCGCAGATCTTCTCAGGGCGCTCGCTCGGAGGTCGATGCGGCTGCCGCGCCTCACGTCGTGCGCCGGCCACAGTGATCAGCCGCGCTCTGGCTTGAGCGCCACGCTATACGCCGCAAGCGTTCGTTGGCGCGCTTCGGCGTGATCGACGATCGGTTCTGGATACTGTTCGCCGAGTGTGATCCCGGCCTCTGCAAGCGCCTTCGGATACGCCCACGGCGCATGGATCGCAGGCGCCTGCAACGCAGCAAGCTCTGGCACCCAGCGGCGCACATACTCACCATCGGGATCAAAGTTTCCCGCCTGTGTCACCGGATTGAAGATGCGGAAGTATGGCTGCGCATCGGTGCCACTCCCCGCGCACCACTGCCAGCCACCATTGTTCGCAGCAATGTCACCGTCAACGAGGTGACGCAAGAAGTGCGCCTCCCCCTCGCGCCAATCAATTAGCAAATCTTTTGTGAGGAATGACGCGGTGATCATACGCGCGCGGTTGTGCATGAAGCCGGTTGCTGCAAGTTGGCGCATCCCTGCGTCGACGATGGGGTAGCCGGTCTTGCCGCTCTTCCACGCTTCAAGTGCGCGTTGGTCGCTACTCCACTTGATTGCGTCGTAGCTCGGACGCCACGCGCTGCGTGCCGCATGTGGTGCATGCCAGAGCACCTGCGTATAGAAGTCGCGCCAGGCGATCTGGCTCACCCAGAGCCGTTCGCCTGAACGTTCGCCCTCTTGCACTGGAGGTAGTGGGAGCTGGCGCGCAACAAGTTCGCGCGGCGAGAGGAGTCCGATGTGTAGCGCCGCTGAGAGGTGACTCGTGCCAGAGGTGTCGGCCAACGTGTTGCGCCGATTTGCATACTCGCCTACCGAACGTCGCCATGCATCAGCGTGTGCACGCGCGGCACGTTCGCCTGGCTTCGGAAGTTCTTCAATCTGCGCCGTTGGTACTGCATGTGCATCGAGAAGCGCCTGATCAACGGTGGAGGCTGGAGTTGGCGTTGGCAGTGGTGGAAGCTTTTTTGGCGCTGGGAGTGGCGCGCTCGCGTCAACCTGCTCGAGCCATCGGCGGAAGTACGGGGTGTAGACGCCGTACGGTGTGCCGCCACCGGTCAGCAGCTCCTCTGGCTCTACAACGACAAGGCCGCGCTTCGCATGAACTTGTACGTCAAGAGGCGCGAGTAGATCCGCAACGGCGTGATCGCGCTCTCGCGCGAACGGGGTGTGGTCGCGCGTCATGAAGAGATCGATGTTGCCAGTGCCGCCTGCGGCGCGAAGTTTGCTGATGAGTGATGGGAGTGCGGAAGCGGCGGGACCCTGCAACTCAATGAGATCCGAGCCGAGTGCGCGCAGGTTGGTGGCGAGCTCCGTAACGCTCTCGCGCAAGAACCAGGTGCGGTTGGCGCTGGCACGGGGGCCAGCAATAAGGCCCGGCTCCCAGATGAAGATTGGTAGGAGTTGCGCGCCGCGCTCCTTGGCTGCCGATGCCGCCGCCACAAGGGCGGGGTGATCAGCGAGTCGAATGTCTCGACGGAACCAGAGGATCACGGGCGGTTGCGACATTTCTCTCCGATCTTCGCATTACAGCGGGGCTAGTTTGGAGCCCAGTATAAAAATCGGACGGCCGAGACCCCGAAGGGTCCCGGCCGTCCGGGTTGCTCTAAGAGCTACTGGACTCAGCGCGCTGGGCGTCGGGTCGAGAAGCAGTTGTCGCAGTAAACCGGCTTGCCGCTCGTTGGGAGGAAGGGGACCATGGTCTCCTTGCCGCAATCCGAGCAGGTTGCTGGGTGCAACTCGCGTGGTCCGCGAGGTGCGCGTGGGGCGCCGTAGCCGCCAGCGCTGTACGAGCTGCCACCGGTGTAGCCGCCGAAGCCGCCACCCGCTGAACCACCCTCGCGCTGCGCCTTGCGGGCATTGCGGCATGGTGTGCAGCGCTTTGGCTCCGTGAAGCCGCGCTCAGCGTAGAACTCCTGGTCCCGCGCTGTGAATACGAATTCCTGGCTGCAATCCATGCAGACCAAGTTCTTGTCTGTGTACATTCCGTTCACTCCTAGTGCTGGCTCGCCTCGTGGTCCGATGCTGGTCTCGCGAGCCCTGGATGGGAACGGTTGACTGATCTCGGTCGCGTGCGTGCGTGCTTATGTCCACCGAAGCCCGGGGGACCTCCGTAGCATACGGCATCCCGCTCATCTCTCATAGGGGCTGCCCTACAATCAGTCGCAATGGGGTGCCGCTGGCCCCCCGAAGACTCGTGGAGGTCCCTACGAATGCCCAGTCGAACCCTCGTCGCCGCCCTCGCCGCTGAGACGATCGGCACCTTCCTCTTCTTCGTGGTCGGAGCGGGCGCGGTGATCATGGACGCCCAGACCGGCGGGGCGGTCGGCCTGATCGGCATCGCCCTCGCCCACGGCCTCGTTCTCGCCGCCCTTGGCACCGCCTTCGCCCCGATCAGTGGCGGGCAGTTCAATCCGGTTGTGACCGTAGCCCTCTGGCTGGTTGGCAAGGTCCGAACCATTGAGGGAATTCGCTACATCGCGGCCCAGCTGGTCGGCGCCGTCGCCGCTGGGTTCGCCCTCAAGCTCGCCTTTGGCGGCTTTGAGGCTGGTGACACCGTCTGGTCGTTCGCCCGCGGCGGAGCACCAGGTGTTGCAGATGGCCTGACCCAGGTCACGGCGATCGCCATTGAGGCGGTCCTCACTGCCGTGTTGGTCTACGCCGTACTCCTGACCGCCGTTGATAAGCGCGCCCCACAGCTCGGCGCACTCTTGATTGGCGGCGTGATCATCGCCGACATCATGGTGGGCGGACCGCTCACTGGCGCCGCAATGAACCCAGCCCGTTGGTTCGGTCCTGCGCTGGCGCTTGGCGACCTATCGGCCGCCGTCGTCTACATCGTTGGGCCGCTCATCGGTGCGGTCGTTGCCGCGCTCTCCGTTCGCTACCTCTTCGCCGAGCGCTAAATGCCAGGCGACGATTGGGCGGCGCAGCGCCCTTCGTGGCTGAAGGGGGCGCAGCGCTGGTTCGGTCGACTGATTGGGCTCGTTGCACCGCTGCATGCGCGCCTGGCACTCGCCACGAACGGCTGGGTGTCACCCAACCTTGGTGGTCGACCAGGAATCATTCTTGAAACGATCGGCCGACGGAGCGGTACGCCACGTCGCGTCGTCCTTACCTATCTCCCAGATGGTGAGCGCATTGTGGTGATCGCGAGTAACTACGGCCGTGAAGGGCATCCCGCCTGGTATCGCAACATCGAGGCCGAGCCGAGCGTGACGATTGTCGCCAAGCGCTTCCGACGCCCGTATCGCGCACGCATTGCTGTTGGCGAAGAGCGGCTGAGCTACCTGCGCGCAACGGACGATGCGACGTACGGCGTCTACGCGGCCTACGCGCGGAAGACCTCGCGGGAGATCCCGGTTGTCATTCTTGAGCCAACGGCTAAATGAGTGGGGCTGCTGCCGTACTGAGCACCGCGCGCCGGCGCCTCGTTGTTGACTCGCTTGGCATCTGGGCGATTGCCATCATCGTTGGCGGAATCTTCGGCTTCACTGCGCGCCAGGGTGGGCTCTCACTCATTGAGGCGATCGCCTTCAGCTCGATCCTCTTTGCTGGCGCGTCACAATTTGCCGCTGTTGGCCTGCTCGTCGTCAACACGCCGTGGCCATCAATCGTGTTGCTCGTCTGGCTGCTCAATGCACGGCACCTCCTCTACTCCGCGTCGGTTGCCCCGTACACCACGAAACTCTCGCTAAAACTCCGGGCGGGGCTCGCGTATCTGCTCACCGACGAGGCGTTCGCCCTCACCACGGCACACATTGCGCGCCTTGGCCGAATTGACGTGAGAGGTGCCTGGTATGCGGGGCTTACGATCTTCGTTCCCTGGAACCTCGCGACAGCCGCCGGATGGCTCGCCGGCGCAGCGCTCCCCGACCCAGCAACCATCGGTCTTGATGTGGTCTTCCCCGCGGCGATGGCTGGGCTCGCCATCGGCCTCGTGAAGGATCGTGCGGCGCTTGTTGCACTGCTCGTTGGTTGTGGCAGCGCAGTCGCTGCGGCGCTCGTGATTGATCCAAGCGCGGCGATTATGATCGGCGGTCTTCTTGGGCCACTCGCAGGGCTCGCACTCTTCCGGAGGCGCGCGTGAACAACGACCTCTTGAGCGCTGACCTGGTTCCACTCGCGATCCTTGGTGGGCTCGGCACGTATGCGGCGCGCGCACTGCCGATGCTCGTCCCTGGCATTGATCGCCTGCCGCCCGTCGTTCTTGAGTACCTGCGACTGATTGGCCCGGCTGTGCTGGGTGCGATTGCTGCTGCGTCGGTGTTTGTGCAGGGCGGTGCGTTCACCGTTGGCCCTGAGGCGGCCGCCGTTTTGGCGGGTGCCGCCGTAGGGCGCTGGCGCGGCAACCTGCTGTTGGGCATGGTGGTGTCGGTGTTGGTGGTGCTCGCGCTGCGCGCTACCCTTGGTACATGATTGACCTGAACGGTATCCAGCTTCGGAATCGTTTGGTCACCAGTTCGAGCCTCCTTGGCTATGGTGCGCCGAAGGGTCGCTTCGCCATCACCGGTCTCTCGCCGCTCGTAAACTTCGTTGACCTGCGTCGCTTCGGTGCGGTCACCGTACGCACCGTCACCGAGCAACCACGAGAAGGGCACTTCACCCTGCGCGAGTCGTGGGGCCTCACAAGTCTCCCCGAGTTTTTCCGCCTCTACCGCGGCGCACTCCAGGAGGCCGACGGGGGTTGGCTCAATGCGTTCGGCTGGTCGAACATTGGGATTGAGCGCTACTTCGATGAGTACTTCCCACGCACGAGCGAGCAGAACCGCATCCTCTCGCTCGGCGGCTTTAGCGCCGATGAGTTCTCGTCGCTCGTGGAGACGGTGAACCGCCGCGCGAAGCCAGGCGAGCTCGCCGCCGTGGAGTTCAATGTCTCCTGTCACAACGTCAACTTCGACTTCAGCGCGATCATCGAAGAGGTGCTGCGACGCGCCGTTCCCGCCTCGCGGTTCCCCGTGATTCTGAAGCTCTCTCCCGACTTCGACTACCTCGAGCATGCGCGCCTTGCCGAGGCGACGGGGGTCGCTGCGATCTCTGCCATCAACACGGTGAAGGGGCTGCGGCTTGACCCAGCAACCGGGGCACCGCTTCTGAAGAACCGTTACGGCGGCCTCTCTGGGCGCGCGATCAAGCCAATCGGACTGCGCGTGGTGAGCGAGCTGCGTGAGGCGGGGATCAAGCTCCCGATCGTTGCGGGCGGCGGCGTGCGCACCTTTGATGACGTACGTGAGTACGGTTGGGCGGGAGCCGACGCCTGCTCACTCGGCTCCGAGGCGTGGCTCAAGCGCATCTGGTCGCTCCCATTTGCGCCACTCCATGCGCTGCACATTCGCCGACTGATCGGCCAAGTAGAAGGGTGGAGCCCACGATGAGAATCACCGAGGCGGATCTCACGCCAATTGAGGCGAAGCTCGTTGCTGCTGCGCGTGCCATTCGTTCGCGCGCATACGCGCCGTACTCCGGTTACACGGTTGGCGCGGCCGCAGCCGACGAGAACGGCGGGATACACGTTGGCGCGAACATGGAGGGTGTCGACTACACGCTGACCGTGCACGCCGAACAGCACACGATGAATGCGATGCGCCTCGCGACCGATGCTCGGGCCGTTGCGCTGGCATTCGCGGTGCAGTCGCCGGCCGATGCACCTGCGCCATGCGGCATCTGCCGTCAGAGGATTCGCGAGTTTGCGGCGTCGCTTTCAATTCCGATCGTTGCTGTGAACCTCGACGAGCGACTTGAGATCCTGCGCATCAATCGCTATCCGTTCGACCTGCTGCTGCCGAACTCATTCGGCCCGGAGAACATCGGCAAATAAAAACGCCTCGCTGCGGCCGAAGCCGCAACGAGGCGCGTTTATCTGATCGTCAGCGTTAGCTGCGGAGATCCAAGTAGACCGCCCAGAGAACTGGAAGGCTTACAAGAAAGCCAAGCACGAAGACGATCGGATCGTTCACTTGCTCTTCTTCGAGAGAAGGACGCCGAGCGAAAGGATCGCTGGGACCCACAGGCCGATGTAGATGGCGGTATTGTCGCTTTGGGTGAAGCCGACACCGAAGTAGTGCGCGAGTGAAAGCGCGAGGCTGGCTACTGCAGCCACGATGTACAGGTTCTTCGAATCCATGTTTTCCTCCCTAACGTTTGAGCTGGACTTCAGCCCTGCCAAAAACGGTAGCCGATCCGCCGAAATAACTCAATCTTGTAGGGCGGGGGGCGC